>ERZ1292623.20-Hain-H51-01um-R1-20-length-180635-cov-25_pt1 | contig 180635 bp, 195 predicted proteins | sample MGYA00564398_ERZ1292623 | MGnify/ENA primary metagenome ERZ1292623 (study PRJEB36523, sample SAMEA6512633) | groundwater metagenome | collected 2019-01-07 | study: AquaDiva: Metagenomics assemblies of 32 groundwater samples
CAAAACCAATTCAATTGAACGAGACAAGTTGTTCGTTAAAATGGTAGCTTGACATCAGGAGCTAAGGCTATAGCTGTAGGCGATTTAGGAAGAATGATGGTCATTGACTCGAGCGATACGGTTTGGTACAAAGATAAACAAGGTGCTAACTGGTCACAAATTGCCACCTCAATTAAATCCATTGCTGTGGGTGGTAACGGTAGGATGATGGTCATAAATTCAGCGGATAATGCATATTACATGGATAGCGTAGCTGCTGGTTGGCAATCCGCGGCTAATGGCATCAAAGCAATTGCGGTGGGAAGGTATGGCAGAATGATGGTAATTAATTCCGCTGACAATGCATACGCAGCCGATAGCCCAACCGCCTGGACGCAATTAACTACAGGTGGTGGCATCACAGCAATTGCGATTGGAGGCAAAGAACGAATGATGGTAATTAACTCATCTAACAATGCCTACATAAAAGAGACAATGGGAGGGGCTTGGAATTTGACCGTTACTGGCGCTCAAAAGATCGGTGTTAGTGCTGCAGGTAGCATGATGGTTATTGATTCAAACGGAGCCGCTTACTTTAAGTATAATCCTGCTGACGGATGGTCGTCGCAAACAAGTAACGGTGGCGCCGCTCAAATAGGTATTAACAAAGGTTAGTGATGAAGTCAGTTGATAAGATTATTGTCTCAGGCTAAGCAAGTATATAATTTAATACAGCAAAGGAGTGAATATGGAAAAACTTGATAAAAATGATAAGGGATTCGGAGCTTTGCCAATACTGCTAGTGGTGCTAGTTGTTGGTATCGTTGGCATCACAGGATGGTATGCAGTTGCTCATAAGAAAAATACTCAAAACAATGCTGTCACAACTCAATCCCCAACTAGCGAAACTGCCACACCAGCACAGGGCGCACCAGATCAAGCTAACCCCATATCTTTTGAGATAAAAGAATGGGGAGTTAAGGCAACACAGCCAAGTGGCGTTAATTTAAAATACACCATCAATGGCAAGACCGCTTACTTTACTTCAGACCAATTAGTAGCAGCCGATAGTAACCCACAATGTGGCATAGGCCCCTTCAGCGATGGTGCTGGCGGAACGCTATATTATGCTGGAGGTGGAAGTATAATGCGATTCGCTCCAACTGATAAAATACCACCGTCATTAGCTGATAATGATACCACAACCGCCGAGGCGTACGCTGCACAAGACAACAATAAGTCCAGTACAAGCCACGTAGGAAACTATTACTATGTATATGTTAAACCCCAGAGTTTTTGTAGTGAGAACCAAAATACAGTCAAGATACAACAACAGACCCAAGACGCAGTTAAAGGCCTCCTGCAATCACTACAAGCAATATAAAAAGGTAGTCTCGTTGCATCTCAGCACATATCTTCTTTTTTTGTAGATTTAACAAAATATTCTACTGCGAAATAGGATTTTGCTTTGAATTTAGGGTATGATCCTAGTTCCACCTCACCCACTTGAGGCTATTGCTAGTATACTTTTTCGAAACCAATAACTATTTGCCACATAGCTATTAGCTCTTGCTTTATTTGCTTCCAAGTAATCATATCCAAGCCTACCAAGAAAAGAGTCCTAGCTTGTCTAGGGCTTTTTTCTTGGTACTGAGTCCAGATTCGGCTCGGCGACTCGACAGCTTTAGCTGACGATAGTCGCATGTTTCGGTGTAGCGACGAAGCAAGAAACAAGCACGAAGTATTTGTTTCAAATGAGGAAGCGGAAAAGGACGAAGTCCGCTGTCCGGCCCCATTTTGTGGCCTCGAAATTTCTTGATAGAAAACTTGTTTTCATCAGAAAGTTTCCTTGCGAAAAGCCAATGGCTTATCTCACCCCGCTACCAAGTGAAATTAGGACCCGAATTAACAAAAGGTTTAGTTATATGCTGCAAAAACGCTATTTATGTCGCCTGTTGTGAGCGTATTCTTTTTGACCTCTTGTGGACTACCAAATCCGTACATAGTATTTTCGGTGTTTCCAACAGCATAAACATCTTCTAACCCCAACCAATGTCCCAGCTCGTGTGTCATGATGTTTTCAGCATCGTAGCTGCCCGAATACGCACAATTTGCTTGGTTTGACCAACGCCAGTTAAACGATTTGTTAAATATAGTATCCACGTCAACAACCACACCAGTTAAGGTGTTATAGCGAATGTAAGTTACGGCAAGCGCCGAGCCAGAAGTTCTACCCCAAGCAATAATATTTTGCCCATCCCCTGCTTGCCTACTTGTTGCAGTATCGCTACCTCGAGTAAACTGAACTTGATTATTTGCACCTATTTGCCAGTCATCAAACCCATTTGCCGCAATTTGAGCCAAATTTGCTCCGCCTACACCAGATGGCACGCTCGAAGGATTTAATTTATAAGTAACGTAGGTAAACGCCATCCGCGTGCAGGGATCGGTGATGCCGAATCCGAATCGCTCAGCCCGCAAACAAGCGTTGGTGCAGTACCACCAGGTTTAGCAGGATTATTTGACTTAACTTTATGTACAATTACGCGGACTTTGATATGTAAGCTTCCACGCTGGCTATAAAGCCCATCTACGTCTGGAATATCCTCTATTAAACCAGCGGCAAGCACCCCAGCCGGATGAAATACAATAGAAAAAAGTGCCACCCAGCCAGTGAACAAAAGTTTTTTTTGGATTTTAAACATAGCATTTACCTCGTTTACTAATTTAATTGTAACATCCCCGCTAAACAGACTAAATAATAAGATTAGTCACCCAGGGCAAGCATTGAATCGATGTGTTTGCGAAGAATTCTTCTGGGTCTACAAAAGGTAATTAAGCTATCGTAGATTTCTGTGCCAACCCCAACCACTTACCTTTGGTTCTTATGTTTAAAAAATAGACAATTGTTACTAAAAAGGTAATATAGGGATATATAACACAAGGAGGTATTAATGTTTAACTTTAATTCGTTGCTCATATCGTCAGAAAACCCAAAACCGCTAGTTGAATTTTATAGCATGGTGGTTCAGAGCAAACCTGTATGGGAGAATGCCGGCTTTAATGGCTTCAAACTGGGAAATGGGTTTATCGTCATCGGCCCACACGACGGAGTACACGGCCAAAATCCCTCCCCCGAACATATTATTTTTGGGATGGAGACCACCGACGTACCAAAAGAATTCGAGCGCATCAAAGCAACGGGAGCAAAAGTAATAGCCGAACCCTACCATCCCTCGCCAAATCCCGAGATGTGGATGGCAACATTTGCCGATCCAGACGGCAATTTCTTTCAACTAAGTACACTCAGTTTTTGGTCGTACAATCCAGTGATAGTCGTAAATGAAAAATAGCTAGTTTCTGCCATCTACTTACCGAATTATTTCTACTTTTAACAGATTTATTACAAACTGATTAGAGGACGGACCTCCAGAAACCTATTGATCGAGGCCGAGGATGGCATCGATGTGCGAGTTTCGGCGAGGGCGTTGAGTGATGCGTGAACAATTTAGTGTAGGTTCGACCTCACTACTCGCCGCCAAACCACCAAGTTCGGCATCGAGTCTATGCAAAAAGTCATCTACAACCGATCCTACTTCGTGGACGTGGTTCAAGTGTTCTCGCGCTTCGGGCGTGCCTGGTTGTTCTAAAACTATTTCTTGTAGTGTCCGCATGGTGTTTGTCTTAAATTTATTTACACTTCTATTTTACTCTCGCTTGTCAAGAACGGCTAGTCAGGTAAGTTGCGCAAGCGAAATTTTTGGACGGCCAATATAAACCAGGCCGCCGAGGCTGGAATTGCCGTTGCCACCGAATACCATAAATCCAAGGTAAAAAAGCAAAAAACAATAACCGTTACCAAAACGCAATTCATTATGCTGGTAGCTAAAGCTGGTTTATGTTTACTTAAAATACTTGGTAGCATGGTAAAAAAGAACAAAAGCTGACAGGCTGCAATTACTTTGTCTTGCCACATATTTAGTAAAATTTTATCACGTTTATAAAGCGAGATTAGGTAATCAATGTTATTAAGTGCATACTAAAGTTACCTAGGCCACATCAACACTAAATTTCTTGCAGGGAGCAGACGAAAAGATTGTTGTTGGACTAATTAGTCAACAATAATTGAAAGGACACTAAAATGTCTGTATTTACTGTGAATAGCGAAGATAAGGCTCCTGATACAAAACCAGCCAATCCATCGCAGCCAGCACAACCTGCTAGCAAATAGGTTTAAAAACCTCAAAAAGCCCGGATCAATTTAATAAATGCTGGGCTTTTTGTATTCTGATGTTACTTTCGGAAGAAAAATTCCATCCAAGCTTCGAAATTACGCTCAAGATTAATTTCTAAATTAGAGGTTGTATACTAAGTCTATGAAAATTAACATGGTTTTTAACTATCAAAAAATCTTAATAATTATTTTATTAATTTTTTTTAGCTCCTTAGTTATTAACGAATGGCGGAGATCTCAAAATTCACCTCAGAAATTCTACCAAAGCAATCAAAATAAAATTAAGTCCAAATCGCAAAATGCAATAGAAAGATCAAATATGGCTTTCACTCAGATATTAACTAACTCTGACTTTATCAAATTAAGTCCTTTAAATATTTCAGGAACTCAAAATAAATGTACGGCAGATGAGCAATGGAGTCATCACAATATATTTTCAGATCCGTTTGCGATTTCAAAAAAGCTTAGCAAGTCAATGTATTGTGATTTTGTAAAAACGCATTATTATGTCTGGAAAGGCACAACAAAAGAGCTTGGATATTTAATTGAGAAAAATGTTAAAAATTTACAAAAGGGACAAAGTTTTCCAGAAGATAATAAATACTTAAAAGCAGGAGTAATTGAAACTGTTATCGGAATTAATCCTCATATTTATTTTGCATTCGGGGGAAAAAGTGACTCGTTTCTCTATAAAACCGAACTAAATTTTAGCTATGGCAAGCGAGAAACAGCAACTTTTAACTTAAGTGAAAATACATTGCCATTTTATAACGAAATATCAAAATTATCAGATTCTGATATTATTGTCCAAATACTAACACATGAAGTTTACTTTACACTTTACGAATAATTTTGAGCTAAATATTTAATTACTTTCGGAAGAAAAATTCCATCCAAGCTTCGAAATTACGCTGATATAGCGGTTTGTCGGTTTCGGCCGTCTGATTTTCTGCTGGTTTTTCGGCCGGTGATGGTGCATAACGCAGCGCCACGCTTTTAGGTACTAAAACTAATTTTTCACCCGGAGCTGCTAGGCCGAATTGCCGCCTTGCTGTTAGCTCCAGATATTGATCAGTTTTTAGATATTCGTTACGAAGTTTTAATGTTTGATTTTCTAGATCTGTAACTTCGTTCTGTCGCTGTAAACGAACTACTTTTTTTTGTAAATCGTAGTTAGATTGGATCACGTTTACGGTGCTCCATGAAACCAAAAAAACTAATCCAGTAAAAACCAACAAGCCCACAACTCGGATATCGCGTAACTGTACAAATAAAGGATGCTTGGTAAAATTTTTGATTTTTTGTAACATGACTCTTTAATTGTACAACATTTTAGCAAGCAATCTGGTATAATCTCATCTGTTACTGATGCTAGTATCGAACTTTTCAAACTAAATTTCTAAACCAAGGAGCGGCTTCGCCAATTCGACTGTTTAGAAATTTGAGAGGAGACGGTTTATTTGGGTAGGAGTTTTTGCCGAGCAAACTTGTTTTGTCAGCAAATAGGCTACCTAAATATCACACGTCGACGAGGGGGTGTAGCTCATCGGTTAGAGCAGGACGCTCATAACGTCTTGGTAGTAGGTTCGATTCCTACCACCCCCACCACACAAAGGCCCCGTTTATGACGGGGTTTTTGTGTGGTTAGGCTTAGCAGAATTGACCCTAAAAATTATTAAATATTATGCGGCAAGGGCGTGGTTTCTACCATTTGGAGAATAAGTAGTGAGTGCTTCTTTGATCTGTGTTAAAACCAAACCACCCATGGAGCGGGATACGTTGCTGCCCCAAGCGTGGTCGCCATGTTCGACTACCGAAGTATGAATGCTAGGATCATGTGCCAAAAAATCTTCTAATACATCCGGGCAACAAAGTGGATCTTCGTAGCCAAACGCAAAGTCAATTATGGCTTCAGGCATCTGCCGATGAATCGATTGAACTCTTTGCAGCAATTCACCCTTACTAAATGCCCGCCATAAACTCAAATTTGTAGGTCGCCAAACTACATTGGCAATATTTTTGGCTTTATCTTTGGCCTTATCAGCGAAAGTGGTAAGTCCTTTTGGTTGTAAATTTTTTAATCCACTACTAAGTAAATGTTCGTTCATGTGTTCACCTGCGTGAGCAAAATTATCTAAAATAGCCCACATTGGTTGCGGTTTAACTCCTGGCGGGTTTGATATAAAGCCAGCTAAGACTTGCCTGTAAGAATTTAGGCTTTTCATAATTTCGGGGGTCAAAAACGCAGACATCGAATAACCCACAGATATGACTTTTTGTGATTGAGGAAGTTGCCGCGCAACTAACTCTGAGATCAAATTGGCCACCGGCGCAATGTCGCCGTTAGCTAGCCGCCAATGTTGGCTTGGCGACAGGGGAATATTGGCACTCATGCAGGCACTGGCAATTTGCACCACTTGAGGTGTAGCACCATCTGAACCAACAACACCACTGGCTTCTAAGCTTGCTCGTAAAAATTGACCTCGAAAAAGCTTGTCGGGCTCTAGGCTTGTGGCGAACGGATTCTGCATTAAAATTAGCACTTCGGCTGGCTGACCAAAAACCGCATAACTGAGGCCGTTTGGTGCGCGTTTTACCTCTGGCTGTGCGTCATAAATAGCCCGTACTCCAACCTTTTCAGCTTGTCGATTATAATTGTCGATTACGCTTTGAATTACATCATTGGGCTGGCAATCAGGAAAAAATTCAAAATTTTCTGGTAGACGATGATCGACAAAGCTTTGAGCTACTTCTAACTCACCTTCAAATGGCGATGCTAAGACAGTAGTCATTATTTTCTTTCTTTTTGTTTTTTTAACGTAACTTTATAATACCATAAGTGTCAAGCTATAGCAAAAACTACCCCTGTCGGGCAGATTTTAAGGCGTCGCTCCGCCATAAAAGTTCGTTAATTTGTTCTTTTGGATCACCCCAAATTAAATCCGATCGAATATCACCTGCATCATCAAACATTTCCCACAGCAAACGGATTGCCACCTGCGGCCGAATATCAGCCATATAAAGTTCACCTGCAATAGCACGCAAATGTTCCGCAGCACGAACGCCGCCCATACTACCATAACTAACTAAAGCTACCGGTTTTCGTTGCCACTCTTTGTTTAGGTAGGATATCGCGTTTGTTAGGCTGGCAGGAGCAGAATGATTATACTCAGGAGTTACCCAAACAAAGGCATCAAAGCTATCAATTTTTTCACTCCATTTTTTGGTGCGATCAAGACTATATTGTCCGCTACTCGCTGGTGACGGTTCGTTTAAAAACGGTAAATTTTCAGATAATAAATCAATAATTTCTAGCTGTGCGTCTTTAACGTTGGCTAACTTGTTTACGTACCACTCGGCAACTTTATCGCCAACTCTGCTTGGACGAGTACTACCAATGATTACGGCGATTTTATGGATCATTTTTAGTCCTTTCTTAATATTTTTGTCAGAGTAGGGGGTAGATTTTTATTACTAGATAAATTTTTTAACAAATTCTATTAAAAATCATTTAAACCCTCACTCGCTATACATTGTATAGTAACTCACTATATATTGTAAAGTGACTAATTTAATGTAAAATGTTATCCAGAGGCACAACTTACGAACAACCACTATGGTGTAAACTAATTATTATGAGCTTCGCAACCAAGAAAGCCCCCTGTACTGGCATAGAAAATCGCCCTGGTTGCATGCAAGCTGCCTTAGAAATATTAGGTGATAAGTGGTCGCCGTTGCTTATTGGTCAACTTGTAAAAAATGGAAAAACATTTGGCGAACTAGAACTCGCATTGGCCGGTATTAGCCCTCGTACGCTGAGTGCTCGCATCGATAAGTTAGAATCCGAAAAAGTAGTCAGCAAGCATCTGTATTGTCCGCACCCTCCAAGATTTAGATATACTCTCACCCCTAAAGGTATGGAGCTGCAAGCTATTTTGGTGAAGATGGCCGTCTGGGGCGATCGCTATAGTTAAATTAAGCTCAAAAGTTCGTCGAATGATTTTGTTTCCATAAGCTGTTCACGAAATTCTTTTGCGCCGTCAAAACCATTTATATAAACTTTGCAGAATTTATTTAGAGTATGGAGTTTTCGCTCCTCATTTTTCCAGGTATCGACAAATAACTGAACATGCTTTCGGTAAAGTTCAATTTTTTGCTGTTTTGTCATACTTTTCCAGGGTGATTTCTTGGCAAAGATGTAAGGGTCATGGAACACACCGCGACCAATCATCACGCCATCTAGCTTGTGCTTTTTGGCCAATTCTTCACCCTCTGCTCGACTCAATACATCTCCGTTACCAACAAGTAAAGTATTGGGGGCAAGGGAGTCGCGTAGTGCTCGAATTCGATCAACTGCATCCCAATGTACTGGAACTTTACTCATTTCTTTGGCTGTTCGGCCATGGATAGTTAACATGTTAAGTTTTTTATCTAGTAAAAACTCGTGCCATGTAAAATCAATTTCGCGCAGCCCCAGCCTTGTCTTGACAGAGAGGGGTAGGGTACCTGCCCCTTCCCTGGTGGCTTGAATTATATCCCCTACTAATTGGCGATTGTTTATCATGCCAATACATGCGCCGCTGCTAGCCACCGCTGGGCAGCCAAAATTTAGGTCGATGCCTACAGCCCTAGCACCTTTGGCACTGCCGGCTTCGGCCAAAATTGATCCATCGGCAATTTGTTTTGTAGTTTTATAAAAATTTTCAGGGTTCTTACCCCAAATTTGATAAACCAAGTTAGGTTCCTTTACTCCTTGGCGAAGTTTGAAAAGTAGTTTTTCCCTGCCCTTGCTTTGCAGACCATCAACGTTAACGAATTCAGTCATAAAAAGATCAGGAGCCGTAGTTCCAGCAATAATCTGACGAAAAACCGTGTCAGTAACATCATCCATTGGTGCCATTGCAAAAAAGGGTTTAGGCAGCTTCGGGATCATTTCTAAGTAATAAAGTCTGACGCTCTATTTCCTGTTGTACTCCAATTTGAGCTTCTAGTGTTGCTATAGTTCTACGGTCACCAAGTACACTTGGTTTTAGCATAAATTTAAACCTTTTTGTCCAATAATCGTCTCTTTTAGCTTGTTCTCTGCGAACTAATCGAAGCACATCTGGATTATTACGAAGTAAATCAATATTTTTGAAGGCTATTTCACCTAAGACAATAAGCTTAGTACCGATTTCAACATTTGACGGCTGATTTTCTAGGCCTTTATATTTCTGAGGTAGCAGGCAAAAACCCATGTCGTGAATCGCATCAGCGGAGAGTGCTGCTGCATGTTCGTCAATTTCTTTACCTCGCAGACTCTGAGATTGAATGGTTCTCAAGGAGGCTCGCCATAATTGAGCAACCAACATATTTGTTAGAGTTTCGCGTTCTAGCCTGTCGGCAATGTGTTGTGTCTGGCGACGCATATCACTACGTCTTTCTTCTAGAAGTTTATCAGCTAAAGGCGTTCGACTTAACTTTGCATTGGCTGCCGTCACGTATCGCGTGACCGATTCCGAATTTGGTTGCACCCTATATCCGACTGTAAATTGATCAAACAACGGTGAATTATACGTATCAAGCTGCCGACCAAGCAAATGAAGAGATTGCGGATCAATGTTTGAGTCAAAATCCAATTCCAAGCCATCCATATACAGCGGTCGGCTACGACCTCGAATTTGCATATTCGAACTTACAGCCAATTCGCCAAGGCGATCGGCACGCCTTTCCTCTCTGGCTTCAGGAGATAGTAGCAATACTTGTTCTAGTTCAGGGTCTGGTCTTATCATAATGTATAAATTATACCGACTTTTTCAAATCAGTTGAAAACGGGGATTAATTATTATCGAGGATTTGGAGGATTGGCTTTATCAAGGGTTTCTCTTACGGCCGACATACCAATTTCTGCCGCGTTTCTGTGTTCTGAGTTTGGCCAATGTGGATTTTCTGGGATTATGGAATCTGAATATTTAATTCCGTGATCTGGGATTTTATCACCGGTATTTTTTAAATAAATTGGGCTATTTACCCCATTGTATGCTGGTAATACTTCGCCGTCTACTTCTTTAGCATTCAATAACATATTTTTATTATACCACGCTTGTAGTTAATTTACAACTATTCCCAGCGAAAAACTTTGAATGACACTACATAAATAATCACTGTCCAGGCGCCGATAATTATAAGTTGCGGACCAAGTTCGAGTAATGTCTTGCCTTCGGTCAAAATTAATCTAAGTCCATCTACAACTGGGGTAAGCGGGATAAACACGGTGATTTTTTGAAGCATTTCTGGCATTAAGAACGTTGGGAAAAATACACCACTCAAAAACATCATCGGAAAACTTATTAGGTTTGAAAGTGGTGCTGCTTGGTTGGCGTCCCGTGCCCAACCAGCAATAGCCATGCCAAAACCGAATAAACACGTAGTGGCAATTACCGTAAATAACAAAAACGACAAATAATCTCCGCGCATATTAAAGTCAAACACTATAAGTCCAACTATAAACATCAATACTACTGTTAGAATTCCGATAAAAATCCTATTCATGGCTGTTGCTAAGATGAGTTGCCACGGTCGAATTGGTGCCACTTGCATGCGGCGCAGCGAGCCAGTCTTTTTGTCAGATGTAAAGCCTTCGCTCATGCTGAAAATTGCCATGGAAAGCAGCGAAAAACCGATAAGCCCCGCAAAGGTGTAGTCGAAACGGGTGAGATTGGCAGTTTGTATAGGTTTAGCTTCTAGTGTAAAAGGTGGCGATACTTTTATAAATTGACTATTTACACCTTCAAGTACGACATCCAGTACTGCCTGCAGCGTACTTGCCAATGTTTCATCACCTTGGTCATAATACGTTAACACTTTTCCGGTTGGAGTGTTGTCGACAACTTGCCCAAATTCTACCGGTAACTCGATGATGCCATCAAGCTCACCACGTCCTAATTTTTCCTTGGCTGTGTCAAAATCAACACTTTCTTGCACCTTAAATACTTCACCTTTTTTAAAATCCTCAACAAACTGTTTAGAAAAACCGGTTTGAGACTTGTTGATAAGTGCTACGCTAAATGATGGGCCGCTATTTTTGCCAAAAATGTTACCAAAAACAAACAAAAAGATAAGCGGAAACAAAAATGTAAAAAATAATGCTGTTTTGTCACGGAAAAATCGTTTCGTAAAGGCTTTCGCCATGCTCCAAACAGTTTTGAGATCGTTAATAATCATTCCCGAAGATCCTTGCCAGTAAGTTCGATAAAAACGTCTTCCAGATCGGCTTTTTGCACTTCGACTTTCTTTTTGAATCCTTTATTAAGTAATTCCGTTATAAGATTATCGGGCGTATCGAGCGCAATAATTTTGCCGTTATCCATTATTGCTACACGGTCGCATAGCAGTTGAGCCTCTTCCATATAATGAGTTGTTAACACCACCGTAATCCCCTGTTTTTGTATATTTTGTATTAATTCCCATAAATTTCGTCTTGATTGAGGATCGAGCCCAGTTGTCGGCTCATCTAAAAACAGTACTTTGGGCTTGTTAACTAAAGCCGAGGCCACACTAAAACGCTGCCGCTGGCCACCAGACAGTGTATTGACCTCACTTTTAGCACGGTCAGCCAGGTTTACTTGTTCTAATAAATGGTTCGGATGAACTTTTTGATGGTACATCCCCCCAAACATATGTAGCAACTCTTTTAGTGTAAGATGATCAAAAAAACTGGTACTTTGAAGTTGCACGCCGATAGCTTGTTTGATTTTATGAGGATTTGAGGCAACATCGATACCTGCCAATGTTACCGAACCACCATCAATAGGACGAAGCGCTTCTATCATTTCAAGAGTAGTGGTTTTACCGGCGCCATTTGGTCCCAAAATACCAAAAACTTCGCCTTCATGGACGTCAAAACTCACGTCGTTAACTACAGTTTTAGTACCGTATCTCTTTTTGAGATTTTTTACTTTGACGATCGCATCAGACATAGAATGTTATTACTATATCAAAACGTCGATAGTAATAAAAAACCGCCCTGACAGAACGCCGGACGGCTTTTTCGCAATAAGTTATACTACCTGTCGCGCTTTACTGTAAGAAAACCATTTCGTGGGTTTTCGTTAACGCTCATACCACTTGGAAGGTCGCAACCTTCTGGGCGTTGATCTTTACTAAAGTAGTAAATAGTTTGCTGTTTGCCACCTCGAAGTGTTACTGCCTTTGAATTTAGGTAATATGTCACCCCTTTTGAATTTGTGTGCTTGTAGCCTGCCATTGCTTCAATATCTCCCTCTCTTGTAATTAGTAATGGTACTCCTACCATACCCCGTAGGGTTTAATCTTGTCAACCCCGTGACTGGTAATTAATAATTCTTTGGATAGTATTTGATTTGGTTTACCTTTAATTAAGTTAAACCAAAGGCTTGCGAATAAACATGCTTATGCATTACACTAGATGGGTAAATGTAAATTTCTAACACGTAAAGAGGTGGTTACTATATATGGAATGGATGAATCGCGGTAATCGCGCACCACAACAAACAACAGCAGGCGGGCCAGCGGTACACGCCCCACATGGTCGAAAAGGTTCTAGCAACCCAATTATCAAAATTATAACCGTAGGTCTTTTATTTTCCGCAACGGCTTTGATAGTTGCGCTTTGTGCATATTTGGTACTGGGCGGAGGAAATGCATCAAACGAAAAGAAATTTGTCGACTCTAGCAAAATGCAGGCAGTCTTCTTAAATGGTGGCCAAGTTTACTTCGGTAAACTAAAAGATTTGAATAAAAACTATCTAAGAGTTTCCGACATTTATTATTTACGAGTTAATCAGCAAGTACAGCCAAACCAACAAAACAACGGTCAGGCGCAACAAAACGACATTTCGCTAGTAAAATTAGGCTGTGAGCTTCATGGCCCGCAAGATGAAATGCTAATTAATCGCGAACAAGTCATCTTTTGGGAAAACCTAAAAGACGACGGTCAAGTAGCAGTTGCCGTTAAGAAATACATCTCTGAAAATCCAAATGGCCAACAATGTGCTACTAACAATAATAATCAGAATAATCCAGCAACAGGTAACACCAACCAAAACACAAACACCAATACGAATACCAACAACCGATAATTTAACTCGGTTGAAGGGTGATAAATACGACCCCAAAAATCTTTAGGGTCGTATTTTTTTAAGCATGTTGCGACAGATAGTTTTTTAGCCAAATTTGTAGACTTAATCTGACTGTAAATAATATTGTAAATAACACTCCGAAAACTATACTCCAGCCCGCTAAATCTGGTGACCAACTAGGACTAACAAAGTCAAACTTATAAAGTGCGTCTGAAATTGGTTGCTCGCTAACGCCATTCTTGCTTACATAATCTGTAATGCATGGAATTCGGCCACTTCCGCTTAGGCCAACTGGAAACAAACGCTCACACTCTTTTTGGGCATCGTTATAAATTTTAGTATTTGCCTTTGAAACACGGTCTTTTTCAGCAGATACAAGGCGTTCGTAACTGTATTTTAGCTGTATGGGCGGACGAATTGTGCCACCAGCCGACAAGTCGGTATTCATATGCGAATACATGTATTTTCGCAGCTTGTTTAGTGCCGAATTTACGTCACCGTTTTGTTTATCAACAGCCAATAAATCTGCTCTGAGACGTACTGACGTTAGATTATTATCCCTAAGAGCCACTAACGCCATTGCGAAACAAATTATTGCTGCAATCAAAAAATACCAGGCAGAAAACAACTGAAGCTTTTTATACCAGTGATTAACATGGTGTTTGTTCATGATTTTCTAGCATTTAAAGCCATAAATTTTTCGGTTGATATGAGTACGGATGAAACAGCTGCAAGCATAAACCCAACAACGAAAAGAGTGCCTAGCTGTAAGTTTGCCGCAACCAATGCCAGCCCCCACCAGACAGCAGCCTTAACCATAGATGCCGAACATTCCATTGTCGACAAATATACAATGCGGTACCCAGGCAGATCATCGGCAGCGTCATACATTCCCTTTAAATAAGGCATTCTATAGCCTGGCGTTACAGCTTCATTGGCCATATTAACCGCAAATGCACCGCCAAAATTACTAACAAATGGTCTAATTAAGTGCAAAATAGCATTCAGCCATGCATTATATCGTAGTACACTTTGCCCCTCGCGGCGATCTATTTTTCGGCCAACAATTCTTGCCGAGACAATCGAAATCATAAATGAAACCGATAAAATTACTCCAAATTGCACATAACTGCGTGTTCCAACTAGTACTGTAGCCGCCAAAAACAACGGCCAAAGTAACATGGAAAGCGTATTTTCAAGACCAAAAGCTACGTGCGAGCTAAAATCTCGCTTTAACTTACTAACATCTAGAGATGCAAACGAAAGCTTTTGATGAATACGAACCGGTTCGGCAGACTGAAATAGGGGTATGAGGCCCAACAAAAGCACACCGCCGGCAACCAAAAACAAATATTGGCCACCAAATAAACTTGCTATTAATCCGCCTACTACCGGCCCTAACAGCGATCCGACTCGCTCCATAATGTTTACATAACTCAGCTCTTTACCGCCATGCTCAGAATGTTTCACCTTAGAAAAATCAACATGAAAAGGTACGAAAAAGAAAGTTGCCGATGCACCCCATAGTAACCCAAGCAGCCACAGTGGGAGTGCTGCGTAACTTAATAGCACAAAACTAATCGTTGATAAAATCTGAAAAACATAGCCAATTAGCATAGTGTGCTTGGGGCCGATGGCGGCTATTACGTAAGCAGCTGTAATATCTAAAATTATTCTGTAGCTGAAAAACCAGGCTACTAATACACACACATCTAATGGTGAATAACCTAATAACAGCATGTAAAGCGGCACAAATAATCCCGTCATGCTGATCGCAAGGCCGCGTAACATAACGGCAACGTACAGCTCGCTTAGTTCGTCAAAACCCACATCTCTCCAGAAGTGGCGGTGTTTAAGGGCTTTGGTAATAGCTTTTTTTAACATAACGTTTATGTTTTATATCTTAGCAAAAATGTACCATAATGGTGGTATGCATGTTTACTTTAGTGGTATCGGCGGAGCCGGTATTGGCCCATTAGCTATGATTGCCAAACAGGCCGGCTACGATGTTTCGGGGTCCGATAAGCAAAATTCATCTTATATTGAATTACTTCATAAACAAGGTGTCAAAGAAATTAAAACAGATGTCCAGGATGCATCGCATATACAAGAAGTGCACACCCAAACACCCATCGACTGGTTTGTGTATTCATCGGCAGTAATTAAAGAAAATCCAAATCATCCGGAAATCGAATTTTGTCGAAACCAAAATATCAAAACTACTAAACGTGACGAATTTATTAACCAAATTATCTCCGATAAAAACCTCAAAATGATTGCTATTGCTGGCACGCACGGAAAAACCACTACCACCGCAATGGCAATTTGGTTATTCAAACAACTAGGTATACCTATTAGTTATTCGGTTGGCGCCAAGCTGAGTTTTGGTGAGCCAGGCGAATTTGTATCTGGATCAGAATATTTTGTCTATGAAGCTGATGAATATGATCGCAATTTCTTGACATTTCACCCCACCTTGAGCATCATCCCTGGAATTGATTGGGATCACGCCGACATTTACCCTACCCGTGAAGAATATTACCAGGCGTTTCGTGATTTTTTGGCCCAAAGCAACCAAAAAGTTATCTGGCAAAGCGATATTGATAGGCTCAACGTTACCGCTGATGATTCGTACCACATTCTTGATGAGTCTTCGCCCGAAACCAGCAAATTCAGACTTGCAGGGATAGTTAATCGCCAAAACGCTTACCAGGTTGTCGCGGCAGTTCAACAACTTACTCAAAAGCCTTTTGATGAGCTAAAAGATATAATCAACAAATTCCCTGGTGTCTCCCGTCGCTTCGAGCGGATTGCCGAAAATGTCTACAGTGACTACGCTCACACGCCCGCCAAAATCCGCGGCGCCCTGCAGCTAGCAGTAGAAGTACTTCAAAGCCATGAAACTAGAATTATGGACTCGGATGAAGCGCAAGGAAGCGGCGAGGAACAGAGTAAGCCGTATATGCAATACGATGAACGAGTACCGGATCCGGTGACGCCGCGGTTCGCCGAGAGCGCCGGCAGTGTTATCGACTCTGTCGATATGCAGGACGGTGCGACCCAAAGGCCTGGTGTAGTTGTGGTGTACGAGGGGTTGCATAATACCCGTCAGCACTTCATTAAAGATGATTTGGCGCACTTGTTCGACGACGTCAAAAAACTCTACGTTGTACCCAGCTATTTGGCGCGCGAGGACGAATCGCTCGAAATGCTGACACCCGAAAAACTGATTGCCATAACTGCTAAGCCCGACAAAGCCGAAGCTAAAGTTTTGGACGAAGATTTGCGCCAAACCATCGAGCGGCACCAAAAATCTGGAGACCTGGTGCTGTGCCTCACCGCTGGTGGCGGCAACAGCCTCGACGAATGGCTCCGCAGAAACTTTAGCTAGCTTCGGGGTCGGGTATCCCAAATCTCTCACGAAGACTTGCAAGGCGTGTATCGAATGCTTCTACTAGATCAAAATTAAACGCCCCCGCCTGTGAAAGTGCGCTAATCGCCAATAGGCCAGCTGCCCTAAGTACTGCATCTTGTCGCTGTTCTTCAGCGACTCCTTTTTCCTGCTCGTGATCTAGGTCGTGTAGGTTTTGCGCTAAGTAACCTGTAGCTCGTAATACTCGATTAAAAGGTATCATTTTTTTTGAGGTATTGACATGTCTAGCAGTAATATAGGAGTCTGCAAGCAATGGCCCATTCGCGATATTAGCAAGTCTTTTTACATCTACTCGACCCCATCTAAGTAATCTTAAAGAGTATTGTACAGAATCTGGGGCAATGGCCGTTCTTACTAACACTTCATCAGTAAAATCTTTGGTAGCAAGATCTTTTACTAAATGCGCCAATACATGTCGAGCGTTTGCCACAAAGCCGTTGGGCTCTTGCTCCCACCCCTTTTGGTCTACATCATAAACCCGCAGCTTTTCGGCACATGCTTCTAAATTTATAACTGTTAATCTCATAAAGCGATATTATTACGCGACCCTGTTAATAGCAAGCGTAAATAAGCTGCAACCTCACTAATTACAAAATATTTCCCCATTTATTAGCTTATTAACCTGCCTGATACGTCTATTAGTACAGCGCCTTGGCGGATGATTTCGACAGCGTCATCGACAATCCGGATAACCGTTGATGGTTTGCGGTCAGACAAATCGCCACCGTCAATATAAGTATCAATTTTAGAACCAAAGATTTTTTGGGCATCAGCTATAGTCCCAGCCGGTTTATCTCCTGGCAAGTTTGCGCTGGTTGTTAGGAGTGGGCCAGTTTGTTCAAGCAATTTGATTAGCGCCTTGTTTTTAGGGATTCTGACGGCAATAGCCATTTTGCCCAAGTGTAAATATGGCAAGTCAAATCCAACCGGAATCACAATGCTTATGGGCCCCGGCCAATAATCAGCTACGGCTTTGAGGTAACGGGCTTTTAGGCCCAGTTCAACCAATTGCTCAATTGATGCAGCCAATACCGACCCGGGCTTATCAGTACGACCTTTCAATCTGTACAGCTTACCAACTGCTACCTCGTCACTTGCAATAGCTACAACTCCGTACTGAGTATCGGTTGGCAATATTGCTATTCTACTGTTAGCCAATACATCAGTTGCATGTTTAATTTCTTTTTCAGTCATATTAAATACTATATACGAAATACGATATACTAGCTGTACATGGGTGGCATGGCTACAACAAATATTCGCGTAGGGATGGAAGAGCTTTTAGACCTTATGAAGGGCTGGCTTGACGAGCACCTAATAAATATACTGGTTATTTTACTGGCAGCATGGTTGGTGCGGCATTTTGGAACACGTCTACTGAGCCAAATCTTAAAACGCACGGTTCGCAGCGACATATACCCAACCAAACTAGATCGCGAAAAGCGTATAAAAACTTTAAAAAGTCTAATAAGTGCTGCCATGCGGGTTGGGGTGTATTTAGTTGCTTTCGTTTTAGTTATTGGTGAACTTAACCCTAGCTACATGACAGCTCTTTTTGCTAGCGCCGGCCTTGTTACCGTTGCGCTAGGTTTTGGGGCCCAAAGCCTAATTAAAGATTTTATGAGCGGTGTGTTTATTATCACCGAAAATCAGTACCGCGTGGGTGACATTATAGATATCGCAGGAGTCAGCGGTACGGTAGAAGACATTACTATTCGGACAACTGTACTTCGTGATTTAAACGGATATGTACATCACGTACCAAACGGAATTATCGAGGTCACAACAAACCGGACCATCAGTTTTAGTCAAATAAACGAGGAATTTACGGTCGCCAAAGACACCGACCTAGACAGGCTGGAACACATCGTTAATCATGTTGGCGAAGAACTTTCTTCGTTGCCAGAATTAAAAGATAAAATCTTGGATAAACCACACTTTGACACCATTAAAGGTTATGCAGCGAATGGAATAATAATCAAAGTTTTGGGACGTACAACAACTAGCGGTAAGTGGCGTGTTCGTAGCGAGCTATACAAGCGCTTGGCAAAAGCTTTTACCAAAAATAAAATCGAAGCCAGTGGCCTACCCGTTAGCGCGGCGGCTCACTCAACCAATAAAAAACGATAACTACTGCAAGCCGAGGTTTTGGTCACCAAGTTCGTCTTTGAGATCTTCGGAGTCGTTAGTAGAATTTAGTTCTTTATCAACTTCTGTGGTTGTGGTGTCTACGTCAGATGCTTTGGCTTTTTCGGTGGTAGTGTTGGTTTGTTGCTGCGATGTATTCTTAGCAGAATCATTGGTTTTGGAAGTTTTGTTGTCACCATTTAGTAAAAAGGCATAAACAGCAACACCGGCCAATGCTAAAACTACGATAAGCACTACAACTATTAACATGACTGGCTTGCCTTTTTTCGGAGACGGCTGCATAGCTGGTTGAGCTACGTTACTTGGATCAGCAGCAGTAGAAGTATCACCAGCACTATCGACACCTGCCGCCGCATCACTTACTGCAGGTTCACTAGTTATTGCAGCGCTATCACTTACCGTACCTCCGGCAGCGTCTTCGGGCCTTGGAGCAGCAACATCCATCACGGTATTTGGCATACTGGTTACACCAGGAGCCGGTGAAGCAGGTACCGCACCTTCGCCTTGTGGTTGAGTGTTATTACTGTCCATTTGTTCCCCCCGTTCCTTCGTTTGATTGATCTTCGGAGCCTTCGCTAGCTTCTTGGTCTTCAAGCTGTTTCTTTAGGTCTTTTAGCGTCGGCTTAATTGTATTGTTAACATAATCTTTGATTTCTTTAGCTTTTGTAACAAGCGCTTCCCGTTTAGTGCGCGCTTCGTCAAGGGCTGCCTTAAAGGCAGTTGGGTCGGCAGCACAATCCATAGCTGCTAAATCTGATACGGCCTGATTATATGCAGCTAAATCGGTTTTAAAAGATTCAATTTTAATCTTTAGTTCCGCTATTTGACCATCTAGTGTTGCGGTATCTAGGCCCTTGGCTTTGATTTTTTCACTAAGTTTAGTTAGTCGATCCACCAAATTGGTATAAACTTTGTCACGACTTGTTTTGATACCTTTAATGCGCCCGCTAAGCGAACTCAACTTGCCCTGAGAATTTTTACACTTATTTTTAATTCGTGATTCTTCGGCAGACGACAATTTTTCCTTTAATGCGTCCTTGCGCTTCTTCATACGTTCGGCAATATCTTTGGGGTCGACTGTTCCTGTGTCACCAGTTTCAGTAGTGCTAGAATCACCGCTACCACCTGTACCTTCCTCGGCATGCGCAATCATACTAACTTGAGTGATTGGTACAAATGCAAAAATTAGGGTTAGTAAATAATTTTTTAGGCGAGATTTCATATATTATTGCTCCTTCTTAAGGATATTCTACCATAAGCGGTAAAAATTTAAACAAAGTTCTGATGCTTTTTAGAATGCCGGGCACCTGACATAATTACAATATGATATTTGGATACTTATACAGATTTATAAAACGTCTTTTAGTATTAGTACCTGGTGTTTGGGCAGCAACTTTTGGCGCGCGCCAAGTTTTTCCAGTTTTCGACGAGCGTATTCCAACTTGGGTAGCAATTATTGTCACTTACGTGGTCGTTGCGTACATCATAATCCCAACTTTATTTAGATTCATTCGCTATCTGTTTCCGCCAAAGCACGTACCTCTATATTGTGTGACACCCGATGGTTTCGCTTGCGACCCAGTAAATGTTGGGATTGTCGGCACAAAAGCTCAGCTGAAAAGATCCATGAAAAAGGCTGGCTGGTATCAAGCCGATTCAAAAACCATTAAATCTGGTCTGAGGATTGCGGCAAGCGTAATGTTTAAAAAGCCCTACCTTAATGCACCGTTTAGCACGCTTTTTTTGTTTGGACGAGGGCAGGATATTGGTTTTCAAAAACCAGTTGGAAATTCGCCCAGCAAGCGCCATCATGTGCGTTTTTGGGCGGCCAGCCACACTACCGACCCACATCACCTCGAGCACATTTCTTTTTGGGATAGATTTTTTCAGTCGAACCTAGAAACTGGCCGCGTATTGTGGGTAGGTGCCGCGTCTAAAGATGTTGGCATGGGCGTCATTCGTCATAATGCTCAGATTACTCACAACATTCATCATGATACCAATGCCGAACGTGATAAAATCGCCGATGAATTGAAAAAATCCGGTCAAGTGCAAAAAATTAAAACTGTCACAATTGGCAGTCCTTATAAAGTATCTAACCGCGTAATTCGTCGCTACATGCTATCCGATGGCAAAATGAAACTCATCGAATTATCATGATTTTTGTTTTGCGATCCAAGTCATAACCACGGCAGCAGCGACCCACTGCGGAAAAATCCAGTAGAATGCATCACTTGCCGAGTTTGTGCCCCGCACTGCCGCCTGATAAACAGTGACTAAGAACAAGCAAAAAGGGATGTACAAAACCCAACCCTGCCAGCTACTTGGCAAATAACTTCCCCGCACCTTTTTAAACCAAATGCCTGACTTTTTCTTCATAGATACATGATACTATGTTTTAAATGTTTTATATTATCGCGTCGTGCTTACTTTACACTGCCGCTATAATGCTTGGGGCGTATGCAAGCCGTAATGCAAATACAAACCTGGTTTCGGCAATAGTCAATATTTTAGCCTCTGTTGTCCCTGTAGCTGTAATTATCGGTAGCTTTTCAGCGAAATGGAAAGCTAGTAGCACTAGCGGACTAATTGCTGCTGCACTCGGTGGTATTTTAATTGCACTATTTACTATGGCCTTAAATAAAGCCTATTCGCAAGAAAATATTGCTATAATATCACCAATAGTATTCGGTGGAGCAATTGCGTTAAGCACAGTCCTTAGCTACATAATTTTCAAAGAAAAAATCGTTCCACTTCAGGCAATAGGACTATTTTTCGTTTTGGTTGGGCTAATTTTGGTTATAGCTGCTAGACTACGAACTTCTTAAATATTCATAGGTTTTTAATCACTTCGGGGAGTTCTGTACAAGATTCTTCGCCATCTACCGCACCAGACATGTGTCCTGCGTTATTTTTGATGATGAGCTCGGCGTTTAGCTCTTCCTTTAGCCGGTTTCCGTACTGCTCAGAAACAAAAGGATCGTTATCGGATTGAATAATAACAAAACCATCCTTAGTTTTTGTCTTGATCTTGCCAAAGTCTAGCCGCGATTCAAAAAAGTTTTCCAGTTCTTTGAAACCCAACTGATCAGTAAATCCGGCAACAAGTATGACTTTACCAACCCGTTGATCGTCACTTAACGATTCTAGATAGCGCATTATGGTCACTGTACCGATGCTGTGGCCAATCAGTAGCAACTCGTTGTCTGGTTTGCCAGCTACGCTCTGTAAATGTGGCAGCCAAGTTTTAAGAACAGGAGGATCTGGATCTGGCATGTTTGGAACGACAACATAGTAGCCCTTAGACTCCAGTTGCTGCTTGACCCACGGATACCAAGCATAGTCACTATTTCCACCCCAGCAGTGAACAATAATAGCTCTCTTCATATCAACAGTTTAACAGATTTACATATGCCTTGTTCGCAGCACGCCTGACACTACCAAATATACAACTATAATAACCTATAGGTTATTATAGTTGTATATAATGGACGAGGTGGTCTAGTAATAATACCAGCTGTCGATACCGGCAGTGTTGGTCACATCCCTAACCTTCACCGCCGCTCCACCATCCAAATTCATGACATAATCGGCAGTTTCGTTGGGGGTACTAATTCGATAAATTACAATTCGATTTGTTAACCAGCGTACTGGGTTTTTAAGCCCACTAATTTTTTGAAGTTCGGAGTCTTTTTTGTTAGCCGTATCGTAATTAAGTAGTACTCCTTTGCCATCGCGTTCTTCGACCCAGAGGCTGTTTTTACCATCTTCACTATCGACATAAAGTCTATTGATTGTTGTCGCCGGTGCTCCCGATAAACTAAAAGGCTTGGATTGCCCTAGCTTGAACTCGTACCACTTTTCTTGAACGGACAGTGTTAGAGTTTCGTAATTTGTACGGAAAGCGTTCCAGACTTCTTTGTCTAATATTGTTTGGCGATTAGTGCCATCGGATTCGATCTGGTAAAAGAAAGTACTGGTGCCGCTTTGATATGCGCTGGACGGTGCATAATATAATTTTCCGGCGGCAACTAAAACATCGTTAAAGTAATTACTGGCAGCGAGTTCTTTAGTTTGGTCGTTTTTGTAGTCGTAACTCATTAGTTTATGACGTCGTGGATTGGCTGCGCTGGCGCCAGAGGTAATTTCGACATAAATCAAGCGGCCTTTGACCCATTCTACAATTTGGACTCGTTCTGATTCAGTCAGCTTTGTAGGCACTCCGTCTTCAAGATCGATAATAAACAGTCCGCTCAACAAATAACCGTCTTTGTTATATTTGCCATCACGGGTCGAAACCAAGGCTAAAGAATTCTCGGTAGGATGCGGAACCAACACCATGTCGTCACGTTCTTTGCCACTGCCGGCTAGCAATAGTTGTTCGTTTTTGCCGTCAATATCTACCTTGTAAATATCAAATTTTCCGGATCGTTTACTTATGAAAACATGTTTGCGAGCAGTCACCATTTTTACAGCTTGAGCGTCTTTGGTGTCGGCATTTATTTTGAGCGTTTCGTCGCGGAAACCTTCTAGTTTTAACAAGACTTCCAGTTCATCTTGATCGTTATTTTTGTCAATGGTAAGTAAAATTTTTCCCTTTTCGTCCGAAATCGCGCTGGATTCGCCACTACTAGCCTCGACACCTTTTATGGCCTTGTCCGATAAAAAATCGACTACATTAAATGTATATTGAGTCCCAGTAGGTTTCATATTTAGGCTACCCTGAGGGTTACTGCCCCAACCCAAAGTTATGTCTTTACTAAATTCAGCAAACGCTCTTTTCGATACTACAACTTTGGCTTTGCCTAGGCGCAATCCTTTTAATCTAACCTTACCCTCTTTGTCGGTTTTTCCGCTAATAGTACCGACGCTTACACTTACGTTTTTAAGAGGTTGAGTAGTGCTTTCGTCCAGAACTGTCATTGTTAATGCCGCCCGAATTCCAACTGAATTAAGCACAAAATACCGCGAAACTGGCACTATAAATGTAGCAATAACGATTACGATCAAACCGGCCAAGGTACCGTAGCGAGCTTTTTTATTGTTCCACCAGCCGCTAAAAGCATTTTTAATTTTTTGCTTTAAAGATTTTTTTTCGGTAAACGCCGCGGCCAACTCGGCGTCTTCGGCAACCAGTAGCTTGTCGCTTTCCTGTGCCACAATATCGTCTACAGCCTTATCTGTTAGCGAGTCATCTTGTTCTTCTGCACCATCATCTGTGGATGCATCACTTTCAGCATCGTCTGAATCTACTTCGCCTTCTGGCTGTTGGTCGTTTTCTTGTTCTTGTGACTCTTCGTGTTCTGGTTCTTCTGAATCACTTTTATCTAGCTCTTGATTGTCGTTTTCTAATTCATTTACATATTCTTCTTCATCTTCTTCAGAATCGTAAATATCAATTTCGGAATCAGTAGAATCATCTTGATGCGTAGTTTCTTCAACATCGAGTGATTTAGAATCGTCGTCTTTAATTTTCGACTTTTCGGCTGCTTCAGCGGCAGCTTCCTCTACAGTTTTTTCTCCACCGGACTCATTAATTTTTAAAACTTTTTCGTCAGCGGCATCGTCTTCATGTTGGATTACTGAAATTTTTTTAGAATTAACAGGTGGTGCCGAAGTTGCTTCGGGTGATATTTCATCAACTTTTTTGTTGGGTTTAGGCTTTTTTGCTGGTTTTTCAGCAGTTTCTTCAAGCATTTCATCAACACGCTTTTCAAGCGTCTCGTAATCATCGCCCCCTAAATCCGGTTTCCTTTCATCTTGCATATGCTTATATGCCACTAGTGTAGCAACTTTGGTAGCACGACTCCAGTCTATTTAGCAGCAGGTTGCAGCGAACGGGTTATCCACAATACAAATATCATCGCCAAACACGCCAGTATCACAGGTGCTCCAACAAAACTGTTAGAAGCCTTTGTTAGATTAGGCTGAGGGATCGAAGTTTGGGCCGAACAGCTTGGTTCGCAGGCCGTTGTAACTTGTAAATTGCCCGAAGCCACCGGTAATTGCGCTCCGGGGTTTCCACTAACTGGTACCTGAACACCACTGTTTTGAGGCACTAAATTTGGTGATCCGATAGCTTGCGGATTATTGCTGCCAGGCATAGGATTTTGTTGTTGGCCAAGATCGTTCATTGATTACACTATATCATGACTCCTTTGCCTCAGGGGTGTATGATAAAAATGTACCCGGTTTACTACATGGATAATGGAGGGCATCAAAAATCTAATGGAACTTGAACAGTTCTACGATAAGTACGTCGACAAAGTATATAAATTTTTTTATGTCAAATGTTTGAACCGGTCAATTGCCGAAGATTTGACAAGCCAAACTTTTGTTAACTTTATCGAACAAAGGCAACGTGGCACTCAAATGCAAGATTCAAAAAAATATCTTTATGGAATTATGCGCAATACCTGGGCTGGATTTTTACGCGAACGCTATCAAGCAGCACTAGAATACGTTGAAAACATCGAAGATTTTGAAATATATAGTCACAGCCAAATCGAACAATTTGAATCTCATGAGCCGCACAACAGAGTCTTACCATTCATAGATCAGTTGCCCGAAAAGCAAAAATTGGTATTAAGTTTGAAACTTTTAGAAGAGCGTACTAATAAACAAATTGCCAACGAGCTTGGAAAGGACGTGAATTATGTGAAAACCACTTACCGACGAGCAGTTGACCGACTGCGTGAAATGCTGAAGACGCCATATTTATTTGAAGGAGAGGCTATTGAAAAATGAGTAGAATTCCTAAAGACATTTCGCGTACACTACATGCAGACCAACTAATTATTGATCCAAAGTTTAAAAGTAAATTAAAAAGTCAACTTTTTAAAGGAGAACATCAAATGTCAGAAGCAAAAACTTCATTTTTATCAAGATTAACTAGTAATAAATTACTGCCGATAGGAGCAATGGTGCTGGCACTAGCATTCGTGGGCGGTGCATCGGCATTAGTGGCCCGCGGTCAAACCCGAAATTCATTAAACCGGCAATCTGCTTTACCTGATGATCTTAGTGGTATTTTATCGCTGGATGCAATCAAAGCCAAAGCATTAACCGATGCTCCAGCGGGCACGACACTTAGCAGTATCGAACTTGAAAACGAAGATATCGGATTAATTTACAAAGTTCGATACAGTGACAGTAGTTTTAAGCTTTATAATGCAAAAACAGGTGAACTTGTAACTAATACCGACGATGATGATCTTGAAATCGATGATTCTGTTCCTGCAGACTTTGTTGCCGGCATAACAATTGAGAAAGCACGCGAAATTGCACAGGCTCAAAGGCCTGGTAAAACAGTCACAAAAATCGAACTTGAAACCGAAGACGGAAAAGTAGTATACAGTGTTCGCTTTAGTGACGGCGGCCGAGTAGATGTTTCAGCAACTGACGGAAGTGTAGTAAGAGTTAAAAACGAGTCAAATAGCGGGCCTGGAAGTAATAATTCTGGAAGCGGTAATGATTCCGATGATGATGATTCATCGGAAGATGATCAAGAAGATGACGACAATAGCGAAGAAGAAGACGACAATTCTGGCAGCAACTCGGGTAGCGGTGGCGGTAACTAGTCCCTAAAGTCCGCCGTATCCACCGCCATACCCGTTATAGATAACAGCCGGCCTATAGTAATCGCTTACTTTTACAGGTTCTCCTGGGGCTGTTTTCCCAATAATGTAAAGTTCGCTACCTTTTTTACTAACTAATAAATACTCATTAGAGTACCAGCCATAAGGTAAATATTCACTCAAAGATACGATTTGTTTTTCGTTTTTACCCGCACTATCACCTAAAAATAGTGCATTTTTCCCATCACGTGAATCTGACCAAAAAGTTGCCTTAGCATCAGGAGAAAGTAGAAAAGTTGGATATTGTTTACCCAGGTCGAAGAAAGCCTTAGATTCCATACTATTTTCTGTAACTTTATCGTTTTTAAGTACGCTGAAAGTTTGTGTACCGTCTAAATCTGATGTTGCAAAATAAATTTCGTTTGGCTCATATAAAACAACCGAATATGAAGAAGTAGGTGCATAAAAATTTCGATAATCAGTAATATCCGTGGCTAAATTATAAGCTTTTACAGGCTTTTTTGTAGTTCCGGAGTCAAGGTTAATTGTTATTAACTGCGAAGTTTTTCCAGACAGTTCTGGGAAATTGATGCTTACAAATTGGTGGAAAACACTCCAAGATTTAAAATAAGCTATTTGGCTTGTGCCTATACCGCTAACCCAACCAATATTTTCCTGTACATAATTGTTTTGATCACCCGAAGCACCGGTTTCGTCAAGTACGTTTAATTTTTTCGCTTTAGCATCAAAACTTTTTAATGCTACGGCTTTGGGTTGCCAGGGTTGATAATTAGTGCGTCTTACGGTAAAAACAAAATTGTTACCGGTCCAACCGGTAAGGTCGAATTCGGCATCACCCTCGTCGATTGTCGTCAATTTGTCGCTATCAGTTTCGATAAGATAAATCTTGGCTTTATCGCCCTCACGGCGCGATTTTAGTGCTAAGTATTTCCAGTCGCGCGAAGCTAGCATCACAGTTTCGGTTTCGGCCTCTTTACCGGTGCCTGCTAGCACAGTCTTTCGCTCGGAGCCATCGAGATTTGTTTTTACTACATCAATTTTACCGCTTAATTTAGACAAAAAATATATTTTTCCACTCGGCGTCTGACTAAAAATATTTTTAGGATCATCTTTGTCGGTAACGATTATTTTTACAGCTTGTTCGTTAAATCCATCTTTTGTTATTTTTGCATCGACTTCTGTTTTATCGGCAGGAAGTACTATGGTGGTCTTACCTTTTTCGTCTGTTTTGGCAGTTGTGTCCAGTGCTGATATAAGTGCGTCATGAAGCGGCAAACTGGTAATTCGATTGTTAACTGTAATATTTACCTGCCTACCGGTTGCATCTATTTTTACTTCTACCGTGTCCTTGGGCTTATTAATATCTACAGTTATTTTTTGTGAATAATCTTTGTAATACTTTTTGGTAATTGCTAAAGTTTTTTTGCCTAAAGGGGAAATTAAAACAACTTTTCCGTCATTACCGGTTTGACCTTTTTGACTCCCTAGCGACACATCGGCTCCGCTAACCGGCTTGTTTGTTACGGTATCACTAATCTGTATTGTGATGCTTTTTTTAATAAATAGACCTAAAACTGTCATTCTACTAACAGGTAACAACAAAATTATTACCAAGATTTGAGCAACAGTAGTGGGTATGGCTAATTTTTTGTGCGATTTATACCATTCTATAAATCGTTTGAGGGGATTTTTCTTATCTTTAGCGACAATAGATTCTTTGGGATTATCGTTTTCATGTGTTTCGACTTCTTGATTGGCTAAATCTGATTTTATCTGATCATCGTCAGACTGGTTTTGTTCATCTTCGTTCACACCGCCCCCTTGGTTACTTATATGAAACTATAGGCAGCTATGCGGCAATTTGCAAACGTTAAGCGCGTACCATTAATATTTTGACATTTGTATATGTTTGATATTTTTACCGTTGATGACATCAATGTATCCACTAGATTCAAATATTTTCTTGGCAATTTCAGATCGATTGCCGCTACGACAATAGAGCACTAACTTAACGTTATGTATCCCAGCTAGTTCACCAAATTCACCTTGCTTTAATTTACTAAGTGGCAAGTTTATAGCACCGGGTAGATGATCAGAATAAAATTCATCCACTTCACGAACATCTACAAAAACAGTCACTACTTCTTCTTAATCGTAATTTTCTTTGGAGCGGGCAACTTTTTGAACGGAACAGTAACGGTCAAAACACCGTCCTTCATATGCGCGTCAACCTTGCCCTCGTCGGCAACATCTGGCAGACGAACTCTGCGATAAAAACTACTACTACTTTCGCGCACGACATATTTCTTTTTCTTGTCTTCTTCTTTTTCATGTTTTTCAGCACTAATTACCAATGTGCCATTATCTACGTGTATATCAATGTCATTTTCCGTAAAATTAGGCAAATGAGCCTCAACTTTTAACTGATTGTCGTCTTCTGTGTAAACATCAGTCATGGGAAGCTGCATAGCTTTAACTGGCGTAAACCAATCGTCTCCAAAAAATTGTTTTTGTAGTGCTTGCATTTCTGCAAAAGGATCAAATTTTACGATATTACTCATAAGTTCCCTCCTTTATTGTTTCCTAAAGAGGCCTTGTATACCTCTTATTTAAGTATAAAAAACTAGCACTCTCATGTCAAGAGTGCCAACAATCCAGTTCAATGTACTAGTTTTGCCAATTCCTGACGAGATAGATGGCGTCCTTGCTACGGTAAAAGATAGTATTGACGGAAAAAACGATAAGCTTTATGTCCTTGCGCAAGATACCGACGGCAACGTCACCGGCATGATAGGGCTCATGCCACCGTCTGATAAAATGAAATCGTACACAAGCGGCAATGCCGTGGAAATAATTAATGCATATATTTCACCAGACAGCCAAAGGCAAGGTGTGGGGACTTTTCTTCTAGAACAACTATTTACTCACGCTAAAGACAATGGTATTACAGAAATTGACGTGAATAGCGAACCTCGATATCAAGAGAGCGGATGGCCGTTTTGGAACGAGCATTTTGGAAACCCTGTAACACTTCAAAAAGATCAATACGGTCCTGGGCGAGACGCTCCTATTTGGCATAAACATCTGACTTAAATATTATTGCTTAGAACTTCTACCTACAATAATCGCTGGTTTTGCCGGCGGTATGGTCGGAGGCTGGCAGGCTGGAGTAGTTTGCGCCAGCAAATAGGTCAAGCCAACAAATGGCATAGCCGGCTTGGTTTAGGTCTCCACCCACTTTAACTTTGTACCCAGATATTTTTGAGGCTTCGTTTGCTTGGCGATAATCATAAACCCCAAGGTCAAATGTGTAGTTTGCGTTTTGCTTAAAGCCTACCGCCGTGGCAACCACATCACCGGCTTTGACTTTGGCGCCAGAGTTGAAATTGGTGGTTCGACTATCGTTTTCTTTGGCAGTCGGCAATTGATCAGCCAATGTTTTGAAGGTTGGTGAAAGTTCAAGAAGGTGGTCGAAGCGGTATGCCAAACCACAGTCGTTAACTATAGTAAACATATACTGTGTTTCGCCCATTTCGATATAGCGAGAGCCATTAACAACCGTGCCATCTATGATGGCTTTTATTTGGACGGCGTTGCTTGAAATTTTTAGCCAAAAACCGCCGTGCGGTTTGTAATTTCCGCCGCGGACTTGGCCGGGATACAATATACCTTCGACCAATGCTGTATCAACTGCTGTTTGCTTGAAGCTGATTGGTTCATCGCATTTGGGCGGCGCACCTAAAGAAGTCCACTTGCTGCCATCCCATTGCCAACTTACCGAACCATGACTTTCTGCTGACAAGTCTTTCTTATTATCCGTGCCACCATTATTTGCGCCAATCACCAGTTCTTTTTTGTCGTTACTCATTACCCGCCAGCCAGCAATGCCAATTACACCAAGTACCAAAATAGCTACCAATACGACTGCCAAGTGCGAACCGATTTGATCTAACTTCTTCATCCCAACCTTGTCATCTATCAAATTGTAACATTGATTTATTTCATGACTTACTTATAAAAATAAAAGTTTTAGAGCTGGCATACCAACATTTAGGGTCTCAAAGTTGTTGAATTGGGTGACTAACAAGCATAGGATCAATATTCTTTATTTCTTCAAATAATTGATATCCAAATTCTAAAGCTGTAATTCTATCTTCTAAATTGAAAATTTGTCCAAATGGTCTAATTCTAACTTTTTCTAAATTATACACACCGATTAAATCTTCCATATGACAAAATGTTTCAAAATAATTGCCGCTGGCTGTTAAGTGTATTCCGCCGTGTTCGTCTTCACCATAAACAAATGAAACAGCTAAATTTCCTAAACCATCTTGAGCAAAATTTATCGGTCTGGCGTCAACATGATATAAACAGTTTCCAATTCCATCTGCTACAAAATCATGTGTAATAAGTGAAGTTGCTTGACCAATTCCAAAACGTTCATTTCTAATTATTCTGATAATAGATGGATTGCCGTCTGGCGTTGCAAAAGCACGAAGCAGTAAGTCGATTTTTGGCAATATGGCTTTTGATGATCCCAAAAACTCTATTTCTGGTAAAAAAATTGACCACCCGTCACCTCGATCTGATATTCCGCCACTACATTGCATTTTTCCAAATATTTCAGCCCGAAAATTAGTAAGATCGTCAAAATATTTTCGTTCTTTTAAAAACTTATTCTCACTTTCTAATTCACGAATTTCGGCAGAATTGACGAAATCGTGTCCTTCTGGTGGGTAGAATCTACGCATTTTGATACTTTATTTTGGTGCCCTGCAAATATTATACGCTCTAACGCAAGCGCTGGATTTAAGCGTATATTATATTTGATTTAATCAGGGATAAAGACGGTTAATATCACGGGGGAAAAGAGTGGCTTCTTTGACGTTGTTGAGCCCAATGATTTTTTCTGTCAAGCGTTCCAGCCCCATACCAAACCCACCATGCGCAGGCATTCCAGCTTGCATGGCCATGAGGAAATATTTAAAGCCTGGGTCTTCGGGATTGCCACCAGCCATTTCTTTGAGTTGCTTCACTAAGATGGTGTGATTGTTTTCTCGCATGCTACCAGTGGTAATCTCGAGGCCGCGAAATAACAGGTCGACACGGTCGGCAAGTTCTGGTTTTCCATCTTGGGCCTTGTGGTAAAACTTCATGTCAATGGCTGGCCAATCGGTTACGAACACAGCTTCGCTTTTGAGATTCTTTGCGGCATATTCGCAAATCCATTTTTCTTCGTCGGGTCGCAAATCTTTTTCGCCTACCGTGTTGGCGCCAGTTGCTTTAGTATACAGGTCGTGGATTTCTTCCATGCTTAGGCTTGGAATATCCTTTGGTAAAGTTGGCTTTATCGTATTCCACTTTTTAAGATCATCCGCATGCACTTTCCAAACTTCATCAACTACATGATTAAGAAGTCCACTTAAAAATTCTTTAAGATCATCGATGTTGATAAAACCCATTTCACCATCAATCGAAATATATTCTGTCATGTGGCGAGTAGTGGCACTAGGTTCGGCACGGTAAACCGGTGCAATTTCGAAAACCCGCTCGAACACGCCTACTAGTATTTGCTTGTAAAACTGAGGGCTCTGAGCCAAGGTAGCTTCTTTGCCGAAATAATTTAGTTTGAAAACTTCGGCTCCACCCTCGGTTGCTGCAGCAAGTAGTTTTGGTGTATGGACTTCGGTGAATTCGTTTTGATAAAAATAGTCACGGAGCGCACGCGTAATAGTGCCACGAATTTTGAAAATGGCTGTTTCTTGCATGTTGCGAAGACCAATTGGTCGGTACTCAAAAAGTGTATCGAGGTTTTCGGCTTTGTGGTCTAGTGGTTTGTCGATTTCTATCGGGGGCTGGTCTTCCACTGGAACAATGACTATCACTTTTACATCGTGCAATTCTGCGCCTCCTGGGGCGCGCTGTTCTTCTTTTACTAATCCTTCAACTGTCAACACCGTGCCAATCTGCATACCACGCAGTTTTTCAACTTCGACATTATCTTTTATAACAACCTGTATAAGGCCGCTGCGGTCACGCACATTTATGAACGTCAGGCCACCAAGCAGCCGCTTTTTATGCAACCAACCAACAACTGTGATTTTTTTGCCTTTATGGCTCAGTGCTTGAGATGCTAGGGTCCGTGTCATGCTGTGATTCTATCATCTCTTGGGCTTCAGAGGTAGCCTTTTCATGATCTTCATGTTCATCGGCCGCCATTTTTGCGGCTACTGCCCGTAAATCGTGATACTGGTCGAATTCATCGATAATTGGTTGGCCAATCAGCTCTTCCAGTACGTCTTCCAGGCTAATAACGCCAACATATTCCTCGAAACTATTGACCACTACCATCAGGTGGTGATGAGTTTTAAGAACGGCCTGCAGCGCTTCAAATAAAGGTTGTTCTTCGTGTATATAACAGACGTCACTACGCATAGCCTTAGCCACCGTACCTCCGTGTTTTGACTTAACTAAATCCTTCATGTACAGCGTACCAGTTATGTTGTCTTTTTTACCTTCAAAAACCGGAAAACGGCTATGACCGCTCTTGTGAAGTTCGTCCATTAACAGCGGACCGATGTTTTCATCGGCACTCACTGTTTTTACTACTCGCCGCGGCACCAGCCGATCACGCACCAATCGGTCACCAAATTTTAGGGCTCGTTCAGCCAAAACCAATTCAGCTTGTTCCATACGATTGTCTGACTGGGCTTCCTGACGCTCCAAAAGTTCGATTAGATCTTGTTTTTCGTACAAACCTGTATGCAAATGTACTGGCATCAATCTTCGCATTACACTAGTTATCGCATTAAATAATGGGTGAAGCCATGCTGCAATTTTGGAAATGATAGGTGCCAGCTTACCAGCTATCAATGTAGCCAGCCTTGTCACATGGGTTGATGGCAACCAGGCAATACCAATCCATAAAATTATACTCATTATAATTACGTTTACCCATACCGGTGTGGCCGTAGATAGCATCGCGAAAAGTAAGGCTGTGTTTATGCCTATTAAGGTTAAAAACAAATATCTGATACTTACACCGTAACCTGCTACACGATATAAAGCTTTGGCAAGTTCATCCCCAGATCGGGCTCGGCGTTTCAGTTCTTTATAAGGTGTGACGGTGTAGGCTTGATACAGACTGATTAAGAACATCAAACTAATGGTAACCAGGACATATGGCCAAACGCTCATGTTAATATGGTACATCGCCCAGCTTGCCTGCGCAAAGTTAGATACGGCTAGTTGTGGTATGCTAGAGCTGTAAAATTAGAAATTTTGGAGGAAAAATACCTTGAATAACCGATTTTTATGGATTATCGTCGCCGGAATAGCCCTTTTTGGTGGGCTGGTTTTTATAAACAAGAAAGATGCCAAAACAACTTCTACGAGTAATGTTTCGCCCTCCAGCCACATAGTTGGCGCCGGCAACAAAAAAGTTACACTGATCGAATATGGCGACTTCGAATGCCCAGCCTGTGGACAGTATTTCCCAATTATTCAAGAATTAAAGAAAAAATACGGTGACGACATCACTTTTCAGTTTCGACACTTTCCACTAGTTAACATTCACCCCAATGCTATGGCCGCTCACCGAGCTGCCGAAGCTGCTGGCAAGCAAGGTAGGTTTTTCGAGATGCATGACGCCCTATATTTACAGCAACAAAACTGGAAATCATCTACTAGTCCTGCTAGTATTTTCGAAGGTTATGCCCAACAGCTGAAATTAGATATGGATAATTATAGACTGGATGTGGCTAGTGCCGAGACAAATGCCGTGATAAATGCTGACATCGAAGAAGGCAAAAAAGCTGGAGCCAATGGCACGCCAACATTTGTGCTAAATGGCAAAAGGCTCGAAGAAAACCCTCGTGGCGTCGAAGATTTTAGTAAACTCATTGACGAAGCCGCCACTACCGACCCAAACAGCCCGCCAGCAGATTTGTAATAGTACTGTTATATTTGGATAGCAAAGCCTCATATTTGAGCGATATGCAAGGAGAAATCAAAGCGAAATGAGATTAAGACCAATGCATTTTTGAGTTGCTGCTAGGCGGCAGTGCGGCATGGAGCGAGCCGTACACGAAGTACGGTGAGTGAATACCGTAGCTGACAACACCGCAGCAACCAAAAAGCACTGGAGGTGTTATCTGTTGCGCAGATGAACAGGCCAGTGTGATGCATTGGTTTTAATAGGTTATGAATTGTTGCCACTTTGGGCGCTTAACACGTACTTCCACGCGAATACCCCTTGTATTTTGAATTTTAATTTTAACCAGTACCATACACCTTTTTTCGCTCCCGACAAATGAAAACTAGCTCACATTCCAGTTTTCAAAGTCTTTTTGTTGTTTTTTGTCTTTCAATGCGGCTATTTACCGCCTGAAGTAACCGCATTTTTGCATAAGCAGTTTAAATTGTCAAGAAGGTTTTTGAGTTAGTTCATTTTCAAGCTGTTTTTCGAGCTTGGGTTGGTCTACTGGCTTGAGCATTTTACGAAGTTCTGGGTCATCTATCTTGACGCCCTCTTTTTCCATTAAGGCAACCATCAAATTGATAAGTTTAGTAAGTTCGCCCTCGGCAATTGTGCTAACTTGCAGTTCGATTTCTTCGCGTAGTTCACCAATTCGAGCTTCTCGGTTTTGCGAAATAAGCACAATTATTGCCAAAAAAATTGCCTCAAGCGACACTACCATAGTTAAAAATCCAAAAGGATAAGGGTCGAATGGATCAATAATAGGTAATTTGCTGGTGTTAATTAAAATCCAAATAATGAACCATGTTGCATTCAGCCCTAAAAATACCACCGAACCAAATTTAGTAGTTAAAAAATCGGCAAATTTTTCGGCTGGCGTGCGCTTGGCATCTGCTTTGGCTTTGAAAGTTTTTAACTGCGAAACGCGCTTTTGGACGTTTTCTTCGTGAGATAAGTCTAGGCTAAAGCCTGAAAATGGATTTAAAAGCATAAGCGAAATTCCAATAATTACTCTATAATTAACCATAGCACAAAAAACATATGCATGAATCTATTTTTGCCGAATTAAGTATTATTATCGCCATTGGCGCTGGTATTGCGCTTGTTATGCGAAGTATTCGTCAACCGCTTATTATCGGCCACATTATAACCGGTATTATTGTTGGGCCCTCGGTGTTGCATTTGGTTAAGTCTGCCGAAACTATCGGGATATTCTCGAGTATTGGTATTGCCCTACTGTTATTTATTATCGGGCTAGGCTTAAACCCACGGGTTATTCGTGAAGTTGGTCGAGTCGCAGCATTCGGAGGTTTGCTGCAAGTATTTATTACTGCCGCTTTCGCTTGGGGTGGCGGTATTATTTTGGGCTTAAACCGAATGGAATCGTTATTTTTGGGCATCGCCCTGGCGTTTAGTAGCACAATTATCATTTTGAAACTTCTAAGTGATAAAAAAGAACAATCTAGATTGTACGGTAAAATTGTAATTGGTCTTTTGATTGTTCAGGACGTACTAGCTACGATTGCGCTATTGTTTGTTACATCTAATTCCGAGGGTGGGTTTTCGCCGGCAAGCTTAGGTGCTCTGGCGTTAAAAGGATCTTTGATAGCAGTTCCAATGTTAATAATTGGCACCACAGTATTACCGAAAATGAGTAAACTTATTGCCGGTAGCCAAGAGCTGTTGTTTTTGTTTGCGATCGGCTGGGGATTTGGTAGCGCAGCGCTTTTCGAAAGTGTTGGTTTTAGTTTGGAAATCGGTGCACTTTTGGCCGGAGTAGCTCTAGCCGGCTTACCTTACACTCAGGAAATTAGCGCACGACTACGCCCCTTGAGAGATTTCTTTATCGTAGTATTCTTTATCTCGCTAGGTACCGGTATTGCATTTGATAATTTTTCGCAACTCTTGCCAGCAATCATACTGTCGAGTGTAATTGTTGTGATCTTTAAACCGTTCGTGGTACTTACAATAATGGGACTTATGGGCTACACCAAGCGAACGAGCTTTAAAACGGCAGTAGCTCTAGCTCAGGTTAGTGAATTTTCACTGGTTTTTGTAATTTTAGGTAACAAACAAGGGTTAGTCTCGGATAACTTGGTAGCAATCATTACCATGGTGGCAATAGTCTCGATCGCTATTTCTAGTTACCTGATAATTTATGCCGACAAAATTTTTGTAGTTTTAGAGCAGGCGTTGAGTATGTTTGAACAACGCAAAAGCCATTTTGAACGCGAGAGTAAACATCACTACGAATTGGTTTTATTTGGTTACCAAAAAGGTGGACATGAATTCTTGCGAGTATTCTTGAGCCTAAAGAAAAAATTTGTAGTAATTGATTATGATCCAGAAGTTATCGACATGCTCGAACACCGAAAACTACCATATTTATACGGAGACGCTACTGATATCGAGTTACTAGAAGAAGCCGGCCTAGACCGCGCCAGATTGATCGTGTCGACCATTAGCGACCATGAAAGCAATATATTCTTGGTAAAACTTTTGGAAGAAATTAACCCCAGTGCCGTGGTAATTGTGCATGCCGAAACTTTTAACGAAGCCGCCGAACTCTACGAACTAGGTGCCAGCTATGTGGTTATGCCACACTACATTGGTAGCGAAAAAATTGGCTCATTCATTCGCCGTAATGGCCTTAAAAAGAGCGAGTTCAAAAAATATCGTCAAAAGCATTTGGAATATCTACAAACTCATTTCGATATGCCGGTAGACTGATAAAGTCCCTGGCGCAAAATATAATCTTTTACAGGATGGCTAATTCCCTCCAGCCGACCACGCCGTAAATTAGCCCGCACAGCACTAGAAGATAAATGATGTTGATCGGTTGTTAATATTTTAACTCGTGATTTTAGTCCAGTGATTTGGAAAATTAATTCTTGCTGTTGTTTTAGTTGCAGATGATTAGCCGTGCGAGAACCTACAATAAAACTTACCTGCTCCACCAATGTTTGCAAATTACCCCACTGTGGCAGATGTCTAAAAACATCGTCACCCATCAAAAAATAAAGCTCCGAGCCCTTAAATCGACTCAGTAAATTTGGTAAAGTTAATTCCACCGTGAAACGATCATGCCCCAACATTATTTGGCCCAAAATTTTATGCCCAGCTGTTGCCAACGCCACCATTTTTTCGCGGTGTTCTAAGGCCCGTACGCCCTGCTTTCGCCGCGGCGAAGGTTCTACCATAAAGTAAATTTTATTTAAATTACACCTCTTGGAAGCTTGTAGGGCGAAGGCAAGATGTCCTTCATGAACTGGGTCAAACGACCCGCTGAAAATCCCAACTTTCTTCACTCGGCGGGGATTCCTTCGCAGCATTTGCGGCTTCGCCTAATGAGACAAACCTGACGGTTTTTCTCATCGCGCCATGCGAAAAATGCGATTTTTGCTTGGGCTGCTCTTTTCCCAATAATATTATCAAACATCGGCGGGGATTCCTTCGCAGCATTTTGTGGGCATTTTACATTCTGGGCACACAAAATGTCCGTGCATAGGTATGATTGGATAGTACCCACAATTGTCACAGAAAAATTCTGGTGATTTTTGCTTTATCATTTCTTGGTAGACATTATCAATATTATTCATCTTTTATAGCTCTTACTTTGTTTGCACTTACTGCATGTTATGGTTTTATGGTCACTTGCATATTTTATGGTAGCATCAACACCGGAGCGTTTACATAGCGGACAATGTACACATTTCATGACTTCAGTGCGTTCTTTGCGCCTGTCTGAGCCAAAAATCATATCGCGCACATCATTTGCGTTAGCATCCATTATTCCACCCCCTATCGAGCCACCGCAAGCAAGCAGCACCTCGCCCTTTGCACTCGCGTCTTCAAACGCCCCAAGTACTTCACGCTGCAATTGTTCGTGGATATACGGGCTATAGGAGTTGTCACGAACCAAAGCATGCTGGCTGTCCGCGGCACCCAACACCGAAGCGTCCAACCGTTTTTTGAACGCCGCCCACACACCGTAAGTTAATCGTTTTTTGGCATCGAGAAGCTCATTCCGTGGCATCGGACTCATAGCTAATCTTTCTATCTCTACATACAAATACTCGGCTAGTTGCTGGTTATCTTGCAGCAAACGCCATGCATCCTCGTGTTGTTGATGCGGTAACCGGCCGGCCCGACAGTGCTTGCCAAGCTTGACTCCTAGCACCTCATCATAGACATTGAGCAGCACATCAATGTTGGTTACGCCGTTTTCGACCGCTAGTTCGACCGCTAAGAACGCCTCCTCATTACTATTGTCGACAGATTGAGAAATTAGCACCACATTGCCATCCAATTGCCGAGTAGCCACGCTGATGAATCCCAATTGGCGATCCGGTTGGTAGCCAATGTCCTCGAGGATCTTTTTTCCATGAAACTGTTCTATATTTTTGGGATATTGGCGACAAACGACCATGCTCTCGCCTGGCATCAGTCCCTGCATGGTATAACTCTCTTTTAATTCCTGTGCTGCCCGCTGCGCCTGAAACTCGTAACGGCTGTCGTTATCGGCAAGCGACTCGGCAACATTCAGACCATTGTACATAGACGAAATGTATGGCCGCCACTTACCTTCATCAAAATACATTAGCTCACCATCCATGTCCTTAAGGACAAAGGTAGTTCGATGTGGCCTGTCAACGCCTTCAACGATCAATGTCAACTCTTCGTCTAAAATACGTTGCTTAGTCTCATGAGTAATGTACCCGCGTTCATGCAAATCAAATCGCGCCATGTCCACTGACGCCAACAAATCAAACATTTGCGGTTCGTATTCTGGCTGATTTAGGCGTGGTTCTTGCTCGATTGTTTGTGTGTGCATAAAAATACCTGCTCGGGTTAATCAAAGCAGGCGTTTTAGTACTCCTGCTCGAAAGTTGATTTATAAGCTGTATCGGACTTTAACCAAGGATTGGGCTTGAGTACGAGATTCAATTTATCTCTGAGAAGTGGAGCAAGCCGTATACATGATACGGTGAAGAGAACATCACAAGAGAAAATTGGATATCGTGCCAAGAAGCGGGCGGTGCCTCATGCTCCGCATGAGGGCAGGCCTGCTGGCCCAATTCTTTGGAACCGTTGCGGCACAGTTCAGGATTTACACCTGATTCCAGCTACTAATTTGTTAACTATCTAGAGTGTAGCACGCCCACTCATACGCTACATATAGTATTATTCACTACTCTTTGAACTTTTATTACTTTTATGGTTTAATTTCATTTATGAGTTTTATTTCTTTCAAAGATCATCCTAGCCATGAGTTTATGCAATGCCCTGATTTAGTTCGCGACAAAGAAGAAGAAGAAGTACATGAGGTATTTGGCCGACTAGCCGCCCCACATCAGGGCGGATCTGCAGACCTTGCTTTACTGCCATATGACCCAGAAAAGTATCCTGAACAGCGTCTGGACATTGTCGGAATGCGTGGACCCAAGGCCGACATTGCAACAATTCGTAATCTGGCCAATGCCGCATATCGTGGCTTTGGATTTGTAGAAGATGGCCTAAGAGCCCGACCAGATTTGCTTAACAATTTGGTGCTCGAAATCAGTGGCGGTAGTAATGTTCTAACAGTTTTAGACCATGGTACAATCATCAATTCTCCGATCTTCGGAGCGGCTTTATTTACAACTCTGCATGAATTCTCGGCTGAACACGAAGCTTTAGAATCACTACATCCAAACATGTCACTAATTGCAAGTAAACTTATAACGCGACTTGCGGTTTTTGGCAGTATTCCCTCATCACGCGTACTCACTAACATTTATTACCTACGCTACAGTATTCCACCTTCACGAAATGTAAGGCGCTCGAATATCCCACCACAATTAAGAAAACGATTCAATGCTGCAATGATTTCGTCTTATGCAAACGAACCCGCAACAGACGCTGGTGAAATTACGGTAATATCGGGTAGTGGTTCCACCGATGTTGTAAAAAGATCTCACCTTCCTCGGCGCACAAGTACTATACATATGGGTCCCGTAGCCACTGGTACAGTTGCTTTGATGCAACAGTGCGACCGCATACTGCCTTCCGGGCTGAATGTTTCAGGAAATCAGCCAGCTATGGCTATTGGATTTTTACGCCCTGCTATTTCTGAAGATACTGGTGCGGTCGGAGTTATGGGGCAAATCGCCGGCATGATGACAGATGCAACAGGCATAGAACACGCCTATCACCCAACAAGAGAAAGTTTTGAGCGAGCCATTGGCTAATGGAGGAAGTTAGGGGGTAGGAGTTTCGGTAGTTGTTGCAGCAGGTGCACTGGCAATGATTACAATATCGATACCGTTTGGCTTGTCTTCATTGCTTGGCAAACTAGTTTCCACTCGACCCTTCAAACTAGTGGCCAATTTTTGAGCTAAGTCAGATTTTTGACCGCTGAGGTCCACCACAATAACTCCGGTATAGCTTCCCTTGGCGTCTGCTTTTTCGCTCACAGATGCTTCGTTTTTAAATGATTCAGTTAAAGTTTTTTCCACCAATGCGCGTGAAGCCTCCGGGCCCAAAATTTTTATTTTGGCTGGTTCCTGAACGGTCACCGTACTAACGTTTACTATTTGCTTGGTTGACGGACGATACAAAATTGCCAGCTTTGCTCCAGTGTAGATGAGGGTTATGTCGTCGTTTTCGGCTTTTATAAAAAATGGCTGATCTTTCAGTTTTTCTTTGTCTTTAACTGTTGCTACTTGGGGTTTCTCATCTTTAGGCAGGTCGTATAGTTTACCAACCTCGGCTATATAGCGATCAATCTCGGCTTGTGCAAGGTCTGTCGCAGATGGTGGATTATTCTTTAGGTGCTGATATCGACGATAATAAACTGTTCCAAAAATAGTCAGCCCAACTATAATAAATACATTAACACCCAATAGGATGTATTTGCCGTACCCCCTGCGCCTTTTTGCAAATTCTTTTGCCATTTGTACTTATCATACAGATGTAGCTAGCCAGCGTCAACGCAAGCTCAGGCATATAAAAACTGCACCAAGCACAATTCGATAATACGCAAAAGGTCTAAGTGAATACTTGGCCAAAAATCGAAGCATAAACCCAATTGCATACAGACCGCTAAATAATGATGCAACTATTCCTACCATAACTATATTCCATTGCCCGCTCAAAGCCTGATAATTATTGGCGTCAAGCATAACCTTAAGTACAGCCCCAAAGGTTATTGGTAATGCGAGTAAAAATGAAAATCTGGTTGCACCAATTCGGTCGAGCCCCACAAATAAGCCGCTCGTTATGGTGCTACCCGACCTAGATATCCCGGGAACTATGGCCACCGCTTGCGCTACACCAATTATTGCTGCCTGTTTAGCGGTTAATTTTTCTAATTTTGTGTGGAACTTACTTTTATCATAATGATTTTCGGCAAGCAGCATAATAATCCCGACAACCAAAAGATTAACCGCTACTAAAGTTACAGACCTAAAGGCCGTCTCGGCACGAGATTCCAATGCAACCCCTACCACAACCGCCGGAAATGTAGCGCCGGCCAACAACCAGACTAATCGTCTTTGATATCCGCCATTTATAAAGCCAGCAACTAACCCAATTATATCCTTGTAAAAAAACGTCAATAGAGCAAATAGCGTACCAATATGAAGCGCCACATCCAAGGCCAAATCATTTGCGCCGGCGCCGAAGAATCTATGAAACAACACCAAATGTCCCGAGCTCGAAATAGGAATAAATTCGGTAAGACCCTGCACCATTCCTAGTAAAATTGCTTCTATGTATTCCATTTTCTTTATCGTTGGTAAATATCACGACGCACAAATACTGCCAAACCAATTAAGCTACAAACTAAAATTACCACTATGAATATCAAGCTGTTGCCCCTTGTTAAACCATATTCAGCTACTGCTGGTTTATTGTAGTAGTGGAATAAAGATAGTCTTTCAATAGTTTGTATAGCCGGTACGCTGGCTACAAACGAAGTTATTAAGTAGCTTACAAACGCAAATATCCCGGCAAAACTTCCTGCTTGTCCACGTTTGCCAGTTATGGCCCCAATACTAAAACCAATTACTCCAAATGTCGAAGCAACAAGCCATGCAGACAAAACGGCCTGAAATAACAACCAAAAACTCATCGATTCATTTATTAAAAATAAACCTAGCGTCACTCCTGGTATTACCGCCAAACAAACCAGCAAACTTACTATCAGCCCAGCTAATAATTTTTGCATATAAACACTGTGCCGTTTTATTGGGCGAGTTAGTATGGTTTGCAAACTACCTTCGGCCTCGTCGCCAGCTAACAATCCGCTAAATAAAATAACGCTCATAATAATGGTCAGTAGCGGAATCCTTAAGGCGAAAACTTGCTGGGCAACAAATCCAGGTACAGTTTTAAGAGCTTGCAAATCACCCACTAATCCCTGAAACGATTTGGGTAAATTTTTAGCCAGTTCATCTAATACTCCGTCGGAAAATGAATGATAAAAACTCATCATCAGAAGAGACATGGCAGCAACGCCAATACCCCAGCCCAGCGCCATCCAACGTTTTTCGAACAATGTTTTTAAAAATACCGAACTAAACATCGTCGCCTTCCCCGTAATAATTCATAAAAATGGTTTCCAAATCGGCTTCGGTTAGAGTCATATCAGCCGGTGGATGATTAGCTAAAAGTTTTAATAATTTAGGTAGATGGCCCGAATAAAGTGCCTGAATATTGTTGCCAGAAATTTGTATTTTACTAATTCCAGCTAATTTTTTTAGTTTTTGTAAAAGTTCTTGGCTTGTGCCCCAAAGCCGTAAATGGCGCGGAGTGCTTTTTGTTAGGACATCGACTGATTGCTCTGTTATGAGTTTACCGGCACGTACAAAGGCAACACGGTCACAAATTTCCTGAACTTCACTGAGCACGTGTGACGAAATAAAAGTGGTACCACCAGCAATCTTGTGCTCGGATATGAGTTTGTTAAATTCGGCCTGCATAAGTGGGTCTAGGCCACTGGTTGGCTCGTCTAATATCAAAAGCTCCGGTTGATGCATCAAGGCAGCAACCAGGCCAATTTTTTGGCGATTACCGCGTGACAAATCTTTAATTTTTTTATCTGTTTGGCAGCCCAATCTCGCTATTAAAATATCTACCACAGATCGTTTTATGTTGCCGTGCAAATTTGCAAAATACTCAAGCTGCTGAGCGCCAGTTAAGTGTAAATCCAATGCTAAATCACTCGAAAGATACCCAGTTCGGCGACGAATTTCTTGTCCATTATGACGAACATCTAAGTTAAAAATACTAAGCTGACCGCTGGTTGGCCTTATTAGATCAAGTAGTAAATTTATTGTTGTTGATTTGCCGGCACCATTAGGGCCTAAAAATCCGTAAACACTACCCTTTGGCACGCTAAGCGAAATTTCTTCAATACCAATACTTTCCCCATACTTTTTTGTTAGATTGTCGAGCTTAACTACTGTGGTCATTTAACTAAATTGTAACACGTTGTTTAGATGCTGCAGCGGTCGCTACCTTGGTCCAATAACTGGCCATCTGTCGTAAAAAAGTTCCATGTAAATCCTGTTTTTTTAAGCGCGAGTTCCAAAAATCCGAAATTCTCGTTATAAGCAAAAGCACTGCCCGATTGTCTGGTAAATTTTAGGTTGTATAAACTCTTGCCGCCACTACCAACAATGAACTGCATGGGACCATTTTGATCAATTTGGCCTACAGAATTTTGGCGAACAAAGCGTTCGTATAAATGATCGTGTCCATTTAATATTACGTCGACATGACTTTGCTGTAAAAGTTCATAAATTTCCTGCATCCGTGGGTCGTTTCCATGCACGTCCGACGATGAAAAAAGAGGGTGATGCCAAAATGCCAAGCTACAGCGAGCCGGATTTGATTGTAGCTGATTTTTTAGCCACTGGTACTGAGGGCTGGCTGGACCGCACCCACCAACAAAATCACAATTGGAATTAAGTGAGTAAACCTGCCATCCGCTCAAATCCACTCTAAAAAATCGCTTTTCATTTGGTGATAATAAAGCCAATCTTTCAGCAAAGTATTCATAGTATCCAGCAGCACCTTTGGTGTTATATTCGTGATTGCCCGGGCTGGGATAAGTGATGGTTTTAAAATCTTTAAATATTGGATCAAAAAGTGATTTAAATTTGGCTAATTCTCCTTTTTCATACTGTAAATCACCTAGCATTAACAGACCTTCGGGACCACGTTTTTTGATAGCTTTAGCAACTGCATCGGCCTGGCAGTGTTTGTCCGATTTCACAACTGCCTGGTCGCATACTATATCGCCGATGGCTGCGATTCGCACAATTCGCTCTGGTGTCCCGGCAACCAAAATTTGGTCATCGACGGGCTGATAAACCTTTTTGGTGGCAAAAATTAGTGACATTGCTACTGCCACACAAGATACAACTATAAAAGCCCAAGCTACCCATGGGTTTATTTTTTGACTGGGCTCGAACTTCATTTTTTGACAACCTTTTGTTTTAATGTGCTCAACCTGGGTATAAATGATTGAGCTGCACCTTCGATACCTAAAACTTTAAGTGCACCAATTAAAACGTAAAGCATGTCCAGTGTCTGTTCTGTCACCTGAGCTTGAGATTCGGCCTGTCGAAAATGGTGCTCAATTTTTTGAACCAACCATTTTTCTTCACCAGGTTTTACTTCGTTACTGGTTAATTTTGCCTGTTCGACGTCTACGGCCGTCAACTCCAACGATCGTGCTGACCTCCCTCTTTTTTGCAAGTGACCACGCTTGATAAGACTGTTGATGTGCAGGGCAACCGTTGCCACCGATGTGTAATTTAGGGATGTCATTATTTCACGATAACTAGGACTATAACCATGCTCAATTATGAATTGTCCAATAAATTCTAATAATTCTTTTTGTTTTTTGGTGGGTCGCACGACTTCTGTCATTTTTTCCTTCTTTTTATCGGGGGCCTGACGTGTTTAGGTCGATGCAAAACTGGTGCAGATTGATGTTTATGGCCTGGTTGACCTTTTGTAAAGACCCATAAGCTATACCAAATGTAGTTCCATATAGTAAAAAATCCGGCGGCAATAAATTGGCCAATAGCGATATGAACACCGATATTTTGTAAACTACTTAAAATCAGAAAGTTCAAATAAAAATTTATTAATGTTAGCACTAAGTATTTGTATGTTACCCGAGCAACTTGTTTGTCTTTGGAACTGCTAAAAACCCAGTACCGTGATAGTAAAAAATTAACTGTAACTCCTACAGTATTACCAATAATGTTAGCCCACCATAACCCAATAATTGGTTCGCTAAAGACAATAATAAAATAGCCCGACCAAAAATATGCACCACCCGTTACTAGGTATTCGGTAATTCGTGTAACTTCTTTTTGCTGTTTCTTTTTGAGGTGTAGTTTGAGCATAAAGTTAATTGGGTTCGCCTTTTGTTCATTATAACACTTACGGTTTTACAGTTTTTTTATAATGCATCGTCTGCAATGGAAGTCCTTCGGTGATACAATATCAAGGTCGATGAAAAATAATGCCTCAATTTTTTATGCACTGCTTCTTATCGTTGGAGATTTTTTGGCACTTTTGGCAGCTTTTGCAATCGCATATATTTTACGCGTTAAAATCGACGAACGTCCGCTTATCCAAGCAATCGCCGCACGAACTTATTTATTCGCATTTATTACTGTATTACCGCTATGGATAATGGTGCATGGCTTTATTGGACTTTATAGTCATCACGTTTACGAACGACGATTTGCTGAACTTGGAAGGCTGCTGGTAGGTTCTTTTTTGGGGATTTTGGTAGTAATTGGCTATGATTTTATAACACCAGGTGCGTTATTTCCGGCCAGATTAGTACCAGTTTACGCCCTAATAACTGGTTTCGTGCTTTTGGTGCTATTTCGTTGGGTGGCCAGAATTATTCGCGAAGCATTATATTTACTGGGATATGGCATTAGTAACGTTCTTGTTGTTGGCGATACCCCAATTACTGAAGAACTAGTAGCTAGCATGAACAATGCGCCCAAAACTGGACAGCAAATTATTGCCACAATTGGTCGAAAAGTATACGGAATTACTCACTATGAATCATTCCAATCTGCCATTACCAAATTAAAATCGCCAGTCCACAGCATCATACAAACCGAATTGTATAAAAACCAAGATGCCAATAACGAAATTATTAGCTTTGCACAAAAAAATCACGTAGCTTTTCGGTTTGTGCCCGGCAATAGTGATCTTTTTGTGGGTAATATAGAAGTAGAGTTATTTGCCGGTTTGCCAATGGTTGCAATACATCAAACTGCTCTAATAGGTTGGGGCCGAATTTTAAAACGAATATTTGATGTAGTTTTTGCCACTTTTGGTCTATTAGTTTCATCTCCTGTTATTATTTTGGTTTACCTATTACAAAAATTATTTAGTCCAAAAGAACCAGCTATTTATCGCCAAAACAGATTGACTCGATTTAACAATGTATTCTGGGCATATAAATTTAGAACTTTAATCCCAGCCTACAACGGTATGTCCCCAGAAGAAGCTTTTGCTGCAATGGGAAAACCAGATCTTGCTAAAAAATTTCGTGAAAACGGTGATTTTTTACCAAATGATCCCCGGTTTTCTGGCTTGGGTCGGATATTGCGAGCGACGAGTTTAGACGAATTACCTCAGCTAATTAATGTGCTTCAGGGCGATATTAGTCTGGTTGGTCCGCGAGCTTTAGTGCCTGAAGAGCTTAACGCTTACGAAAAAAAGCACGCCATTTTAAGTGTAAAATCTGGTCTTACCGGTCTGGCACAAGTGTCTGGCCGCAAGAGTATAAGTTTCGAAGAACGCCGGAAATTAGATGTTTACTACGTACAAAACTGGAGTTTTTGGCTAGATATTGTCATTATTATAAAAACAATTTGGTCTGTCCTTACCGGCTCCGGAGCCAAGTAAGTTTATGAGGTATAAGGATCAATAGTTAAGGAATGAGTCAAGGATCACAAAAGCTGCAAAAGTTTGAAGATATGCCTTTGTGGCAAGATTCTTTAGAATTTGCTACTAAAATTTACAAATTGACGTCCAGTTTTCCCCAAAACGAAAAATTCGGTTTAATTCCTCAGCTCCGCCGTGCAGCTTATTCGATAAGCGCAAACGTTGCCGAAGGTTTTGGCATATTTTCAAAAAAAGACAAACACCATTTTTACACTATAGCTTACGGATCATTGCTAGAAGTAAAAAACTTTCTTTATCTTGCCGAAAGACTTAATTATCTAGCCCAAACAGATTTATCCCCGCTAATATACTCTATCGAGTTACTGCAAAAGCAACTTAACTCACTCATGAAGAGTATCCGCACATGAAAACCTCAAGCCTTAACTCTCATTCCTCAAACCTGCACAATCGTGACCCAAAAGTCGCTATTGTGCATGACTGGTTGATTGGCGGAGGTGCAGAGCGTGTTGTAGAAGCTCTGCACCAAATGTACCCCGAGGCGCCAATCTATACTTCATTTAGTACTGAGCAATGGCGCAAAAAGCTTAATGGTAAAGTTATTACAGGTTATTTGCAATACTGGCCCTTCTCTAAGCTGCGCAAATATATACCATTCCTTCGTGGCTGGTGGTTTCAGTCTTTAAAACTAGATAATTTTGACCTTGTTATCAGCTCGTCTGGTGCCGAAGCTAAATTTATAAAGACTAAGGCAAAGCACATTGCCTATATCCACGCCCCTACACACTACTACTGGTCCCGCTACGATGAATATCTAAGACACCCAGGGTTTGAGCCTTTCGACTGGCTTGCAAGGATAGGTCTAAAGCTTTTAATTGGACCCATGCGCGCTTGGGATTATCGTGCTGTACAGCGTCCAGATATTTTAATCGCAAACTCAACCCACACACAGGCAAAAATTAAGGAATACTACGGACGCGAATCGAAGGTAATTCACCCACCGGTTGACGTTGAAGGATTTGCCAAATACGCCAGCAAATCCCGTAAGGGTTTTGTCATTACTGGTCGCCAAACTCCGTACAAACGCGTTGATTTGGCAGTAGCGGCTTGCACAAAGCTTGGATTGCCGCTAACTGTCATTGGTAACGGACCAGAACACAAAAAGCTGGTTGCTATGGCTGGCCCAACTGTCAAGTTTGTTACCAACGCTAAAGATGAAGATGTAGCCCGCATCGTTGGCTCATCAGAGGCATTCATTTTTCCTGGAGTAGATGACTTTGGCATTTCAGCTGTTGAAGCATTAGCTGCTGGTACACCCGTAATAGCCTACAAGGCTGGCGGAGCCCTTGACTATGTCATCGAAAACCAAACCGGCCTGTTTTTCACAGATCAAACAGATGAGTCCTTGGCAAGCTCGCTAACTGAATTCCAGTTGGCTTCACCTAAACTCGAAGTCTTCAAAAAATATACCAAAAAGTTCTCTATAGAAATATTTACCGCCAAAGTGTCAGATGTTAATAGACAGTCGTAGATCCACTTTCTTGTTATACTAGTTTGGATGAAGTTACTTGTTACTGGCGGTGCTGGTTTTATTGGGTCAAACTTTGTGCACTATGTACAACTGGAGCGTGAAGCATGGCATATAACGGTACTCGATGCCCTTACGTATGCCGGCAATCGCCAAAACTTAAATGGGCTTGACGACTCCCACTTAACTTTTGTGGTTGGTAATATCTGTGATGATACTATAGTGGACCGATTAGTTTCAGAATGTGATGCTGTAGTACATTTTGCGGCCGAGTCACATAATGACAATTCACTAGACGATCCCAAACCATTTCTAGAGACTAATGTTATTGGCACCTACACTCTCCTTGAAGCAGCTCGTAGATACAAGAAACGCTTTCACCATATCTCTACTGACGAAGTATACGGTGACCTTGAACTGGATGATCCAAATAGGTTTACAGAGGCCACAGCTTACAACCCCTCCAGCCCATACTCAAGTACCAAAGCAAGTTCAGACATGTTAGTGAGGGCATGGGTGCGGAGCTTTGGAGTGCAAGCAACCATCAGCAACTGCAGTAACAACTATGGACCATATCAACATGTTGAAAAATTTATACCAAGACAAATTACCGAAATTTTGGAAGGCAGAAAGCCTAAACTATATGGTAGTGGTGAAAATGTGCGCGATTGGATTCATGCCGAAGATCATTCCTCTGCGGTGTTAGCCATCCTCGAAAACGGTACAATTGGTGACACTTACATGGTTGGCGTAAACGGTGAAAAAAATAATAAAGATGTTGTGAAGTTAATATTGAAACTCATAGGAAAAGATCCAAATGGCTATGATCATGTCAACAATCGCCCGGGCCACGACATGCGCTACGCGATCGATGCCAAAAAATTGCACTCACAACTTGGCTGGAAACCAAAGTTTACCAATTTTGAAGCAGGCCTAAAAGCGACTATTAAGTGGTATTCCGATAACCTGAATTGGTGGAAACCTCAAAAAGCCGCGACAGAAGCTAAATATAAAGCGAGGGGGCAATAGTGGCAGCTACAACGGAGTTTACGTCACACAAGACGGATATCCCGGGTTTGATTTGGTTTGACGTTACACGCATTGAGGACGACAGAGGATGGTATCAGGAAAATTTCCAGAAAGCCAAACTAGTCGCTGCTGGCCTGCCTGCATCATTCAACCCTGTACAAAATAATATATCGTACAACAAAATGCGAGGTGTCATACGCGGCTTTCACGCCGAACCTTGGGACAAATATATTTCGATTATCAGCGGCAAAGTTTTTGTTTCTTATGTCGACCTCCGCGCTGGTGAATCATTTGGCAGAACTGCGAACCTTGAACTTGACAATTCTAAGGCAGTTTTTTTGCCAAGAGGTGTTGGTAACTCATTCCAGACTCTTGAGGGCGACACATACTACCTATATTGCGTAAATGATTTCTGGAGTTCCAAGCTGTACGACAAATACTTATTTGTGAACTTAGCAGATCCTGATATCAACACACCCTGGCCTTTTCCGCTCGAACAATCAGTTATGTCCGACCGTGACAAAAGCCATCCATTTCTTAAAGATATACAGCCATTCAGGACCGACAATGGATGATTCGTCAATATTTATAATTGGAGCAAACGGACAACTTGGCACTGCGCTGCGCCAAAAATACCCAAATGCTAAAAGTGCTGATATCAAGGAACTAGATATAACAAATAAAGAATCTGTTGATACTTTTGACTGGACAGGCATAAAAACTATCCTGAATGCTGCCGCCTATACGAATGTTGATGGTGCAGAAACACCAAATGGCCGCGTCATCGCCTGGGCCGTGAACGCTGTAGCTATAGGCAACCTCGTAAACCCTGCCCGGAGAAATGGTATGACTATTGTCCATATTTCAACAGATTACGTATTTGATGGCACAAAAATACCACACGATGAGGGTGAGCCATTTAGCCCCCTTAGTGTTTACGGAGCAAGTAAGGCAGCAGGCGACTTAATTGTAGCCGGGATTGACGAGCATTACATACTTAGAACTTCCTGGGTAATTGGTGAAGGCAAAAATTTTGTTAGGACAATGCTTGAACTTGGCAAAAGTGGTATATCGCCAACCGTTGTGTCGGACCAAACTGGTAGGCCAACTTTCACATCCGAATTAGTTCGTGCAATCGACCACTTACTAACCACCAAAGCACCCTTCGGTACTTACAATGTCAGTAATGCCGGCAAAATCATTAGCTGGGCGAACCTTGCACGTAAAATATTTGAAATTGCTGGATATGACGGAATCCTAGTAACCGACGCTACATCTCAAGAATACTTTGCAAGCAAACCAGGTGTCGCGCCTCGTCCTATACAGGGCGCACTAAATCTTTCAAAAATCCAATCAACTGGCTATAAATCTAATGACTGGCAAAGTGAATTACGTAGCTATATAAAGGAAGATGAATCAAAATGAAAGGAATTATTCTTGCCGGCGGAAGCGGCACCCGACTTTACCCAATTACGAAAGGAATTAGTAAACAGCTCATACCTATTTACGACAAGCCGATGATTTACTACCCATTGAGCACGCTGATGATGGCAGGCATTCGCGATATTCTCATCATTACCACCCCACACGAGCAAGATGGCTTCAATCGATTGCTAGGAGATGGGAGCGATTGGGGAATTAACATCTCTTATGCTGTGCAGCCATCACCAGATGGTCTAGCTCAAGCATTCATTATCGGAGAAAAATTTATCGGTAGCGACAAGGTAGCTTTAGTACTTGGCGACAACATCTTCCATGGAGCAGAGCTCGACGAATCACTGAAGACCTGTACTGATCCCGACGGTGGCATTGTATTTGCTTATCAAGTTTCCGATCCAGAACGATATGGGGTCGTTGAGTTTGACAAACGAATGCAGGCAGTCTCTATCGAAGAAAAACCAAAATTACCTAAAAGTAACTACGCAGTTGTAGGTCTTTATTTTTTTGACAATGATGTGGTAGAAATTGCAAAGAACATTAAACCGAGTGAACGAGGTGAACTCGAAATTACCACCATTAACGAACACTACTTAAAAAGTAGTAAACTCAAAGTTGTGCCGATGGATCGAGGTTCAGCCTGGTTAGATACAGGAACATTTGAAAGCATGAATGACGCCAGTGAATTCATTAGGGTTATCGAAAAACGCACCGGGTTAAAGATCGGTTGCCCCGAGGAAGCGGCATATAAACAAGGATTTATAGACAAAAACCAGCTCTATAGATTAGCCCAAGGCCTCATAAAAAGCGGATATGGTAAATATCTGCTTAAGATTCTAGAAGCCTAGACAAACTCAAACGTCAGACCTAATTATTGATATGTTAAAATTTCTTCAGGCTTATGTATATTAAAGGTGTCTTTAGAAACCATTCATATAAAATTGTAATATTATATACCCTAGCAGTGACATTCTGGATGCTGACGTTACCCAGACAAGCGATGGCAGCAACTTTTATCGTGAGCAACACTAATGATAATAATGCGGGATCTTTTCGAGAAGCAATTAATCAAGCTAATTCGAATCCCGGTACAGACACTATCACGTTTAATATCCCCGCCAACTGTCCACAAATTATCCCAACTAACGCATTGCCACCAATCAATTCTATAGTCTCTTCACCCGTCATTATAGACGCCACAACTCAATCATGCGATATTGGCTCCATCGACTCTCCCAATGTAGAGCTAAGTGGCAACGGAGCCGGAGCTGCAGCACGTGGTTTGTATATCAGCGGTAACGGAGCAGGGAGCACGGTTAGAGGACTTATTATTAATCGTTTTAGCGCTCAAGGGATCTTTATTGACACAGGTAACGTTACAATTGTCGGAAATTATATTGGCACTACAGTCGATGGTATGAATGACGCGGGTAATGGGGGTGATGGGTTAGCCATTTTTTCCGGTACGTCTCTCGCAAGCGCAACCGGTAATGTTATCGGCGGGACTACTTCTGCTGATCGTAATATTATTTCCGGAAATGACGAAAACGGTATTGGCGTCACTACCCAGGATGGAGGTAATGCCAGCAATAATTTAATTAAAGGCAACTATATCGGCACAAACTCTGCCGGAACAGCAGTCATATCAAATACTGGCGACGGTTTACTTATTAACCATTCTAGCGTAGCTGCCGCCAATGCAACCGGTAATGTTATCGGCGGGACTACAGGCACAACACCAGACGGATCATGTTCGGGAGCGTGCAATCTTATTTCCGGCAATGGCGCTAATGGTATTGGGCTTTGGCATGGTGGCGTAAGTGGAACAGTTGTGTACGGCAATTACGTGGGAACAAATGTTTCTGGAACATCCGCAATACCAAACGGCAATATTGGCATAGAGGTTAATGAAGCCCCCAACAACACCGTAGGTAGTACTACACCAGCTGGCCGAAATATTTTTTCTGGAAACGGTGGTGCTGGCGTTTTCCTGACCGGCGCAGCAGCAACTGGTAATGTAATACAGGGCAACTACATCGGCACAAATTCCGCAGGCACCGCCGGTGTTGGTAATGTAAAAATGGGAATTGGCGTTGGTGCATCGCCTAATGCGGTTGGCGCAAACAGTAATCTTATCGGTGGGTCAACAGGTACTACGCCTGGTGGCGCTTGTACTGGTTCATGCAACCTTATTTCTGGAAATGGCCAAAATGGTATTTTTATGTCTGGTACCGAAAGTCAGGGACATATTGTTAAAGGCAACTATATCGGTCTTACTGCTACAGGCAGCAATTCGATTGGTAATACACTCGATGGCATTGGTCTACTTAACACCCCAAATACACAAATTGGCGGCTCTACCCCAAACGAACGCAATCTTATTTCTGGAAATGGTGGTAGTGGAGTAATTGTGGCTGGTAATGCGGCTACAGGCAACCGAATTGAGACTAACTATATTGGCATGACAATGGCTGGAACTTCACTTGGGAATGGTGGTAGTGGCGTTGCCATTTCGTCGGCTACGGACACAGCCATATTGAGCAACGGCATTGCATTTAACGGACTCTTGGGCATTGACCTAGACAACAACGGCACACCAAACCTAAATGACGATCGTGATGGTGACGCTGGCGCTAACCGTTTGCAAAACTTCCCCAGCGTCTATGCCGTGCACACCGTTGGCTCTACTACCAAAATTGGTGGGCAATTTAATGGTACGCCAAGTAATAATTACCTATTGGAGTTCTTTTCAAGCGATGGATGTAACGCCGGTGTACCAAACAATTATGGCGAAGGTCAAACTTTTATTGGTTCAACAGCTATTTCTACGGATGTTTTTGGTAATACGGCATTTGGATTTATCCCAAGTTCTGCAGTGGCAGGTGGTAAATACATAACAGCCACTGCTACTAGGAAAATTGGTACAGTGCCGGACGAAACTTCCGAGTTTTCACAATGTATTTTGGTAAACGTCACCAAACCAGCTTTAACTAACGGTGCTACCTGGTTCTTAAAAAGAGATCTTACAACTGGTCCAGCAGACAAGACCTTCGGCTATGGCTTTCCTTCTTTTCTACTGATGTGCGCTTGGGACCCAAACCAGCCGGGCGTCAAGTTGCCAGTAGTGTATAGCGGTGGTAGTTGGTTTATGCGCGCTAGTTATACGACAGGAACAGCTGATCTAAGTTTCAGCTACGGTGGGTCCGATTCTAGGCCAGTCTGTGGTGACTGGGACGGTAATGGCAGTGATACAGTTGGCGTAGTAACTCCAAACAATACTTGGTTGCTAAGAAATTCCAGTAGTGGTGGGCCAGCCGATGTCGGCAATTTTCAATTCGGTCCCCTAAATTCCAAAGCTGTTGTCGGCGACTGGGACGGTGACGGAGCGGATTCAATTGGATTAGTAGACGGCAACAATAATTGGTACTTGAGAAATTCAAATAGTAGTGGTGGGGCCGATATTAGTTTCAATTACGGGTTCACACCAGGTTATCCAGTCGTCGGCGACTGGGACGGTGACGGAGCAGATTCAGCCGGTTCCGTTAATAGTAGCGGTACATGGGCACTAAGAAGTGGAGACGGCTTCTCAAGCGCAACTTTCCAATTTGGCTTCCCCGGCACCACTCCTTTGGTTTGGCACTAGGACACTAGGAAGTATTCAAGCTTACCCATCTGTTAATTTATATAAAGCTAGCATAAATGATCTATAATTTCAAATTATTTCATTTTTTGGGTTATTTATGGAATATTGATTCCTGTTGGTAGAGCGTTTATCAACGAATCGCTAACAAATGAGTATGGAGCATAGTTTAGGTTAAATGTATTCGATGAAAGTATCCAACGCTTGGTACCGTTTTCGGCTGAATACAGTGCTGAACCATTTCCTTTTATCGCCCGTTCAATAGTTCCGCTGTTTGGTAAAAGATTTAAAAAACCGTTTGTTGTTATGGGCACCGAAAGCACACCGTTTCCAGTCCAATGATTTTGTATTATTGAATTAGCAAAATTACGCTTAGATCCGTTTTCTATCACATAATGCTTATCGGCAGAGTCTTTAACAACTACTGCAGACCAACTAGATATTGAGATCGAAACTGCCTCTGGATTAACGGCCATGCGGGGTTCGTTATTTTTTAAGCCTAGGTTAGCCGCATGTTCCGGACTTAGATAATAAAGTACGCCATTATCTACTACAAATAATCTACTATCTGCAGAATTCTTTGATTTTACAAACCGTGTTAATGTTTTTAGGGTTAAGAATTTGGAAACAATCGAGCTATTCACTTCTCCTGCACCGCTTACACCCCAAGCGTTTGCAATATTTATGTCAGTAGTCATAAATGCATCTCCTTCATGAACTTTGTAATATTGCCCGCCAACTCTTAGGTGATTACTTAAATCAAGTCCTGTATAAAAACGACTAAGTGTTGAACTACTTAGGGTTACTGGGTTGCTTATTAGCCAATTGTATTTTACAGCCCCAGAAATAGTGTGTTTGGTGCCAGATTCTAATATGAATTCGGTGCTGCCATCAGTCACATAGGAACCAACGCTACTGCCACTTAAAAAATTACTTAATACGTAGTCTGATACGGACGTTATCGACCCAGTAGCACCCCAAAGTTCAAGATCTTGTGGGGTTTGAATTTGTCTAAGGATACTGTTATCTAGAAGATATACTGGCGCCGATTGAAATCCTTTTATAAAGCTACTAGCATTTTCACCACCAGGTAACAATGACATTAGCGCTGGACTAGGCGAATACACGCTAGCTGTACGATATGCGCTATCCAAACCTGAGGTAACACTAATTTTTCGACCATCCATAAGATATAGTTGGCCGTTTACATCAGCTCCATAGCTTGTAAGCGCGCTTCCGTTAGCTAAAAGGTTTAGATTGCCTTGTGTAACAATGTTTACCATGGGATTTGGGCCGACTCCCCATGCTCTTAATAACTCCGGTGATCCAACGGCATGTTTCGCGCCTGAATCTACCATATAGACCGTAGAGGATCCGCCGTGGCGAACAAAATGACTGGCGGGCGCGCTTGTAATCAATCGGTCTATTGTTGCATTGCTGACCACTTGTGCGGTTCCAGGATAGAGTTGAGCTACTGCTTGAGATTGAGCAAGTTTTTGTCCAGCTACTACCTGATACTCTGTGGCCGCAGGTGATCCATTTGTAACTTTAGTTTCTGATATATCAGAACCGAGCGACTTTGTAGAGAAATAATCATTTGATATTGGTATGTTATTAAATACATCTCCCGCCCATGCCGTAAGCACATTAAGATCCGTAACGTGCCTTAGAGTCCCTCCATCCATAATAAAAATTCTAGGATCCCCCGAAAGACTTACGGTATAGGTCATATCTCCTTGTGTGCTAGCTTGATCTGATAATCCTACTGGGACATCAATAACATTTGAAGAATTGTAACCCCACGCAGCCATTGATTCGGCAGAACTAAATCTGTATTTTTTTGCACTATCAACAAAATACACATCTAGCCCACCTGCAGGGCGAACAACGCGTCCGAGCGTTGCACCACTCTGTAATGTGTTTATATATGAGCCGTCAAAAATGTAGGGTGAATCCCATTTTGGAGAAAGACCCCAAGCAATTTTTGTCGCCATGTCTGGTATGACATACCGAACACCGTTTTCTAAAACCCATTGTGTTGGGTCGCCATTGTCAGCCATGATTACCGCAAATTCATTTGTGAGAGCTGGACCAAACCAATCATTAAATTTACGCCAAAAATTCAGATTACCATAGGCCCCACAGTTAACTTCAGCACCTTCTGGAGCCGCTAATGTGGCAGCGTTTGGTTGATATGGGGTATAATTATATAATGCAGCAGTGGCTTGAGTATTAGGTGTTAAGTTTGTACCTCCACACGCACTATTTGGATTATATCCAACATAACTGGATCTACCGATTGCGTAGTTAAACAGATTAGGCAATAGAATGTAACGCTTAAATTGACGTGCACCGTAGTATATTTGATGAAAAAATCCAGCATATGTTGGGTCACATGGAGCCGTGTCAGGGCATGCATATCCTGTAGCTTTTTCGTACTGCACTGACCAAGGCCATGCGTCTGTAATCAAACTCTGTTCCTTTTGAAGTGTAATTAAAATAACTTGTGGATTAACTCCACACGCCTGTCCTACTGCGGTGATGATATCTGCAGCAGAGCGGGTACCACCTGAAACCGCAGAGCAGTAAGCATCTGCTGGCATGTTGTCTATAGTTTGAATAAAATTTTTTAAACATGTATAGGGGGGCGGGTATCCTTGGCTAGTACCATATACTGCTCTGGTGGTACCCGCGTATGGTTGAATTCCATTTACGTCACAAGTAGGTACTTTAGCATTTAAAAATGACTGAACATCAGTTGAATTCATGCGATTACCGTAAAAGAAAATTGCGTCATCAATTATTCTATTTGCATTAAAACTAGCAGTAGATATGGCATCCACCTTCTGCGAAGAAGTAATTGATACTAAACCTATAACTGTTGCGAGTAATATTGGTAATATGCCGCCCCATTTCTTCATTGCTGAACCTCGACCGAGCTTGCTTCAGAAGACCCTTGTGAAGTTTTAGATGTATATGAGAGAATTACTCGCCAAGTTCCACTTAAATTAAAGTCTGAAGAATTTGTTTTTATTTCACCACATACTGTATTACTTGTATTTAGAACCCCTAGGGAAGATTTCGTAAAACTATTTGTCCCATTAGTGTAGGTCGCAGAACACGTACCGCCTTCTTCGGCAATTCCAGAAATGTAACCTCTGAGCTCTGAAGTATTTATGCTAGTTATCAGTGGGTTAACTTTTCTCAATGAACCAGGGGTAGGTGTTTGGATCTTTGAATCTGAGATGTCTTGCTTATGTTTTTCTGAGTTTTTAATTTCTTCTTCTGTTGGACCTTCATACTGTAGACTTACACCCGTTGTGAGTATTTCATCTGGTACTGGGTTTGATTTTACTTCCTTAATACTTGTCTTTTGAATCGCATAGCCTAGCAACATCGTAGCAACAATCAGCGCTATGGAAACGATTACAGTTTTTTTAGAAATTTTCTTCATGTTTTTGTTTTACTCTTTTTATTTTATTTGTAGCGAGGTATTAAAAGTATTATTATAGTACACTATTTTACTAATATTGTCTAGTACCTTGGTACGGCTAGGTTCTTTTGATTTTACGCTTAACTAAATCTACTTTTTGTATCATTTTCCAACTTCTGGAATTGAGAATATCACCTAATTCTTTGTTCAGACGATAAATTTCTGCTTTGAGAGTTTTACTTTCACCCACCAACTCATCTATGCGTTTTATTTTGAGCGCATCAGAAGAAATACGTTCTTCGTGCTGTTTTTGTGCCGTTAATTCACTGAATCTATCAGAGGCAACTATATTTTCTGTTAGTTTTGGCATAACTGGACCATTGGTTGCCACTGACAAAAAGTAGATTGCTTTATCGGTTCTTTGGTTAAATGTCTTTGTTGCGCTTAGGGGGGTAGAGCTACCTTCAAAATTTTTCTTATTCAACACACCTGACGCATACCATGTACCTTGATAATAATACTGTGCTTGTTTGAAATATTTGTTAATTAGTTTACTTAGTTCAGCAAAATCAAATTCATGTAAATGAAATTCATTTCCTTCGATAAATTCTTCATCATTTGGTGTTGATACGTAAAATATGCCGTTTGGTTTTAGAACGCGCACTACTTCTTTAACCATTTTTTCTGGATTAGGTATATGTTCTATGGTCTCGAGACTTACTACAACATCCACACTAGAGTCCTCTAGGGGTAAAAGCTGCGCATCTCCAACCCGAAATTCTACATTCTTCAATGGATATAATTCCTTTGAATACGCGACTGCCGTCCTATCATAATCTACACCTATAACTTTTTTTGCAGTTTGTGCCAAAAAAGCTGAACCGTAACCCGCTCCACTGGCGATGTCCAACACTACCCTGTCTTTTGCAAGGTCTTTTGCAGCATGATAGCGAGCTAGGTGCTCACCAAAAGCCAGACTTTGCTTGTGAAGTTCTGGTATCAAGCGCTCACCCGTATCTTTTAATTTTATCATGATTCACCGCCTTACTCTTTAGTGCAAACAAATACATAGCTATGCGTATCATTCATGGGGTATACATAGTATAGCGCTACTTTGAATCCACATGATTCAATTATTTCTATAATATCACCACCTAATTCCCTATAAACCAAGAATCCTATTGATTCTTCACCGTGATACGATTTTGGCATTAATGGCACAATAGTCCCTTTTTTAGTAACTTTAATACAATTGCGGGTTCTTCTATTTAACATAACGGGTATGGTACAAATGTGGCGACCACCAGGCTTCAGCACACGCTTTACCTCGCCTAAGGAACCAACTAAATCCGGCACATGCTCTAGTGTTTCCGATGTCAACACAAGATCAAATTGATTGTCTTTATAATTCAACTTCCGTAAGTCCTCATGAGGAACTGATGAGTTTTCACTTTCAAACTCGGAATACAGTATGTTCGGCCTAACGAGAAACTGATGTAAATTACCACAGCTATTTATCTCAGCTATTGATAGACTCTGAAAATCTGATTCATCGACAAGTTGAATTAAGCTATTTGATTGGTTGCCATATATTTGCACTAAGGTCTTGGCTAGCATTCTAGTGCGTAATGAATTTGAGCAGTGTGCACAAAATAAAGACTCACGTCTATCAAAATTCCAACGATCCTTATCACTCAATTCCCAGCTCTTTGCTAGAGAATCTGTAATAATTTGTTTAAAAATAAACTCTTCCCTATTCCCACACGCATAACAATGACCTTTAAGATTTTTTAATGGGTTTGTCCATTGTATTTTTTTAATTTTTGTTAAAACGTTTGGTGCTAAAAGCATGAATTATATATCTATATTAATCTTGTGCTTAAAGTATATGGGACCAGATAATGAAAAATCTTTATCTACTATAAGCCAGAGAAAATCTTCGCGCCAATCAAACATTGTAATAGCGTCTTCGGCTGCAACTGCTGGTGAAATACTATATCGTCCCGTATTGAATATATTTTCGAGTTCCCAAGTTATAGTTACTTGTTGGTCCTTTTCGTAATCATTAGTCTGCTTATTCAATGACTTTGTGTTAGAAAGCATTAGTGGCTGGCCTGCTGCATCACGTAATGTTATGCCAAATATTGGTTTTTTTATAGCTTTATTGAATACCACCTGTATTCTAAATAGAAATTTGTCGTCGTCATCACCTAGCCGTTTAATTAATACGCCTTTTTTATTTAAAATTGTTGCCGAAATTATATGAGCATCACCCGTCCCAAATCTTGTAGATTTTTGAGATGTAGATGTTTGTTCGTCTTGATTAAGCAACCTTCGATATTCACGTGCAACCTGGTAACTTTTACCTATACTTATAACTTCACTGTTTTCAATGAGCATGGCACGATCGCAATACTCTTCTACGGCACTCATATCGTGTGTGACAAATATTACCGTTTTACCTTCTTTTTTGACCGATTTAAATACGTCGAAACATTTTTTTTGGAATGCAGCATCTCCTACAGCAAGTACTTCATCGATCAAAAGTATGTCGTTGTGAGCCTGAATAGCAATTGAAAATGCTAAGCGAACTTGCATGCCAGAAGAGTAGTTTTTTAACTTTTGATCCATGAATTTTTCAATCCCGGCAAAGTCAACAATTTCATCGTAAAGCTTAATCACTTCTCTGCGTGTAAGTCCCAGGATTGCACCATTTAAAAACACGTTTTCCCTACCACTTAGCTCAGGATTAAAGCCAATCCCAAGCTCTATAAATGGCGTTAAAGTACCATTTACCTTTACGCTACCTTTTGTTGGTTGGTAAATACCGCCTAATATTTTTAAGAGCGTGCTTTTGCCAGAGCCATTCCTGCCAACAATCCCAAAAAATTCACCTTTTTTGACCTCAAAATTGATATCCTTTAATGCTTGCAATTTTTCATAAGTTGGTTTTTGAAAATGCAATACCTTGTCTTTTAGCGAATTTTGACGCTCGTGCGGTAAACGAAACTCCTTATGCAGATGTTCCACTGTTAGAGCTACTTTTTCTGACATAAACTACAACTCCTCTGCGAAATTTGGCGAACTGCGTTTGAAATACCATATGGCAATAACTGCCAACAAAAAAACTATAGAAATTGGTATTATATGACCTACCTGGCTTTGAAAAACATCCCGATTGGTTAGAACCTGTGGATCAATAAGAAGCACTCTCATATCTTGAAATATTTGTGTTAGCGGGTTAATACTTATAAGTTTTGCTATGTTTAACGGTGGGAAATTTAATGTATATATGATAGGCGTCGCGTAAAAAAGTATTTGCAGTGCAACTTCCCAAATATGACTAAAATCTCTATATTTTACAAACAGTGCTGCCAACAATGCACCGATCGATAAGCTAAATATTATCAATTCAATTATCAATATTGGAGCAATTAGTATCGTCGGCCTTAAAGTTACATCATTGAGCATCATAAAAATAAACACAACAACCATATTGAGTGAGAAGTTCACTAGCGCAGATATAGTGGTGCTCAAGACAATTACATATTTTGGCACACTAACTTTTCTAATCATGTCCCCTCGAGCCATTACTGAATTCATACCCGAGGTTGTTGCTTCCACGAAAAATGTCCACATCACCAAGCCAAGCAATAGATATGCTGGATAGTATGGAACATCACCGCCTATTCTTACAACTTTAGTAAATACAAAGTATAAAACACCAAATAATAATAAGGGTTTTAGTAAAGACCAAAAATACCCAAGAATTGAATTTTTATAACGAAGTTTAAAATCACTAACCACAAGTTCTCTTATCAAACTGCGATTGCTGGGCTTAAAAAAACTTATTAATGCATCAATCATATGATTCTGCTAATTCTTTGTAAAAGGCTTCAATTTTATCAGTTATTGCTCCCCATTGATATTTTTTCGCTGTGTTTAATCCAGCTTCTGATAATCGGTTACGTAGGTTTTTGTCTTCGAAAACTCTGCTCAATGCGTTTTTCAGATCTTCGGGATCGTCTTGATTAATAATCAAGCAATTTTTGCCATCGAAGCAGAAATCACGATTTCCGTGTGAATCAGTAGTGATAACCGGACATCCGGCTGCCATTGCCTCTAGCACTGGTAGACAAAAACCCTCATGTCTAGAAGTTTGTATAAATGCAGTTGCTTCATTTAGAAGTTTGTTAACAATTTCATTGCTTGGTTTGCTCACATAATCTATGCACTTATCAAGTTTGGCCATTTCCGGTTCAAGACCATATAACTTAAGTCTTGGACGTTTATCTCCCAGTAATTTCCAGCCATCAAAAGTAAGTGCAAAGTTTTTTTGGAAAAAAGTTCGCCCAACTGCAAGTAATTGATTAGTTTCTCGCTGAATTTCTTTTAAGGGCCTATAGATTTCGTCGTCGTAACCACATGGCAGGATTGTAGCATCCAGTCCTATGGAGCGAATTTCATCGAGATTATAAGATGATATTGTCACATTGTGAAACTCTTTTCTATAACAAGAAATGACTGCCGATTGTGCAATTATATTGTCTGGATAAAACCATGTTTCAAATTCCTGTATAAAATAAACGGGTACTCCGTTTTCGACAGACGCAAGCCACACGGGAAACGCAGTTTCCCACCATGTAGCAATTTTTATAGCTTTTTCTTTGCTAAGGGCCACCGTAAGTCTTTCGTAATTTTTATAAGTTCTTACTTTTATATCTTTGGACACATGCCACGGGCTTGGATTTTTATCTAAACCCCAAATTTGTACTGCAAAACCTCTCTCTGACAATCTGTTTGCTTGCTCAAAAACATTCTTTATTCCTCCGCTTAAACCAAAAGACTGCAATACAAATATTATATTTATTTTACCGTTTACGTCGCGTACGATACGTTTATCAAACCAGTTTTTCCATTTATTCCAGAAATAATCTATTGATTTTTGCTCTTTCACGGTTATTTTATGGTTTTTTTGGCGAGTTGCTGATTCTACGTGAGTTAGAACTGCTGACGGAAAATATAACGTACGGTATCCTGATTCCCAGCCCCTCAGACACCAATCAACGTCCTCAAATGCAAATGTAAAACCTTCATCAAGTAGTCCAATATTATTAAGAAACTCTCGCTTTACATACATGCATGCACCGGTTATGGCTAAGCAATAGTACGGTATATTTGCCGGTCCATAGTTTGCGTCTTGAAATCTGTAGTAATGATCAAAGTATTCTGGTACTTCAGTATTTCTATAACTCCCAGCGCTCTGGATACGCCCATCAGGATACAAAAGCTTCGCACCAACTACTCCCGTATCTACTCCAAACTCATAAGCGCCGTATTGAAGTGCTTCAAGCCAGTCTGGGTGAGCCACAATATCACTGTTTATTAAAACGACGTCGTGTTTAGGGTTGGCGGCTTTAAGTCCAGTGTTAACGGCTTTTGCAAAGCCACCGTTCTTTTTACGGAACACAACTGTTACTTGATTGTTTTCCAGTGCGCTAAGTAGCTTTCTGTGCTTAGGTTCGCAATAATCGTCTACTACTATTACTTTCACCAACTTGGGGTTAGTCGTAAGCGCAATACTCTCTAGGCATGGAACCAAAACGTCAAGGTCATTATAGCTGGGTATAACAATACTAGTTGGTCGCGCATTTTTGGCGAACCACTGCAATATTGCCAATTGGTCAACACCGCTAACTAAGCCATTCGGGAATCCAAGATGTAAACCAACTCTACGATCAATCTGAATAAATTCGTCCTTAACTCGTCGAGCTAGTTTTTTCGGCCCTTTTTTGATTCCATAATTACCTACTTTTATGGGCAACATAAATACACTGGAACCGCGATATTGAAATTCCCGCCTCCCGAGTTTGTATACGCCTCGCTTCCCAACTCTCAAAACAAGTTTTATTTTCTTATTCATAGTTTATCTTTAGCACAAATTATACCACACTTAACATCTTTGGTTAGCTCCAAGTTAACCAATATGAATCGTATTATTTAGGATTCTGAGATTATTTTTATCAATCTATCGACTGTTGATGACCATGTATACTCTTCTACAATTTGGGAGTGAGTTACCTTGGTTTTATTCAAAAGTATCCCCTCTAGAGAGATTGCCATATCATTAATATTTCTGGGATCGAATTTCAATACACTGTCGCCGTATATCTCTCTATGAGTAGGGATATCACTAACCAAAGTTTTAGTTCCGCACGCTAAAGATTCAAGTGGGGTCATCCCAAACCCCTCGTAAAGCGATGGACTTACAGCTACGGTTGCTCCGCTAATAATTGCTGGTAGATCTTTATCTGTTACATATTGCCTGGGTAGCACGATGTTTATTCCTTTTGCCTTTAGTTCGTCAATGACAGCATATGTCTGGCTATTGTTCCAGCCATTACCCCCAATTAATACAAGTCCGTATTTTTGTGTTAACTCATTTTTTATAGATGCGTATGCATATAGAAATAATTCTAGATTCTTTCTGGGCTCGATATTTCCAATATGCAGAATATAGTTTTCTGGTAGATTATATTTTTTCTTTACACTATTAATTTCACTTTTATTCCTTTTATAGAAATGTTTTGTGTTTACCCCGCAATATACTACCTCAACTTTTCGTGAATCAATAGAATATACTTCTTGTATTTCACTTTTAATAAAGTTAGATAGAGTTATGACTTTTGTGGATCTTTTGATCCATTTACCAACATTTTTATGAAAGTTTTTTTGCAGCTTTGGTGACACTGTTTTCGGAAACTTTTCAAAAGAAAGATCATGAATCCATGTAAATGATTGTGAACGTCTTGATACTGGGTAATTTATAAAGTTCGGAAAAAGATACATTCCATTACCCAAGTATAAATCTAATGGTAAAATTATATTCAACTTATTAAGCATATTAAGTATTCTCCTGTTTACTATTGGTATGGATTTCACTCTGAATGATAGGAATTTGTAGGATTCTATGTAATTGATTTCATCTTTTGTACAGAAAATGGTGATTTTAATATGTCTGTACTCTGAGTTTATTGAAATTTCTTTAAGTAAATTTAAAACTAAATGCCCTATTCCACTTTGTTTTTTTGACGATATAACAGATCCGTCAATAAAGATTCTTGTTGATTTAATATTGATCATTCGTGCTTTTTAATTAAAATAACACAATTCGAATTAAATAATAAGGGCGGATTCTTATTATGCTTAAATTTGGGTTGATGTAAGGTGGTTAATAAGCCTTCTGTTGTCGTGGTAATTATACTCTGAAACAAAGGATCCATACAATTAAGACAGCGCCATTAGCTTTAGATCGTATTTAACCATACGCTTCACGAGGGCCGGGAAGTCAACTTTTCGCTTCCAGCCAAGTACTTTTTCGGCCTTCTCGGGGTTGCCGAGTAGAATATCAACTTCAGCCGGCCTAAAAAACTCAGAGTTAATTTTTACCAGAACTTTTCCATTAGACTTATCAAGACCTTTTTCATCTATTCCAGATCCCTTCCAAACAAGTTCTATTCCGATTTCAGTGAATGCCATCTGGCAGAATTCACGAATGGTATGAGTTTCGCCAGTTGCTAAAACAAAATCGTCAGGTGTTTTATGTTGCAGCATCATCCACATTCCCTCAACATAATCACCAGCATATCCCCAGTCGCGTTTTGAATCTAAATTTCCGAGCTCCAGAACATCTTGTTTGCCCAGTTTAATACGAGCCACAGCTTGGCTAATTTTACGCGTAACAAATTCCGGACCACGGCGTTCGCCTTCGTGGTTGAATAATATTCCACACGAACCGAACATGCCATAACTTTCTCTGTAATTTTTGGTAATCCAATGAGCATAAAGTTTTGCAACCCCGTAAGGGCTTCTTGGATGAAATCTTGCATCCTCTGCGTAGCCCTTGTTAGGCCTATTGTAGCTTAGCCCACCAAACATTTCAGATGTTGATGCCTGATAAAATCTAATATGCTTTTCACCAGCCGCCTCTCGTATAGCCTGAAGCATATATAATACACCCTTGCCGGTTACTTCTGCCGTTAGTTCTGGGTTGATAAATGAATAGCCTACATGACTTATCGCCCCTAGGTTGTATATCTCATTAGGCTGTGAGATTTCGATTGCCCTAACCAAAGACGCTTTGTCGGTTAAATCTGCTTCAATAAGTTTAACCTGCGGAAATTCTGACTGAAATGCAGTCTTTTTAGGGTTATTTTGCCCACGTATAATCCCGAAAACTTTGTAGCCCTTTTTTAATAATAATTCAGAAAGATGACTACCGTCCTGACCCGTCACCCCAGTAATTAATGCTGTTTTGGTCACGTGTTAACCCCTTCCGATAAGTCATTTGAGGGGTTAAATTGATGAAGTTCGGCCGTAGTTATGCCAATTTGGCCTGCCATGTATTCACGAAGTTTGCTAAGTGCGGAGCCATAAAGGTTATTAACTACTTGCTCACTTAACTTAGTAAATTTGGAACTAAACTCTTGAAATGATCCAATATTGTCGGGACTAAAGTTATAATTAAACATTTAGAATCTATTCTATCAATTTTTAAATTGTTTGTTTGTTGTCACTAATACTATTCCCGCGAGGGCCCACCAGGTTAGGGCAACGGATTCGTTGGACCAAACATGTACGAAAAAGTTTGCAACCGATAATCCTATCAAGCTAGCAAGTAGCGCGAGTGGTAACCAGCCATCTACTTTTGTCGCACGGTATAGTCGTGCTCCAACCATAAAAATTATTGAACAAAATAAAACCAAACCTAGTATTCCTAGTTCTGAGCCAATTTGCAGGTAATAGTTCTCGTTTAGTTCGGTGCCTTGGGTTTGGTTGCGAATTGATGCAAGGCCAGCGGTGCCCGGGCCACCGCCCAGTGGATCGTCAACAATCCCATTTAATGATTCTCTCCAAAAACGAGCCCTTAATTGATTTGAATCTTCCAAAACAGTACTTTGATCGGCATGAAAAATCACGTTTTGCATAAAATATGAGTTGCGAGCAGAGAATATAAATAGCCCCGTAAGAATAGTACATACCGAAATAAACAACAGGTATTTTTTGACGTGTGATACGAAAGTTTTGTTAGTTTGGAGGGCAAGAATCGTAAGGGTCATTACGGCAAAGCCGATCCACGCGCTTCGTGAAAATGTAAGCCACAAACAAGCAGCAGAAAGTAGAAAGTAGAAAGTATACGGCTTACTAATTTTTGGTTTTTTTAGTATCAAGGTAAGACTTAGCGCTCCGATTATAATCAGATACGAACCAAACGAGTTGGGGTCGCGTAGGGTTGACATAATGCGTTCGAGATCAGGTTTATCGTCTATAAAAAAAGCCGGTAACACTCCGTTGGCACGGCTATAACCGAAATTACTTAATGCGTCGCTAGGCAATAGTAGGTATTGTAAAATGCCAAAAACTAAAACTGGCGCCGCCACTACAGTCAAAGTCTTGACGCTCACCCTATGAAGGTATTTGACTTCGAAAAATCTGCTAAGCAGTAGTCCGTATAAAAAAATCACTAAAAAACGCGTGTTATATACCAGGCCCAGTATTTCGGCATCAAGTTCTGTTGGCCTAACCACTGCCAACAGTACATTTAAGACTCCGTACGCTAAAATTACCTGAACCAGTCTATCTTTTTGTATCTGCTTCCAAACCCCACCCCTGGAAAAAATATAAGCACATAAGATGAGGATAAAACCAGCCACTAGCAAAACATCTTTGGCTATTTTTGCGGCTGGAAGCACCCCAAAACTTGTACCAATCCATGTTGATAAGAAAATGTGCAGTGGCATATAAGCCAAGAGGCTCAAAAAAATATAAAGGCTAATACGAACCGGTGTAGTTTGCGTCTTATCGATCATAATCTTCTTGGCATTATTGTAAACTAGAGTTATGCATATTGTAATTGATGCGCGGATTCGGCTTGCTAGTACCGGCAAACCTGTTGAACGATTACTTGAATACCTACAAGGCTTAGATTCGAAAAATTTATATACTATTTTATTGGCCAAAGATGACCTTTGGCAACCTACGGCCAAAAATTTTACCGCCAAAAGCTGCCCGTACCCTATTTTTTCGTTTAACCCCATAAATCAGATAACTTTGGCCTTATTTATTGCTAGGCTTAGGCCTGACTTGGTTCACTTTACGCTCACCGGCCAACAGCCTATTTTTTACTTTGGAAAACAAACGACATTTACGCACGACTTAACTATGTTGCGCTTCGTTAGGCCTGGGCGGCTGCCAAACTGGCTACATAAAATTAGGATGTGGGGCTATAGATTTTTACTATGGCAGAGTCATAAAAAAGCCGAAAAAATATTAGTACCTTCAGAATTTGTGCGCGACGATGTGTATAAAAAATACTTGTTCACGAGAAGGAAAATAGTTGTTACACCCGAAGCTAGCGAACCACCAATTTCGGCCAGCGAAGTTGAACCAAAAGATCCGCCTACAAATTTTTTACTTTATGTAGGAACTGCCTTTCCACACAAAAACCTCACTAAACTTGTAGATGCATTTGCAGAACTAAAGTTAAAACACCCCGACCTAAAACTTATTTTTGTTGGAAAGCGAGAATATCACTCGAAACAACTTGAAAAATCTATAAAAAACAACCCCAATGTAAACGATATTATTTTTACTGGATTCATAGAACTTGCGGAGTTGAAGTGGTACTACAACCGTGCAGCTGTTTACGTTTTCCCTAGCCTGAGTGAAGGCTTTGGTTTACCGGGCCTAGAGGCTATGGCTCACGGCTGTCCGGTGGCTAGTAGCAACGCAACTTGCTTGCCTGAAGTATGCAAAGACGCTGCAGAGTACTTTGACCCAGAAAATGCACAGGACATGACCAAGGCGATTCAAAAGATCCTAGGCAACCCTAAGCGCCGTGCAGAATTAGTGGCTAACGGTAAAAAAGTTGTTGCCGGCTATTCATGGAAACGCATGGTCGAACAAACTCTGCAGGTGTTCAACGATATATTTTAAGCTTGACTAGTTTATGAATTGTATATACAATTGTAATTACAATGAATAAATACGTAGCAACTGTTATAAAAACCGGTAATTCCTATGCGCTTCGAGTGCCCAAAGCCTATATCAATGATTCCGGGCTTCAACTTGGAGACAAGCCAGACTTACCGCTTGTCACGGCCCGAAAACCACAGGACCATATCAAAATTCAACGACTTTGGGAAGAACTCCAGGCCCTGAAACCATTCAAAGACATTGAAGACCCTGTTGCTTGGCAGCGCGGGATACGCAAGGATCGCCCGATGCCCGGAAGGGATTAGCTTGATCCTGCTTGACTCCAATATATTAATCTATGCGTCAAAAAACCTAATAAATGCCCGTATTTTCTCACATCACGAAGTTGGTTATGCATCGGTTTCGGCTATTGAGAGCCTTGGTTATCACAAAATCAGAGCTTCAGAAATGGCTATTTTGCAAAAAATACTATTGGGTTACGACAAGATCCATCTGACAGACGAAATAATTAACCGAGCCGTGTCTTTGAGGCAGCACAAAAAAATGGGTTTAGGTGACGCAATTGTGGCCGCCTCGGCACTTAGTAATGACTGTACGCTTTGGACGGCAAATACGGAAGATTTTGCACACATAAGTGATTTAAAACTGTTTAATCCGCTGAGTTAGTATTCGCTTAAATAGAATATATATAAAAGGGAATATTATTTAAGTCATTATCGTCTGTTATTGCGTAACAAAAATACTAATATCGATATTAGTATTTGTTTAAGGTACAACAATGTAGCAATCAACAAAACAATTAACGTCAAAGGAGTACTTTGACCCAGAAAACGCTCTGTTGCCAGCTATTCATGGAAACGTATGGCCGAACAAACTCTAGAAGCCTACAACGATGTTTTATTTAGTCAAAAATTTTGATAATTTGTTGTTTGATTTTTTTTAGTTTATTTTCTGAAATTTGACCTAAAACTTGATATTTTCCAACTCGGTCAATCGTGAAAAGTTTATCTGGCCGCACAAAACTAGAAATCGCTAGTGAACCCGATAAAAAATCCGTGTGCTGTAGTGGCACAGCTGGTAAATTTTCGTTGTTTTTACTAGTGATTTGACAAACTACCATCGTATTAAGCGAGCTCATTGCCACAACAATAACTGGACGTTTCTTGAACGTCCTCATGTCTGCGTAGGGGAATTTAATTACCAGCAGCGAACCTATTGTAGGTATGCCCATGCTTCGTCTTCTTCTGGTGTGTCCCACTCTTTCGCTAATGCCGAGTAACTTAATAAAATGCCTTCGTCAAATCTAACATCGTTAACTGGAGATATTAGTATTCCATCGGAAGTTTGCTTCATATAAACCTTGTCTGTCATGCCAGATTCTTCTAAAAGAACTTTAGGAATTCGAACGCCTTTAGAGTTGCCAATTTTGACGATATTAGTTTTCATAGTAATTACATTGTAACTACTTTTATAAATTATGTCAACGATTTTCTTTAATTAATCTTCGGTTATTGGCTCGGTTTCGGGCTTAACTTTTGTTGAGGGTTTTTTGGCTTTTGGGGCTGGTTTGGCTGGTTTTAGCACGACGTGTCGATCGCGGCCTTCGCCCTCACTTTCGGTTTCTAGCCCGGCGTCCGATGCAACTTTATGTACCGTCCGCCTGTCGGCCGAATTCATAGGATTTAGATGTAATGCCTCACCGTTGTCGATGACTTGTTTTACCCAAGCTTCAGCGTCTTTGGCCAGCCGATTACTGCGAGTTTTTTTGTACTCGGCGACATCTACGTTTACGCGATTAACTTCGAAGTTGTTATTTTTTAGTGCCGAGCTGACCAAAAACTGTATGGACCGCAGAGTGTCACCGTGTTGGCCAATTAAAAATGCATTTAGATGAGTACTGGGTACGTGCAGTTCGATTACTTCACCGTCCTCGGTGGTGGCATAAATATCGGTGTTCAGGCCAAAAAAAGATAGCAAGTCTTCTAGATATTTTTTGGCATATTGAATGGCTTCTTCAGTTTGTTGGCTCACCGCTTGTTATCTCCGCTTCTTTTTGACCTTTTTAGTTTTCTTGTTGCGTGGGTTGGTGGATGAAGCAGGTTTTTGAGGTTTTTGTACTACCTCACCCTCGATAACCATTTTATCGGCAACAGCCTCCATCTCGGCTTCGTCTTGGTTTAATACTCGAGATTGTTGCCAATAAGCCACAAGGCCACTAGTAAGCCAGTAGAGACTAAGCGCCGAAGCAATATTTACCGTAAAGAGCACGATCATACCCGGCAGTAAAAAGCGCGTGAAATTGCCCACGGCTGCATTCACTTCACCCTGTTCGGCCTGTTTCCCCTGACTGGCTTCTTTTAAAATTGTACGTAAGCTACGACCATCTTTGTTGTCTGGCAACAGTTGTTTGCTTTGAAAATATTGTGCAACTGCACTGCCTAAGACTATTATCATGGCCGGCCAGTAAATTCCGCCAGCACCAAGAGCACTTTTACTCAAATCCACTACACCAAAAAGAGTAGCGTCAAACTTTGTTATATCGGCAGCTAGTTCTTTCATAAAATTAAGGTTTTTCAAAAAATCGTATGAATTATTAATAAGTTGTTGTGGGTCACCGACAACTTTACTAAGGCCTTGGTATAGGCCAATTAATATAATCAACTGAATTACTAGCGTGCCCAGAGAACCAAAGGGGCTGATCTCGCGTTCTTTATAAAGCTCCATTAACATGGTTTGTTCTTTGCGTTTATCGCCCTTGGCGGCAGCTTTAATTTTTTTAATTTCTGGCTGAAGTTCACGCATAGCTTTGGTTTGATGAAGTTGTTTTTTGACTAGCGGCCACATCAACCAACGCACTACAATTGTGAATATAATTATCGCTAGTCCAAAATTGTGACCAGGTATAAGTGCATATATTAAAACTAAAAGATTAAAGATTGGCTGTACAACAACATCACTAAACAACGATGCAAATAACATAAAAACTCCTGTAGATTGTGAACTTATAATATCACATATTCGGTGTTATACAGGGGTAAAATAATTATTTAACTATTTTGGCCGATTTAAGGGCGCTTTGTACGGTAGATAATAATTCTTGGTGCGGGGCAATTGCAAGTTGATCGGAAAAAACTGTAAACACCAAGTCGTATGGTTTTGTTATTTTTGCTTGATTTAACCGAATGATTTCATAAATACGCCGACGAATACGATTTCTAACAACGGCTGATTTGTGAACTTTTTTACTTACCACTACGGCAGAGCGATATGTTTGACGTTTTGGATTTTCACAAAATTTTAAACTTATCTGGCCCGATCGAACCGTTTTACCATGCCTATATACAAAATTTAGAGAATTGTGGCCATGAAAACGGTGTGTTGCAAGAATCATACAAAAAATGGGCGCTATATTTGTTAGGCGCTTATAGATTTACGGCCCTTAAGTCGGCGTCGGCGTAAAACACTTTGGCCGGCTTTTGTGGCCATTCGCTTCATAAAGCCATGTTCGCGAGCACGACTACGTTTTTTTGGTTGATAGGTTCGTTTTGGCATGTTGTAATCCTTACTTGGTGACACGGCTCTGTTGAATAGAATTAGCCACGTGAAATTAACAATATTTTCCCACTAATTTTATCAGCTTTTCCACTGTTAGGCAATGCCTTTCCACAGTTTAACAGATGGTTGATTTGACTGTGTATAAATTAGCGGGGTCGGTAAGGTTTTTAGTAAAATATAAATATTGTCGAAGAAAAACTTGTGGAAAACTACCAGTCCTGGGTATAGTTACTTATACACAAGTTGGGAGTTATCAACAAATGGACGAAGGTCTATGGCAAGCTGTTCTGGGTGAAATAGAAGTGTCGCTATCACGCGGTAACTTTGTTACTTGGTTTAAAAACACACGGATGTTGCGTTATAAAGATGGAATTTTTGTTGTTGGGGTTCCAAATGTTTTTATTAAGCAGCAGTTGGAGCGAAAGTATTCACAACAAATTCTAGAAACTTTGATAAAAAATAATGTGTCGCCCAAAAAACTTGAATTTAAAATTCATTCTGGCATTACCGTTCATAAACGAACCGATGATGACACGGTTATCCTTGGTTCAAACGAGGGTGGATCTGCAATAAACCGAGCAGTTAGCTCCAGCCTTCGACATTCTTATCGCCAGGGCTTAAACGAACGTTATACTTTTGATAATTTCATAGTTGGCTCGGGAAACGAACTAGCTTACGCGGCATGTCAAGCAGTGGCTCAAAACCCTGGTACCAAATATAACCCCTTGTTTATATATGGTGGGGTTGGGATTGGTAAAACACACCTAATTCAAGCCGTTGGTAATGCCGTACTGGCTAAAAACAAGGAAGCTCATATTGTTTATGTTTCGACCGAGCAGTTCGTTCAGGAGTTTATTGACGCCGTTAGGTATAAGAAAAATACTGATTTTGCTAGTTTTTACCGTAATGCCGATGTTTTAATTATTGACGATGTGCAATTTATAGCTGGTAAAGATAAAACCCAGGAAGAGTTCTTCCACACTTTTAATGCCCTACATCAAGCTAACAAACAAATCATTATTAGTAGCGATAAGCCGCCGAAGGATGTGCCAACCCTTGAAGAACGATTAAGGAGTAGGTTTGCGTGGGGTATGAGCATCGACATGCAAACTCCGGATTTTGAAACACGTTGTGCAATTATCCAAACTAAGGCCAACTCACACAATGTTGAGTTAGATCAGCCGGTTGTAGAATATTTGGCAAACTTAATCCAAACAAACATCCGTGAACTCGAGGGTGCTTTAAATCAACTTTTGGCTTTTTGCGAAATGCGTGGTTTGACTCCTGATTTACAAATTGCTAATGGGCTGCTTGGTGGCGCAAAATCCCGCCCTAAGCACATCAGTGCCAAGCAAATTATCGAACGCACTGCTCGGCATTTTCAAATTCCACTCGAAGATATTTTAGGGCCTAAGCGTGACAAAGATATTGTTGTTCCAAGGCAAATTGCTATGTATATACTCAGGAGTGAACTACATTTAAGTTTTCCTAAAATTGCCCGTGAACTTGGTCGTAAAGATCACACTACAGCAATTCATTCAGTCGAAAAAATCGAAAAAGAGGCTAGTTTTGATGTTGAAGTACGGAACGCAATCAATGAAATTAAGGAGCGACTTTATGCTTGAGTTATTGTGTGTATATGTTGAGCAAAAATTGGTGTGTTTGTGTGTGGATAGTTTTATTAAAATTGTGCAAAAGATTAACACTATTAAAAATCTGTGGTTAAGTAACAACCCTATACTTGGTTTGTACGAATATTTTACTAATCATTCTCCACAAATAAGTATAGTTATTTACCGAAGTAATAAGGTAATTTATACACACTATTCACATGGTTTATTACTAAAACTACTAAATAAATTAAATACTAATATTAATGAGGTATGGGTATGAAATTACAAGTAACCCAAGAAAATCTTACCAAAGCCCTTACCACTGTTGGGCGAGTTGCTACCAGCCGCGGTACCTTGCCTGTACTTGCAAACGTACTAATTAAAACCACAGATAACCGCCTTAGTATTTCGGCTACAAATTTAGACATTGCAATCACTCATCATATTGGATCAAAAATTAGCCAAGAAGGTTCTGTAACTATACCCGCCCGTCTAACTAGCGATTTTGTGGCAAGTTTGCCGAGTGGAGTAATTGATCTCCAGTTAGAGGAAACAAAACTTCATATAACAACTGACAAATATGAATCGACAATTAACGGTACTGTTGCTGACGATTTTCCGGTTATGCCAAAAATTAGTAGTGGAAATACTTGGGAAATTGCCAGTCAAAGTTTAAAATCCGCACTTCAACAAGTTTTACCCGCTGCATCGAGTGATGAAGCAAGGCCAGTTTTAACCGGTGTATATATACACACTTACAACCAAAAACTTTACATAGTTGCAACAGACAGCTATCGATTAGCCGAAAAAGAAATCGGTTCGCACAAGGGTGAAGTTGATTTATTAATTCCTGCTGCTTCACTACAGGAATTATTACGATTAATTGGTGACCAGGATGCAACGGTGTTCGTAACCCACGACGACCAACAAGTGCAGTTTAAACTTACAGACACCGAACTTGTAACAAGATTAATTGATGGAAAATACCCAGATTACCGTAAACTTATTCCCAAAGCGTTTAACCATCAGGCAACACTATCGCGGCAAGATTTTGTTAACATTACTAAAGTTTCAAGTTTATTTGCGCGCGAAAGTGCCGGTAGTGTCACTCTTCAGCTAGACAAAGAAGCTAATGAGATAAGTATAAGGTCTATCGCCTCACAACTTGGTGAAAATATGGCAGCGGCCGAAGCAGACGTGACAGCTAACGGATCAATTACACTAAATTCACGCTATATTCTTGACGCCCTAAACTGTATTGGTGGAAAACAAGTTATCTTTTCATTTAACGGAAAGCTCGAACCTTGCACCGTAAAAGACCCAAACAACAAAGATTACTTACATGTAATAATGCCCCTCAAGAGCTAAAACATTAACTCTTTTGGGTACCTGTCATTAGTCGCTGTTCACTAGTAAAATAATTACTATGACTATGCGAATTATTAATCTAAAAATATTTTTAACTCGGTGATTCAATCAATCCGTTTACAAAATTTTCGCTCGTATGAAGATATGAGTTTTGAATTTAGTGATGGTGTAAATATTATAGTTGGCCCTAACACCAGTGGAAAAACTAACCTACTAGAGGCAATTTTAGTAATATCACGCGGCAGTTCATATCGAGCAAATGATGCTGACCTTATAAAACACAAATCCAAATGGGCCAGGTTGGATGCTTGGGTTCCAAAACACCGAATGATTAAACTTCAAACCAACTTAAATAAACAGGTTGAAAAACTATATGAATTTGAAGGTAAAAAAAGTAAAAAAATTAATACCGAAAACTCGATACCATACGTACTTTTTGAGCCAAATAACTTACTAGCCATTAGCACTACCCCGTCTGAGCGTCGAGAATTCATAGACAATATGTTAATACAAACTGATAATAATTTCGCCGACGTGAAAAAACGCTACACACGGGTTCTGTTACAAAGAAATGCCCTACTTAAAAAACCCAAAATTCTTGAAGATGAAATGTTTGTTTGGAATATTCGCTTAGCGGAATTTGGCGGAATAATTGCTGAAGCTCGTCATCAACTTATTGAAAAACTTCACCAAGACATTAGTTATTTGTATTCGGAATTTGCTGGCAATAAAAACAAAGTTCATTTGGATTATTTAGTTCCAATTGGCCGCCAGGCTTATGCTGGTGCTTTTTTAAAAGCGCTCGAAAATAGACTTAAAACTGATCAACAACGTGGTTTTACTTCTGTTGGCCCGCACAGGGAAGATATTATCATCAAACTAAACAATAACGATGTTCAGCTGTCTGCGTCTAGAGGCGAAACGCGTACTTTGCTGCTTGCCTTAAAAGTAGCCGAGGCTAAACTAGTTTTTCAACTGAACGGTCAAAAACCACTACTTTTATTAGATGATGTTTTTAGCGAGCTAGATGGTGCCCGACGCCAAGCATTGACCCACGCACTTAAAGATCACCAAGTTTTTATAACCACAACCGATGCCGATGTAGTTGTACAGCACTTTACTAATGACTGCACCATAATACCCTTAACAAAAAAGTAACTATTCTCTAGCTTCACTTTGGGGAATATTTACTAACGGGGTATCGTTTGAAAATCCACCACTACGGACAAAGTTATATTTTTCTTTATTAAATTCATCTTGACCTAGCATAGAGATTAAGTAGTTTGTAGCCTTATTAAGATCTGCTTCACCGCCGTCGAAAATATTAATCACAAACGAATCATCAGATTGATCATATTCGATTATGTAATCCTTAGTCTTATAAGGTAATTTTGCAATCAAGCTGTTTCTTTTAGAATTAGATGGTAGCTGTGCATTTATATTTTTATTAGTTTTAGTATCAACAATAGAAGTTTTTATACGAGAATTATTTAGTAAAACTACCTTAATACGAATTGTATTATTTATAGCACCAAACTTACCGCTAAACTCTATGTCGTTATTTTTTTTTGATATCACAGAAGTAATTTCAAAACCAATAACGTTGGTTGATTTTTGGTATTGCTGGTACTGTTTTTTGGCAAACACATAGAGGTCCGAGGATAACTGATCATATCTTACTCCGCCACTAATTTTTTGAAATAATTCATCACCATCAATAATCCTCACCATACTCTTATAGTCTGTACTGGTGCCTTCTTCCGGCAGGGTGTCAATTGATGACGACCGGTTACCTAGTTGTGAGAATACTATCCCAGCCACAATTAAAACAAAAACCGACGCAAGAATTATTAGAAATCTATTCCTTTTTATTCGCTTTATTTCATCTTCCATAATTTAGCCCGGTAACGTTTCATAAAGTTTACTTAAAAATTCAATAAAATTGACATCTCTACATTCGTCTCTTCCACCGGTTTGAGGTTCGCCAGAAATTGTACAGCCCCTGTCGATGTGTAAGTGGGGAGCGCCACCCCAACATTCACCATTAAAGTTTGCCCTGTCGGCAATTTCGGCAATTTTTGTTCCCACCGCTACATGTTGACCTTCAGTAATGGTTGGATTTTTCATATGACCATACCAATAATAAAAACCATCATCTGCTTTTAACTGAATTGTGGTGCAGCCAACTTGGTCGTGATAATTTGTATTTACTGTAACTGCCGTTCCACCATAGATTGTGTAAACATCCGCACTGTCGGTACTAAATAAATCAAAAGCTGCAGTTTTATCATGATGGACGTAACCACCCCCAGGTCGGGTTAATCCACTCCAGCCAACTCCAACTCCACCTACCGCTTTTGTTTGAGGCTCTAACGGAAACGCATAACCATTCACATTTACTGCTCCATTCCCCCCGCAGCTTGCTCCATTAGCACCCTGTGGATTGTCCTCGGGTATATTTAGTCCAAGAATTTCATTTATAACCCCTACACTTATCCGATAATATATTAGCGGAGTGTACTGACCCCTGCGGTCGGCTCTTGGGTTATCTTTATTTTTATCTGGATCCCAGCTTAACCATACATCCATTGCTGGATCCCATAAATCTTTAGTTATACCTGGTTTTTCGTCAACATCCCTTGGATCAAAATCTTGCCCCGGGTATACTATGCTTCCAGCCTGATGGATAGACATATATTCATACAGGTTTTTTGCTTCGGCATAACGACCCTCACCAGACTGAGTATTTTGCTTTATTTTATCCATGAATGCCTGAATTCCTAGTTGTGGTGTATCAAATCTAAGATAAGTATCGTTCCCGCCTTTCATTCCAAAGAAATTATTTAAAGCTGGTGCGTCACCTGTTGTGCCGAATTGATTTTCAACCTTTCCTGCGGTCACGATAAACATTGGGTTAATACTACGACTTTTTGATTGGTCTACAATCCAAGTTCCAACATTTTCTTCAACGCCTGACATTGTTAGCCAGGGCGAGGAGGGCTCTTTTGTCTTGATAAAATTTGTAATTGCTGGCCCTAGGGCAGCTTCGTCTGGAAATGCCGGAAATCCTAAACCCATAGGGTCAAAACCGGTAGCTAGCTGGGATGTACTGCCCCCAGTTGAAGGATTACAGCTAGTTGCAGCAGCATCGTCGTAGTATGGGTAGAGCCATTTCCTGGAATCGCCACCTTCGTTTTGTGCAAGGACAATTGGAACAGATAAAAACATTACCCAAAATCCTACAAGAATCATGATGGTTAAAACTCTAGCTTTATTACTCATGGTGTTGCTCCACAGCGATTTGCTTCGGGTAGTGCGTCCCAGTGCCAGGCTTCGGCCGAGTATTGTTTAAATCCATATTTTTCAGCATTATCACGCAACCACACCCACTTAGGGTCAGTTAGCCTTGTTGCTCTTGATGCACACGATCCCCCTCCCTCACCATCCATGTCTGAGAAATCAATTGCAACACCAGCTTGGTGCGACGAATTTCCGGGGCGTGCTACCTTAGAATAATCACCGTTTTTGCATTTTATATTAGCCTGACATAAAGCCTGTTGGTGTGGCATCGATCTGAATGTGCTGTTCGCATTTAAAGTAATACCAGCCGACTTTGCATCTTCAATCAACTTGAACCACGCCCCACTGACCCTGGAATTTACAATCCCAAAACCACTAGAACCACGAGTAGAAAACCTACCACCTGGATTATCGGCTTCTCCAAAACTACGCAAGTTTGGTAATTGGCAAAGCCTTACCGTAAAACGCTGACCATTACGATAACCATCCATGTATGGAAGACCCAGTTCTAATGTGCCAGGTGCGCAAGGTACGTTAGAACTATCTGTGTAGGGGTCACCAACTATGCTTCCACTATTGGTGGCGGTTCTTGCGCTACTTGAACCAGCAGATTCGGGGTAACCGTCGTCACCTTCGTAGCCATATTTTGCACCTAAACCACCCCGAACTTTTTTATCAAATAATGCACAGTTGTAAATACCTTTGGCTTTTGTTTCATCGCCCCCAACTGCCTCGTAAACTTTGTCATAAAATACAGCTTGATCACCCAATACCTCCCAGGTTCTCGGGACAGAAGTAGGAGCGTTTGTGGCTTTAATTAAATAGTCTGAGTCAAAGGGATCTAAGTTTTGGCATTCTTGAGGGATATCGAACCGTTCATTACCTGTAAAAGCTGCCATGTCGATGTCTTCGGCAGCAAAAACCTGGGCGCTTACGGTAGAAAAGATATCAAGCGAACGCATCAGTGAAGTTGGTTTTTGCGTCAAACTTGCAAACAAAAATTTCGAAGCCAACGAATTATTGTCTGACAACGCTAGATATTTTTGATACGCGCTTCGACTTTTGAGTTCATCGGCTCGATATTCGGAAGCTAACTTATTATTAAATTCGTACTGTGATGTACCGGCGACGCTTAAAATTGCACCAGAGGTACGGCTTGCAGCTTCGGCAGTAGCCGAAGCACCAATTAGTATACAGTTCATTGGCAAGCCACCCGTGTTTTCGCTACCGTCAGCACAGGGCAGTGCGCCAACCCACTTAGTAACTTTTTCGGCCAAAAATCCCATGAATTCACCAACCAAGTTTTCAGCACCAGTTGATTTCATAATCGCCCCTACAACTGGACCAATAACTTTTTCTGCTAAGCCGCTTACAAAGTTGCCAATAATACTGTTTCTTACACTGTCATAAGCACTTAAGGCTGCGCCAATTGGCCCATTGCCAATAAAACTATTCCAGGCATCCTGAAAACCCGATGTTCTATTACCGCCATTTGGTTTTTGGAAATCACACAGTGGAACATAATCACCTCTTTTGAACTCTGAAGTACTAGAGCAATTATCATCACTTTGTGCACTAACAACATTTGGGGGCTGTTTGGCGATTGCCGTCAAATAAGCTTCACTATTTTCAAACCCCTCCAAATACTCTACGGCTGCGCCGATTTGAGCCGGATCTGCCTCACCACTTTTAGCTTGGTCGGCCATCGTTAAAAACGCTGCAGATGCCGTCATCGCTGACGTAACACGAGCCGTGCGAATTAATTTGTCCATTCTGCTTTGGCCCGAGGAATCAGTCTTGAACAATTTATTGACTCCGTTCAATTTGTCCAAAATAGAAATTAATACGTTTCCTTTACTAATAAGGTCGGTGACAATTTTTTTAGCGATTCTGGTTCCGGCTGTACCTGCGCCTTCTTCGGCTAATTCTTCGGCGGTGGCCTTGGCGGCGCCTTGTACAGCCTCATCAATTACATTACGAGCATCGGTGCCATCGACCGGGACATCTCTTGTGACGGTATTTCCATCACCATCCACGGTTGTTTCTGAAACTGTATCACCCGGCCTAGTTTCTCCGGTAAGATCCCCAGCAGCATTACGATTATCGGCATGATTTGGGTCGCTAGCCGCAGGGCATTTTCCCAAGGCAAATAAACATTCAATAAATTTTAAGATTCTGGAACTTTCGGGCAGTACTTTACGGATAAATTTTTGTCTAAATTCCAATGTTTTATTCTCTACTTTCGTACGTGTTTTATCAAAAAAACGCCAATCACGCACACCTGTCATATTGGCAATATCTTTTCTGACGTGCCTGCGTTTACGAAAACTTAGTGCGTGAGTATTTTCACGGACAATCCGCTTTATTTCTTTTCGGCCGACCTTGTCGTTATCGAAAACTTTTGTTTGAACATGGGTATCTAGTTTAGTTCCAAGCCTTTTAAGTTCACCAACTTCGTTGTTCCTGATTTTATTTATGTCAATGCCTTCAGCCGCCAAACTGAAACCACTGCCTTGCCCGTCGATAGTAACTAGCTGTACAAAGCCAGACTTTAGCTTCGGTGGACCATTAGGGTTGTTGGGGTCAACTTCAAGTACGCTTGTAAATTTAATGCCGTGTTTATCAAAAAGTTCTTTCTCGAAACTACTGGTTCGCATTGTACGATACCAATCGCGGCCAGGGTTGTCGGTATCTACACGATTTGCTCTGAAAAATAAATTATTTTGATTGGGGTCGGTATTTCCTTCAATTTCTGTTAAACGCAGCTGCAAATAACTTCGAAACCAGCGATCCGAACGGCGATCGAAACTGGCGTTAAATCGAATAAAAGTCTCTTGATTGACATTGGCCATCAGATGTTCAAGGGTAAATGTGCGGAAAAACCCCAATAATCCCAACAGCGAGGCGCCAATTACGCCAATTACACTGACGGCTGCACCATATCGTTTCATATTACCGCGCATTCCACTTTTACCAAGCTTGCCAGTAAAACCTTTACCAAGTTTGTCGCCATCTTCACCTAAAAATTTTTCTTTTGTAGAGGTAAGTCCAGCCCCTAATTTTTCGTCGGCGGCTTCTTCTTGTTTTTTTAGGTTGCCAATTTCGTCAGCTTCGGCCCGTTTTTTCTTAATGAAGCCAGGTGTAAATTTCCCATTTTTTGAGGATTCAGTTGGAGATTCATTTGCAGAATCAGAAGATTCTTCTTGGGGTTGTTCTTCGTCGTCGGGACGCTCGTTATGAGATTCCAGCCCCTCGTCTTCGTGCTCGTTGTCATACACTGCCATAATCTGCCCTTATTATAAACCAGGCATCAGGCGATTGTTGAGGTCGATTGTTCCCTGAGGTTGATCTAGCGCACCTTGTTGTTCGATTTGCTGAACTTGCTGTGGGTTGGTGGTGATCAAACTAGATTCGGTTGGGCTACCCGTTATCTGGATATGTACATGGTTTTGGCCAGCAAAGAATAGCCCCTGACCAACTGGAAACTGACTAAGGCGCTTTTTTTCCTCGCTAGTTAGCTTAAATACATCGCTAAGCACATCGACAGCTGAGGCCGACTGTTTCAGTAGCAACTGCATGCTGGCGTTAGCTACAATTGCACGACCCATGCGACTGCCCATAAAATCTTCGACGTCTTGGGTAATGGTGGTAATTCCAAGATTATATTTGCGAGCCCTTTTAGCCAGGCTAAACAAAAAGTTAGCGCTATCTTCGTACTTCATTAACTGCCAAGCCTCATCGACGATTAAAATTCGCTTTTTTTGGTCGCTTTTGGTTTTGTTCCATATAAAGTTCAGGACAATATACATTGCCACTGGTCGTAGTTCGTCTTCGAGGTCGCGAATATTAAATACTACTAAAGGATTATTTATGTCGATATTGCTTTGCTGGCTAAATATACCGGCAAACGTACCACTTGTGTATTTTCGTAAGCGCTGAGCTAGTTGAGGTCCAGTTCCGCCCATGTGTAAAAGCGTGTCGTACAAGTTCATAATTGTTGGAGGCGGTGAATTGTGGGTTAGGGGGTCGGTGGTGATGCCGGCTTTGGCATACGTTTCAATCAGGGCGGCATCGAGATCAGACTCTTCGACCGGCGAAAGTGCTGGCATTACGGCATTTCCGCCAGTTGCTTGCATCTGGGCTTGGGCTCCACCCATCATTAATCGAAGCAACCCATGTAAAGTTATAAGGTTGCTGCGCAGAGCATCGTCGGCTTCATCGCTATCAATCACTTTCGGCAAGTCAAAGGGGTTAATTCGCGTATTGCTACTTAAACTTAGGCGAACGTAGGCCCCACCAACCGCCTCGGACATGCGCTGATATTCGTTTTCGGGGTCGATAATAAATACTTCGGTGCCCATCATCATACTTCGCAGCGCTTCCAGCTTAACGGCAAAAGATTTTCCGGCACCGGATTTTGCAAACACCACGCTATTACTGTTTTCTAAACTAAATCGGTCAAAAATGACTAACCCAGAATTATGCATGTTAATTCCGTACAATATTCCGCTATCTTGACTGAGATCGGCACTGGTAAACGGGAAGCTGGTACTAAGTGCGCCGGTACTAAAATTGCGGCGTATTTGCATTTGGTCGACAAATTGCGGCACGGTGTTATTAAGCCCTTGTTCCTGCTGGCTAGTGGCTGGCTTAGAAAAAACTAACTGCTGGCCGAGCATCGATTCCACCTTGTGGGCAACGAATTCTAACTCGTCTAGCGAAGAACCGTAAATTGTAAAATATAATCCAAAACGGAAAAAACGCTCTTCGCCAACTTGCAATTTGTCACGCATTTCTTCGGCGTCTAAAATTGCCGCTTGTTTGGCCGGATCGCGTACCCGACCTTTTTCGGCATCGATCTGTAGGCCGGCTTCCAACTGACTAACTTTTTTACGTAAATTTTCAAGCACTACTTGGCTTTCTACTGGGTAAATAAACATGCTAACGTCGATTATTTCATCGAGGTTGATCATGCTACTAAGCCAGCCGGTATATACTTGGCGGGGGTAACCATAGACATAATAAGTACGGGCGTAGCGGGTGCCGATTTGAAAATAAGTGGGTTTAAATTCTATCGAACTGGGCGCGATGAAATCACGTAGAGCGGTAATACCCTTTTGGAAGGCGGCGTTTACCTCTAATTGTTCGCGGCTGCGTTGAGCTTGAGCGGCGACCACTGGGTCTAGTTGGGGTTGTTTTTTAGCCACGTAAAATCCCCCACTTTATTTGTAATGAAACGTAATTCATTACTGCATGTTCCTTTCCAAATTGGGCTGTGGTGCTGCGCCCTCGCCTTTTGTTACCACTGGAACAGTAAGATCGTTGAAGTTCTTTAGCTGTTGGCGAGTGGCGGTGTCAGGATTGTAGGTGTCATAGTAAAGTTCGATAAGCTCTTGGGTATCTAGAGGCAGGCCCTGAATGCCGCTTTGCTGTAGCCCAGCCAATACGGATTGTACGCGGTTACGCAGTTCGTCTTTGGCTTTGTTTAGGTCGGCTTCGTTTATGGTAACGTGTTCTTCCTTACTATCAAAAAGTGCTTTTAGCCCACTAAAAAAGTTTTTACTTTGCGTAAGTGCTTTTTGAACATCAACCATTGGGAAGTAAGGAACTACCACATAAAAATGTTTATCCATAATGTTAGTTTGATGCGCCAAATCGGTAATGTAAGCCAGATAATCTTCCATCAAAAGTGCTAACAACATGTTATCGTGCTCGCCTCGGATTTTATCTAATTTATCAATGTATGGGCCGATGTCTACTTTTTGCGACCTGATGAATATTTGCACCGGAAAATAAAGTGAGTTCAAAAATCCTTGGTAACTAAACTCTACAGACTCGCGTTCCTCGGGGCTCATTAAGTCAAAATTGATTGATTTAACCATGATTACCGATCGAAAAGAGCCGTCGTGCATAATCACTACGCCATCGCGAATTTCGGCAATTTCTAGGGTGTTCTGGGTGCTGTTAGGATTACTTTTTAAGGTAGCAACTTGGGTCGCAGTACCTGGCTGGTTGGGTGCGCCAGACTGGGCTTGAACATAGCCCTGTTGTCCACCCGGTGATTGCGGCAAGTAAGGGTCGAAAGCTGGTTGGCCTGCCATATTTTGGGGTACACCAAAAGTGTCACCAGGTGGTAGCGGTGATGTTCCGGGAATTTGATTTTGGTTGTTAGGATCCATTGTTTCTTTGTCCACCCTCCGAAGCTGACGATTCTGATGCGCTTAGTGCAGAGATATCACTACCTCGTCACCGTCGCTCATAGTTTTGGCTTTATTGGCCTGTCGAGCAATAGTTGCCACATTTAAATCGTCGTTGTTGGCAAGTTGTAGTATAGCAGGATCAGGGGTGGCAGGTACAGGGCTTTGTGGTTTTTGGCTGGCGGGTTCTACTAGGATATTGCCGCCGCTGTGGCTACGACCTTTTTGTCGACTTTCGGTAAGCTTTTGGCTTAAGGATGGGTCGTCGACAACACTAACCGATACATCTGATTGTTTGGGGTGCACAACTTGGCTGTTATCGAAAGCACTCATTCCCGGTGCAGCAGGTGCTGGCGAATTTAAAAACCAAAAATCTTGCGGTGTTTGGTTGGGCGCAGGTGTCGATGCCGGGTCTTTGACATGTTCGACGATTTGTTGGCGTCGGCTAGCTACATTGGTTTGCATCATAGATTCAAGATTGTGTGCCGTTGGATTATTCAAGGTGTCCATAATGTCGTCTTGGGCGGTAATGGCAGATTGCGGCACATCCTGTGGCAGGGCGCTTGGGCCAATGAGTCGGTCAGAATCATCTTGCCCCGAAAAATAAGAAGGTTCACTATACATGTTAACATTGACATTTTTAACGGCCCAGCCACGACTGTCTAGTGTTGTGGCTAAAGCACTCAGTCGACTTTTAACTTCCGATTGATCTAATCCATCAGTTAATTGGCGAATAATCTTTTTTGGCGCCGTGATGGCCACCAATTGCTTTGCGCCAGACTGATCCCAGATTCGTTTGCGTGGTTTTAACATAAAACGGATTTTGGCCAGTAGCCAAACTTCACTACTTTGGTCGTGGCCAAAGGGTGCTGCTAGTAGGCCAAAAAAGCCAATGGGCAACAAAAATGGCAAAGCTATAAACCAGGCGCCGGCTTTAGCAATGCTAAACGTAATAAAAAGCAATGTAATTGTTATGGCGGCGTAAATAAATTGACGCAAACTAAACGGACCAAGTAGTTTGTCTTCGCTTTCGATATCCTGAATTACTTTATATTGCGACATAGTTCATTTATGCTTCTGGTCCGGGTGCTCCGTATGGGCCACCATCAGGATTTACAATTCTATCTTGGAGTCCACGATCAGCGTTTTTTCGTAACTGATCTTTAACATTGTCCGGCATGTTAGTTTTGTCAAAAATATCCCTAAACTCTGCCCGTGTCTTTATGTCGCCCTGGGAGTACCCATAAGCCTGTTGTGCTATAATCTCACGCATTGAATCTCTTTGCTCTCGCATACTAGTGACGTCTTCGGGCGTGACGGGCTTGCCCTTCTCTGCCTGCATCCTGGTTGTGTATGCCACTAACTCAGCATCATCCATACTCGCAAGCGTAACCATTCCGTCCTTAGTGCCTTTTAAGAAGGTAGCTTTTTGGCCAGCAATTTCATAATTTTTCATAGTTCCTAGTAACTTAATTGTAGTATCAATTTTGTCCTGTTGAGCAACGGCTATTTCTTGTTCAAGTTCTTGGTGTTGTGTGCTTCCTGCTTGTATTTCACCACTACTTACCTTAGCTTGTAATTCTTTTCTTAATTCATCTGGTCTATCGTAAACGCTATAAAACTTACCACTAGCGTCAGCTTGTACGCCATATGTAGGTTTTTGGTCGAATCTCCCCGCTTTATAACCCATAAAAGTAGCCTGATTGGCAATACTGGCGCCCAGTTGTCCGCCTAAATTGTTAGCAACGGCTGCGATATCATCTGACCCCGCGAATCCTTGTGATGCCCAGCCAAGTAAAGCCGCGCCCTGAATTGATCCACGACCATATTCGTCGCTTTGGTAGGCGTTAGCCAAAAAACTATGTGCAGCCTGTAGCTGAGAAGCTCCAACCCTGTCTTGTGCATCACCTTCGGAGAGAATTTTAATAGCTTTTTGCAAATCACTAGCATTTCTTATTTCGCCCACTTCGTCATTGACTCTTTTATTTCTACCTGCCAAAGCCTGATAGGCCCTGTCATTTGTTATACCAGCTTTAGCCATAGCTTCAGACATTGCTACAGATTGTTGGTATTTTTTGGCCGAAATCTCGCTCATTATGGCTTTGCCGCCAGCGGTTCCGGCCATTATTCTGGCCGTATCCCAAGGGCTATTGGTTAATACTCCTGCGAGAGAATTTGCTCGTCTTACTGCTCTACCCCTTAAAGTCTTTGGGTTGTATTTTTCTTGATTCCAAAGCGCGTTTCTCTGCGCTCTTTCGAGGCGGGACTTTCGTATCTCTCCACGTTTTTCACGCTGACTATCGAACAAGCCCTTACTTCTATCGTTCACCATTCCACCTACCGTACTCAATACTCCACCGGCGAATGACAATGTCTTTGGCAAGAATAAGTACGGACCGAAATATGCCACAAATGCAACTATTTGAGATACAAGATCGCCAGCATTAGCACTGACTGTGGCGAAGGCAAATACATGGCCAAGTGCCAGCAGCCCCATTATAAGCGGAAACATCATCAGCGCCTTACTAAAGCTTTCGCGCCAGAACTTCCAGACCTTCTCTGTGTTAGGTAGGATGAAAGCGATAATAGCTATAGGCGCACTAACCATTAGTAGTATGATTACGATTTCACGCAGGACGACCACGAAAAAGCCAACGAAAATTGCGAGCAATGCAGTTATGGCAAGCGAAACTAGACCAGCCACGCCTAAATGTGCACCCACACCAATTGCGCCAATCGTGACTATGCCGGTATCTGCACTACCGAAACTTGCGGCAAAGCCGTCTTGTACTGCACCAAAACCACCGAAAGGAGCATAAATAATTGCTCGTATGCTGAGCCCGGCACTGTCTACCAAATTGATGAAGATTTTCAATAGGGGCCAAGATAAAGATAAAAATATGACCGCAAAGACCATGCGGGGTAATATTTTTTTGATACTATATGCATCAAAAATTCCCACACCAATGGCCTGCGAAAATATCATAACTAGCGCAATAATTACCAAAAACCCAAGTGCAATGTAGCGAAAAGCGCTCCACATAACGTAAAATTTTGCACCCTTACCCTTTTCGTTAAATGTTTCATCAGCGCCAGTTGTTAATAGTCCAACTATTGCGCTATCTAATTTGGATAACATTTTTGTCACCTCTTCTATAATCGAACAGCCAATCCAGCTAATAGGGCTGTCTGTAAAATCCGGGCAACTCTTATTCTCCAAATCAGCACCACCGGTTGTTCCTGTGCCGTTTGGATCACCTTCTGTTGCAGAACCTGCAGCTTTTGCTTTATTTTCTTGTCCGCCCAACCTAAAGGATGGTGCCACTATTTTATCTTCAGAGTTTTTATCCACATCTTCACCACCCAAGGGCTGTGTACTCCAAACCTCGCATGAATTTGGAAACACTGCCCTTAAAATATCTTGGTCGGCTGTGGATGCAATATCCGACAATTTATCATTTCCGTCACCCGAAGATAGCCTAAAAATTTTGAATGTCGTTTTTTGTTCATTTACAATCATGTAATCGCCGCAAGAACCATTGCCAGTAGTTCGTACGAAAAGTCTGGGGTGAGCTGAACTACCTGTAGATAGTTTGAATATCCAATCATCACTATTGTCGGCTCTTTTTATAGTTCCGGCATCTATCCAATCAAAAATTACGCTAACCTCAGACGCACTAACCGACCTATTAGTTAATTTATTTGGATCGGTAGGGGCGCAGTCCCCAACGCCCCCTTGCTTAAAATCAATATCAACTGTTGTTGCACTAATTACGGTATTTGGCCCACTTCGAACAATCATATCGTCAAGTGTTCGAGCTGTGGTTTGACCGCGTGCTGCAGTATTTGGGATAAATTCAATTACACCATCACACTCACTTCCCTGAATAACATAATTATATTTTGCGTCATCTATATTGCTGTCATAAAAGATATACTTTGTGTTGCCAATTGTGGCCTCGATATGAGATCTATCTAAAAAAACCAACGGAGCATTTTTTATATCTGCGTCAGATGACGGTGCTGCCGCTAAGGCTCGCTTAGGATTTAGTAACAAGATTCCGATTATTGACACAAAAACTAGGGCAAAAAGCAGACCACCCGCGCGCGATACTTTTATTTTACGCATTAGCATTACTGTATCAGAATTTGAGCAAAATAATAAGAGGCCGTGCCACATTTTCGCCAAAGCTGTTCTTTATGGTGTAGTTATGCTATGTTTATGGTAGTGCTATGATTTTGAAAACTTTCAAACAAAAAATAACAATAATAGCCATAATTTTAATGATGGTTATTGGAGCGATTATAATAATTGCTCGGCCTGTTAATGCAGCCGTAGCTCCAGAAAATATTCCGCCAGGATGTCCTGGTTCAAGTTTGGCTGGTCCTCCAGCTCCGGGTGTTTGCGAGTCGATTCCGCCAGGATGTCCTGGTTCAACTAGGTCCGGTCCGCCATCGGCGGGTTCGTGCGAAAATTATTATGGCAATAAGTGGGTTAGTCAAAGTTCTTTAGATGCCGGAAATGACCCAAATAATCCAGACGGTGATGAATTTGGCAGCATAAGTGCACAAGATGGAGAATTTCAATGTGGTAGTAATCAGAGATTACAAGCTTGCGTAGACGAAACGCCGCTGATGAAACAAATAAACACAATCATTAGTGCCCTTAGTGCAGGTATAGGAATAGTAATTGTAATTATGATAATTGTGGGCGGAATCCAATATTCAACTGCTGGTGGTGATAGTGGTAAAGTAACTGCCGCAAAGTCGCGAATATTTAATGCAGTGTTAGCTTTAATTGCCTTCTTCTTTATGTTTGGATTTTTACAATGGATCGTGCCGGGGGGATTATTTAGGTGAATTTAATAGTCCAAGCCTTTTCGCAGTTTGCGGCCACCTGCTCGGGCGCGAATCGCTCATTTTTTGGATTACCAACTTGGTATAAATACTTAGAACCTGAGCCCAGAATTCCGGGCGCCGTAAACGACACTTGCAAACTTAAAATTTCAGACCTTGGCGATATTTGGCTCATAGGTCTAGGAGTGCTGGATATCTTGTTAAGGCTTATTGGGTTGATTGCCGTCGGTTTTATAATTTGGGGGGGTATCCAATACCTTACCAGCCAGGGCGAACCCGACCGAACCAAGGCTGCACTAAGCACCATAATAAACGCCTTTGTTGGGCTGGTGATTGCCGTGGCAGCTGCAGGTGTGGTGTACTTTATCGCAGGAGGTATTACGTAAGATATGCGCGAAAAATTAATTCTTTTTGCTATAGACAACCCCTTTCCTAATGTTTCTACCAACGACACTACACTGGGTAATGTATTAAACATGGTTTATGCGGTTGTTGGGGCGATTTGCGTGCTTATGATTACTTTTGGCGGCTTTAAATACGTTATGAGTCGCGGCGAACCAGCCGAACTTGCCAAAGCCAAAGACACAATATTGTACGCCGTTATTGGCGTGGCTGTTGTGATGTTTGCTTTTACCATAACTAGATTTGTTGTGAAAAAACTATGAAAAAACTAATTATAAACTTGTCTATTTTGGTGTTTGGATTTTTGCCAGTTATATTACCGGCAGTTGCTTTTGCCGAAAACGAAAACCCATTTAGCAAAGTGTGTAACCAGCAGAACGAAGATGAAGAAAAACCAGCCAGTAATTCATTTGTTTGCAACGAATCAGCTAAAGACCCATCGGCCCAAGACGGCATTATCGTCAAAGCAACCAATATTGTGGCTTACATCGGCGGCATCGCCGCAATTATAATAATTATGGTTGGTGGCTTTTCTTATGTAATGTCTAGTGGTGATTCAAGCAAAATTAATAAGGCCAAAGACATGATCTTATTTGCCTTGGTTGGTTTGGTAATTATTGTGTTTGCCCGTACCATAATAGTATTCGTCGTGAGTAAACTCTAAAGAAAGGAAATACTTAATGAAAAAACTCATAGCAACATTTTTTATTAGCTTAGCAACTTTATTGCCTAGTTTGGGCCTAATGAGTGCCCAGCTGGTCCACGCCCAAGCTGATCCTAAAGGAAATATCTGCAAGGGTATTGGTGGCTGCACTGAACCGGCAGGGAGTAAGACCGTAAACGACATAGTTGAAACTGTGATAAATATTTTGTCTTTTGTTATTGGAATCGCCGGTGTAATTATGGTCATAGTTGGTGGTTTTAAATATGTGATTTCACAGGGTGACAGTAACAGTATTAATTCGGCCAAAAACACAATATTATATGCCCTTGTTGGGTTAGTAGTTGCGGCTATGGCGCAGGTAATTGTGCGCTTTGTGTTGAATAAAGTTTAATGCATTTGTTGCGACCCTAGGGGTTACTGTGATATAAACTAAGCTATAGAGAAATAAGAAAGGTAAATTTTATGCTAAAAAGAATTAAAAACTACATTACAAGCCTGGCTGTGGCGCTATTAACGCTTGCGCCAATGGCTGTACCGGCTGTTGCCAATGCTCAAACAGACATCGAAGGAAACTTATGTGCCGGGGCAAATCTAGACACCAACGCCGTTTGTGACCCAGAAGACACAGAAGCCACCGACAAAGTTAACAGCATTTTGGAACTTGTAATTAATATCTTTTCACTGGTTGTGGGCGTAATTTCGGTTATTATGATCATCATCGGTGGACTAAAATACATAACATCGGGCGGTGAAAGCACTAACATTACTGGTGCTAAAAACACCATTCTTTACGCAATTATCGGTTTAGTAGTCGTAGCATTAGCGCAGATTATTGTCCGTTTTGTGCTAAGTCGTGTATCTAGCGCAGGAAACTAAAAAAATCAGCACCAACAAAAACACCCCGATCATCCGGGGTGTTTTTAATTTTTATGACTTACTCTGTTTATAAAACTTGAATCTTTTTAACAGAATCTTGCTTTAGCTTGGTAAAGCTTATAGTTAGCACGCCATCTTTAAGTATGGCTTCGATCTCGTCCTCTTTTACAGGAACCGGCAAGGCAATACTTCGGCTAAATTCGCCCCAGTAACATTCTTGAACAAAATAATTTTCGACGTCTTCTTCGGTGCCAGCCGAAAGCGTGCCACGGATACTTAGTGTATTGTCGGCAATACTAACATCTAAATCGGCTTTGTTTACGCCAGCTGTACGGGCTTTGACAAACAGCCGATCCTTGGTTTCGTAAACATCTACTGCTAATTGACCAGGAACGGCCTCTTCTTCGTCCCACTCATCGGCCACCGGAGCGTCATCGTCCAATAGTGGTGTACTGGTGTTGTCGCCAGTTGGCGCAACATCATCTTCGCCCAAAAATGCGGCTGTCAGCTCGTCTTCCATTAACAGATCGTCATCGCGACTTCGTCGTGCCATTGTTGTTACCCTCCAGAGTGATGATAAAAATTAAGCTTTTCTCATCGCGCCTTCCGAAATAAATTCGGATCCGCTTGGTCGGCGAAACGGCGCTGCTCTTTTCCTTTAATAATGAACTTTAATTTGCAATTTTTGTTACTGACTAGTATAGCTTATATAGAGAAAGGGGCGCAACCTTGAGCCAAGTTATTTACAACATTATTATCACAACACTATGCAGTTAACCGAAGCAGTCCTAAATATTTTAGCGCCATTTAATTGTATTGGCTGTGGGCGCGAAGGCACGATTTTATGCCAAGGTTGCCTGCAATCCGAGGTATTACCATTGCCTAGTCGATGCTTTTTGTGTCAAGCCACCACCAAAGAATTTGCTACCTGCACAAATTGTCGACAAAAGTCAGGCCTTAATCACGTATGGATTTGCGCCGATTACAGCGACCTAGCAAAACATCTGATGACAAAGCTTAAGTTTGGGCGCGCTTCGGCGGCCAGCCGAGTAATTGCCGGCCACATGGCTGACACATTGCCAAATCTAGAAGATACACTAATTACTTATGTTCCAACGGCTACTGGGCGGGTTCGTCAGCGGGGTTTCGATCAATCAAAACTAATTGCCCGCGAACTTTCTTTTGTTACCGGATGGCCTATGGCCCCTCTGCTGGCCCGGCTAAGTCAAAGTCGCCAAGTTGGAGCCGGCCGCCAACAGCGAGCAAAGCAGCTAGCCGAAGCTTTTTATGTAGTCAATCCATTTATGATTAAATCGGCTAAACATATATTACTGGTAGACGACATAACCACTACTGGAGCCACCCTTAGCGCGGCGGCTAAGTCATTAAAAGCATCCGGTGCCAAAAAAATCAGTGCCATAGTGTTCGCCCAGAAGAACCTGTAAACACTCCATCCAACACTCGTACGGTCACGCTGACTATCCTTGAAAATTCTAGAAATATGATGTAATAAGTTTTTGGCGGAGAGGGTGGGATTCGAACCCACGGACCCTTTCGGGTCATTTGTTTTCAAGACAAACGCACTAGACCAACTATGCGACCTCTCCTTGATACTCATTGAGCCAACTTTTCTCTAAATAATGTTCAGCATAGTGACAATTGGGACAAATCAGCTCCAAATTGTTAAGGCTATTATTCAATCTATTTCTGTCTTTGTGGTGAACGTGTAGGATCTGAAATTTATCAAAACCACATTTTTCACATTCTTTACCCCTATCGTTTAATAGTCGAATTTTCAAAGCCCTTTGAGATACGACCATATCTCTTAGCCTGCCATTTTTATATACAATTCCTGTTCTGCTTATGTTTGCACAACTCCTGTTGCATGTTTTTTTATTGAGGCCAGCCAAGATTGGTTTATTGCAAACTATGCAAGGCTTTACTTTTCTGCAAGCAATGCCATAACACTTCATGCTGCAATAGACTCTTCCTCCGTTTCTTGAAATTTCTTGAGGCCGTCTGTAAATGGGTCGTTTACATTCAAGACATTTTACGTTTGGATTTCTTATATATCTCTCAGGCACCCACCCAGTATACCAGTTACCTGACATAATATGCAGACAAACCTGGTTGGCGGAGGAGGAGGGATTTTCGACTCACCACTTCAAAAGCGTTGCTTTTGCCTATCGAGCCCGCCTCGCGGTCTCGCAGAATCGCTCGACAACGCTCCGGCTGTTCGAATCCCGCTCGACTGAAGCAGTTCAGTCTCTTCGCCTTGCGCCAATCTAGTAGCTCTCGCTTCGTGAGAACCACTAGCTTGGCGGAGAGGGAGGGATTCGAACCCTCGCGGGAGCTCTCGCCCCCCTAACGATTTAGCAAACCGTCCCCTTCAGCCACTTGGGTACCTCTCCGCAACAGATGTAGATTATAACAGGTGTGTAACAGTAGTTGAAGTTTTCGTTTCAGATTAATGCTACAATATTGCTTATGCAAGAGGAGCAAACCCAGCAGCCTACGGTCAGTCCAACACCTCCCGATACGAATTGGGCATATAACGACGAATCAATAGAGGGTTTAGACCAGCCCACTCAGAAAATTAGTAGCGTAAACTGGACAGCCTCTGAATTTATCGAATACGAAAAAACAAATAGCTGGTTTTTGGCACTGGCCGTTGGCGCAGTTGCTCTAGTTTTGATTAGTTTTCTGCTAACAAGAGACATTGTTACAGTAGTGGTAATTGCTGTCACTGCAATTTTATTTGGGGTATTAGCGGCCCGTAAACCGCGAACCATGCAATACGGGGTGGACGACCATGGGATATCTATTGGCCGCAACCTTCATCCGTACCACGAATTTAAGTCGTTTTCTGTGACCGAAGAAGGGGCGCTTCACAGTGTGATTTTGCTACCCGCAAAGAGATTTTTACCAACTATCACTATTTATTTTGAACCTAAAGATGAAGAAAAAATACTCGATACAATTAGTACTTTTTTACCTTTCCAGGAACATCAACCCAATATCATCGACCGTTTGATGGAGCGTATTAGATTTTAGTAGCCAATCGGCAGCACACTACCAGCGGCAACCCCAAGAGCACTAGCTACATCGGCCGGCAAGGCTTCGCCACTTCTTGGAGTAGAGAGTTTGTAATCACCAGAAGTAATATTTCTAAAGATATTGCCACCATTTACCTCAAAACCATCTGCTTCTAGGCCGCGACTCCGTAAGTCGGCTAGGGTGCTCAACACAATATCGGCAACAAGACGGTTATTCCAGTTTACGTAAGTCGGGGGATTTTTAGTCGTTGTTCGATGATACATATTGAAGTTATAGCCTAGCCCCATATCCTGCACTAATTGCGTACAGGTAGAAACACAAGCTGCGTCATGCAAGTATGTACCGGTTGAATCCGAAAACACGTTATTGCGAATAGCGATATTGGCTATATCAACACGTCCATTATTGTAGGCACCAAAAGCTGCCCGGTTACTAACTAGTGTATTATTGTAAACCTTAGTATTGGTCGAGCTGGCAACTTTTATTCCCGCCGAAAACTGTTTAGCTAATTTGGTAGAATCAATAATCAAATTACCAGCAATGATGCCGCCTGTAGAAATTTCGTAGTGAATACCACTTTTTGAATTAGATTTTATGATGTTTTTAACGAATTTAGCTCCATCACAACCTAAGTCACACCAAAGGCCATTGGCATTATTGTTGGATATGCTAGCACCATTAACCGTAAGTCCACCGGCTGTATTCGCAGCTTTTATAGCTGCAGCCGTTGCTGCGGGGCCTTCCACATTAAATGATTCACGGTTATTGAAATCGTAAACCCCACCCAAAATCTGCCCGCCAGACGCGTTATTGATACGAAGGCCAACAAAACCGCTGTGAGCAACCTTAAGATTATTCATAGTTATGTTGCCGGCATACATGGCTACTCCCGTTCCGGCGCTCCATTTCACAACCACATTATCGATATTAGCGCCTGGTGCATTTACAACTAAAGCGCCAGGCGTAACGCTTGCCGAACCATTGTGAGCACTTCCGGCAAATCGACTAAAACCAACACCTTTAATGCGTGGTCCAGTACTGGTAGTCAGCCACAATCCCCAAGCCAGTTGAGTAGATTCTATTGTTTTTCCGGCAGGATTATCACCAATGAATAGTTGTTGAGTAGCTTTATTAATCCAGAATTTTCCGGGGCCAACTTGACCCTTACAGGTGGCTACAGAGTCATTGCAGGCAATTTCGCTTAACGCTGCGCCATTTACAAATATTTGATCCAAAAGCCAGGCCGATCTTAAGCCATCTACGTAACTTTCGTCGACGACTTCAGCCCCTAATGAGCCGCAAACCAAAGCATTATTACAAGTTACTTTTCCGTCTACCCAGTATCTAAAATTGCCACTGACGGTGTTGGTTACGCAGGTATCATAGTTGTGGCAAAGTTCGGGACTAATAAAACTATCTTTGCGCCAAATTGTTCCATCACTAACAAAGCCATTTACTTGGCGGGCACCGTCGATCCATGGTTTTTCGCCAGGGTATGCCTGGATCGTGATTTGTTTGCTAATTTTGGGTACACTAGCTGGTTCGCTATTGTGAATCCCGCCACGTAAGACTACAGTGCCGCCGGCTGTCACCGATGCTACTGCCTTGGTCACGGTTTTGAATGGCGCTGTCTCGTTACCGGCAGCCGTGTCATTGCCGTTGGGTGAGACAAATTTTACGTTTGCACCAGTAGGCAAAGTATAACCAGCTGTGCTGGCTAGGTCATAGGGGTCGGTAGCTAAGCTTTGGCTACCAAATTGGATCAAAGATCCGCCCGAGGCATTTTGATCAGTAATCTTGATTGCGGGACTGGTTATGGCGGCGTTTTCAGGTTCTACGGCAACCGAAAAGGTGTTGGCTCTAGTTAGTAGTAAAGAAGCTATTCCAACCAGACTAAACAGGCCTAAAAAAATCAACAATGGAATGCGATTATTAAAAGAAAATTGCTTAATGCGCTTTGCTGACCTTTTCAAAACCGTAATCGCCCCCTCAAGCCACATATTAGTACTATCATCTCAGGCAGTCACTTCCCTGTCAACACGCTTATGTATATTGATCTAAACTCCTTAGTTTGGCTATACTATAGCTCTATATTATAGTATTGATTTAATGCTTTGCGGTGCCGCGGCTAAGAAATTGATAAACAAATAAACTCACCAACAATACCCCATAAATTAGCCAGATAAAACGGTACCAGCCACTCATCAGCTGCCCGCCCAAACGTAGGCCGTGCACAAAGATTGCTATCATGGCCGTCCCATTTGCCCACACTACATATTTCCACCAACTGCTTTTGACAAATTTGCGACGCAGTTCGTAGGCTAAAAATATCATTAAACTGATGCTACCCAGCGCTACAGCAGGTGCCAGTTCTTTCCCTACATAATTAAAATAACTGGCCGGAGGCAATCCAAGGCCATTTTGCCATAGCTTATATATCAAAAGTCCTGGGTGCAGCACCAAGCAAACCAACACAATAAAACTGGTAACTTCTAAGTAAGTTTTTAATATTTTGCGTTGTATGCCCATTTGTAATCGCACAAAACTGGTCATATAGTGTGCCCACATCAGGCTAAAAGCCATTAGCCCTAACAGTGGAAATATTTGCAAAATACCTAAGTCGCCCAGCCGCCAGCGGTAGCTTTGCCCCCAGGCAACAAAGGCTAATCCTGTTACTAAAAAAGCTAATTCCCAAGCGAAAAGCCTCAGTATTTTTGGATATGATTTTGCCGAACTCATTATTAATTATCTTCCTTATGAAAAGTATAGCAAATTTTGCGTTTTAGACGCCTCAGGTGTAGCATAAGAACTAACAGGAGGTGAAGTTTTGATATGAAAAAGGTTAAATTAGTAATTACTAGTGCCATTTTGTCGTTGTTTTTAACTATTACACCGCTAGGTTATGTGGGCGCGCAGAGTGAAGATTTATTTCCGTGTGATTTTGGCACACAGTCGGAAAGCTTATGCGACCTAGCGTTAAAAAAAGAAGTTAAAGTAAACGACGGCGTGTATCAAGATGCTAATACGGCTGGTGAAGCCGTCAATGCCAATGTCGGTGACACAGTAACTTGGCTAATAACAATTTCTAACAACCTTGAAGGCTCTATGCCATTGGGAACAATCGATGTATCGGATTTGTTGCCCACCGGGGTATTATTTGTTTCAGCAAGCGGTAGTACCGGGTTGCAAATCGACGGGAACTGGCAATTTGTAGTTGGTGGATTCCCTGAAGGAGACCCCAGCAACCCGTATCAGTCTAATTTACCCGCGACACTCGAAATTGTAACCACGGCAGCAATTGTTGGTACGCACGAAAATCGCGCTGATCTTAGTGCAAGACGTTGTTTGATTGATGATGTCTTTATACCTTGCGAATATGAAGACGGCAACACCGAAAACAATTTTGATCTGGCTTATGTAAATATCAGCACAAAACCGCAAGTTCTCGGCAGTTCTACAAGCACTCCACAAGTGTTGGCGGTAACAACATTGGCAGATACCGGTAGCCAAACTACTCTAACTACAGCAATTAGTGTAATCATTGTCGGTGCTGTAGTGGGGCTAATGCGCCGCCGCAGTAACTCAAGCGCATAGCCGAGTATCTCACAGGATAGCGGGCTTTGCCGTTTTCCGCTTGCTTGAAAAGATAATACCTATGGTGCTTTCTTTTCTGCGCTTCACCGTACCTTGACGGTTCAAACTCGCTACGCGAGCAAACCAAACATAAAACCCCTTCAAAAAGGGGCTCTATGTTTGGTGTACCCGACAGGATTCGGTCACGTTCCGCGACCCCGTCGCAACATCTTTGCAAGCCAGCTTGCAAGAGTTGACTCCCTTGCGAATTGCCGCTGGCAATTCTCACCTCCGACCTTCAAGGTCGCAGAACCAAACCAGCCAGATAAGCCACGAAAAAGCCCCACATAAAGTGAGGCATTTTCGTGGTGTACCCGACAGGATTCGAACCTACGACCTTCGGCTCCGCAAGCCGACGCTCTATCCAGCTGAGCTACGGGTACATGATTTGTGGTGATGAAAGGTGCTATTTGTACATCTAGTTTTGCGTCTGCTGGCTTGAGCGACGCATAATATTTATTGTCGTCTCCGTCAACGCCAGCTGAGCTAAGGGTACTCGTCAGAGTAAGGCATTTGACTTGCTCTGACGAGTGAACTCGCAGAGTTTCGTTTTAATGCACTCTCTCTTCCTCTAAAATTATAAACAATCGAAGCGGCGAAGCCGGCTCCTTGGTTTAGAATTTTGAATTTAGCTACAGAACAGGGGTTATTTTAACATAATATTTAACAAAAAACTAGTTTCTATGCAGCTAATTTAGGCGTAACAACGGCATCGAAATAATCAAAAGCCGATTGATGAGGGTTTTGGGTTTGTTTCTTTGGTTTTCGGCCCTTACCCGACTTTGGTAATCCAAATTCATGGATATATTCTCTGTTTACTTTGCCGTATTCGGTTGTGACTTTAATACCAGTTTTTGAATCGCCGCTTTAATCTTTAATAAATTATACAATAATTACAAACAAGTAACAAATTACACGTAAATAGATTCTTTTTTAAATTTAATGATCTCGGGTGGATATTTAATTGGCATACTACAAGACAGATGATACGAGTGGGAATAAAGATAATCACCACGCGCAGTTCCCTTTATTTATAGTAACTTTTGTGACTTTAGGATTTCTAACATGTACTGTGCTCGATATTCAGTAATTTGGCGGAGAGGGAGGGATTCGAACCCTCGGTACCGTTGCCGGTACACTGCTTTTCGAGAGCAGCACCTTCAACCACTCGGTCACCTCTCCGTTATCGCTAGTATAAAGTATTATCTCTAGAGGATAAAAATTATTCAGATTTTGGCAATGGTTTGGGTTCGGGTTCTTTGTTCACGGGTGTTGATGTTTTATAATTTTCAATTTGTGCAGAATCGTCAGTAGGTGGCTTGGGTTGATTTTTGGGGTCGTCAACAATCAATTTCTTAAGTTCGGGGTCGATATCTTTGGGCTTAAAGAATCGCATAACTACTACAATTACAAGTCCGATAACCGTAAATATTGCCCCATACATAATTAAACTTTTATTGAAAATTATACCTAAGTTTCGCGTAGCATTATTTAATACCAACTGACTTGCTTGTTCGCCGCTTATTTTGTCGGTAAAGCCCCCCGGTTTGTTAAAGGTGTTAATTAGCCACAATGATGCGATGCCACCAAGCACCAAAAAAATACCATTACCAAGGAATGTTGTGGCGACACTATGCAGTCCGGCTCGGCGTTGCTCATAAAGTAAGAATGTCGCCAGTGCAAATAATAGTGCTAAGATCGCAAAAATAATGGGCAACGAACCTAGAGTGTTGGTAATCCATCTTCCAGCGCCCGGCCCTTTTATCGGCTCTAGCAGGCTGCCGACAACAGGCACTTCAACTTCGTTGGCAATTTTGTTTAGTTGCTTGTCTACTTCTTGTTCAAGCTTGTACTCGACTTTAAATGACAATTCTTTATTGTCTAACAATTCATTTTTTACATTTTGCTTTTCTTTTGAGATATCGAATCCTGGTGGGCGACAGATGGCATTAAAAGGGTCGACTTCCCCGCCCAATTGCCGTAGTTGGGCGCTTGTACAAATGGGTAAGACTAGTATTTTCTGCTCGGCATAATTAGCGACGCCGTCAATGAACGCCAGCTTTTCTTGCTCAAGATTTATTGCAATAACTCTTGGTTCACCAGTTTTTACGTAGCCAAAAACACTATCTATTGCGTCTTCGGCTATGGTTTGGATTTTGCTGGGTGGGATAACCCCCTGAATTATTTTTTGAATCTCAGGGTCGTTAAGCGAAACTCCTACATTATCATTTTGAGCTGCATTTTTATTTGCTTGATCAAAAATGGTTGTAAAAAACTTATCGTAAATACCACTTTGTTTCAATGCTTGTTTAAATGGCTCTGGGCTAGCAAACACCACGCCTAAACTGGCAGTTAGCGCAACCATTAATAAGCAGAATTTAAATCCGGCCGAGCTGAGCCAACGCAAAACTTTGCGAACAAAATGCATGTGCTTATTGTGCGCCCGTATGGCCCCTCGTGCAAGCATTTCGTAGTACACTGTTAGCATGGAAGATTCGATATTTACCAAGATTATTAAGGGCGAAATTCCCTGCCACAAAGTTTACGAGGACGACAATACCATAGCTTTTCTAGACATTGCTCCGTATACAGCTGGTCATACCTTGGTAGTCTCGAAGCTTCAGGTGGATCACTTATGGGATTTACAGCCCGAACTTTACGCCCACCTAATGAACGTTGTTGGCCGTGTGGCAGAACGGCAACGTAAAATTTTGAAACCAATCCGCGTCGGTATGCTTTTAGAAGGATTTGCAGTACCGCACGCTCATGTTCATGTGTTCCCGATGAATGAAGGCATTGAAGCTACGATAGCGCACATAATTCCCGTCCCCACCACCCAAGAACTAGCGGCGATGGCCAAAAAACTGCGAATTAACTAAAGTGTTAGAATAGATTTATGACAAATGGATTCATTGCGTTTTTACTTGGTGCCGGTGTCGGTGCTTGGGTGTACGGTAAAGTTATGCGATCTAGTGGCAACAATACGCAAAGTGCTTTAACTGTTGCGGCCATAGCCGGTGTAGCGGGTTTTGTGTTAATGCTACTACTACTCAACCTGATCCCTTCGGGTAGCTAGCCTTTTAGTGCCAGTTTTTCTTGGTTTTTAGGTTCAAAATTGGTACGATAGGGCCAATGGATGAGGTGGGTCTTGGCAAAAAGTTACAAGATGCGCGGAAGGCCGCTGGTTTAACCCAGCAAGACTTATGCCAACGCGCTGGTTTGAGCTATTCAACTTTGGCCAAGATTGAACGTGGTGCCATAAAGTCGCCTTCTATCTTTACGATTCAGAGCATTGCAGCTGCGCTAGGACTGAGTTTGGGCCAACTTTTGGGCGAGCCCTCTCCGCAGGCGGCCGTTACAAGCGAAGTACCTAAAAAAGTCAGCAAAAGTGGCGTAAAGTTTGTGTATTTTGATATTAACGGCTGTTTAGTGCGCTTTTTCCATGCGGCGTTTACCGAATTGGCTGCCACAACCGGTGCGTCTGCCGATGTTATTGAGACTACTTTTTGGCACTATAATGACGCTGTTTGCCGCGGCGAAATGAGTCTAGAAGACTTTAATAAAGTATTAGCCGAAAATCTAGGTGTTAACACGCCGTTTAATTGGCAAGATTATTACCTTCGGGCTGTTGAACCAATATCCGAAATGCAAGAGCTTGTTTCGTGGGCTGCTGAACATTACCATGTCGGGCTTCTTAGCAACATAATGCCCGGATTTATCGACGCCATGCTGGCTAAGGGACTATTGCCTAAAATTCAATACCGTTCTATTATCGATTCATCAAAAACAGGGGCCATCAAGCCCGAACAAGCTATCTACGAAGCTGCTCAGCACTATGCTGAAGTTCAGCCAGGTGAAATATTATTGGTTGATGATAGTCGTGCCAATATTATGGCAGCCGAAAAAATGGGCTGGAAGGTGTTATGGTTTGACGATTTTAGGCCCGAACAAAGTGTTGCTCGCGTCCGCCAAGCTTTGGAATTCGAAGAAGAAAACGCTAACCCTAGCTAAATCTGGCAAGCTCAGCTTGGGTGCGGTCACGTAAATCTTGAGCTTCGGCCATTTGCTGTTTGGTTTGATCGACGATCGATTTCGGGGCATTTTCAATGTAATTTTTGTTGTTTAACCTAGCTTGCATGTGATCAATACTTGCCTGCTGTTCGGCTAGTTTTTCCAGCAAGTTCTTTGTAATTAATTTGGCAGTTTGAGCTCCAATATCCAACCAGCAAGCGTGATTGGTATTAACCAGATTAAGCCCCTTCCCTGCACCGACGGATTCAACGGCTTTTATTTTGGCAAGTTTGGCTATTAATCTTCCATGCTCGTTCAAAAATTCGTTAGATTGGTGGTAAAGCGTAAGTTGCTGCTGGCCAACAATTGAACTTAAATACCTCACTTCATTAACAATATTTATTACCTCCTGAAAAACATTGGCATGGGTAGAGCTGTGTTTAGGAATTTCTGGCCAAGATTCTGTGGCCAATAAACTTTCGTCACTACCAACGAGCGAAGTCTGCCAAATGGTTTCAGTTACAAACGGTGCAAACGGATGAGCTAACTGCAAAACACTACGAAGCACAAACCCCAACATGTCGGTATTGGGCTGGTGTTTGTTGGCCTCGATATACCAATCGGCCACATCATCCCACACCAAATGATAAAGTGTGTCATAGGCTTCAGCGAAGCGGTACTTGTCTAAATGTTTACTAATTTCTCTGACAGAATGTTGTAATTTGCCCAACACCCAATGATCGGCTGGTGTTTGCGGTGATGCATTTGATGATGGGTTTTGATCATTTAACTTGTCTTCGACAAAACGGGCAATATTCCATAATTTATTACAGAAATTCCGTGCAGCGACGATTTTACTTCGGTCGAATGGCCGATTATTGCCGGGCGACTCGGTAGCAACAATACCCATGCGAAAGGCGTCCGACCCATAAAGATTCACTAACTCCATTGGGTCTATAACGTTACCTTTACTTTTGCTCATTTTCTGACCATGCTCGTCTTGGATTAGACCATGCAAATATACCGATTCAAATGGTACTTTGTCGGTGTTGTATAGTCCAAACATGATCATGCGGCTTACCCAGGGGTACAAAATGTCTGCACCGGTTTCCATAACGCTCAGGGGATAAAAGTTTTTGAAGTCTTGACCATTTGGGTAGCCAAGAGTGGCATATGGCCAACTACTGCTACTAAACCAAGTGTCGAAAACATCAGGGTCGCGTCGATATTTGCTACCATCAACTTCGATAATTTCTTGGTCGACACGTTCGTCGTAAACCCAGTCATCGGTGTCGTTGATGTTCTGGAAGGCCGGAATGGGTATGCCCCAAGCTATTTGCCGACTGATGTTCCAGTCACGAAGCGTTCGCAAATATCGGATTAGCTGAGTTCGTTTGCTGTCGGGGTAAAAGGTAATTTGACCTTTCTCAAGCGCTGATATTGCTGGTTTTGCCAAGGGTTCCATCTTTATAAACCACTGTTCCATCAACATCGGTTCGATCACGGTGCCACACTTATAACACTTTCCGATCCTAGTCCTGTAGTGTTCGTCAACTTTAGTTAAAAGCCCCTGCTCTTTTAGTGCATCAGCCACAGCCTGGCGTGCTTCGAGTACTGTCAAGCCCTCGAATCTACCGGCTTTATAATTAAGTGTTCCGTCATGATTTATAACTCTTACCGCCGGCAAATTATGGCGCTGAGCAACTTCCCAGTCGTCAAACGAGTGAGCCGGGGTAATCTTTACCACCCCAGTTCCAAAGTCTTTATCTACCATTTCGTCGGCAATCACCTGCACATCAAAGGGTCCGTTGACGCCCTCGATAGTTACGACTTTTCCGACCAAGTCTTTGTAGCGTGTGTCGGTAGGGTGTACGGCTACGGCGGTGTCGCCAAATTTGGTTTCTGGCCGTGTGGTAGCTAGCTCGAACGGCCCGTATTTGATGTAGTAAAGTGGCGTTTCGACGTCCTCGTAAACCACCTCGATGTCGGCAAACCCTGTGCGGTGTTGAGTGCAATAGTTAACCAATCGTTCACCTCTGTAAATAAGGCCTTCATCCCACATCTTTTTAAATGTTGCGTAAGCTTGTTTGATGATTTTTTCATCCAACGTAAAGGTAAATCGGTTCCAGTCCACCCCTGCCCCGAGCTTTCGAAATTGTGCCTCAAAATTAGTTCTATTTGCCGATACAAAATCCCATATTTTGCTATACAATTCTTCACGGCTCAAATCGAACCGGCTTTTACCCTCTTTGACAAGCTCTTTTTCATAAACTACCTGAGTTTCGAAACCTGCATGGTCGGCCCCAGGTAACAAGAGTGCTTGTTTCCCCTGCATTCTATGATAACGAACAGCAATATCTTCAATTGCCATGGTTAATCCGTGACCAAGGTGTAAATTGCCGTTGGCATTAGGCGGAGGCACAACAATTGAAAAATACTCTCGTGATTTTTTAGGCGTAAAAGCTTCTACCTTTTCCCAAAGGGCATAGATGTCGGATTCATACTGATTAGGTTCGTAAGTTTTTGATAATTTCACAGGTTATCTCGATGTTATCTGACAGAATATTAGCACCTTTAGACATAAAAGGCTACCTCTGTTAATATTTCACGTGAAACACACAAAACCACACAAGGCTTTCTTTGCTATCCAGCGAATGAAAACCCTCTGTTATATCGTGTGACCAATCTTTTGTTTCCCAATGTGCGTCCCGCATGGGCTTGCGGGTAGTACCAAATTTTTGTTTTTGTAACTAAAGCATAACAGTTATGTAACAGATACGCAACATTGACAAATATTAATATTAATTATACAATATAATATCATGTCAGAATCAAGATCTAAAATAGACAAACTCCATCCTAGCAATAAACCTGGCGACAGATTATATGCTCTTGTGAATCAGGTTATACCAAATGATATTGCCCCGGATGAAGTAGTTGGACCTGATCTTATTTGGAAAAGAATGAATCCAGTAGATAAAAAATTGAATCCGATGATTTGCATGATTCTAGTACATGGCTACACCTACAAAGAAAGGGAAAGCAAAAAATTTCGGCTGCAATACACACAAACGCTTATCAAAACAGGGAAAATGGAATGGAATTTAATCCCAGCGAGCTAGATGTATTTGATGATTCATTAAGCCATTATAGCTCCGAAGCATTTAATTCTCTGACCCCGGAACAAAAGATAATGACATTGGCTTTAGGTACTAATTTTACGGGTATAGCTGCTACAATGCGTTTAGAAGAGATACTTGACGTTCTTGACGGTGCTGAACCAACAAATTGGCAAGGCGTTTACTAACTACATCGATAGGCTAGGAGAGATTTCTAGTAAATAGGGGTCGGCGGTCGGCTGGTCAAATTGGGCCTTAATACATCCCAAAGCGGCAATCATGGCGCCGTTGTCGGTGCACAGTTTGGGGTCGGTGTATTCGACAGGCAAGGGTAAGCGTGCGGACAATTGTTGGCGCAGCTCGGGGCTGCTGGCCACACCACCACCAATAATCACACTTTTTGGTTGGAATTCTTCATAAGCCAAAATAGTCTTGTCGACCACAGTTTCGATGGCAACCCGCTGAAAGCTGGCCGCGATGTCGGCCTTTTGGGCTTCGTGCAGTAGCGCTGACAGCTGATTTGACGGAAAATCATGCCCTTTTCCGCATTCGGCCTGAGCCAGCCTTAGAACGGCTGTTTTTGGCCCACTAAACGAAAAATTATATTTGTCGGCTAGTTTGGCCTTAGGTAGGTCGTACTTAAACGGATCGCCTTTGGCCGCAAGTTTACTGACGCTGGGGCCACCAGGGTAGGGTAGGCCAAGTAGTTTGGCAACCTTGTCAAAGGCCTCACCGATGGCGTCGTCCTGGGTTTGCCCCAGTAGGGTGTAATCAAAATGGTCACGGAACAGCACCAGCTGGCTATGTCCGCCACTTACAATCAGGCCCAAGAAAGGGAATTGTGGCTGTCTTTGGGGCAGTGAATAACCTGACAGAGTTGTTTCGGTAATAAAGTTGGCGTATAGATGGCCTTCGACGTGGTTAATGGCATAGAGCGGCTTGTTTTTTGTAATGGCAAGGCTGCGTGCTGTCATAACGCCAACTAGCAAGGAGCCACCAAGACCAGCACCATAAGTTACGGCAATCCCGTCGATGTCGTCCCAGTCACACTTAGCCACATAAAGAGCTTGTTCAATAACAGGAATAATGGACTCTATATGGCTGCGAGCGGCAATTTCGGGGATCACGCCACCGTACTTTGCGTGTAAGTCCATCGAAGACGCAACAACGTTAGACAGCAATCTCTTTCCATCCTCAACAACGGCAGCAGCGGTTTCATCACAACTCGTTTCAATTCCTAAAATCATCATTGTCTTAGCATAACATTTATATAAAAACAGTACTTTGCTAATAATACTATTGTGTGTCGTTGTAGTTGACAAAAAGCTCATGTTTTGCTATTATATGCCTAATAATTCACAAAATTAAAATAAATCAAACAAAAACATATAGGAAAACAAATAATGAGCGAAATACACCCAACAGACCCAATCCAAATAGCAGAGGCCTACAAACACAGTAATGAGCAAATGAACACTGACATGCGACGTGTTCACGAATTTATCGGTGAACCCGGTCACGTTTCACAGGAAGCGGCTGATGATTTTGTAGATTATCTCAAAGTACGTCCATTCGAGGATGAAAACGGCAAAGTTCGTGAAGCTAATGGTCGCTTTACTAAAGGCGACACCAAGCGTGAGAACGAGGCATATGAATCTACTCATGGTAAAAGTCGTGACGAGCAAAGCCTAAGCGAACTGATTAGCGATTGGGCTAAGGCAGAGAACGAGGATGACAAAACCGCAGCTAATGATATTCAGGATTCAATTATGGATAGAGTACTTAAGCAAATAAACTTAAGCGATGACCATAAACAAGCCCTGTTAGACAAAATTACTGGGCAGAAAGATGCACTGAAGCAAAAGACCGAGAAACCCTCTTACACAGAAGATACTATTGATGAAGTTGAACCGAAAACTAATGACTTGTTTGTAAGCTGCAAGTGGCCCTTGAAGCTGCTAAAGCTGCCCGTACCGCAGGCGACCGTAAATGGATACAATAAGGCCTTAAGTGATATGCGGTATGCTGCTGGCAAGATCGAGGAAGGTAAGGGACAAAAACTCGACGAGCTTGTACCGGGCATTACCGATCATATTGATCAGCAAATGACCAAAAGTGGTGAAAAAATACCTGGAACAGTGGTAGAACTTTACGAGGGCGATGCACCTGTAAAAACCGAAACTGATGAAGACGCAAAACTAGCCGCTGAGGCCCAGGCTATTCTGGATACTAATGGCACTCTCGATGGCATTACGCCTGCTCGTCGAGGCAAGTTACGAAACGCATTGCGTAATATGAAAAATCGCTCCATGGCAACGGCGGGCGCCATTGGAAGTGGTACCCTACCAGAACATAGTGTCGACCGTGAGAAAATGAGTCGTGGGGAGAAGTTAGTGTTAGCTGGCTTGGGCGCGGCTGCTCTTGGAACGATGGCTTATTTAGCTTATCGTGGCGTGAATAATGGTGGAGGCAGTGGAGCCGCACGAGAGGCTGGTGAACGTGGCGCAGGCGCAGCTGCCAGAAATGCCGAAAAAGCACGAGATATCATAGACAATTTGACCCCAGGTGAACAGCGTAATTTTGGTCGTATGATTGATTGGGAGCAAAATTGGATCCAAGAAAAGGGCCTAGACGTAGATGATCCAAAAAGCTGGAGCAAAGCTGCACGAGCATTCAGACGTGGCATAGGCTACATGGGCAAGCTAAAGGCAGCTCGTAGTGGTGGTGATTTACCACATACTCTTTAACAGCAGAAATTTTAATCAATTTAATCAAAAGTGTCGGGTTACGAGTCGGCACTTTTAAATTGAGATTGCAAAAAACATTAATACTAATTGACAAATTACCAATAGTTTATTATAATAGTTATTCTCAAATCTGAGAATCTTTCAGACGAGAGCCGTTAGGGGGTTCTTTTGGTCGTACCCACTACCGAGATTTACGCAAATTGTCGTCTAAATTCGACCAAGAAGCGTAAACTTTCCACGACCTTACAAAGGGAATAATACATCCCGAGGGGATCCGCGCCAGTGGTACGTGACTTGGTCACGCTTAAACACGATCGGAAAGTCGTGACCCTGGTATCCCAGTCGACCCAAATGCGGGGCAGTATTAAGTCGACAAATTGTATAGTCCTGTCTAATGGGATGTAAATTTCCGAGATTGGTAAAAACACCAATCAAAGAATGTTGCGATTAATTGCAACACACCTTATAGACAGGCACCATTTTGCCGCGTTATCTTGAGCAGTCAATTTTGCTCGATATGCGGCACGCCCGATTACTCTAAAGTTTCGCTTTTTAGCGAACTCCCATAGCGGGAAAAAGTAATCGGGTTTTTCATTTATTTTTTAACACCAGTAATAGATAATGGGATGATAATGGGTATAAGATCTTTAATTAAAAAACTAATTCCAAAGTCGCTGTTTGGAAAAATTGAGCCGCTAGGGCATTTAATTGAAGCTGTTTTGCTACATGCCGTAAACGGATTTCCGATGCGTGGCTTAAAAGTAATTGGTGTTACTGGTACTAATGGCAAAACCAGCACTAGTTTTATGATCCACCGCATGCTGGTGGAATCTGGCTACAAAGCTGGCCTGATGAGTACCGTCGCGTATGGTGTAGGCAATGACATACACCAACAGGTAGCCCACATGACCAGTGTCAGCGTGCCTGAACTTATAAAGCGCGTTAAACAGATGAAATCTGAGGGTATGGACTGGTTGGTGCTTGAAACTACTAGTCATGCTTTGGCGCAAAGCAGGGTTTGGGGCGTGCCTTTCAATATTGCTGTATTAACTAATTTAACTCACGAACACCTGGATTATCATGGTAGCTTCGAAAATTATCGTGACGCCAAGCGTAAACTTTTTCAACTAACAAATAAAAATAAGCGTGGCATGCGCCTGGGAATTGTTAATGCCGAAGACGAAAACTCGGAGTTTTTTCAGAGCGACATAGCAAATGTACAAAGTTATGGCCTTAACACTGGTGATATAAGAGCCCAAAACTTAAAATTGACTTCTGGTGGATCGCGCTATTTAGCAAAAATCGGCGATGATGAATACAAAATTGATTGTCATTTACCAGGCAGTTTCAATGTGGCAAATTCGCTAGCTGCAGTACTAGTTGGCCGGGCAGTTGGATTAACCAAAGGTCAGATTCAAAAGGGAATTGCAGCACTCCGTGGGGTGGAAGGTCGCATGGAGCGCATTGACGAAGGTCAAGATTTTGAGGTGATCGTTGATTATGCCCATACGCCGGATAGTTTTGAAAAACTGTTTAAAGACTTAAAGCCGGTTACTACAGGTCGATTGATAGTTACGTTTGGATCAGCTGGCCGTCGTGACGAAGCCAAACGAGCAGTGCAGGGCGAACTGGCTGGCAAATATGCCGATGTAATTGTCGTAACCGAAGAAGACGACCGTGATATCGATGGTCAAGAAATTATGAACCAAATTGCTGAAGGTGCGAAACGGGCCGGTAAGGTTGAAGGCAAAGATTTATTTTTGGTGCATGATCGTGTCGATGCCATTCAGTTTGCCATTAACCATGCCAAAAGAGGCGACATCGTGCTACTTCTGGGTAAAGGTCACGAAAAAGATATTTTACGAAATGGGCCAAAAGCGGCCGAACTGCGCCATTTGCAACAGGACGACCATAATCCCGATAGAGTTATTGAATTCCCCTGGAACGAAGTGCAAACTACCCGTAAACTCTTGAGAAGTCTTATAGAGACCAAAAGTTAATCACAATCTAAGCAAAATGGTCTGTCGTTACTGTCAACAGCAGTTTCGGCAAAGTCAGTTGGGTTTGGGTCAAAAGAAAAGACAAATATTTCGCCTGTATCGTTAGTTACCTCTATTATTGGACGACCATCATTAAGATGCTCAACAGCTACAACTCTACTTACCGAAAACTCACCAACGCTAAGGGAAAATTTAGGGTTTTTTAATTTGTTATATAGCAAGCCCATAGCTTCGTGACCCTGTAAGTCACATAAGTTTATTGTATTTTTACCAAACATATGGTATGATTATAACATCTAATTATTAAAATAAAAAAAACAAATGACTGAAAAATTAGATCCATCACCAGAAGTGCATTATTTAGAGACCGGTCCATTGCCAGAAAACGGTAGCCCTGATCCGGTTTTGCAAGAAATTGCCGCCATAAATACTACATTGAAAAATTTAGCAGACTCACCAACAGATTCTAATGCATCAGACCCAACCTTAATTGTTGATATCCAAGACACCCCAGAATCACCTATTTATAAAAGTAGGCGCCGAATGGACCCTATTCCCATAGGTAGGGGAGATAGTATTGCTTTAGCAGAAGCGGTCAGGGTAAGCTCTTCAGCTACTTTAGATACCATTGACGAGTTGCCACTTACGGAAAGAGTAGAATTTTTATCAGATCTGGCATATAGGTTATATCAACAGGGTAACATTGAAGAAGTTGCACTGGTGGTATATGACGCAATAAATGCGATTCATGAATTAGAAAATAACTCGCTATTTTCGTTTGTCGATATAGTAAAACTCCAATCAAAAGAATTAAATTTATTAACTGTGCTGGCCTTTACTCAGCACAGCCAAATCATCCAAAGTGTTAAACCCACAGACCAAAGAAATTTAGAAGAAAAAGAAGTAGTTGATAAATCTAATAAATTACTCGAGTCTAGGCTCAAAGCTATAAGTCAATCAGGTACAGATTTGCTTGATAAAATGTCCGAAAAATTTAGTGTTTTAGAAGCAATTAGTCACCCCAGCGAACAAGAATTAGAACAAAAAAAATTACTTGTAGGATTAATATTTGAGAATTTGTATGTAAATTATTTAAGATTGGATTCGTACGAAGAGGACGAACTAGTGTTAGGGACAACCGACTTCGAAGACAGAAGCTTAGGGGTAAATACACAGACTCAAAATAATAATTATGATGTGCTTGTTTTAAGACTCAATGGTCGCACTAAACAAATGATCCAGTGCAAAGCAGGACAAAACGACACAAATTATAGCCATCCGATTGTAAAAGTAAGGGGTGAAACTTTTATAAGATTTTTAAATTCGTATCAAAATTACCTAAGAGACCTAAAACTAATTACTGGTAATGGCGTTGGGGTAGGTGGTGATGGCCAAATGAAACTCGCTCGCAGAAGTTTAGACGAGCTATTTAACAACTATCGATAATTAGATTTTATAATTTATTCTGGCTTAGGTAATTGGTGTACCAGCTGTAGTTGTGGCCCAAGAATTTGGCGATAAGTTCTATTCCTAGCTCGGCAGTTTTGCGGCCGTCATCTTGCAGCGGATTATACTCGACTACGTCGATGCCAACTACATTACAGGTTTTACCGACGTATTCGGCGATAGCCACTACCTCGCGGTAAGTTAAACCACCACGGTTCGGCATGCCCGCCCCTGGGGCGTAGGTTTCATCTATACAATCCAGATCTAGACTAACCCAAACGTTTTGCACTTTTTTACAAAGATCTTCGATGTGACGAAGCAGGGGAGCCATTCCAACCGAAAGAAGGTCAAGCATTGTAAAAGCGGTCAAGTTTTCGCGGGCAATAAATTCGACCTCGGCTTGGTCGAGGTCGCAGCCGCCGATGTGTAGCAGGTGGTCTTTTTGTAGTTTTATGCCATGGCTGTGGACGTTAATAAGCTGTTCGGATCCAAAACCCAATAAGCTTGCCAGATGCATGCCATGAATATTGCCAGTCATTGTAGTTTGGGGAGTATTCATGTCGCCGTGGGCATCGAGGTAAACCATACCCAAATTTCCATTTAAACCGGCACTGGCACCCGAAAAAGCTCCAAGGTTTATGGAATGATCACCACCAATAACAATTACTTTTTTGCCTGCACTAATACCGTCATGAACTAGACGTGCAATATCTTCGTTAACGCGCACAATTTCGCTGATGTAGCGTAAGTGAGGGTCGCCTGGGTCTAATTTGTCGCGATGCATAACGCTTACATCGCCTGAATCTTCTACCGAAAAGCCACTTGCATTAAGTTTTTCGATGATTTTTTGATATCGAAAGGCATCGGGGGCAACGTCAACCCCAAGATTTTGTGCGCCCAAGTCGAGAGGTGCGCCAATTAGCATGGTAGGCACGGCGTCATTTTGCATTAGCATAAGTTTATCATGCTTATAGTGAGTGAATTAATCCCGTAATACATAACGTAAAAGATAATTATCAACTAGACTCTAGAACAAAAGTATTGCAAAATTATAAAAAAAGCGTTTAATAACAATCAGCTTTTTAGTTAACGTGGTTGTGAGCTCTTTGGCACTTTTAGCTGAATCGAGCCGACAATAATAACTCTAAAAGCACCTTAACAGTATAGATTGCAATCGGTTTTTGGTTGAGTAACATATCTCTAAAATAGTTGGAGTTAACTTACTCAGTCAAAAGCTGAAAAATAGATCCCACGGAACCTCCTTCCGGGACCGGGCGCAACGAAGTGCAATATTAAGGCTTTGTGCTACCCAAGAGCGGTAGTTAGTCCGGAACTTCGCTGGTCTAATTTTTGACCACAAATGCTGCGGACTCTCCCCGTCCCAGCCCAGCCTGTCCCCCAAAGGATAGGACCACCAGCAATTCGCGGGCGAGCGGCCAATGGCCGGGAGTGGGATGCGCCAATGGTGCTTAAGAACTCTCTATCGAGAGTACCCTCCCGGTCATTTGGCAGGAAATCGTGGCTAGAGGCGTCGCCCCATACCGCCCGGCGGTTTCTAGCCCGAACGGGGTCAGAGGTGGGAGGCTAAAAAAAGGTTCTGTGTCGCTTCTAGCGATACTCCTTTCCCACCTCTGACCCACCTTCGCAATCTATACTGTACTACCAAGAATTTAAACATTATCGACCCTAAAGCTGGGTCGTTTTTAGTATAAAATCGGATATTTTAATTTAAAAATGTATCTAACTTTGTAGCGGACGAGATGGTGCTATTTCACTATAAGCCGAAAGTGTAAAACCTTGATTATTTACACCAAATATTATTTCTTCGTAACCATGTATTTCCATGCGTTTCAAAAATGCCTCGTAAGCAGTTTGATCTGCTAATCGGTCATATTCTGCGCCATGAACACCCAAACTTCGATCTTTACAAATATCACCGTGTACAGTTCTGTCCATCATAGAAGGGATTGAAAAGTTTCTTCTTATAGAATTTCCTTCCCAATCTTCTCGCTCGATCATTTTATGTGATAATTCTAGTCTACCAGAATGGGAAAGATGTGGTGGAATTGTCGGCACTATTATCCCGCTCTTGAACCTTTTTTTTGCATCGGAATGTTGTTCGTACACATGTACGACCTGCCAAACTGCGTTTGGGTTACGGGTACTTCTGAAAACCCGTGGTTTACCGCCCTGCAGCGCATCCCAGTCTTCTGGCATTGGGAACAAATCTAGATGTCTTAGTGTGGTGCGCTCCGGTGAGGCATCGGCGGGTACTTCCATATATTTATTATAACATAAAAATTAGTCACTTGCCACAATTTGACAAAAGTAGTTGAAAAGTGGGGAAATAAGAGTATAATTTGTGCCAATTTAACCAACTAGTATTTATGTTGTGTGGTTAAATTGCCTTTGTTTCCTGGAGTCCACCTTTGCTAACAAGCGAACAATGGACTCGGAAGCAACGAACGTTGAGATTATGGTTATTCAACCTTGGAAGAATCGAGCACCTAACTTGCCCATTAGATGCTGGATTCTTCCAAGGGGGAAGATGCATCCAGCCAAGTTGGTACGGAGAAGAAAAAGAAGGGGGACTCTATGTCCCAGAAGCAGCAAGATCGGCCCAAGCCGATCGACGTGCTCGAGCAAATGCTCGAGTTGGCGCAGGACGGCGATTTCATCGCATCTTTGCGTCGTCAGCGCAAACGTCAGGTCGCCCTGGCGGTGTGTCACAGAGACGGACGGGAGAATGCCAGCCATGGCGTGCCGCGTGAGCGGACACGCGATCGCGTGGTCCGTGCCCGTGTGCGAGCTGGTGGGCGCACAAAGCGCATGGAAGCGCGTGAGTTGGCTGCAATGATGTATGGCGGTGCCGAGACCTTCGAGGACGACGGCCCAGCCGCCGACTTGCTCGAGGAGCTCATCACCAGCTTCAATGACGAGGAGCCTGTCATCGACGAGGTGCACGAACTCGCGCTCATCGAGTGCGGCTGCGTGGGCCCAACCGGATGTTCTTCGATCTTTGAGGCATTTGCGTTTCTATGCCCTACCGACCCCACTCTCGAGATGGATGAGGCTGGTTGGACAAGCGAAGGTAGCCTTAACGTGCATGCGGCCTTCGCGGGCAACGGTTTCTGCGGATTCCACGTAGTGGAAGACCTGCGTACGTGGGAAGCGCTCGACGACTGAGGCCAAGGGGCTTGGGTGTGTGCATTCGCACGTTCGACAGATGTCGACACCCAGGCCCCACCGGCCACCTCGCCCTTACTAGCTATAATCTCAACGCATCACCCAAGAATTATTCGGCGCCCTTAACAAGGGCGTTTTTTGTTTAGCTGGGCAAAATATGGTCCAACAGGTATAATGCAGTTGACTTTTTGGGAGACCAACAAGTTAGCACGTTGAGATTGTGGTGTACGTCCATTTGTGGCACTAGCGATTTTACTGATCGTTGGCGCCACGAATGGATGCGTGGAAACCCCCGACAGGGAAGTCCTGATTGCAGGAGTGTCATGGCGAGTAATAAAAAGCCTAGTAGTGGTGCAGAGCGTGCGAAAGTGCGTGCAGAGCTGCAACAAACGGCTGTAGAGCCCAACCGGATGGACAACGACCGACTTGCGGCGCCAAGGCGCAAGCCCAAGTACGTTCGTTTTCCGGTAAGGTTCGCTCGTTAGCACTCTAAGGAGGTGAATCATGCCCCGAGGCAAGGGCAAAAACAAGCGTCGTGTGCAAACAACCAAGAAGCAACGGGATCAAGCCAAATTCCTCAAGCAGAGGAAGGCGGCTGGAGTTCCAGGTAAAAGCGACGTGCATTAAGTACTCGCCCGCCCAGTCGTGGGCAGGCACTGATTGCACGCTGTGCTGAAGGTGGGCCAGCTGGTCGAATATTGAGCAAAAAACGCTTAATGACCAGCTGGCCAACGCCTTCTACATAACCGCAATCTCAACAATAATCTTTTTTAAATGTTTAATCTTGACGATTTTTTGGCACTCGGGTATTATGAGTGCTAATGGATGGAATTCAATTGCGAGAGAATTTCATCCTACTTTATGAAAACACGTACTAAAAGGAGGACATATGGCTGTAAATATTCAACCACTAGCTGACTATGTGGTAGTGCAGGCCGAAGAGGCCGCCAGCAAAACTGCCAGCGGGCTGTATTTGCCCGAGGGTGCGCAAGAAAAGCCAAAAACTGCCAAAGTTTTGGCTGTTGGTAAAGAAGTTAAGGGTGTAAAAGTGGGCGACCGTATTATTTATGGTGGTTACAGCAATACCGAAATCAAACACGACGGGCAAGACTACATTTTAATCAAAGAAGAAAATATTTACGCGACAGTAAAGTAGATTTATTTAGGTAAGTTTAACAATTTAATAAAGGGGAAAAGAGCAGCCAGAACGGGCGATTTACTCGACCGTCCTGCTTAGGTGAGAAAAACCGCTAGATTTGTCTCATTACCCGAAGGGAGAGTTATGGCAAAGAAAGTATTTTATGACGAAGACGCACGCCGCCGAATTTTAGGCGGAGCGCAAATTTTATATGATGCAGTAAAGACCACTATGGGTCCGAAGGGCCGCAATGTGGTGATTAGTAAAAGTTACGGCAACCCAACAGTGACACATGACGGCGTTACTGTTGCCAAAGGTGTTGACCTTGCTGATGTTGATGACGAAACTTTGGGCTACAAAGTTGGCGCCGAACTTATTAAACAAGCCGCCAGCAAAATGAATGACGTAGCGGGTGATGGTACTACCACAGTGACCGTTTTGACGTATCACATTTTAAACGAAGCTAACAAACTGATAGCAGCTGGCCATAATCCAATCCAACTAAGAAAAGGCCTGGAATCGGCGTCCAGTGAAGTGCTTGGTAAACTGGGCGGTATGAGCGAAGACATTAAAAGTGATAAAAAAAGAGTCGCCGAAGTTGCGACAATTAGTGCCGGTGATAGTGAAATTGGCCAGTTGATTGCCGATGTAATTGAAAAAGTAGGCAAAGACGGCGTGGTGACTGTAGAAGAAGGCCAAGGTTTGGCACTAGAAAGCGAAGTGGTCGAGGGCTTTACCTTTGATCGTGGTTTTGTAAGCCCATACATGGTCACTGATGCGGCTCGTATGGAAGCTGTGTACGACAAACCGGCCATCGTAATCACTGATAAAAAAATCAGCTCGATTCAAGAGTTTTTGCCACTGCTAGAAAAACTGGCCCAGGCTGGCAAAAAAGATTTAGTACTTATTGCCGAAGACGTAGAGGGCGAAGCCTTGGGCACTCTAATTTTGAACCGCCTAAAAGGCGTGTTTAACACCATTGCTATTAAAGCACCTGCTTTTGGTGATCGACGCAAGGATGTACTGAACGACATCGCCATTTTGACGGGCGCCGAAGTAATTACCGAAGACAAAGGTCATAGTTTTGAAAACGCAGATCTGAACATGGTTGGAACTGCTCGTAAAGTAATAGTAACCAAAGACGAAACTACTATTATTGAAGGAGGTGGCCAGCAAATTGAAGTTGATGCCAGGATTAAGCAAATTAACGCCCAGGTTGCAGCAGCAACAAGCGAATACGATAAAGAAAACCTTGAAAAACGCCGTGCTGCCTTGCAGGGCAAAGTTGCAGTTATTAAAGTTGGCGGGGCAACAGAGACCGAAATTGAAGAAAAGAAATTCCGTGTAGACGATGCCGTCGCAGCTGTTAAAGCAGCTTTAGACGAGGGTATTGTACCCGGCGGTGGCGTTACTCTAGTAAACTTAGCCAGCGGCATTACAGTCTCAGGCAATGATTCCGGTGCTGCAGGTGCTCAAATTTTGATAAATGCGTTGGAACAGCCGTTTCGAATTCTGTTAAATAATGCAGGTTTGAATGCTGATGAGTGGCTGCCAAAAATTAAGACAGCTAAACTAGGTCAAGGTGTAGATGTTAATAATGCAATTAAATTGGTGGATCTCAAAACTGTAGGTGTAGTAGATCCAACGCGCGTAACTAAGGAAGCAATCCAAAACGCTGTTAGTATTGCAGGCACAAGTATGACCATGGGAGCGTTGGTGGTAGATGTACCCGAGCCAAAAACGGCGGGACCAGCTATGCCAGATATGAGCGGGATGGGAATGTAAATATAATGAGGGAACCGAGGTCTTCCCTCATCGGCCCACATAGGCGAGCCTGATTCTTCCTGAATAATGATAAATAGAACCTGAAATCAATCCAGGTTCTATTTTATATGTAGAATTAAGAATACGGTTATGCTAAATACGGTAATTGTCAATTACTCCAGTTTCTAGTATGCTATGTTTTAGAAGATATTGAGGAGTAAAAATGGCTGTTTTTAACCGTAAGGCAAAGAATCAGAGTGGGGTAAGTAAAGAGTTAGAGGAATATTATCAAAACGAGCGCCGTGAGCGCTTTGGTGTAGCCTGGCTTTTGGCATTTGGAACGTTAGTAACAACCCTGCTTTTGGCATCGGCACTATTTTTTGGTGGGCGATGGCTGTATCGCGCCGTAACCGACACTGACGAAAATGGTGATGTTACTACCACCGATGTTGGTCAACAGATTCCAGGTCTAAGTATCGACGAGAGTCCTAGTCAGCCAAAACCTGGCGAAAGCTTGCCATCATCGGCACTGCAACCTGTGCCACCTCCAACTCCTAGGCCGACACCGTCGCCAAGCTCTGCAACCGATTTACCTCGTACTGGCCCAGAATCAGACCTTTGATTAATCGTAAAAATTTTATTTACTGTGTTGGGTGAAGTAATTTATTTCGTTAACTACATCTAGCAAAGCTTGAGCTCGGGCTTTTTCGTCGGTAATTTTTTGAGCAGTTTCATAAGCTTCTTTTACCAAACCCTGATCATCTGAGGCCTGAATCATCATCATGGTTGTTTTAAACTTTTCTTCGGGTGTTTGGTCGAGGTGCGAAACTAGTGGTGACAAAGCTTGCAAAGCACCCTGTTTTATACTGAGTAAATCTTCGACATTGGGTGTAGTCGGTGTAGCAGTTGGCGCAACCGTACTAACATCACTCGTTGGTGACTGGTTATTAAAGCTTGCAACTTCATCGGGTGGCGGAGAATTTGTGTCGATTACAGGTGGCGCAGACGAAACATTTTGGTCGTCAATTGTTGGTGGCGCAGAAACTACTGAATCTGTTTGTGGTGTATCATCTTGGTGTAAATCTTGATTATTATCGTGCCCAAACATGCCCATCCCCTTAATTACATTGCTTATTTCGTATATAGTATAGGGTATCAAATTAAAAACGTAAACGTTTTAGGGGATGCGCCTTGCTTGACGATTTAAAAATAATTCATGAACGGGATAAAAGCGATGCCTTAGGTGTGGCCGAAAAACAACCCGCGCAACTTCTACAAAAATTTAACGTGGAGCTCAAAATTACACATGATATTCGAAGTGTTGTTGTGGCTGGCATGGGGGGCTCGGGCTGGCCTGCTTGGTACTTAAAATCTTGGCCAAGCTTGAGCGTTCCTTTTGAAGTGGTAAGTGACTATAACCTGCCAGATTATGTGGGTTCTAACACGCTAGTAGTGGTTTCTAGCTTTTCGGGAAATACAGAAGAAACACTAAGCACTCTTGATGATGCTCAAAAACGTAAAGCCACAATTGTCGTAGTTACAGCAGGCGGTAAGCTGATAGAACGTGCAAAAAATGAAAACATTCCTTATTATCAGCTGCCTCAAGGTACGCAGCCACGAATGAGTACATTTTATTTTTTGGCTGTCTATATCGATCTTTTAGAGTCGTTGTCGTTAATAAAAAAGGGTAGCACCGGTGAACTTCATTCGGTGAGTAAATGGCTTGATGACCAAGTAAAATCGTGGCTGCCCTCAGTTACTACAAGTAAAAATATTGCCAAGCAACTGGCTTTAGATATGGTTGGAAAATCGGTGGTGATATATGCCGGGTCAATCCTGGCTCCAGTGGCCCGAAAATGGAAAATTTGTATTAACGAAAATGCTAAGCATGTCGCTTGGTGGAATCAGTATCCAGAATTTAATCATAATGAATTTATCGGCTGGAGTAGCCATCCAGTAGACAAACCGTATTGTATCGTGGATTTACTAAGCAACCTGGACCACAAGCGAATTCAAAAACGTTTCGAAGTAACCGAGCGTATGTTGTCTGGGAAACGACCCGCGGCGCACAATGTTCATCTAAACGGAGATAGTCCTATTAAACAAATATTGTGGACTTCTGTATTGGGTGATTTCGTGAGTATATATTTAGCAGTACTTAATAATGTCGATCCTACGCCAGTAGATTTAGTAGAAAAATTTAAACTTGCCTTAGATCAGTAGTGTAGAATTAAATTACAGGGAGTCGGCGTTAAATGGATCCAAAAGCCTATTTTAATGAAGTTTTGCCGCTTGCAGGCGGTTGCATGCAGCATATCTCTGACGCGCAGCTTTCAGGTTCTACGCCTTGCAGCGAATGGGATTTAAAAGCGCTTATCAACCACATGATAGGCGAATTAATGTGGCTGCCAGAACTCTTAGGTGGTAAAACAATCGCCCAAGTTGGTAACATGCTAGATGGTGATTTGGTTGGGAGTAATATAGTTAAATCTTGGGACAATGCAACCACTGTGGCCAAAGATGCGGTTGAAAAAGTTAATCTGGGCATGGAAGTTGGATTAAGTTATGGCAAAGTTTCGGCCGGACATTATATAAAAGAAATTACTTCGGATTTACTTATACATGGATGGGACGTTGCTCAAAGTATTAAGTGCAGCTTGTTAATTCCCAATAATTTAGCACAAATTGCTTATGATTTTTACGAACCACAAGAAGACAAACTTAAATCTAGCGGCTTGTTTGGCAAAAAAATAACTGTTGGCAACGCCGCATCGCTGCAAACCAAGTTACTGGCTGTGGTTGGCCGTACGAGTATCTGAATGAATACTGTTCGCACCAAAGACGATGTAAAAAATTTGGGCACAATATTGTCTGTATGGGCCCACCCCGATGACGAAACATATACTTGTGGTGGCCTGATGGCTGTAGCGGTTGAAAATGGCCAGAAGGTAGTTTGCGTTACTGCAACGCGAGGTGAGGCTGGTGTTCAAGACGAATCGCGTTGGCCAGCCGATCAACTTGGCCAAATCCGCGAGACCGAACTCATGGCGGCACTAAACGAACTTGGAATTACTAGTCATCACTGGCTGGATTATAAAGACGGGTGTTGCTGCGACATTCCTGAACAAGAAGGCGGCGACAGGCTAGTTGAGCTAATTGATAAGTACCAACCCGATACTATACTAACCTTTGGGCCAGATGGTTTGACTGGCCACCCCGATCATCAATCTATTTCTTGCTGGGTAGATTGTGCGACCCAAGGAAAATCCGTCACGGTATATCATGTAGTCGAAGAATCAAAAACTTACGAAGATTTTTTGCAGGAGGCCAACAAACAATTCAATATTTACTTTAATATCGATAAGCCACCAGTAAAAAAATTAGATGATTGTGAAATCGGACTAACATTAAATGGCGCTGTCGTGCTCAAAAAATATAACGCACTTAAGGCTATGCCAAGCCAAATGGAAGCACTATTAAAAAACACACCAAAAGAACATCTCAAACAAATGCTTCGCCACGAGTGCTTCGTTAAAAGACCTTAAGCTTATGGTTAGCGTTCAATTTGGGTGTACAATTTGCTTATGGGTAAAGTTTTTACACCGGAAGATATAAAAGTCGAAGCTTGGCCTCGGCCCGGTGCTCACGCACTAGCGGCCGAAGATTTGCTGGACGCCTTGGAGCACGCTAGGTATGTTGATGGTGCGGTTGTTTATGGTTCGACTGCTATGGGCGCAGCCGATATACGCAGCGATGTAGATGTTTTTATTTGCACGACCGCAGGTGGAGTTGACCAAACTACTGATCTTGCATATGACCTTAGGGGTATTTTTAGCGCAATTCGACACAATCACCACGTTCCGGTTGAAGCACAAGTGATCGAACAAACTGCATTATTCGATGGTCGACACACGATTGATAATTGTTTTTTGGCACATCTAAATACAGTTAACTCCGAGTGGGTGACTGGACACGATCCTAGAGAATTCATAAGTCAACTACCTTTAAGCCCACATGAAATTTTGCGGAGTTATGTTGCAGCAAAGCAGCGAAAATTTGCAAATGCTATTTTTCAACCCTTTAAACCACCAGACTATTATGTTATGCAGCGTTCACTGGAGTTGCCCGTGGCTTTGGGCAGAAAGATCATAGGTGTAATGACAGCTTTAGGTAAACACGTAGAACTATCTAGTGAATTCAATGCAGAACTCAACCCTAATTTACCAAAAAATACTGTCAGACATGTAATTTTTGAATTTTTAAAAAACAGACCTGACCTACAAAGACTTTACGAGCAGTCTTCGATTTTGGATATCGACTATAACGAAATTCTAGAAACTGCTGTTAGTGGCGGTATTACTCTTGGCAGATATGAAACCGAACTTAATTTACTTAATGGCAAATCTGTAATTGGAGCGCTTGAACTTACGCAACAGCTGGGTATGTATGCTCTAATTGATGCTGAAAATTTATTGTCAGACTAGATTGCTTTATTGTTGACACCCAATTTAAAGCCAATATACCGGGTAGCTAAATGTAACCCAAAGTAAATTATAAAAATGTATACAACGGTTTTTAAACTTATGTTCACGTACCAAAGCCAGCAAACCAACCCACCAATAATATAATCGGTTTGATCGAACGGAAACCAACTTTTGCCAGGCGCAATATTACCGCGACGTTTAAAAAAACTTTCCACAATGTCGCCTAACATAGCACCAAAGCCTAACAAACCGCCGTTGAATAATGCCGAACCAAGCGAATTAATACTGGATTGGTAATAAATATCCGGAATATATTGAAGAACACTAATCAGAGCGCCAATAATAATTCCGAAAAACACTCCTCGCAACCGCTTGTTGTTGCCTAAAAGTCGTTTACCTCGCCATGATTTACCAAAATCTACAGGAGCATTCCATTTATTAAGAATAGGAACATAGTTTGCCAAAACCGGGCTCATATTTGCGACTCCAGCAGGCAGAAAAATCCAAAACGCAAACCATAATTCACCAATTAAATTCATGGCGTGCCACCAATCAATTTCTTCCTAAGGCGATAATATTTAGGGTATATTAGGGCACGTACCGAGGGCCTGCCTACAATTGGCGTGCTGCTGATAAGTAAATCAACCAAGGTTTTTTTAGTCGGTAAAGCCGCCACACCAGTAAATGTCTTACCCAAACCCTTTATACCATGAGCATCACTACTGGCCGCGCTCGGTACGGTATTAAGCTTTGCCCAAACTGCTGCTTGTTGGCTGCGATTTTGAACCAAAGCTCGGCCGTTATAGACTTCGATTATATCGATACGGCCTTTCAATTCATCAAGTATCCTAGAATCCAGGCCTTTTCTTAAAGTTTCGAAAGGGTGGGGGATATAAACTATGCCATTTTGTGAATCAATTGCATCTATTGTTTCCTCGGGCGATAATCCTGGACGAATTTTTTTTTCTAAAAATAGGCCAATAATTTCACCGGCGGACGTCATAATTTCTTCACCCACAATAATTCTTTCACCGTAAGCTTGCTGCATTTCTAGGGCAAAGTCTATACGATTATGATCTGTTATAGCAATGCAGTCTAGCAAGCCACTACTTAATACTTTATGATATTGCGCTGCACTAATGCCGCCGTCTGGCGAGGCGTTAGAGTGAGTATGAAGATCGAGCCGAATCATTTTAACCAATCCGATTTTTTACTCGTAAAAACCTGTCGATAACGGTTGATGCAGCCAATAAACTTATTGTCATGAATACAAGGAGCAGTTCATTACTTATCAGACCAACGGCCAAAAGGGTCATCCTGATTTCAAACGGCGCAAACCCGCCGCGCAGTTCTTGATTTGTTGTTGATTGAGATTTATTGGCTCTTGAGATTGCTACTTCGCCCCACGCGTTTAAGTAAGATGTGAGAAGTGATAGACCCAAAGCTATGATCGCCCAAAAATATATTTCCGATAAGTACATTGTCCCAAATATTTTCGAATCAATTGTGCCACCATACTTAAATAATAATGCAACACCAGAATAGATTAGCAGTTCTTTAACTCTGTCGGTCACCGAGTCTAAAAACATGCCGAATGTGTTTTGGCGTTTTTGTAACCGGGCTAGCTCGCCGTCCAAAGTGTCGAAAAGTCCAAATAAAATAACCCCAAAGCCAGCGTAAATAAGGTAGCCATTAGCGATAAGCCATGCAATTGGCAGAAAAGCAATTGTTCCAATCCATGTGACCATGTTTGGTGTTATTTTGCCGCCACTGACGTTGTGAATAGCTCTAGCAATTACACTAAAAATGCTGCGAATAAAATTTTTGATTGCATTGTACATAAATTACATTATACGGTCTTTTTTACCTAGATTTGTTAAATGTTAGATTGTAAAAGTTTTTGTACCTAAAAGCTATCATACAACCTCTGTTATAATAAACTTTAATGAAGCAGTTAAAAAATGCGATAGAATCGGCTGTAAAAGATTTGTTCGGTGTCGACACAGATCCAGAATTAGTGCGCTCTGACGAACAATTTGGCGATTTTTCTTGCAACATCGCCATGCAAATAGCTGTTCAAATCAAAAAACCTCCGCACGAAATTGCCAGTAAATTAGCTCAGAAGATTAATAACAAAACTTTTCAGGTTGATGTGGCCGGACCAGGCTTTTTAAATATAACCCTAGGTGACGATTTGTTGTGGCAGATGGCTTATAATAAACCCTCACAAACTTTAGCTGGCCAGACCATTGTTGCTGAATATTCGGACCCAAACCCTTTCAAGCCGCTGCACGCAGGTCATTTATATACCACTTTTGTGGGAGATGCGATTGCCAATTTGGTCGAAGTGGCGGGGGCCAAGGTATTCTGTGTGAATTTTGGCGGAGACGTAGGGCCGCATGTTGCCAGAACCATTTGGGCCATTATTCAGGAATTGGGCGGGGAAAAGCCTGATAAACTTGCCAATATTACCCAGCCAAATGCAGATGCCCGGGCCAAGAAATTAGGCGAACTTTATACAAGTGGCAACAATGCCTACGAAGATAACAAGACTGCAAAACAGGAGATAACCGAATTAAATAAACGTATTTATCAAATTCATGCAGATAATGATCATGATTCACCGCTGGCACAGATTTATTGGCAGTCCCGACAGTGGAGTTATGATTATTTCGATGATTTTTATAAAAAAATAAACACCCATTTTGATAAATACTATCCCGAGAGCCTAACCGCGCCAATTGGCCTTGCAACCGTTCAAGAGCAGCTTAAAAATGGTATTTATGAGGCTAGCGACGGCGCAATTGTATTTCGTGGCGAAAAGTACAATCTGCACACCAGAGTGTTCATAAATAGTGATGGTTTACCTACTTACGAAGCCAAAGATGTTGGACTGATTCTTTCAAAATGGAACGATTACCACCCCGATATGTCGATTATTATTACCGCCAACGAGATAACCGAATACATGAAAGTGGTTATGAAAAGCATCGAGCAATATGCCCCCGATTTAGTTAAAGGCACTCGGCACATAACCCACGGCTTAGTTAAATTACAGGGTGGTGTAAAAATGAGTAGCCGAAAGGGCAATGTACTGTTGGCTAACGACATTATTGAAGCTGCCGACAAAGAAGTTTCAGACAAGCATAATTTTCAGAGTGAATCTGTCAAAAACGATGTAACCTTCGGTAGCATTCGATATTCTTTTGTTAAAAGCCGCATCGGCGGGGATATTATTTACGACCCCAAAGAGTCTGTTTCGTTAGAGGGTAACAGCGGACCTTACCTGCAATACGCCCACGCTCGTGCTCGATCGATTTTATCAAAATCCGATTTCCAAGGTCGGACCCTGGAAACAATGACCGTAGGAGATGGTGAGCGTAGTTTACTTCGCAAAATTGGTGAATTTAGTGAGGTGGTGGATAAGGCTGTGGTCGAGCTAAAGCCACATCATATCTGCACCTATTTGTACGAGCTTGCCCAAATATTTAATCGTTTTTACGAAAAAAATCGTGTTATTGGTGATAAACGAGAGGTCATGCGCGTGTTACTTGTTAAGTCGTATGTTGATGTTCTTGAAAACGGACTGAAGATTCTTAATATCCCAACACCTGAAAAATTGTAAAAATGTCACACCAGCGCCGGCCAGATCGGCTCGAAAAATTTGATGTTGAATACGGAGATTCCATTTATAAATCTAATTAATGCCACTCAGTTAGTTTTTAACTTTAAGCTTTTTGAGGTATAATAATGACATCTGCAGTCACCTGCAGATGAGCACATTCAAAGAAGTTGCGTTTGAACAAAAGTGGGTAAGGACACTGGCTTGCGTCGGTTGTCATGAAACCCATGTCCGAATGCAATTATTTTGAATCTCCATCACTAACTTGACGGGCAATTTGTGCCAACAAGGAGATTTATTAACTATGGATATAATTCGTCCAGAGTATATTGCTGCGTGCGAGCAAAAAAGGCGCGCACCAAAAATAAAAAAGGTTGCTGCTAGTTTGAGCCTGATATTAATTGGTGGCAATTTAGTTCCGGCCAATAATGGAGTAGAAAGTAGGAAACTCGCTCCTGAAGCAATAGAACAATTTGTTCCGCAGGCAGATCCAGAACAACTGGATTTGTCTGAAGATAAAAAATTTGCATCAAGCCAAAATCAAGCAACTGAGCAAATAAAATTTCAGCAAAAATTAAAAGATTTTGGATCTTGGGTGAACGTTGTTGCAAGCAGTCAACCTGAGATCAAGAACCATCCACTTTATGAAACTTTCGAGCAATTAAGTGAATGCGAATCGGGCGGAGATTGGAATATTAACACCGGTAATGGTTACTACGGTGGTGTTCAATTTGCCCAAAGCACATGGGAGGGTATGGACGGAGACAGATTTGCTGATCGGGCCGATTTAGCAACAAAAGATCAACAAATTACAGTTGCCATCGAACTCCAAGAAGAGGCTGGCTGGGATCAGTGGCCAACGTGTGCTCAGAAACTTGGCCTATATTAGTGAACAATACCAATATTTGGAGCGCTTGTAGGTAACCAGCTATAAGTACTTGTTAATACTGCTGGAATTAGCGCTCCCATCCCAATACCAATATTTCCGCTAGCCAATTTATAGTCGCTGGTAATTGCGCCTTGTACGGACGAAGCGGCTTGTAAACCGTTAGCTTCTTTACTGACGGTAATTGTACGTATCTCACCTATTGTGCAGGCTGTTTTAGTATTAGTTGATGATTTCCACGACATTAATTTACGAACATTTGTACATGTGCCAGATGCCTCATAGTACAAATTATTATTTACTGTCCTGACAATTTCGGCTGGGGTTAGATAGTTACCATCGATTATTACCATTGGCCTTTGCGAATTAGTGTATCCAATATTTGTAAAATAATTGTTCACGACATTTACGTTTCCGGTGATACAGACCACGGAATTGAAGTTATTACAGCGCGAAGTATTACTGCGTTCGGCCGCATTAATTTGGTATACATAGAGCGCACTAGTTTGGCTGCCAATGATGGTATTGTTATATATTTGGACACCTTTGTTGACATCATCGGGATCGCCTGATCCACCAATACTAATGCCCCTGTCTTGGCTACCAACAATAGTGTTACTTACGATGTTTCCTTTGGCGCTTATTTCATAGTGGATACCATTACGGGCGTTTGCCCGAAAGCTATTACGTGTAATGTCTACATCAAAACAGCCAATATCACACCAAAATCCGTTCGCAAAATTGTTCTCAACTATATTACTATCGAAACGTATATTCTTTGAGGTAGTTATTTTTAGTCCTGCTGCTGTAGCATACGAACTTGCGACGTATCGAAACCTTTCACGATTGTTGGCGTCAAATCGATTATTGTTTATGGTCAACCCATTTATTAAGTTTCCAGACACCCCCCTATGACCATTATTAGTTATACGATTTTTAGTAAGTATATGATTATGAGTTTTTGTGCTATCACCAGCAAAATTAAGTCCATCTGACGCCGAAAAACCAACAAAACTTTCATGTAGCGTAAATCCCGAGATCCCTCCCGTAATTACCAACTGTGCAGCTTGAGCAGGCCTTGTTGCAGCCGTACAGCTTTTACAGAAATTATAGTTTGAACCAAAATTTCTTATTCCAATTCCACGAATAGTCACATTATTGGCTCTTATTCTACCGGCACTTATTCGTGTAGTTATCTCGACGTTTTTACCAGTTGGGTCGTCACCTATGTAGTACGAATAGGTGTGGGGAGTCGTGGCATCGGTGACCAAATATGGACTAGTTCTGACAACAGAAAAAGTTCCAGCGATAACTTGGTCTAATGTTGCTACTTGCTTTAAGGGTACGCCTCCGATAAAAACCATAGCTGAATTGTCTTGCAATGTTATTACGTTATCGTTTGGGTCACTGCCGATGGCTTCTGCCGGGCTACAGCCCTGGCAGAGCTGATTATTACTAAGCTGAATTGATTTTTGCCAGACTGTTCGCCCTGACATTTTCGTCCAACTGATATGTTGATCACTTCCACTTATCCAAACTGTTTTTCCTGGTTGTGGTTGCAGGGTAATACTGCGGTCAATATCTCCAAGATTTTCGCGGTACACGCCACTGTCTATAAAAATAGCGAAAGTACTACTTGTGGTGCCATTGGTCTTTGTGGCGGCTATCGCCTTGGCGACAGTCTTTTTTGCCGTCAACTGGGTCAGACCACTGTTTAAATCGTCGCCACAAAATTTTGACACATATATTTTTATTTGGGCGTTTACATTGGCTGGGGCAGGTTGCAAGGTGTTAGGAATTCTAGCTGTTTCGTAACCTGCCGGAAATGATGGATTGTTTAAAAGTCCATCGGTGCAAGTAACATTGGTTGCCAGCGGCTCTTGGGCGGCACGTGATGCCAAAATGACATAGCCACCAACCAAACCAAATAGCAGAATAAATAAGATGATATGGGATTTATACTGCTTTATACTAAAGTTCATGAATCCAGAAAGATTAAAATGCTATTGTTTATACTTTAGCACACCGAGGTTCGTTGAGTGGCAGTTTTAGAGCATGTACAATTAGCTTTAAGGTCGAAAGCTTCGTCAGAACGTGCCAAATCTAGTGCTTGGTTTTTTAAAACTGGTCCTGGGCAATACGGCGAGGGAGATCAGTTTTTGGGCGTTACTGTACCGCAACAACACAAAATTTCCAAACAATTTTATAAAAATTTATCACTCGAAGCCATGGAACAGATGCTAAAAAGCCCGTGGCACGAAGAACGATTGACTGGGCTTTTTATGTTAGTTTTGGCTTATCAAAAAGGCGATGATTTTAAAAAAGCACAGGTAGCTAACCTGTATTTAGCAAACACAAAACGGGTTAATAACTGGGATTTAGTAGACAGCTCGGCTTCTTATATTTTAGGTCCATGGCTAGAAGTTAGCCAATATAAAATGAAGACCCTATCCAAATTAGCTCGGTCCGATAATTTGTGGGAGCGGCGGATTGCCATGCTAACAACGCTTTATTACATAGGCAAGGGCGATGCCGATGAAGCTTTGCAGATAATTGAAAAATTAAAGCATGACAAACACGATTTAATTCAAAAAGCCGTTGGCTGGATGCTGCGCGAGATAGGCAAGAGAGTTAGCCAAGAAATATTAATAAAGTTTTTGGATGAAAATGCTACCACCTTACCACGAACAACCCTACGTTACGCCATAGAACGTCTACCCGAACAAACTAGAAAGTTTTATCTAAAAAAGGTAAAAATAACATCGTTAAATCAATCTAAGTTATGATATAAATTCTGACACCATATGTCAGAAACATTAAACAACACCGAACGCCAAGGGTTCTGGCGAATTTTATCTAAGCGAAGTACAGCATTTATTTTGATGATTGGGTTATTAACGGGAGCAGGGGAAGATGTCGATTATGCCGATGAGGTTAAGAGGGTTCACCCAACATCAAGTGAACTAGACGGTGATGCACTGCAAGTTATGACTGCCAATGTTCACGGATGGCGAGGAACGGATGGTAACGATAACCTAAGTGACTTATTGCGGGTCATGGACGAATATGAAGTTGACGTAGCTTGCTTACAAGAAGTCAATGTGGCCAGAGGGCATCTAAGCAAGCTTTATGACGCTGGATATAATGTTTTATACGCCGAGACCGAGCGTGATGGCTATGGAAATGCTGTAGTCGGTACTCCTAACATGGCTTTAAAGCGAAATTATAGCTTACCGCCCCGTAAAAATATTAAACAGCGAGGAGCTTTGTTAGCGGAAATATATACCAGGAAGGGTGAAGTTGAAGTTTTGGCGACCCACGTAACAACGTCTCGATATTATCAAAAAGCTCAATTCGGTAAGCTTGGCCAAATAGCTAAAGTTGGCTTTGCTGATGTTGTATGCGGCGACCTAAATAGAGACCTAGAAATAATTGCTAAAACGACATTAGGTGAATATTTTTCCAAATCTCTAGAAGCAAGATTTAACCAGGGTAATACATTTCCGGCCAATCAGCCCGAGCATCGAATTGACTTTGTACTTTCTACTTGCCAAGAATTTGGCCAACCAACACTTGTCGACATTAACTCGGATCATTTAGGTGTTATTCATAAATTTGGGTTAGCTGATTGCGAATAAGCCTGCAAAGAACAGCTTTATTAAGGTACAATAACCATAAGTATGAAAAGCGCACTAATTTTGTACCCGAACCAGCTATATAGTGCTGATTTGTTGCCAGAAGTTCAGACGGTATTTACTGTTGAAGATCCATATTTTTTCGGAGCAGACCCTCAAAATAACTTGGCTATCCACAAACAAAAAATAATCTTGCTGAGAGCATCACTAAGACGTTACGTAAAAGAAGTTTTATGGCCTGCAGGTTATGATGTTCAACATGTAGGCTATGGTGATATTAAGACTAGTGAAGAAATATTTCTAAAAACCAAGGGATTTGAAAAGCTGTACATATTTGATCCGACGGACAATGCGTTGTCGCAAAGATTGCTGCAAGCTCGCCGCGAAACAGCTGGTATAGCGCCACTAGAATTTTTACCAAGCCCGAATTTTTTCTTAAGCGAGCACGAAGTGCGCGATTATTTTGGCAAACACCAAACCAGTGACTTTGACGATTTTTATCAATGGCAGCGTGAAAGATTCAATATTTTAATTGACGAAAACTATAAGCCACTTGGCGGTAAATGGATATTTGATCAAAAGCAAGTCAAAAGTGTTAAAAATGATGTTACCTTGCCATCAATTGGAGTATTTGGTGGAAATAATTTTGTCGAAGAAGCCACAAATTTTGTAAATAAAAACTTTAATGAAAATCCAGGTTCGACAGAATTTGTTTGGCCTACAAACCACCAAGAAGCTGAGGACTGGCTACAAAACTTCCTAAAAGGCAGGGCGGGTTTATTTAGCGAATATAAAAATAGCTTGCACCCATCTTCACCCTGGTTGTTTCATAGTGCTTTGTCACCGATTTTAAATATTGGCTTATTGCAGCCACAGCAGGTCGTCACTGCAATATTATATTTTCATAAAGTTAATCCCTTGCCAATTGAAGCACTGGAGTCATTTATAAGGGGTATTTTAGGCTGGCGCGAATATCAGAGAGGGCTTTATTTGGTTCACGGCCAGCAATTAAAAACTTCCAATTCCCTAAAACATTTACGACTGTTATCGACCCAATGGAGTAACGGTGGCCTAAACATCCCGCCGTACGACGATGTTGTTAATAAACTTTTGCAACGTGGTTACATACACCACAACGAAAGGCTGATGGTGGTTGGAAATTTAATGCTAATTAGTCAAATCCATCCAGACGAGGTTTATAAATGGTTTATGCAGCTATGTATCGACGCTTATGACTGGTGTGTGGTCGGTAATGTTTACGCCATGAGCCAAATGGCCGAAGGTGGGCAATTGGTAAATCGGCCACCATTTAGCCCAAGCAACTACATTACACAGTCGTCTGAGGATTATCAACGGGGCGAGTGGAGTGATGTTTGGGACGGCCTATTTTGGGATTTTGTAGAAAACCACAAAGAGAGCTTTAAGTCTTCGCCTGAACTAAGGGCGGCAACACACAGATTAAGCCGATTAGATGCTGATCATCGGCGGATTATTGGTTACCGTGCTCAAGATTTTCTGGCTCGGGCTACACGTCAATAATCGCCTCTGTTATAATCTAAGGTATAACAGAGGAGTTATATGGGCAAGCAAATACGCAATTTTATGAATTTTGTTCGAGAGCAAGGCGTGGTGGGCTTGGCCGTAGGTCTGGCAATTGGTGCACAGGTTACAGTAGTAACAAATGCATTAGTAGCTAATTTTATTAACCCTATTGTTGGATTTATTTTGGGGGATACTGATCTTGCCAATTTAAAATGGGTAGTGGTCGAAAAGTCTATTAATAGTTCAAGGGCCCTTACGATAGAATACGGAAAAATATTAGATGCAGTACTTAGATTGCTGGCTGTGGCAGCGGTGATCTATGTTGTTGTTCACTGGCTAAAAATGGACAAAGTAGACCGCAAGAAAGAGAAGTAAAATGCAAAAGACTGAAACAGAATGGAAAAATTTACTCACCCCCCAGCAGTATGAAATTTTACGTCAAAAAGGTACCGAAGCTCCTTTTAGCGGCGAGCATTTAAACAATAACGAAAGTGGAATATATACTTGTGCAGGTTGTGGGGCTGAGCTATTTTTAAGCGGCGCAAAGCACGAATCAAAAACTCCAGGCCTTCAAGGCTGGCCGAGTTTTGCTGATGTTGCAAAGGCCGGAGCAGTTAGGTTAGTCCCTGACAGTTCTCTGGGGATGGAACGTACTGAAGTGCAATGCGCTAAATGCGGAGGTCATCTGGGTCATTTATTTGATGGCGTAAACGACACGCCGACAGGCAAGCATTACTGTATAAACTCTACTTGCTTGGATTTTCAGCCAAAAACGGAGTCAAAGTAATACTATTGTGTACGATATAAATACTCCACGTCCGGGTAGCTCGCCAAAACTTTCGCTAAAACGACCAGCACCAACTCCTGCAAGGCCAGTACCGTCACCGGTTCAGCCGCGTGTCCCAGAGCCGCTTTTTGATTTGCATCCAATAAAAAAGAAACCAAAAAAATGGTTAAGATTTTTTATATTAACGACATTTTTTATTGTCCTAGTAGGAGGCGGTGCAACAACTGGTTACTTTTTGTGGTACAAAAAGCGTGGCCCCGGTGGCAGTGACACTTACAGCATTAATCGTAATGGCCAACCCAACCCTCCCGATGAATTGAGCCGAAAAGAAGCCAACACAAATACTCCAGCTGCCCCCACGATAGTTCGACTGGTCGCAACTGGTGACATGATAGCTCACAGCGCAATATTGGAGCGGGGAAAGACGGCCGGTGGATATGATTTTACTAGTATGCTTACCAACATTAAACCTTATTTCAATAAGGCCGATGTAAGATTTTGTAACCAGTCTACTCCAGCTGGCGGAGCGACTTTTGGTTATAGCGGATTTCCAGTTTTTAATGCTCCTATAGAATGGCCGAAAGCAATTGAAGATGCTGGCTGTAATGTTATTAATTTAGGCACTAATCATACCAATGATAAAGGCCAAGATTTAGTTACAGCTACTGTTGCAGCTTGGGATAATAAAAACGGAATTGTTGTGGCTGGCGCCAATCGCAGTGCCGAAGAAAAAGAAAAAGTTAAGTATTTCGATAAAAATGGCGTTAAGTTTGCTTTTGTTAGTTATAGCACCTATACAAACAAACCCATAACAAACGGTTTTGGCGTAACAATGTACGCCGATGAAATAGCTCAAAGGCAAATTACCGAAGCACGAACAAAATCAGATATAGTGTTAGTTAGCATGCGTTGGGGAACAGAATATTCACCTAGCGTTAATGCCCAACAAGACCAGATTGCCCAAAAACTGGCTGACTTTGGGGCAGATATAGTGGTTGGACATGGTCCGCACTTTTTGGAGCCAGTTAAGAAACTAAATGGCAAAGACGGACGAGAGACAATCGTGTGGTATAGTCTTGGTAATTTTTTAAATGCTCAGCTAGAAGTCGAAGCTCTAATAGGAGGCTTTGCAAGCATGGTAATTGATGTAGCTAGTAAAAAAATTACTAAAGTAGAATTTATGCCGGTTTATATGCACTACGAATGGACCCAAGCTGAAAAAGCTGCCGAAAACTTGTTAGCACGACGTAATTTTTCGATGTTTCCGTTAGATAAAGCAGCCGAGCCTATGGGCAAATCGCTAATCGGCACTACGGTAGAGACGCAAACAGACCGAGTAACTAAATTACTAAATCAGTTTACACCTGTAACTATTTTGACGTCCGACAATTTTTAAATTTTAATCAAAAGTTGGGGTGGCGTTTTTATTTCCGACTACAAGATCGTAACTGTGGCGAATTAAGCCCTCAACGTCTTCCCAGGGTAACTGGCCAGTTAGAATAATCGTGTTCCAATGTTTTTTATTCAGGTGATACCCGGGCATTACCGATTCATATTTTTCTCGTAATATTTCGGCCAGCTTTGGGTCACACTTTAAGCTAATATTTACCGGATTTTTATTTTCAGCTATTAGTGCAAACATTTTTCCGTCGCTTTTCGAGCTTACTTTATAAACCGCTACTTCTTGGCCAAACGGGTAGTCCAAAACAGCGTTCGGCATACTTAAAACGTATTCTTCGACGTGCTTATGGGTTACCATAGTTTAACTTCTTTGCAGGGTGTCTAAATAATGCTGTAATTCGGCGATACTGGCCTGGATGTCGTCAAAGGCTCGGTGAACTTCTTTTTTTTCAAATATCTCGCCAAACTTTCCTTGCATAACAATTTTCCAAGAACTCACATCTAGCATTCTGTAGTGCAGCAGGGCTTCGATATCGGGCCACCAACGACGGATAAACAAGCGGTCATTATGAATCGAATTTCCGGCCAAGATTGCTGACTCACCATTAAAATGCTCGCCAATAAATTGAATAAGCTCGGCTTGAACCTCGGTATCTGGTCGGCCATCATTTCGAATACGCTCAAACAAACCGCTTTTGTTGTGCTGTTCGAATGCCCAGGGGTTACTTGATGAAATTATTGATTCGGGGTGTTTAATAACTGCCTCAAAGCTGGCCAGGGTTTTAAAACTAAAGTCGGTTACTTCTGCGGCGACTTCTAAAATTACATCTTTTTGGGAATCTAGACCAGTCATCTCCAGATCTACCCAAAGCAGTTTAGTAGGCACAGAATCTTTGTCATTTTCACTCATAATGTAAGTTAGTATACCCCAGTTGAGCCTACATGTCCTCTAACCTGATTTATAAAATTAGAATATACCAGAAAATAGCGTACTTTGGGATAGAGCTATATACTTATTTTAGTGAAAAAATTAATTATTCTAATAATCGTTTTTGCTGGCCTTGGATTTGCTGGATGGCGGGTTTGGCAGGCAAATAAAAATGATTTACAACTAAATTCAACAAATCCTAAGCAATCGAAACCTTCTCCTGTAGTGCCTTCTACCTCTGGGTTCGACAAAACCAAATATTCAATAAGCGAGGCCAATAGTTTATGGCGGGTGGTCAATAAAGCTCGCCCTCTGCCAGATAGTTATAAACCAGATGATTTAGTGGTGCCAAATGTTAAGCTGCGACTAGCCAAATCTGTCGAGCAAATGCATGTGAGCAAAAAAATGCAACCAGATTTGGAAAAAATGTTCATTGGTGCCAAGGTTGCTGGCTACGACTTGATGTTAGCTAGCGGCTTTCGCTCACAAGCTTATCAAAAGCAGCTATATGATAGTTATGTAGCCAAAGACGGTCAGGTCGCAGCCGATCGTTATAGTGCGCGGCCAGGCACTAGCGAGCATCAAACAGGTTTAGCTGTAGATGTGGGCCGAATCGACCAAAAATGCGAGCTAGAAATATGCTTTGGCGCAACCGAAGAAGGAAAGTGGGTTGCAAAAAACGCCGCTATTTATGGTTTCATTATTCGCTACCAGGATGGAAAGGAATCAATCACCACTTACCAGTATGAGCCGTGGCACTTGCGTTACATTGGCATCGAACTTGCCCAAGAACTAACAAAAACAGATCAAACAATGGAAGAGTTTTTTAATCTTTAGATTCTTTAGCTAGCAATAAATTTACGTTATCGATTAGTTTTTTAACTTGGGCTTCAGTTTTGCCGTTCGATGATGCCTGAAGTTCTTTAAGTGATTTTTGGTATGCAGCCAAATCACGAACCAAGATTTGGCTTAATACTTCATCGAATTTATTTTTTTGTTCTGCTTCTGTTAATGCAGTGTCGTTCTTTTTATTTCTTCCCAATGCAATTTCTTTTTTATCTAGTTTTATACCTTGCTTTTTTTGTATGGCAGCAAGCGCCGCGGTATCGGAAGTTAGGGTTTGCGAAGTGATGGTGCTTAAGTTTTTTACTTGACTACTTTTCGACTTATCTACCCCAATATTTGCAACACGAATCAGTTCGCTCTGCTGCTGAGCAAGCGTTAGATGTAATTTTACATCACCTCTGCCGCCACTAACTAAAAGCGACCAAACAACCAGCCCTAAAATTAGTAAAATAACTAGTCCAATTACAAAGACTACAATTCGACCAGTTTTAGAACCTATTGGCGGTAATAGTCCACCATTTTTAGGTGATTTTTCAATCATTATGAATTCATAAGGGTTGTGGCCTGATGTAGGTCGACTACCAGGAATAGGTGGTGGTGATGATGGAACTTGCTGCGGATTCATAAGCATTATGATATCAGCTATATAGTTTTAGGTTAAGGATATATTTTTCAGTAAATTGACAAATTTACAAAGTTAGAGTATAATACCCAATAAGATTTGTAATATCCAAATCAAAAATAAAATATAAGGAAAACAAAAAAATGAGCGAAAGATCACCAAAACCAGATAGAAAAGTACGTGGCAAAGGACTAAGAAATGCCGCTATGGCAGGAGCTTTGCTATTAACCGGTGCAGTTGGCGGACAGGCAGTCGAGAAAGTGGTGGAAACACCCGGTGTTGAATATTTTGCATCAAGCGGTGAAATTGCGGAGTCATCTGCTACAAAGGCTGCAGAGATGGAAATTGCTGAGGAGTTAGCCCTAGAACATTATTTACCTGTGGCGCACGATATCACTGCAGCTGTATTGCTCAAAGACGGATCACAGATAAATATTGAAAACCCAATAGTTATTAGTGTCCCAACAGAGCTTGATGTTAATGGACGCTCGGAAGACCCAACAAATGACATCGTAACAGTTGCTGAGCGAACTCGTGGTTCTGACGCAGGTGAAGGTAGTCCAGTAACGGCGTATGCAGTAGGTGAAAACAACGTAGAGTCTATAACCTACTTTGGCCAAAATTTAAGTAGTGATGGCGAGTCTATTATCGCAAATGTAAATATTAATCCTACCCCGCTAGTTAGAGCATACGGATTGAGCGAAGAAGGTAGCGGCAACTTCTTTCAGGTTCGACCTGTTGGTGAAATAGAATCAGATCCGGCATATTCAGCAACCCACGTTGCTCAAGGTGCGGAGTACCTAAAGAATAATTAGTGCCAATCGGAAAGCAAAGCGCTAACTCTTGCCAGTAGGATCTAACTGCTAGATACTATCCGTAGGATGGATCTAAAGGAAGATATTAAAGCTCGGCTAAATATTGAGGACGTAATTGGTGAATACGTCCAATTAAATCGTGCCGGTAGAAATTTTAAGGGCTTAAGCCCGTTTAGCCACGAAAAAACTGCCAGTTTTATGGTTAGTCCCGAAAAGCAAATTTGGCACGATTTTAGCAGCGGCAAAGGTGGCAACATTTTTAGTTTTGTGATGGACGTAGAGGGTTTAGATTTTCGCGAAGCACTAGAGTTTTTGGCCCGAAAAGCTGGCCTTGATATATCTAAATATCGATCATCTCCGAACGCTACCAGTAGTTCTAAAATAAAAAACAGGTTATATGAAGCAAATGAACTGGCTGCCAAGTATTACCAAAAGTCACTAACCCAAAACCAAGAAGCGCTGCGATACCTGATAAAATCACGCGGATTTAGTAAACAAACCATCCTAGATTTTCGCTTGGGCTATGCTCCAAATACTGGAAGTGCCCTGACAGATTTTATGAAAAAACGCGAATTTACTTCGAAAGAATTATCGCAATCCGGCCTCATTACTCAGCGATTTCGCGGTGATGGCGACATGTTTAGGGGCAGAATTATGATTCCACTGATGGATAGCCAAGGCAGGGCACTTGGATTCACGGCCAGATTACTTAAAGATGAACCAAATGCTCCTAAATATCTCAATACCCCCCAGACAGCGCTATACGACAAAAGCAGTCATGTATATGGTTTGAATTTGGCCAAAGAATCGATTCGAAAAGAAAAATTTTCTGTAATTGTAGAGGGTAATCTGGACGTAATTGCTAGCCATCAGGCAGGCGTTACGAATGTTGTTGCTACAGCCGGTACTGCAATGACTGAAAATCATTTGAAAGAACTGGGACGCTTTGGTACTGATATTCGCTTGGCATTCGACCGAGACGATGCCGGGATTGCGGCAACCGAAAGGGCAATCCCGATAGCTGAAAAATTAGGGGTTAATTTAAGCATAATTGACATCCCTCAAGGTAAAGACCCTGACGAGCTGATTCGACATGACGCTAAGCTTTGGGAGCAAGCAATATTAGCTAATCAGGATGTACTAGATTGGCTAATTTCTCAGTATCAAATACGCGCCGATTTAGCCACTCACGCAGGCCGAGACACTTTCAAAGACGCAGTACTCGCCTCTGTTAAAAGGTTAGAAAGTGCTGGTGAACAAGGATTTTATGCAAAAAAAGTTGCCGCTATACTCGGTTATAGCGAAGAAGCTGTTCACGACGAATTGCGCTTGCTAAAAGAAGGTAAAAAAACTTACCGAACAATTCATAACCAACCCGAACAAATCGACAAACAGAGACTGGAATTAAAGCGTGTCCAGGACCACTTAATGGCTGTTTGCTTGCTACAACCTGCACTAAGATTCAATTTAAATTCACTTACTCCTGAAATGCTATACGATGATGAGGCAATACAACTTTTAAGTTATTTACTGGGACACGGCGAATTAGCATTTGAGGGTACAGTGCCAGATGATTTGAATGAAATATCAGATTATGTTAAAATTCTACTTCTACAGTATGAACAGCTCTACCAGGGTCTCGGATTGCTTGAGCTTCGTAATGAAGCGGCCCGATTGCAGACTAGGTTGGTAGAAGAATACGTCAAAACTAAAAAAGTTGGATTATCGCACGCATTGCGAACAGCTAACGAAAGCCAAACAGAAACACTTCTACTCGAAGTTCGAGAACTCGACCAATTACTCAAAAGCCACAAAGGAGGCAGATAATGGCAGATGACGACATTATAGTTGTTGACGATCATGCAATTGATGGGGCGCTGGTTCAGGCCAAAGATGAACTAGTTGCCAAAGCCATCAAAGATAAAAAAATTGATCAGCGTGAAATATTTTCACGTATTCCGGACGTGCCTACGAACGCTGAAATTTTGGACCAGCTTTATACCGAGCTGGCAGACGCAAATATTGATATTACTGGCACGCCAGGCCCGGCAGTCGAAGAATTAAGCGACGAATGGACGACGGAAGATGGTGAAGAGGTTGTAATCGACGAAAAAGTTTATCTTGACGATATCGCCGATGACTCGGTTCGGTTATACTTGCGTGAAATAGGTAAAATTCCTCTACTTACAGCCCAAGAAGAACTAAAGTTGGCACACGAAGTTGTTGCTGGAAGTAAAGGTGCAAAAGATAAAATGGCTGAAGCAAATATGAGGCTGGTAGTTAGTATCGCTAAACGCTACGTGGGCCGTGGGCTAGATTTACTCGACCTTATCCAAGAAGGTAACACTGGCTTGCTACGTGCTGTCGAAAAGTTCGACCCGGACAAAGGTTTTAAATTTAGTACCTATGCGACCTGGTGGATCCGCCAGGCTATTACGCGTGCTATTGCTGATCAAGCCCGCACCATTCGAATACCGGTACACATGGTGGAAACAATTAACAAATTGCTACGAACACAACGTCGACTTACGCAAGAGTATAATCGTGAGCCTACAAACGATGAAATTGCCAAAGCCATGGAAATCGAAGTCGAAAAAGTCGAACATATCATGAAGATTAAGCAAGACATTTCCAGTCTAGATGCCTCTGTACGCGACGACGAAGAAGATAGTGTTCTTGCAGACTTTATCGAAGACGAAGACACCATTAGCCCCGAAGAGTCTGCCACCACCCAGCTACTTAAAGAGCATGTTAAAGATATGCTAGGAGCATTAACCGAACGCGAGCAAAAGATTTTAAAATTGCGATTTGGTCTAGAGGACGGTCGCAATCATACGCTAGAAGAAGTCGGCCAAGAGTTTAGTGTCACCCGTGAGCGCATTCGACAAATCGAAGCTAAGGCACTAGCTAAACTCAGAAAACATAAGGACGCTAAGAAACTTCACGATTACATCAAGTAGTAGTTCTTTCGATAAAGAACCAAATCCATACTTTTGTACCGACAAAAGTATGCAAAAACTCTTGGGCGCTTCACTTACTTGATACAAGCACTTGTCAAGCACCACAACAGGCTGTGGAACTCGCTCATTTCATTCGTTCAGACAGTCCTCGCCTAGTAGTTGTGGTGTTGACGTGCTTGTTCAGGTAAGCTCAGATGCCCAGACCCCCTAAACAAGTTTTTCAGAGCTTGGAGCTAAACCAGGAGTTCAGTTATTATTTCGTCGAGGCGGTCATGGAGTTGATCAACTCCCTTGTCGTTTAGTATGTAGTAATCGGCGTAGGCAATTGGGCCGCCTTTTTCGAGGTTTTCTATTTCGGCTAATTCACGCTCAACAATTTGCTCTAGGGTGTAGCTGCGGTGCGAATCTTTGCGAGCCAAAATACGTTCGCGGCGTTGTTTTTTGTCGCCAACCGTGCCAATCAAAACAAGTGAATCACCGTATTTTTCGTTCAAAAACTTATACTCGCTCCAACTATACAGGCCGTCAAGTAGGATAACTTTCTGGCCTTGTTCTAGGAGTTGATCGATTTTGCGAGCAACATGTTTGGCTAAAACTGCAGCGCCACTTTTATTTCGCATGTCTTCGCGTACGAATTTTTCGTCCTCAACATTGTTTAGGCCGCGGCGTTGAACCTCTTCATACACCATGTTGCCAAAATGTAATACAGTCCAGTTATGAGTAGTATGCATGTAATCTACGCAGGTACCTTTGCCAGATCCCATCATGCCAACAAGGGCGATAATCTTGGAGCTCATATGGCGGCAATTATATCAGACGGGTGGCTTTTTACTAGGGTCGGAGATATACTAGCCTGTACATGGCAAACATTAATTCAACACAATTATTAAATTTCCAAAAACGTCTTAAAAATTATAAAAAGCTAATTGATGATGATATTAGTGCCTATGCTAAAATAGTTCAAAAATCGACCCTGCAACAATATGGTGCAGAGGCTAGGCTAGCTACTGACGCTTATCTTTCTATTTTAGGGCGAGGTGGTAAACGCATTCGTGGGGCATTGACAATGGCTGGCTATCATATGTGTGATGGCCAAGATAAAAATATGATTTTGCAGGCGGCTCGAGTCATCGAGATGATGCATGCGTATGTGTTAATTCTAGACGACATTCAAGACCGTAGCGAAACACGACGTGGCGACAAATCGGCACACATTATGCTTCGAGATTACCATCACAAACAACAATTTGGAGATGATTCTGGGCATTTTGGTGTATCTTTAGCGATAAATAGTGCACTAGTAGGGTCGCATGCTGCCCAAATGACATTGGCTAACCTAAATGTACCCGACGATATCAAAATTAAAGCCCTTAGCATCTTAAACCGCACCATGATTGTGACAGCTCATGGTCAAACTAACGACATCATAAATGAAGTTGTGGCTGAAGTAGATGAGGCCGCTATTGAACGAGTTTTAGAATGGAAAACAGCCCACTATACCATACTTAATCCGTTGCATATTGGCATGGTTTTAGCTGGAGCAGGCTGCGAAGATACTGATGCTATCACAGATTATGCTACACATACTGGCATTGCTTTTCAGATTACCGATGACATTATCGGTGTATTTGGAAACGAACAAAACAGTGGCAAATCACCTATGGACGACACCAAAGAAGGAAAGCAAACGGTTTTGAGTGTTTTTGCCTTAAAACACGCTAACGATGCAGATAAAAACTTTTTACTTCAAATGCTTGGTAATCATCAAATTACTCTTGCTGAATTCGATCAAGTAAAAAACATTCTGATTAAATCTGGTGCGCTGAAGCACGCTCAAGACCGATCCCAGAATCATATTAATTTGGCAATAAAATCGCTAGATTTACATGCCTCTAGATGGCCCAAAAAGGATATTGATTTTCTGCGTCAACTCGCGCTGGCAATCCCAGCCAGAACTAATTAAAGTATAACCATGGCATTCGAGCATCAGATATTTAAGCAGGGCAGTAATACTTATTATTTTAGTTCACGCTTTTTTCCACGGGTTGTTAGGCGTGACGTCCTTAAGTTATATAGTTTCATTAGGGTTACGAAAGACTACGTGGCACAGCCCATAGCCGACCATAAATCATTCAACGATCTTAAAAAACTATGGGAAAAATATAGCCAAGACACGGACTTTTCACTTCGGCATCACCACGAAGACAGTATTAACTTAAGGGTTATCAAGAATATTATTTATCTTCAAAGGCATTATAAATTTGAACACAAGTGGATTGAGTCATTTTTTGATTCAATGCAGCAAACAGTTGAAAAAGAACAGTTTAAAACACTTAAAGATACTTTAAATTACATTAATGGTTCTGCCGAGGTCATTGGGCTTATGATGGCGCGGATTTTTGGACTTGGTAAAGGGGCCGATCATTTTGCAAAACTTCAGGCTCGTGCATTTCAACAGATTTATTTTTTACGCGACATAGAAGAAGATTTTAACAACGGTATAATTAATTTTCCAAAAGATGAACTAAAGCAATTTGGCTTAAGTGACCTGAGTAGGGTACATGTTACTGTAAATCCCAAAGAATTTAAGGCATTTATGAACTTTCAGTTAGAACGATACCACAAATGGCAGGCAGAAGCTGAGATAGGTCACAAATTTGTGCCACGACGGCTAAGAATAGCACTAAAAACAGCTGTAGATATGGCAAACTGGACTGCGGCCGAAATTACTACAGACCCTTTTACGGTTTATCACCGTAAGCTACAGCCCAACAAAAATCATGTCGTTCGAAGAAGTTTAAAGCATTTGATTTCACCACATCATCTGGCTTAGCCCTTTTGTTTAAAGTTAAAAACTATAGTAACGTTGGCTCATTATGAGTCATGAATCAGAGCACCAGCCTAAACCACGAAGTTGGTTGGCGACTGCGCTTATTGGCAACGCTGGACTTGGCGCAGTCCAAGTGGTGTTTGGTGTGGCAGGCGGGTCCAATACCCTATTAAGTGAAGGTGTACATAATTCTATAGATTCTGCAGGTTATTTAATGAATTTTCATGCTGCAGGACACGAAAAAGACGGCAATCATAAAAAATCACGTCAGATTAATCGAATCGCTGGTTGGATAATTTGCAGCGGCGCGGCAGCTGTTAGTCTTGTAGCAGTAAAAGATTGGTCACATCCAACAAATTCACCATCTTTTAATGAACAAATGTTCTTATACAGTGGAGCTGCCCTAAACACCGGAGTTACAGCCGGGTTGCACCCACATTCGCATCAAGGGGGTGCACATCGTATGGGCTGGTTGCATGCCGCTAGTGACGTCGCTGGATCGGCAATAAACAGTCTTGGCATGTATCTATCCTCTAGGGGAATGGCTAATGCCGATCAAATCGCAGCAATCGCATCCTCGGCAGTTTATATAGCCTTCAACTACCCAACCGAAGCCCGCATTACGCATGGACACTAATCTTTTCCATGCATTTTTATATAGTTTTGTCGTTTTTTTACTACATCTTTATAAGCCTGCGTTTCTATAACGGCAGGGTCATCAGACAAACGAGCTTTTTTAGGAAAGTCGGTATAATATTTCCACTCTTTTTGCCTAATGCTTAGAAGCGAAAACAACTGCTTAAACGCATCTGCAATTTGTTTACTTTGAATTATCATCGAGACTGCTTCGTTGCCATAGCTAATAATGGCTAGTTTATCACCATACGCGCACCACTCTACCGGAGCTGTGTAATCTTCTTCTTGCATCCATGTTTTATTGAATAAGTACAGTTCGTCCATCGACGCGCTACTAGCGCTTGCCGTATCTGGAGCCAAAATATTTGTAGTAATGCCATTAGCGCTGGGTTGTTTTCGCCAAATACTTAAAACTCCTTTTCCTAAAAAGTCGCGATCTTTCCAGCTACGAATCAGGTACAATTCCTGGCCGGTTTTCACATAATCGTTAAAGACTGCAACGATTCCTTCTTGCCCCTGCATAAAGCGTACGTCTGGATGCAGGGAATGTTTAAAGTATTCGTCCATTAGTTTTGGCATGCTCGCTTCAACTAGTTTCAGTTCTTCTTTGGCCTGCTGCTGATTTGATTCAGCAAGTTCCTGGAGAGCCTTTGGGCTACTAGCCCAAAATCTTAATTTAAGCTGTGTTTCGTCCCGGCGAATCAAGCCAATTTCTTGAAGCTGTTCTAATACTTTGTAGGTGTTTGTTCGCGTGGCCCCAACTAACTTAGCTAGTTGGGGAGGGGTAGCGGGGCTGTTGATTACTAGCACAACATAAACTTTTGCCTGTAAAGGGCTAAGGCCAAGATTGATCAGTACCGATTCATTCATAACTACATAATATCATAATTTTGTAAAAACGTGAAAATATAATTCACAAAAAAAGTAAATAACTACTGATAATAAATTTAACAAACGTGAAAATAGAGTTTACAAAGTATTGTAAACATGCTATAATGCTTGTGAAATATCATAAATTGAGGAGCAGTTAGATGTCAGAAACATTACAAACCCAGGTTGAGCAATTTGTTCCGTTTGGTAGGGCGGTTGTCGATGGCCTACCTGAATTTATAGATAATATTGACTTGGGTCATCTGTTAAGATATGGTGACGAACACTTGTTGATCGTGATGCGAGACGGATTATCGGGCAGGAGTCATGGTGACCACACGAGTGACACGGGAAAGTATGTACTTCCTAACGATGGGTTTGCAAAAAGTATTAATTATTTAAGAGATAGCGGTATATGGACGACTGATCCGAACGTAGTTATACCTAACACCGAAGATATCGATCTAGACAAGCCAATTGGCCTATCTATACCAAGCCTTAATAGCGAAAGAGTAACGCTCTCTGAAGGAGAGAAAGATGCCGACACAATTGTGGGTGTTGGTGCATTGTTTGACGGTAACTTGCGCCGTGTCCAGACTATTAAGGAAATGATTGACGCAGGATCACCAGCTACCACACTAATATTTCTTACAGGCCCTCGAAAAACAACTGAAGCAGAGGGTGCCTCTAGTCGCTATAAGCTAGTCGACAAAAATGGTAGTGAAAAACCAATCAAAGACTTATATCCAACAGAGTATGACCAGGTTAAAGCAATTTTTGAATATGTATTTACAGACATAAAGAAAACTGTAGTTTTACGCGACGAGTCTGAACTTGCCGAATTTCGAGGTGGGGAAATGTGCACCTCGTACATTGTTCGTTACGATAACAAAACATTTGATGTAACGATAATGAACGGTATGCCAGTCATCCAGCCAGATGCGGTTAACCGGCCGAAACAGGTTGTAAACCCAAGGGCACCATTAACTTTCCAGGAATACATAAATGAGTTTAGTGTAGGGGAGTCGGTGATGTCGTACGTGTCTAGTTATCCTCACCGAAACAGAATTGCAATAGAGGGCCTAATGGCCGTAATAGATATGGGGCTGGGTGATAAAATTAGTATTCATCCGAATGGAAAAATGAGCTGGCCAGATAAAGTAACAGGCGGACTTCATGCCGGAGAAGTTGAACCAATGATGCGACTTACTCGGCAGTTACTTGGAAAGGCAGGAATTTCACAAAGCATTATTCCATCTACTTATGAATCATTGAGAAAATATATTGCTACACACCCAGAACTTTAATTAGTACTAAACTTTTCATGGAATAAACTAACAACGTGGTCACGGTGATGATGGGTGTCTGCGTAGCGCTGAATCTCACGAATCAGTACAAACAAACCTGCTGCACCTAACGCAAATAACCAATCAATTGCGCTTAGTGGCCCTGCGCCAAAATAAGGTGCGATAACTGGATTGTGAATAATATTGGCCACACAAAATAGCGAAAATGCTATGGCTAGCCAAAGCTGCTTATTATGTAGCTGGTAACGTGTGAACAACCCTTTGCTGCTGCGACGTTGAAGTATGTTAAACAACTGGCAAAGTACAATAGTAAGGTAGGTCATTGCGGTGGCTTTCATGTGCAATGTACTTCCAGTGTCGACATCTGCACCAGCTATGCCACTTCGCCAATAAAACAGCAGATAGTTAATAAAAGCGAATCCGCCAATCAGTAGCCCGCACCATAAAAGGTCTGTAATACTTTTAGGATTTAAAATATGGTCACTAATTTTTCGTGGAGCTCGTTGCATGATATCATTTTCTGACTTGTCCCAACCTAGTGCGGCAATCGGGAAGAGTTCGGCAATCAAATCTACTGCCAAAATTTGCATAACTGTTAACGCCAACGGCAATCCGAAAAGTGTCGTAGCTGCCAAGCTAACCAAATTAACTACAAGTTCGGCCGAATTACTGGTAAAACAACTTAACGTACCTTTTTTAATATTTTGAAAAATGGTTCGACCTTGTTGCACGGCATTAACAAGGGTGTTAAAACTGTCGTCAAGTAGTACAATTTCGGCCGATTGCTTTGCTACATCAGTGCCTGTGCGGCCCATAGCCACGCCAATATCAGCTCGCTTTAAGGCTGGGGCGTCGTTAATTCCATCGCCGGTAACTGCTACCACGTTTCCGTGCTGTTTGGCTAGTTCGACAATTCGAAGTTTGTCTTCGGGGCTAACACGGCTAAATATTACACCACCGTCAAGAACTAGTTGCCTAACTCTGGCATCATCTAATTGACGTAATTCCTCGCCAGCAACAACAATTAACTCCTGGCTTGCCGATGTCAAATGAGCCCTTGTGGCAATTGCCTTAGCTGTTGGGGCAAAGTCACCAGTTATGATTGAAACTTTGATGTGTGCTGACGCGGCAGCCTTCATAGCCTCGGGCACGTCTTCACGAAGTGGGTCTATCATGCTCACCAGACCAAGGTAGGTAAGGTTTTTCTCGATATCTTCCATTTTTAGACTATTCAAATTTGTGTTTTTTGGAAGTGGCGCAAAGGCAAATGCCAGATTCCGTCTGGCACTATTGGCCCAATCTTGGTGTTGATCTTTGATGCTTTCAATATCTTTTTCAGATAATTTTCTGGTGTGGCCATGGTCCCAAATGTCTTCGCAAGCTGCCAAAACACTTTCAGGCGAACCCTTTACAAAAACATAAAGTGATTTATGTGGACCAAAAGTTCTAACGGAACTCATTCGTTTACGTGAAGAATCAAAAGCAAATTCTTTAAGTTCGGGACTTTCGGTTTCTAAGCTTTGTAAGTCAAAGCCTGCTTTTTTTCCAAGAGTTATTAATGCGCCTTCGGTTGGGTCGCCCACACAGTACCAAGTGGCGTGATCGTCGTCGGGTGGACTAATTCGGGCATTACTGGCAAATAATCCAGCCAAAAAGAACATCTCCATGTCGTTCAATCTAGATTGTGGAACTTTTTTGCCGTGCTGCATCACGTTGCCATTGGCCTCGTAGCCCGAGCCGCTGATCTGATAAGTATCTTTGCCAATCATTAATTCTTCTACTGTCATCTCATTTTTAGTAAGAGTGCCGGTTTTATCGGTAAGAATTATATTTGTTGCTCCAAGAGTCTCTACGGCTGAAAGTTTTTTTACTAACGCGCGTGCTTTCGCCAGTCGTCCGGCAGCTTGTGCCAATGAAGTATTAATTTCGGCTGCTAGTCCTTGCGGAATTAATGAGCTAGCTATGCCGATGGCAAACAAAAAGGCTGTTTTGACGCCAAGGTCAGCCTGTAGGGCAATAACTACTAATATGCTGCAGAGTAGAATTGTTCCTTGGGTGACCCGTTTGGCAACATTGCCCATTTCGCGTTGCAGGGGGCTAAGGTCGGTGCTGGCCGAAGCACTCAGGTTTGCAATTCGACCAAGTTCGGTGTCCATACCTGTGGCAATTACTACACCATTGGCTTCGCCGGTTGCAACTGTCGTTCCCATGAACACTAAATTGTGGCGATCACCAAGCGTTACTTCATCTTTAATAGTGTGAGTAAATTTTCGGCTAGGATTACTCTCACCTGTAAGAGCAAAGTCATTTGTTTGTAATTCGGATTCGCTCAAAACGCGTAAATCAGCCGGTACCGAGTCGCCAGCTTCTAAAATTACAATATCACCGATAACTAGTTCTGTGGCATCGACAAGTTGAATTTGTCCATCGCGCAGAACCTTAGCTTCGCTTACCACCAATTTTTCCAAACTATCCATTACTTTTTCGGCTTTAAATTCTTGTAAAAAGCCGATCAAGGTATTAAAAAATACCAAACTAACCAGTACAATTGTGGCCCTAGAATCTCCCAAGAAAGCTGCAATTACAGCGCTGACGATTAAAAGTATTACCAATAAATCTTTAAACTGTCTTAAATACCTTGCTAGCAGAGGAACTCTATAAACTTGGAGTAGTTTGTTTGGACCGTTACTGATTAGTAATTTTGCCGATTTTTGAGACGTCAAACCGTTTTCGCTTGTTTCTAATATTGCTAAAATGGCTCCTCCATCCATTCGGTAATAAGGTTTGTGTTTTAACTGCTCACCCATCTTGCTTAAAAGTATAACACCTCTAATGCTTGCAAGTCGTTAAGTTAGGCGTACAATTTTTATATAAGTTGCATTTTTGGAAATTAAAAATTAAGAGGTTATTTTGACAGCAACGGACTATAACGAGACCGAACAATATGCTTTTGACCGCCGCTTGGCCGATGATTTACTGCTTTATACATTTGGCGGGCCAAATATTGAAGAAATTTATGCCCTAGATCCAAGCCAAATTGTTCAGGCGTCCGAAAAAATTCAGCAAATTTATGAAGAGTCAGCTAAATCAAACCTTCGTCAGAGAGATGTCGATTTAATAGCGGCTGTATTATCTGGCTTCAGCGCCCAGAAAGTTAGCAGCGAAGCCGGTATTGCTCTTGGCGCAATCAGCACGAGTCTATGGCGAATTGCTGAAACAATTAAAAAGGTGCGAAACGGTGATAAATTAAACGAAACTCTTGGCGAGATCGAAGAACTTCCTGTTAAGGATTTAAGTGAAGTATTGCTAAGAAGTCTTGGGGGGTCGGCAACGTCAACTGAAATTGAAGCCGAAGAAATTGATCAAGAGCCCGATGATCTCGATCTATTAGCTATTGTCTTAGAAGAACCTGAGCCCGATGTAGTCGAAGAAGTACCGATTGAAGAATTAAGTCAGCCTGAGCCAGTATTTTTTCATCCAAAAATACTTAACAAACCTACCGCTGCTACAAAAACTAATCGAGTTAGCAATTTTCGTACCTCTAGGCCCAGAATTGAAAGAACTTCAAAATCTGAAGATCAAGATCTAGTAAAAACTTATTTGCAACAAATTGGCCGCTACGAATTACTAGATAAAGACGGTGAAATTTCACTTGCTAAGTGCATCGAAGCTGGTCGACAGGCTACCAAACAGCTAGAGACTGGCGGGGGAACATTATCTGCTGAACTCCGGCGGCGACTGAACAGGCAGATCAAAGATGGCCAAAACGCAAAAACTGATTTTATAAATGCCAACCTGCGGCTTGTAGTAAGTATAGCCAAGAAATATCAAGCCAGCGGGTTACCGCTGTTGGATTTAATACAGGAGGGAAACCTGGGCTTAATACATGCGGTTGACAAATTCGAATATAAGAAAGGCTTTAAATTTAGCACCTATGCCACATGGTGGATTCGCCAGGCTCTTCAGCGGGGGATTGCAAACAACGGTAGGACAATTCGGCTGCCTGTTCATGCTGGTGATACCTTAGCCCGCGTAATTAAAACTAAGACAGAACTTACTAATGAGCTTGGCAGAGAACCGACTATTCAAGAAATCGCTGATATTCTTGGCTTTCCTAAAGATAAAATAAATGACGTATTTAGCTATGCCTCAGAGCCAGTTTCACTAGACGAACCGCTTAGAGATGATGGTTCAGCAACGTTCGAAGATATAACTGCAGATAATAATGCCGTAGATCCGAGCGAAGCCGCCATTCGAAGTAGCGTTTCAGATGTTATTGCAAAGATGTTATTAATTTTAGACCCACGCGAAAGGTTAATTCTTACTATGCGCTATGGTTTGGATGGCAGCGATGGACGAAATCTAGAAGATATTGCTGATCAATTTGGTTTAACTCGAGAGCGAATTCGCCAATTAGAGATGAGAGCTTTTACTAAACTTCGCCATCCCTCATCCGATATTGGAGCCCGTGATCTTCTGTAATATTTTCATACGTTAGCAACCTCCACCCCAGTGGCGTATACTTGTAAGTATGAGTGCGGTCAAACCTACCGGAAAGAAATTGGCTATAATCGATGGTAAAAGTGTCTTCTACCGCGGCTACTACGCCATGCCCAACCTTTCCACAAAAGACGGCACACCCACAGGCGGGGTTTTTGGTTTTACCACAATGGCCCTCGAAGTCATACGTCGACTCAAGCCCGATTATGTTTGTGTAGCTTGGGATAAACCCAAAACCAATATTCGCAAACGTCTAGAAATGTACCCAGCATACAAAGCTGGACGTAAACCAGCACCACCAGACTTTTACGAGCAAATTCCTGTACTGCATGAAGTATTGGAAGCTTTTGGATGGCCACTTTACGAGCTAGATGATTATGAGGCAGATGACATAATGGGTACGCTGGCAGCCCAGGCGGCCAAGCAGGGGATTGAAACTCAACTTGTCACTTCTGACCTTGATATGTTGCAACTTATTGATCCTCTTATTCATGTCTATGCGCTTAAAAAAGGCCTAAGTAACATCGAACTTTTTCGGCCTGAAACTTTTATTATGAAATATGGGATAAAACCTGAGCAATTTCTTGACCTCAAGGCTCTAAAGGGCGATAGCTCCGATAATATTCCAGGCGTGCCTGGTATTGGTGAAAAAGGTGCAATCGAACTACTTAAAGCCCACCAGACACTCGACGGTGTATACGAAAATTTGGACCTAATCAAAGATTCGCTTCGCAAGAAACTCGAAGCTGGCAAAGATTCGGCCATCTTAAGTAAAAAAATTGCAGCTATTTGGACAGATGCACCAATTAAGTTAGATTTAAACGAAGTCGACGGCAGCAAGTGCGATCCAGAGAAACTACTGTCTGTTTTACAGCGCCTAGAGTTTCTGAGCTTAGCCCGTCAATTGCCCGATATAATGAAGGTCAAACCAACCGAAACTAGCCAACACAGCACACCAAATCTATTCGATACTTCTTCAAGCCCAAAAGTAAACATAATTTCATCGCCAGAACAGCTTGCAAAGATTAGATTTAATTCCGAACCTGCAATTTTATTTGGTCGATCTACCGGCAAGCACGGCAAAGACCCAAAATATTTGGTGATTAGCCAGTCTCCATCCAACACATGTATGCTTGATATCCAAAAATTGTTAAAAGGTATTAACATCATTAACTTTGATTTACCCATAAATGTTATCGGATATGATATAAAAAATACACTAAAAATACTTATAGAATTAGAATTATCACTACCAGACGTCAAACACGATATATTGATTGGAGCTTTCTTACTAAACTCACTTCGTCGTGAGCAATCGTTGACTGAGCTTGCTCAAGTAGACCTAGGATACGATGGATCAGAGTTAGAAGACTTAACCGACGAAGATTTTATTGCACGTGCACCAGAAATGGCGGCTATTATTCGCGGGCTTTATCAGCAGCAAGTCAAAGATTTAGCCGAAGTTCCCAAAGTTCAAAAACTGGCAGAAGATATCGAATGGCCAGTAATCCCAGTACTAGCGGCCATGGAACACGAGGGCATTCGCCTAGATGTTGGCTACCTAGAAGTTATGAATGAACAGCTGACCGACCAAATAAGCGATATTGAACAACAAATTTATGGTCATGCTGATAGCGAATTTAATATCAGTTCGCCGGGGCAGCTTGCCGAAGTGCTATTTACCAAACTTCAATTGCCAACTCAAGGAGTAAAGAAGGGTAAAACTGGCTATAGTACTGCCGCTACCGAACTAGATAAGTTACGCGGCCAACATCCAATTATAGATTTAATAACACAGTACCGCGAGTATACCAAACTCAAGAATACCTACGTCGACACATTGCCTCAACAAGTTGATGAAGAATCCAGGTTGCACACCACCTATGCGCTTACGGTGGCGCAAACCGGTCGCTTAAGTAGCAATGATCCAAATTTACAAAACATTCCAGTTCGTACCGACCTTGGCAGGCAAATTCGTACGGCTTTTGTAGCGCGTCCTGGACACGTTTTGATTAGCGCTGACTACAGCCAATTCGAATTACGCCTCGCTGCCTATCTGGCAGGCGATAAAGAACTAATTGATATGTTTAATGCCGGAGCCGATATTCACACCATGACAGCTGCCCAGGTATACGGGCGTGAACCAGAGGACGTCACCAAGCAAATGCGCCGCGATGCCAAAGTAATTAATTTTGGTGTGCTATACGGCATGAGCCCGCATGGACTAAGTGTGGCTACCGGTATGACCATTGCTGCAGCTAAGACCTTCATCGACAAATATTTTGAACTTCGTAAACCAATACTCGAATATATGAATCGTCTTAAAGAGTCAGCTCGTAAAGATGGCTATGTCGAAACGCTTTTTGGTCGCCGCCGTCCAACACCCGACGTTCATTCGACTAACTTTATTGTTCGATCAGCCGCCGAAAGAGCGGCATTGAATATGCCTATTCAGGGAACCGAGGCCGATTTAATGAAAATGGCCATGATTGAGGTCCAGCGGAAATTGGACCAGTGGCGAGCCCCGAGTAGCGAGTTGAGCGAAGATACAAGACCTAAACTTCTTTTACAGGTTCACGATTCGTTAATAGTTGAGTCTATGGAAGATGATGCCGAAAAAGTCGCCGAAATGCTCAAAGACACCATGGAGCATGTCTACGAACTGCCAGTAAAGCTGGATGTCGACGTCAGCACTGGCAAAAACTGGGGCGAATTGTAATATAAAATGGATCGATATGAGCTGAAATATAGAATCTCAAAAGAGATCAATGATACTGAGAAATCTATTGAAGGTATACTTTTATCTTTAACTACTTTTTTAATAGCTTCAAATGGCTTTTTCTTAACAACAGAGAATATTAAGATATTAATATTATGGCAAAAGTTAGTGCTACTTATTAGCATAATACTTTTAAGTTCTTCGCTTATATTAGGAATGACACATCTAATTAAGCTTTTACAGATGTACGAAAAGTCTTTAAGAAATTGGACAAAGGAGCACCATGTCGATAGGTGGCCTTATTTCAATCTTCAAATATATTGCTTAGGACTGGTTTTACTAATATACTCCGTTTTGATTATTAGTATATTGTTCCGAAAAACAGTAATTTAGTTTTGCTCCATTTTCATTACCAAAATAAAACCCCAAACCGCCCAGTATTACCGACATAACGCTTACTTACTCCAATTTACAACTATAGTAAACTTATAAGTTTACTATAGTTGTAAAGTATTAAGCGGCGGTGAAGTTGTTGATGTTTACAAATATTATTTCAGTGAAATTTAACAGAGCATTTTTTCTAGGTTCTAGCTTTCGAATTGAAAAGGTAAGATAACCGGATTTGGAAACGGAATAGCCACAGGTACTATCTTAACAACACCACTTATACTTACGCTTGAAAAACAGATAAACCCATCGTTACCATCATCGGCAATTTGCGACCGGATTTCTAATATAGGACGTGAATTATTCACCGCCTTATAGAATCCATCCGACATTTTTATTAACGATATACCTACCGAAACAGTATTCATCGGGATATATTTATCACCCGTACAATCTGTAGATGTAAAACTGATTGAAGAATCAGTTAGGGCGGGTTCGGGGTTTATGATATTGCCTTCATTTGAATGCTCGAATGAAATTATTCTTCCAATCTGATCATTATAAACTGTGAATATACCACCTGAAGTTGATGAATTTGCATCTATCAATCTACCCAAAAGATTGTGATCGTTATCATAAATATTCAACTTACCCATTTTTACGGTTTGTTCGTCGTTACTATCATTTAGATTTTTGAATTTTAATTGTGATTCACTGTTAGCATGAATTAAAAAACAAATGACATTTTGTAAATTATTGCTTTCCGATACAGCTCTACAGTTTTTGTAAGCAAAAGTGCTTGCTTCACTAAAAAAATTACTACTATTTAACGCAAATACCACGCTACTACTAAACAGCAGGGTAGCCGCTAAAACTCCTACAAATAACCGCTTTCTTTCCAAATTCTTCAAGGACTTTTTCATAAAATTCTCCCATTATGACCCATTTCTACTCTCGTGCACCATTTTGTTAAACTAGATTATACTTAATTTAATAAGCCAACACGGATAAAACAATCGTTTAATTCACGCAACTACTTACAACTATAATAACCTATAGGTTATTATAGTTGTAAGGATCGATAGTCGAGAGAGCATATTCTATGGGCTAGGTGGTATTATTGGTGAAATGAGTAGCGAAGTGTATAAAATTTTAGGACCAATTTCTGTCGTACAGTTGTGGCTTTGCTTATGGTTCATGATTAAGAAGTGGCCAGGAAATAAAACAATGTCTTATAGTGCTCATGCTGCAGCTACGAAAGCAGGGATTATTTACTACCTCGCCTCCTTCTCGTTGCACCTAGTATTGTTTTACATATTTGCACTTAAATGGTTTGCACCCACATATGGCTTGCCAAGTATCTTCTTGGTAATTCTATTTATAGCAGAACTAGGCCAATTGGGTGCATTATTGATTCCATCAACAGGCGGCAGGATGACTCTTGCTCACGATATAACCGCATATTTAATGCATATTTTGCTTATGCCCCTGAGCCTTTTCATTGTATTCTCAAATAACTTCTCTATGTTTGCTAGGCTTGTAGCTGTAATTGCCACAAGCTATATGGTATTTGTATGGCTAACTTTTATTAAAGGCAAATTAAATGATCGGCATTTGTTACTTCAAACTATCTACGGACTTAGTTTTCATGTTGCAATTTTAGTTGCAGCGTTTTTATAAAACTCAACAGCTAGCTCTATTAATAATAGATGGGGTTTACAGGCTTGATATAATAGATATAGTTATTTAAAAACAAAAAGGAAGCTACATTATGTCAACTCAAGAACAAGACCCAGCCATCGGCCATCTTTTTGACTTATATGAAGACGGTGAATCATTTCCTATGATTGTTGGCGGAGTTGTAGACTCGGCTGAATTAAGGCGTGCCGCCGAGCGTGAAGGACACGATGTGGTTCTGCACGATTTAAGTGAATTTGCTGTCACCCACGCCAACGTCGCCTAGCCAAGCTAAGTCTGTTATTATAGTCCAGATGAAAGTAAGGTTTATTAAGTTAAATCCAAAAGCATCTGTACCAATTTATCAGAGTGAACAGGCGGCAGGGGCTGATATGCATGCCTGTTTGGATGAGCCAATTGTGCTGGTGTCGGGTGAGCATGTGTTAGTGCCCACGGGAATTGCTGTCGAGCTTCCAGAGGGCTACGAACTGCAAATTCGGCCACGAAGTGGTTTGGCGCTAAAACACGGGGTTACAGTACTAAATAGCCCGGGAACTGTTGATAGTGATTACCGGGGCGAACTGATGGCACTACTTGTTAATCATGGTAGCGAGTCGTTCAAAATTAAACACGGAGAGCGCATTGCTCAGGCGGTAATAGCTAAGCACGAAAACGTGTTTTTTGAAGAAGTTTCAGAATTTTCAAAAACCAAACGCGGTACTTTAGGATTTGGCAGCACCGGCAAACATTAAAATGCTGGTGCTTACGTCTAAGTTTAGTGACATGCTTAATATAGGAAATAATGAAAATTATCGAGATAGGACCGGGTGTTAAACCCATTGAATGGTGTGGTGAAGCGGCTGAGTATGTAGGCATTGATTATTGCTATAAACAACGACTTTGTCGCGACGAAGCATCGGAAACTCTAGTAAGAAACGAAAATATTACAATTTTTGGCCTCGTTCCATCTAGAGTAGAGTATGTAGAATTTTCTCACCCTCCCGATGCAGTTTATATGCGGGATGTGTTTTTAGAGCATGCTAGCTGGTCATGTAATTTACAGCTAGTTAAGCATGCATTAAGATTGGCCTCAGGTAATGGTCCAGTTTTCGTTGCAGAACAAAAACCCCCAAGAAATGATTTTTATAATATACAAAAAAATTTAGCATCAGAAAATATTCACACTAGAGTTTTAAGTTTCCAAGACGTAGGCTTTAAGTCAATATGGGAACAAATTTCGGCTAGTAGAGAACCAGGACGTAGTTCACGGATATTTTACATAGAACGACAACTAAATCTTGCATAAGCATAATAATAATGTTATAATAACCGTATATGAGGTATGTTTTAGCGATTTTGGGCGTAATTTTACTAACCGTTTTAACGGTAGTTATTATTATTTCTCGCCCAGGTAATGAATCTAAAAAACAGAATCAAAATACTCCAAAAACATTAGTGGAATATGCAAACTCCGAAGCTCGTACAATATTTACAACTCAAGGGCGCGTTGTTGGCAAAGAAGATCGTAAATCTATCCGAGTAACTGTAGACCGAAACGAGAGAGTTTTCGAAGTATTAACTGGGTACGATGGTGTTGTGGAGCATAGCGAACAATTTGGAAATTCAACTTCTGCATTTGAAACATTCCTCGCTGCTCTTGATCAAGCCGGATTCACCAAACAACGCTCCCAACCAACCACATTAGATGAACGCGGCGCATGCCCACTTGGCAAGCATTTTATTTTTGAACTTAGTCAGGGCGAAAATGATATTTCTCGCCACTGGGCCACAACGTGCGGTAGCCGAATTGGTACTTCGTCTGCCAAAATATCATTAGTTCGTTCATTATTTGAAGCGCAAATTCCAAATTATTCAGAACTAGCCAGTAATGTAAAACTCTAGCCACTAAAGTTAGATAACCATATACTATAAAGCACGATGATTCGTGCGATTATATTTGATTGTTTTGGCGTATTAGTTGGCAGGGGTTTTTGGGACCTTTACAGGGTTGCAGGAGGTGACATCAATAAAGACAGCATTTTTATAGATGACATTCTTTCCCGGGCAAACAGCGGACTGATGAGCCAAGCAGATTTTCATAGCGAAATATGTGAAAAACTTGGGATAACAGTCAACCAGTGGCGAGATATTGTTGCCCGCGAAGAACCCACTAATCGAGAATTGTTAGAATTTATTAAACAAAAACTTAAACCAAAATATAAAATTGGGATTTTAAGCAATGCCAACAATGGTGTGGCAGAAAGAAAACTAGGGGACTGGTTAAATATTTTTAATGACGTAGTAGTTTCTGCTGAAGTAGGAATGATGAAGCCAGACAAAGAAATATTTATGCTTGCTTGTAGACGCTTAGGTTGCCGCGCCAACGAAGCGGTTATGGTCGACGACAGGCAGGAATATTGTGTGGCAGCGAACAAAATTGGGATGAGGTATATTGTTTACAAAGATCTAGATCAATTTAAAAATGAAATTTATAAAATTCTAGATTTGGCCAATTCTAACTGATAAGGATGCATCAGATTCAAATTCTTTTTGGATTCTTAATAGTTCCATGCGAAGTGTTCCGGCTAATGCAGCTGACGGGCAAATTATTGTAAAATGATTTTTGTGTGAAATAACTCCCACTTTTTGCCCGTACTTTTTCAAGACGTAATTTTTTATAATCCCGACCTCCGGTAAGGGGGTGGGAGTATTACCTAACAAGCTACCAATAGAGTCCATACATATATTCTATAGGAAATTTTATGCATGTTAATGATATAAAATTTTAGTAAACATAACCAAAATTAATAATTAAACATCAATTTAATAACATAAGCGATATAAAATACATGCTTCATAATTTTGCTGTTAAAATAAAGCCATGCCAGAATTACCCGAAGTCGAAACCGTAAAACGTGGGCTAGAGAAATTAATTATTGGCAAAAAAGTTACCAGGGTTTATTTTGATTGGCCCAAGAGCTTTCCGAACACATCAACGGACATCAATAGTTTTTTAATTGGGTCTGGTGTTACAGATGTAAGACGCCGAGCCAAAGTGCTAATTATTGATTTGGATACCTCGTACAGCCTAGTGATACACTTAAAAATGACTGGACAACTAGTATATGTTGGCCGTAAAGAGTTAAATATATCGGAGCGTTTTGGAGCGGGGCATCCAAGTGAATCGCTGATTGGTAAATTACCAGACAAATCAACTCACGTCATTTTTACGTTTAAAGATGATTCGAATCTGTACTTTAACGATCAGAGAAAGTTTGGCTGGATAAGGCTTATTCCAACTATAGAAATACCTAACATCGATTTCTTTAAAAAGGTTGGTCCAGAGCCTTTAGCTGACAATTTTACCAATAAAGATTTTATAGGTCGCTTTAGGCGCCGAAATAACACTACTATAAAAGCCGCGCTACTAGACCAAACGGTTATTGCCGGTGTTGGTAACATATATGCCGATGAAAGTTTATGGGGTGCAAAGATTCATCCAACAACAAAGGTTGCAAGCTTAACTGATGCGAAGTTGAATAAACTATTTATTCAACTTCGCAATGTTTTGCATCTAAGTATTGAAAAAGGCGGTAGTACAGATAGAAACTATGTAAATGCTGAGGGTAAGAAGGGTAGCTATATACAGTTTGCTCAGGTGTTTAGGCGTGAAAATCAACCATGTTATCGCTGCGGTTTGCTGATTATAAAAACCAGAGTAGCTGGACGTGGTACACATCTTTGCCCAAAATGCCAAATAGCTGCATAAGCATGTTGAGTTGTTATCATTAGATTGTATGGTTACAACACTTTGCGGTACAAGTCAGTTTTTGATAGACAAAGAGCTTGGTTTAATTATTGATCGGTTTCAGAAAAAGCACGACATTCAAAACATCGAGAGATATGACGCTTTGCTTACCGAAATAGATATACTGGTGCAGGCAACACATTCACAAACTTTATTTTCTGATGCAAAACTTGTAATTATTCGGGAACTATCTGCAAACAGAATAGCTACAGAAAATATTGATAGACTAATTTTAGATGTGCCAGATAGTATTGAGATTGTTTTAGTTGAGGCCAAGCTAGATAAACGTTTGTCGCTGTATAAAAGTTTAAAAAAATCTACCGAATTAAAAGAATTTAGTGACTTAGAACCACAAAAATTGCCTTTTTGGCTTGCGGATGAAGCAAAAAATCTTGATGTTGATATAGCTATTAGTGATGCACGTTATTTAGTTGAGCGAGTTGGCACAAATCAGGCTATTTTGCATCAAGAATTAATAAAACTAACTAATTACAGCAATCATATTAGCAAAAACGAAATCGATGAATTAACTGTAGCATCACCACAGTCAACCATTTTCCAACTACTTGGGGCCGCTTTTTTAGGTAATTCGCAAAAAGCATTAAAGATTTATGATGATCAACGCGCTCAGGGCACTGAAGGTTCGCAAATTTTGGCAATGATAATTTGGCAAATTCATCACATTGCAATCATTTTGTGGCGAGAAGGTCGCACCACCCAGCAAATATCATCCGATTTTAAAATTAATCCATTTGTTTTGGGCAAGGCAGATTTGGCTGCAAAAAGACTATCAAAGACTGAGTTTAAGCTACTCGTAAAAGAAGTTTATGCCACTGATCTACTAATCAAGACTACAAAAATCGATACCGATGATGCATTAAAAAACCTACTGGTTAAGATTAGCCAACAGTAGATTTATTAAATTTTTGATTACTTTTTCTTGGCAGCTGGACTTTTGGTAGTTTTCTTGACGGTTGATTTTTTGGCGACAGTTTTTTTAGCAGGTGATTTTGTTGCTGGTTTTTTCGCCGTAGTTTTCTTGACTGATGAAGCTGGTTTGATTCCGGCGGCCTTAGCTTTGGCAGCTAATTGGCGTTTTTTACGAGCGACTTTGTTTTTATGTAAAATTCCTTTTTTGGCAGCTTTATCTAGAGCACTTTGAGCCTGATTATGTGTTCCTGTTGCTTTACCACCACTTAAACTTGCTTGAAAGTTTTTTAGGGCACTTCGTAGTGTTCGCTTAGTTTTTGAATTACGAGCAGCAGCTTTTTTTGTTACTTTTACGCGTTTTTTTGCTGATTTAATTATTGGCATCGGTTATTTTAGTCCTTTGTTACTTAGTTCGACCCACCACTATACCTTCAGATAAGGAATTTGTAAAGAAAACTGGGGATAACCGGTGGACAAAGCACAAGCTTCGTGTTACCTTGCTAAGGAGTAAACTTCAAAAATCAAAAAAATGGAAACTCAAAACCCAAAACAACAGGCTATCGACCGCATTAAGTTGTGTAACAACGTATTAGTTACGGTTAGTTCTAATCCTTCGGTCGATCAGCTGGCTTCGGCAATTGGATTTGCTTTACTTTTAAACAAGTTAGGTAAGCACGCCTCGGCTGTTTTTAGTGGAGTAGTTCCATCGACAATTGAATTTTTAGAACCCGAAAAAAATATCGAAAAAACTACCGATAGTTTAAGAGATTTTATCATTGCCTTAGACAAATCAAAGGCCGACAAATTGCGCTACAAGGTTGAAGATCAACATGTGAAAATTTTTATAACCCCGTACAAAACCTCAATCAGTGAATCGGATCTAGAGTTTAGCCAAGGTGACTTTAACGTTGATGCAGTGGTGGCCATAGGCGTACAAAAAAAAGATGAAATCGACCAGGCAATTACTGCGCACGGTCGAATATTACACGATGCTACAGTAATTACCATTAACAACACCGGAAACGCTGATCTCGGATCGATAAACTGGACAGATACTGGAGCTAGCAGCCTATGCGAAATGTTAGTTTCCTTGGGCGAAGATCTAAAAGAAGGTGAATTGCTTGACCAGCAAATAGCTACAGCATTTTTGACAGGAATTGTTGCAGAAACCCAGCGTTTTAGTAACGAAAAAACTTCATCTACCACGATGTCGTTAAGCGCCAAACTAATGGCAGCAGGCGCAAATCAGCAATTGGTAGCCACAAAGCTTGAGCAATTGCCAGCTTCCTTGGGTGATAAAGTTGTTGAGGGCGAAATTGATACTAAAAATTTGAACGAACCGGATAGTGAAGTTTCTGTAAGCCATGATGAACCCCCTTCTGACGAAGCAAACGAAAATAATCAGGCGATTGACGAGCACAATCCACCCATTAAGTCCGTTGAATCGTCTAATTTAGATTCTTTAACTGATGATTCGCAAAACTCCAAAGATGAGGCAATGTCGCTTAATCGCATTGAGGAAATGGTACATTCGCCACACTTGAAAGATTATATGGACGCTAATCAGGACGATTCACCACCTCACGAGCAGATTCATATCGACGAGCACGGTACACTTAGGTCTCACGATGAACATCAACAACATCTTGCTTCGCAGACCAATCAATCCCAAGATGTTTCTGCAGATGCCGCGCCAAAACCAAACGGTAGCTTATTGCAACCTCAACACGATAATTTGCTACTTGAAAGTTCTGTTCAAAATCATCAAAAAAATACCGAACCAATGGTTAATCCGCTGCTAAATGAAGATTTCGACACATCGCTACCAGAGCCTTCTGCTAGCTCATCTTTAGATTCTATGTTAGCAGCAAGTTCGTCAGCGCCTTCGGATGAATCTGTTAGCTCAGTAATGGGTGCAGAAATGCAGGCTCCGGTAAATTTGCCAATCGATTCGCCCCCGTTACCGTCTCAAGATCAATTTCTGCCCCCGAACGATGATTTCGCACTGACACAGCCACCACAACCAGACCCAATTAGCCCATCGTTTCCATTTCAATCCGATCAGACCGATGATGTGATGGCTTCGGAAATTGCTCCAACTGAAGAGAGTGTAGTAGGTGCGGATGTTGATGCGGCTCGAAACGCGGTGGCTTCGGCCATGCAGGGCGCAGACCAAACGATGCCACCAATTGTTAATACGACTCAATCAGCTAATTTAAATCTTGGGCCTGATCCAGCCTCATCGCCAAACAGTATGTCGCAGTTTGGTTCGCCACAACAATTAGATTTGCCATCTAACTTGATTCCAAACACACCACCTACAGACATTACTGCAAGTCCTGTAAATGATCCAACAGCGCCACCACCAGTTCCGCCACCAATGATGCCCCCAAATTATTAAGCTCAGTCGCTTTAATCAATATAGTTTTCTAGTTTTACACATCTTAATCACAGCTGTTCCACAGATGTATTTTTTACCTGTAGTCAGTCGATGTTTTTCGGCGTATATATGAGTTAACGCTGCGTTCGTCAGAGCCGCCGTTGGAGGGTAAAATTCCTTAGCGTTTGCACATAATCATCTACATTTACTCCGCGTACGCTTGAAAAAAGTGTCGTCGACCCTCGAAAGAGGTGGTTCACTTGTCCAGGAAACGTCTTCGGACGTCACAAGAAACAAGGCGATGGATGTTGGCGTTTGTCATCATCTTTGCATCGCTGGGAAGCATGCGTATCGCCGAGCAACCGGCAGCAGCCGTTGGCAGTTACAACAATGCCAACATCGCCGATATCGCGCTCGGCTATGTCGGGCAGTGGGGAGGCAACGCTTGCATCAATGCAGGTCGCAGTGGCTACACTGGAGGAACTCCCGGTGGACAACAATATGACGGCCAGTGTAGGGCGTTCGTCAACTGCATTGTCTGGATGGCGAGTGGGAAGACGCAATGGCTTGGTGGTGGTGCTGGTGACTACTTCAAACGTTTCTACGATTTGGGAGCTCAACAGATCACTGACATCAACGCACTTGCCAGGGGCGACATCGTCCAGAGCGGTCACGGTGTTCATACCTACATCATCGTGTCGCGCGTGTCGGGCTCGACCTTCAATGTTGTTGACTCCAACCATTCTCTCGACGAGAAAGTTCAGACTTACAACCGTACCGTGGTACTTGACGCCAACAACCGTGCATTTCGCTTAGGAACTTTGTTTGGTGAGTTTAATTCGACGATCGGCAACAACTCGGTCGCCGTCTCCACTTCCACAAACGGGCGCCTTGAAGTTGTCGGTGTCAACACCAACCAACCAGTTGGACAGTCCAATATCTACCACAAATGGCAGCAGTCGCCGGGCGGCAACTGGAGTGGCTGGAAACTGGTGGCTGGGTATCTCAAGTAGTAGGTGATTGTCATAGCTCCCCATCAGGGTTGAGTGTGCAAATCTGACCGGCGTGTGTCGGAGGGTTCCAGGGCTTAGCCTTGTAGAACCCTCCGCACGCCGCATCACCAGATTTTACTCTTTATAATTTATAATACATTTTAATGAACGGGATTTTATTAGTCGATAAACCAAAAGGCTGGACTAGTTTTGATGTGGTAGCTAAGGTGCGAGGTGTACTAAAAAAAGGACTCGCCACTAAAAGCTCGCTACTCGAAACTTCGAAGCGAAAGATTCGAGTAGGGCATACCGGAACACTAGATCCTCTGGCTACAGGCCTTTTAGTGTTGCTTGTAGGTGATTACACAAAAAAGACTCCAGAACTAACAAAGTTAGATAAAACCTACGATGTTACCATGAAACTCGGCGAAACATCGACAACTGGTGACGAGGAGGGCGAAAAGATAGTTACGAGTAAGCAAATTCCGAGTAACGAGGAGATAGTAAAAGTGCTGCAAGAATTTATTGGTGAATTACAGCAAACACCGCCGGCGTTTTCGGCAATAAAAATTAACGGAAAACGCGCCTACAAACTAGCAAGGGAAGGTAAAGAGGTAAAAATTGAACCCCGAAAGGTTACGATCTACAGCGTCACACTCACAAACTATAATTATCCATTCGTGAACTTCACCACCGAAGTAAGTAGCGGTACATACATTCGTAGCCTTGTGCACGATGTTGGAGAAAAACTGGGCACTGGTGCCTACATGTCCGACCTCCGCCGCATAAAAGTTGGCACTTTTGACGTATCACAATCAATCTCTATGCAGGACGTAGATCACAATTTAATACTTAGTAGTGTTCAGACTATTGATTAACAGATTGAGGTATGATAGAATATAGCTGAAATATGATAACAAGTGAGAAAAAACAGGCAGTAATTGCCAAATTAGCTACGACAAAAACGGACACTGGCTCACCAGCTGTTCAGGTTGGTATTTTGACCGAACGCATCAAAGAATTGACCGAGCACTTAAAAATAAATAAACACGATTTTATGGCGCGACGCGGTTTGTTACAGATGGTAGGTAAGCGTAAGAAGTTACTAAAATATCTTGCTGAACAAGATAGCCAGGCTTATTTGACGCTAATCGAAAAACTGAAAATTAGAAAATAATCTGCTCAGACTATAACCCCGACTTTTGTCGAGGCAAGCTTGTGCACATTAAATCTAAAATAACTGGTCGTTTGCCGCAGTGAAACAGATATATGGCTGAAATTTTCGCACAAGAAGCGCATATATTTGCACAGTGTGGCAAATGCCAATACCGGAAAGGAAAATATGGGAGACATTATTAACCCGTATGGCAAAAAAATAATCAAAGTAAGTACGCAGTTGTGTGGCCAAGAATTAAGCTTAGAGGTCAATCGACTCGGGTTTCGAACCAGTGCTTCGGTACTTGTACGCTACGGCGAAACAGTAGTACTTGGTACCGCAATGGTTAGCGACAAAACCATTGTAGGAATGGATTATTTTCCGCTCAGCATTGATTATGAAGAGCGTTTTTACGCGGCTGGAAAAATTAGTGGTAGTCGCTATGTTAAGCGAGAGGGTAGGCCTAGCGACGACGCAGTTTTAATTGGGCGCTTGATAGATCGCCCTATACGTCCGTTGTGGCCAAAAGGCTATCGCCAGGAAGCTCAAGGCGTAGCCACTGTACTCAGTATGGATCCAAAATTCCGACCCGATATGATTGCAATGATCGCTGTAAGTGCAGCATTTAGCCTGACTGGCGCACCTTTTGATGGCCCTGTGGCTGGACTTCGAGTGGGCCTAAGGGAGGGTAAGTTAACAGCATTCATGTCGGCCGAAGAACTAGAAATCGGTGACCTTGACTTGGTTGTGGCTGGCACAAAAGATGCAATCATGATGGTAGAAGCTGGGGCGAACGAAGTCAGCGAAGACCAAATTGCCGAAGCATTGGCTTTTGCCCAAAAAGAAATGCAACCAGCAATTAAATTGCAAGAAGATTTAGTTAAAAAAGTTGGCGTTTCAAAGTTGGATTATCAGTTGGTTTTGCCAAATAAAGACATCCAAACTGAAGTCGATAAATGGCTTGACGGCCAGCTTGGCAAAGGACTAAGAGCGCCTTATCCAGAGCGTAATAATCTTGTTCAGGTACTGCGGGATAGTTTCCACGAGGCATTCGAGGATAAACACGGTGAAGATTACGGTGGACTAAAGGCCGAATACGACGAAGCATTTACCATGGCACTCCATTATGACGTTCGAAAAGGTATCGTCGAGGAAAATATTCGTCCAGATGGCCGCAAACTTACCGAAGTACGAACACTGAGCAGCGAAGTTGGATTACTCCCAAGGGCTCATGGATCAAGCATTTTTACCCGAGGCGTGACCCAGGCTATGAATATAGTCACACTTGCACCGCTTAGCTATGCTCAAAGTATAGATACCATGGAAAAGAACAACGAAAAACGATATTTCCACCATTATAATGCGCCTGGCTATACAGTGGGCGAAATTCGGCGATTAGGAAGTCCTGGCCGTCGCGAAATTGGCCACAGTGCCCTGGCTGAACGAGCTCTAACTGCAGTACTACCAAGTGAAGCAGACTTTCCGTATGCCATCCGAAGCGTTACCGAAATCATGAGCCAAAACGGTAGTACTAGTATGGCAGCAACATGCAGCAGCTGTTTGGCACTTATGGATGCCGGCGTACCTTTAGTTCGACCTGTAAGTGGCATAGCTATGGGTCTTATGATGGACGGCGACAAAGCTTATATTTTAAGTGATATTGCCGATGCCGAAGATTTTGCCGGAGATATGGACTTTAAAGTAACTGGTACTGAAAAGGGAATCACTGCTCTACAGATGGATATGAAAGTACATGGTTTGCCAGTTGAAACTTTAAAGAAAGCATTGTTGCAGGGTAAAGAGGGTCGAGCTCATATCTTAAAGCACATGCAATCTGTAATTAGTACACCACGTAAAGAAATGAGTCCATATGCCCCAAGGGTGGAATCAATAAAAATCAATCCAGATAAAATTCGCGAAGTTATTGGTAAGGGTGGAGAAACAATCCAAGCTATAACTGCCGAAACAGGAGCCGAAATTGATATTAAAGACGATGGCACCGTGATGATTGCCAGCCCAGACGGTGACAGCATCCAAAAAGCTAAAGACTGGATAGCTAGCATTGTGGCCGAACCCGAAGTTGGCAAAATATACGAAAAGTGTCGCGTAGTTAGTACGCTCGACTTTGGTGCTTTTGTAGAAATTTTACCTGGCAAAGAAGGCCTAGTGCATATCAGCGAACTTAGCGAAGAACGAGTCGAAAAAACTACAGACGTTGTTAAGGAAGGTGATCTTGTAACAGTTAAATTAGTTGCAATTGACGATCGAGGTCGCCTGCAGTTGAGCATGCGCGCTGTGAAAAGGAAGGGTGAAAAGAGTAGTTAAATGATTAATTTGCCAAACTCTCGTATAAGATTCTGGTTACAGTTAATTTTATGTGGGGCAGTGGCAGTGTTTTTGTTACTTTGGGCAATTGATAGCGCAAAACTGTTGGTTTATACAGCAGGAATAGTGGCATTAATCGCTAGTATTCGTGGTTTGGTAGGAGTTTTACGCCCTAACAATGATTCAAAATAAGCAAAACCGTCTTGAACAAATTAAGGCAGATATAATTTCGAAAAATATCTGTCCAAATTTGGCCAAGACAGCCAAACAGCTGGTGTTTGGGGATGGAAATCCCAGTGCCGATATAGTTTTTATCGGTGAAGCACCAGGAAAAAATGAAGACGAACAGGGTAAACCGTTTGTCGGAGCCGCTGGCAAATTCTTAAATGAAATGCTAGCAAGCGTTGGCTTAAATCGAGACGACGTGTACATTACCAACATAGTTAAATACCGGCCGCCTAATAACCGTGATCCCCTGCCGGAAGAAAAGCAAAATTTCTTACCTTTTTTGCGGGCACAGTTAGAGGTTATAAAGCCTAAAATAGTTGTTACTTTAGGGCGTCATAGCCTGGAATGCTTAATCCCGGGACTCCAAATAAGCCAGGTTCACGGCCACCCCAAACGTTACAAAGGTTTGATTATCCTGCCATTGTTTCATCCAGCAGCTGCATTATACAATGGAGGACTACGCCAAACCCTAATGGACGATTTTGCAGCCATCCCGACAATACTAAATCAAATTGAACAAGAAAATTAATAAATTAACTTTAAGGAAAAATATATGGACAAAAAACCACTAAATAAACCGGTCAACAGACCAAATAATAATCAGTCAAATCGCAAACCCAATAAGCCAACAAAAGACTCAGCCAAAGGCGCGCCACGAGTTAGTCGCGGTGCTGCAATACGTGCTCAAAGACGTAATCAAGATGATGCGCACAAATTGCTTATTCAATATGCTTCAGTCAGTGACAAAACTCAGAATGGCGACAAAGAAGTTAGTCCACGCGCCAATCAAATTGTAGACTCTGCTAACAAATTAAAAATTAGTTTTTTGGGCGGCCAAGAAGACATTGGCGAAAAAAACATGCAAATTATCGAGTGGCAAAATGACGCTATAATACTGGATTGTGGTAACAACCTAGGTGTCGAATTACCAGGCGTAAATTACACAATTGCCGACACAACTTACTTAGAAAGTATTCGTCACAAAATTAGGGGTTACATCATAACGCACGGCCACCTAGATCATATTGGCGGATTAAAACATATTGTTCCGAAATTTCCGGCACCAATTTATGGCTCCAGATTCACTATAGGCGTTATTGAAAAAACTTTTAACGATCACAACGAAGAAACTGGTGGTAGCTTTCAGGCTCAAACTGTGATTATGAATATGGATAATCACGAACGTCTAAAACTCGGTGTGTTCATGATTGAGCTTGTGCGAATTACACACTCTGTACCAGAATCGAGTTGCATTGTGGTAGATACGCCAGTCGGACGCATTATTAACACCGGAGACTGGCGTTTAGACCCAGAACCACTAGACGAAAAGCCTACTGATGTAGAGCGCCTAAAACAATTAGGTGATGAAGGCGTTTTACTCCTGATGTCCGATAGTATGAGTACTGATTTACCCGGTCGAGTGCCTACCGAACATACTTTGCAAGATAGCTTCCACGACATTATCGGCCGCGCCGAAGGTCGAGTTTTTGTAGCCATATTCTCGAGTAATATGAATCGCGTTCAGATGATTATAAACTCAGCAGTAGAAGCCGGACGACACGTAGCCTTAGACGGCCGGAGTATGATGGCATACGCCGAAATTGCTGTTCGCCAAGGATTACTAAAAGTACCAAAGGGTATGATCATGGCAATGCGCGATATTGCCAGCATGCCAGATGAAAAAATCTTAGTAATTTGCACCGGCGGCCAAGGTGAGCCAAACGCAGCTCTTCAACGCATGGCCGAAGGCAATCACAAACATATCAAGCTACATCCCGGTGACACAGTAGTTGTTAGCTCAACGCCAATTCCTGGAAATGAAGTGAGGTATCAAACAATCGGCAATGAGCTAGCCCACTTTGGAGTACATTTATTTCGGCATCCGACTCACGAATTAGATGGCGTAGGTCCATTACATGTTTCAGGGCATGCTCGTCGTGATGAAAAAAGAGAGTTATTACATATAGTTCGCCCAAAACTCTTCTTGCCTATATATGCAGGGTTTTTGCACAGGCGTTATCATAGTGATATTGCAATCGAAGAAGGTTGGCAACGCAAAAACATTATCATGGTCGATAATGGCGACAGCGTATTATTGACGGCCGAAAACTGGGAACAAGGCCCAGAAGTACCGCACGGTAGTTTATTGGTTGACCAAAATGGCATGCTTGTTAGTAATGTGGTGATTAAAGACCGCTTGATGCTCAGTGAAGAAGGTATGGTTGCTGCAGTGCTTACAGTCGACAAAAAATCGGGACAGCTTTTGACAAGCCCAGACATAATAACTCGTGGATTTATTTACATTCGCGACAACGAAGATTTGATGAATGAATTTCGTACCGAATTACGTCGAGCGGTTGCGCAGCGCTTCAAGCGAATTGATCTGGACAGGTTCAAGGCCGAATTAAAAGACCATATCACACACTTTTTGTACGAGCAAACCGGTCGAAGTCCAATAGTTATTCCGGTAGTAAATGTAGTTAGCGGCAAGGCTGGCGATAAAAAACCAAGTTCCAGTAACCGCCAAAATAAAGCGATAGAAAATGCTCCATCAACACCCGAACAGCAGGCTCATGATCAGCAAAAGCGCTTTCAGGAAATGCGTGCCAAGCTTTTAGGGCAGAATTAAGACGGCTTAAACATCGACAAATTGACAAATGATGTAATTTTTGCTATAGTTTAAAGTGTTTGAGCACATCCTTTATTAGGGGTGATATAATAAAAACACAAATGGCTAAGAAGAAAAAACACAGTAAAAAGAAGAACCGCGACACCGAAATAAGCGAAAGGTCAGCGTTTTGGCCAACATCGGGCGCTATTTTAATGTTTGTAGTGGCATTATTTTTACTTTTGGGTGGTTTCGGCACAGGTGGTTCATTACCGAAAGGAATGTTTAATGGGGTGTATTGGACACTAGGCTGGGCGGCGTATTTAACACCGATGGCACTTATTTATTGGGGTATAGCTAAGTTTAGAAGCGAAGATCGACAAATTCCAATTAGCAAAACATTTAGCATGCTTAGCCTACTTTTATTTGCGAGTTGTTGGTTCTATGTGGCATTTGCTGCACAAGCTAATGGATTCGAAGAAGTAAGCGGCGGAAACGGCGGAGCAGTTGGCCGGCTGGTTGGCGGACTTGTACTGGGGGTATTAGATAAAATTCCAGCCTCGATTTTGTTTTTTGTTGCTACAATTTTACTTTTTTGTCTTAGTTTTGGGATATCACCTAAAAAACTTATACTTGGCATTTTTGGCTTATTGAGCCGTCGCAAAGAAGATACTGATCTGAATGATTTAAAAAACCGCTCAGGTGACACTGGCTTTAAGCTGAATGAAGGGGTGCCTGTTGTACACCACTCGGCTAGACACAGTAGCCTGAAAAACACTGCAGAGAAGTTGGCCCAATCGCAAAGCCATGCGGCGCTTACGGCACCTAGCGACCCCGATTGGCAACTACCATCAATTGATTTACTGAACCAAAAACAAGATAAAGCCGATGCAGGAAACGTCGAGGGGAACGCCGAAGTTATCCGCGAAACTTTAGCTAACTTTAACATCGAAGTCGAGATGGAAGGCGCAAATATTGGCCCAAGGGTTACTCAGTATACATTGAAACCGCCAACAGGTGTAAAGTTAACAAAAATTACTGCGCTAGAGAACAATTTAGCACTAGATTTAGCGGCTCATAGTATTCGTATGGAAGCACCGATCCCCGGTAAAAGGCTGGTTGGAATTGAAGTGCCAAACCTAAAATACGCAACAGTGCGGGTTAGGTCGCTATTGGAGTCTGCCGAATGGAATAACTTGGTAGGCCCGCTAAGTTTTGTGATTGGAAAGGATATTTCTGGGGCTGCAATTGTTGGCGATTTGGCTAAAATGCCGCACGTTTTAGTGGCTGGCCAAACAGGTTCAGGAAAAAGTGTCATGATCAACACGGTTCTGACCAGTTTGCTGTACCGTAACAGTCCAGCCGATTTGAAACTGATTTTAGTCGACCCAAAACAAGTAGAGCTTAAACCTTACGATGACATACCGCACCTTCTAACCCCTGTAATTACTGAGCCAGAAAAATGTATTTCCGCTCTGAAGTGGACCGTCGCCGAAATGGAACGCCGCTATCGGGCGCTGAGCGAAGCACATCGTCGTAATATTGCCGAGTATAACAATCTGAAAAAAGGTGAAGGCATGCCATACATCGTTGTGGTTATAGATGAGTTAGCCGATTTGATGATGATGGCCGCTCGTGACGTTGAATCATTGATTGTACGAATTGCCCAAAAAGCCCGTGCTGTTGGCATACATTTGGTATTAGCCACGCAACGGCCAAGTGTCGATGTTATTACTGGCCTGATCAAAGCCAATATTCCAGCCAGAATTGCATTCACTACGGCCAGTCAGGTAGATTCAAGGACAATTATCGACCAAATTGGTGCCGAAAAACTACTTGGGCAAGGTGACATGCTGTTATCAACAGCTGACATGCCTAAACCAAAGCGTGTTCAGGGTGCTTTTATTGGCGACGACGAAACTCTGAAAGTTACTGATTTCATCAGGATGCAACGGCCACCGCAATACGATGATGAAATTATTAGCCAACCTGTTCAATTAAGTAGTAACGGCCGAGGTGGAATAGTGGCCGAGATAGACAGTAGCGACGAACCAATTTTCAAAGATGCCGTTCGAGTAGTAGTAGAAGCTCGTAAAGCTAGTACCAGCTTACTTCAAAGGCGTCTGAGAATTGGCTATGGTAAAGCAGCCCGAATTATAGAATCAATGGAAGAACAAGGTATTGTTGGTCCGGCTGATGGCTCGAGGCCACGCGAAGTCTTAGTAAGCAGTGTAGATGATGTGTTTGGTGGAAGTCAGTCCAACCCCCAAGAAGATGTCTACAACGACATACCAGACGAAGAGCGGTCTTAAATCCAAACTTTTTTAGCTCAAGACATAAGTGTTATAATTACCCCAGTTCTACCAGCTAAGGGGTTTACACTTGTCGCCAAAACAGATTAGGCACCATAACCAACGCCATTCAAAGCACGATCAACTAAAATTATTAGGCATTGTCCAAATTTGTTTAGTAGTTAGCGTGGCCTCATTTTTGGGCATTAAAAATCAATTTAATTCTAATGCTGTCACTGGTCATCATACCAGATGTATTTCAGTCAGTACTTCTAAATCGGTAATGAGGCCAAACGATACTTTTAACGCCACTGTTGTCATGGAGAACGACGGAACAACTACATGGTCATCAGCATTTGGTATGGCACTTGCTGATCGCGATGGAATTTGGACATACAACAGCGGATATAATATTAGTGGTTCTGTAGCTCCTGGTGGTCGTCAAACATTTAATCTATCCGTAAAAGCACCTAGCTATACTACTACCCATACTTTTAGACCTGGAATATTCTTAGTATTTACTGGAACACTTTCATATGCGTGCGCTAATGCACCACCAAATAATCCTGGATTAATTGTACCGACGCTTGTAGTTGATGGTAACGCACCAATAGTCGCAGTATCGTCACCGGCAAATGGGTCAACCGTAAGTGGCAACACAACAATTAATGTTAACTCGACCGACAGTGGCGGTAGCGGTTTAGATAGGGTAGAATTTTGGCTTGGTTCTACTAAATTAGCATCTGATTCTACAAGTCCGTATGCTTATGCCTGGCCAACGACCTCTACAAGCAACGGATCAAAAACTCTTACAATTAAATCTATTGATAAAGTTGGCAACACCGCACAAGTAAACCACATTTTAAACGTTAACAATGTTTCAATAACACCGCCACCTCCACCAGGCACACCACCGCCACCACCTGGAACGCCACCTCCACCAGGCACACCACCGCCACCACCCAGTCCTGGTAGCAAGCCAGGAACAACAACCAGGCCTGGGTCTAGTCCAGCGCCACAACCAGCCGTTCCAGACAGAACGCCGCCTTCGGCACCAAGTAACTTTATTGCTAAATCCGACCAAGAACAGGGTTTAATTGGGCTAACCTGGGATGCTGCCAGCGACAATATTGCGGTTATAGGTTATAGCATAGAAAGGTCAACGGACAATCAAACTTGGGAAGAAATTGAATCCAACGCCACTAGTTTGGAATTTGACGACGTATCAACTAGTTTTGACAAAGATTACTTTTATCGAATCAGATCGTTCGATGCAGCCGGCAATAAATCCGGATTTGCAACAGCTACTGCCAAAGCACCGACATACAAGTCCAATGTCTTATTTAATGAAGACAGTTTTGTAGAAAGTGAAGACGGCATAGCCAAAATAACGGTCAAAGCTGGCACACTATTTAGTGATGCGCTTTGCAACCTGACCACGTTATCTGGCCTGGCTGACATTGAAGATCGCATCACACTGGCCGGTCCATATGAATTTAGTTGTCGAGACAAGGAAGGAAATAGTATCGAAGAATTCAGTAATGGCCTTGTTGCGACAATTCAAAGAAGCAACCCGGTATTTACCGGAATAAGTGACATAAAATACCACGCTCAAGGTGGAGAAGGCTGGGAAGTATTAAGCGTTCAAACGCATGATGAAGCCGCAAATACCGATACTATCGAACTTGGCCAAAAACGCAACTTCGTCATTACCGGAAAACAAACCAAGAAATCTAATACCGTGCTAACAATATTCTTAGTGATAATTATGCTGGCAGCGTTAATTGTTGGCGGTAGGTTTGCGATAATGTATTTGCTTAGACGAAAAGCTCAACGTGAGTACGACGAATATCTGAAGAAAACCCAAGGTCTGTAAAAATTTCTTGCAAAACAGAGGTAGATAGTATAAAATTTAGTTACTACCAACTCAGTTCATAGTCTTGCGCTTGGGCGCTTGGATGTATGGGCATTAACCAAGGGAGGAAACTTGAGTCAATACGAAATTGCGGTATTGTATCACCCAGATCTAGAAGTAGATCTAACAAAAGCCGAAGAACGAGTCACCAAAATCATAGCTGAAAATGGTGGTAAAGTACTGGGCATAGACAATTGGGGTAAAAAGAAATTAGCATACCCCGTTAAAAAGCTAGAACACGCTATTTACGTGTTTTATTCGGTAGAATTGATGCCCGAGAGTATTCAGAAAATGGAAAGTTTACTAAATATAACTGATGAAGTAATAAGATATTTAGTAACAAAACCCGATCTAAAAGCCATTGCAAAAGCTGGTGCTTTAAAGGCCGAAAAGGCTAAAAAGGCCGCCGAGCGTGGAGATGAGGCAGGCGATGACGAAGAAAAAAACGACGAAGCAAACGAAGAATAAGCGTAGCAAAGTAGTGGGAGAGGGATAAGAATTATGGCACGAAGTTTAAACCAAGTTACTTTAATGGGAAACTTAACACGTGACCCCGAACTAAGGCAAACTCCAACCGGTCAAAGCGTATGTAGCTTTAGTCTTGCTCTAAATCGCAGTTACAAAGACGCCAGCGGCGATTGGCAAGAAGCAACAGACTATATTGACATAACTGCATGGGCAGGTTTGGCAGAGCGGGTTGCACAGTATCTTAGTAAGGGCCGAAGATGTCTAGTTCAGGGGCGATTACAAAGCCGCAGCTGGGAGCAAGATGGTCAAAAACGCAGTAAAGTTGAGGTCTTGGCAAATGACGTTACTTTCTTGGATAATCGCGGTACAAATACTGAAGATGAATCAGTAGTTGCATCAAGCGCAAATACAAATAAGTCTACAGCTTCAAAGAAAAAAGACGATGTTGTTATAGAGGATTTGGGCGATGAGCCTATTAACCTCGACGACATCCCATTTTAAGAGTAATGAGACACCCTTTCAGGGTTTCTCATCGCGCCAGGTGCCGGAATAAATCCGTCGCGTGGGCTGCTCTTTCCGGAGTAAAATAATTGAAAGGATAGAATTAGATGGCAAAGATATTTAAAAATCGTACAGACGTAGCGTATTTTGACTACAAGGATTTCAAAACCTTGCAGCGCTACGTTAACCAGTATGGGCAAATCGAAACTCGTAAAAAAACGGGTTTGAAAGAAAGCGAACAACGTCGCTTAAGCGTTGCAATCAAGCGCGCTCGACACATTGCACTTTTACCATTTGTTGCAAATAACTAGGAGAAAAAAGTGGCGTTTGGTGTTACAGACCTTAAAAAAGGGCAAGTATTTCAACTTGAAGGTATTCCTTATAAGGTAGTTGAATACGCCCAAAAAGTGATGGGCCGCGGTGGTTCAATTGTAAATGTTAAAATTAAGAGTTTAATCGATGGCAAGGTGTTAGAGAAAACTTTTAAGGGCAATGAAAGTATAGAACCAGCCGACGTTAGCAACAAAAACGCACAATTTTTGTATTCAGATGCTAAGAATTATTACTTTATGGATGAGCAAACATATGAGCAGTTTGAACTTAGCCTTAGTGAATACTCACACCTAGCAGGCTTCATTAAAGATGGTGATACTGCGCAAGCTCAATTGTTTGACGGGCGAGTTATTAATATTGAATTACCTAAAAATGTACCATTGTTAGTAACTTATGCCGAAAATGCCGTGAAGGGTGACACAACAAGTAATGTGATGAAAGATGCCATTCTTGAAACAGGAATTACAGTAAAAGTTCCAGCTTTTATAAAGGAAGGCGATCTAATCAGTGTCGACACGACAACCGGCGCTTATCGCGAACGCGTTAAGGATTAAAATGAGACTTGATTCGTCTATGGTAGACCGAGGGTTGGCAAATTCGCGCAGTCAGGCCGAAAATATAATAAAACTTGGTCAAGTAAAAGTTGACGGCAAATTAACCAAAAAACCTAGCAAGCCCGTAAAGCTTAATACAAAAATAGAACTTACTTCCAATCAACATTATGTTTCGCGAGCCGCCTTTAAGCTGGCTTCTGTGGTTAAGGCATTTGATTTGGATTTTCGGGGAAAAACTGTCTTGGATGTTGGCAGTAGCACCGGTGGTTTTACGGAATTTGCCATTAATCACGGGGCTACAAAAGTAATTGCAGTTGAGGTTGGCACAAATCAACTTCACCCAAGACTTCGCAATAATCCGAAAATTGAACTTCACGAACAAACAGATATTCGAAATTTTAGCACTAATCAATCTGTAGACATTGTTCTAATTGATGTATCGTTTATTAGTTTACAAGACATATTACCTACGGTTAGGTTATTCGCAAACAAAAATACTTCAATAGTTGCGATGGTGAAGCCACAATTTGAAGCATTTAAATCTGATACTAAGCACAAAGGCGTTATTAAAAATGAAAAAATTCGCCGTGACATACTAAAAAATTTTGAACAATGGGCCAAGCAGCACTTTTTTATTAAGAACAAAGCAGACTCATCTGTTGCTGGAGCCAAAGGTAATATAGAGCGCTTTTACCTTCTTATAAAACTATAGCCCAGTGTTATAATTTTATAAGCATATGTATTTCGTTAGTAGGGCAGAAGCTGGCCGAAAATTAGCTGAAGAACTGGTTGAATACAGAACCGAAAATGTTGCTGTAGTGGCACTTAGTCGCGGTGCAGTGATAGTTGGTGCCCAAATTGCTATAAAATTGCACGCAAATTTGATGATGCTGTTAACTGAAAATATAACCTTACCAGGTATTGATGCTTTTGCGGCCATAACTTCTAATAACTTAATGACTTACAATAAAGCGTTCTATACTGGTGAAATAGAAGAATTATCAGCGGAATATTTTCATTTTATTGAACAGCAACGAATGGAAAAACTTCACCGATTACACCGCTTAGTAGATGCTGCCGGCGAAGTTAAGCGAGATTTACTGCGAAATCACACCGTAATTTTAGTTTCTGATGGCCTGCCAACAGGATTTTCGGTTGATGTGGCTGCTGAATTTTTAAAATCAATCAAAATTAAATCTATGATTATTACATCACCAATTGCCAGTATCGGGGCAGTAGACCGAATGCATTTGGTCGGTGATAAAGTGTTTTGTCTTAGCGTAACCGAAAATTATATCGAAACCAGCCATTATTACGAACAAAATAATGTGCCTGACACTCCAGATTTATTTAAAATAATCGAGAACATTTCCTTGTCTTGGGACCGTCACGGAAAACACATCAAAAAATACAGCCACACCAAAGTATAAAAATTAAAACTTGCACTAAAATACAAATCGTTGTACTTTGTACTTGTACGATCTTTAAATAAAAAATGGGAAAAATTGCAAAAAGCGGCCCCCGCGCGGGCTTGCTTATTGGTTATGAAGTTTGGCAATTGCCAAATATCCAAACCGCCCTGCTAAAACAAATTTACACACGGGCTGCTTTGGCATGCTTAATATTTTTTGGAAGTGTTATCGTAATCCAACTAGTATACCCGGTAAATAGGGCATTACCTCTAAGTAAATTTGCTGATATAAATCTTGGGTTTTCGACCAGCTCTGCTGCAGCCGTTAAGATTACCTCGTTAAATGACAGGCAATTATCTGTTTCAGTCGGAGAGAAAACAGTTGATATCAGCCTGGCTGAGATTGGTCTTGCGGTGAACGAACTAGAGCTAGCTAGCAAATTGACAGATTATCCGCTTAGCCGACGCTTAATCCCGTTTAGCATTCTTAGCAGGCCTAGCTATAGTGACGTAACTCAAACTAAAGTTGTAAATGAGACCATTTTAAAATCATTTACTACGGCAATTGCCAGTTCATCAAATACCCAAGCAAAAGAAGGTTCAATTATAAATAAAAATGGTAAATTGAGTATTGTCGCCCCCGTGGCAGGTAGAAATTATACTCATGAGGCAATTGCTCAATATTTTTCTATTGGTACAGATACTGCTATAAGTGGGCATGCGGTTTTGGCGTATCAAAGTAGTGTACCGACAATGGCTTACGATCAACTTCAGAGTCTTTCAAAAAATATACAAAATTTTGCTTCTACTGATTTTTTAGTAAGATTTGGGCAAAGTTCAATCAAAATTCCTGCAGCCGATTTATTAAAATCAATTTCTTTTACCGCTGATCCAAAATCTGGTACGCCTGTACTTTCGCTATCAAGAAGCATAATCGAAAAGTCCCTAGAAAAACTAGCTAATTCGATATTTACACCGCCAACAGCGTCATCGGTTGGCCAAGAGCTCGACATAGAAAAATCAATGGTAAATATCCAGGATGCTGCTATCAGCGGCTTAGATTCCACGACTGTTGTTGCCAAATCAATTGCTCCTAGGGACGGACCAGTTTACCCTGCGACTAGCTTAGGAATCCAGCAAATTATTGATGAATGGCGAACAATATATCGATGGGTTGATGTGGCGGTTGATTTTCAGCAGATCGATGGCTCAAAAACAGCAGGCCTAGATGATGGCCGACTATTCTTCTCGGCTAGTGTTTATAAGTCTTTGGTGGCTTGGCGTGTATTGACCGAGGCTGAAGAAGGACGCTTAGATCCTACGAAACCACTCGTTGGCGGAAAAAATTTGGACGAATGTTTAGAAGAAATGATTGTTGTTTCGGCAAGTAATTGCGCCGAAGGTGTGGTAAAAAAATACGGTGGCTATACAGCGCTAGATAACTTTATTAACCAGCACGAAATTAGCGGCATACAATTGTCCCGAGGCTTGTCGGTAAGTGCCGATGGTATGAGGCAGTTTTTACATAAACTGCATGGAGAGAAATTAATGAACAAATCTGGCACCGATAAATTGATTAGTTATATGAAACGCCAAAATTATCGAAAAGGTATTCCTGCTGGGTCGGCCGGAGAAGTTGCCGATAAAGTTGGCTATAATCCACGAAATCCTTCATGGCATGACGCCGCAATTGTTTATCATCCAAAATCTACTTATTCGCTAGTAGTGCTTACTGCGTCGGGTGGACAATTTCCTATGATTGCCGATTTAGCGAAGCAAATCAGCGATACACTAAGTCGCTAAACATTAAAGCGGAACTCAACAACATCATTTGGTTTCATTTCGTACGTTTTACCTTCGGTACGTACCTTGCCGGCGGCTTTTGCTGCCACTTCGTTGCCGGCGGCAATTAAATCATAATAATCAATGACCTGGGCAGCAATAAAGCCTTTTTCGAAGTCGCCATGTATCACGCCGGCAGCTTGAGGAGCAGTGGCACCTTTTGGAATAGTCCAAGCGCGAACCTCCTGTTCACCAGCAGTTAGATAGCTTTGTAGTCCTAAAACATCATATGCGGCATGAATAACCTGAATCAAGCCACTTTCGGCTTGACCATAACTTGCTAGCATTTCTGATTGGTCAGCTTCATCAAGACCGCGTAGTTCATCTTCTAATTTTGCACAAATAAATAGAGCTTTGTTTGGCGCAACTATCTCCGAAAGAGTCTTTTTCTTTAAGTCGTCTGCGAGCGTTTGCTCACTCACATTAAAAATGTAAATAGTCGGCTTGCTCGTAAGTAGTTGTAGCTCTTTGAGTAGGGACTGAACCTCTATTCGATCATCTTTAAGTATTTCTGGGTGCTTAAACAGAGGCTGGTCATTATCTAGGTGTTTTTTTATAGTTTGCAGTACATCAAACTGTTGTTTAAGTTTTGGGTTTGCACGAGATTCTTTATCGAGCCGAGGCAGCCAACGATCCACGGTCTGAATATCTGCCAGCACTAATTCGGTATTAATAACATCCATATCATGATGGGGTTCTCGGCTGGAATCACTACGCAAAACATTGTTGTCTTCGAATTCTCTTACAACTTGGCAGATTGCGCTACAGGTACGAATATGGCTCAAAAACTGATTACCTAGACCTTCACCTTTGCTTGCGCCTTCTACTAAACCGGCTATGTCTACAAATGTAACGGTTGCTGGAATTATTTTTTGTGACTGGTACAATGCGGCTAGTTTGCCGAGTCGTTCATCTGGTACCGGCACTATTCCAGTATTTGGTTCAATCGTGGCAAACGGATAGTTAGCTGCCAAAATATTATTGTCAGTTAGCGCATTAAATAGGGTGCTCTTGCCAACATTCGGCAATCCAACTATAGCTAT
>ERZ1292623.21-Hain-H51-01um-R1-21-length-174559-cov-11_pt1 | contig 174559 bp, 227 predicted proteins | sample MGYA00564398_ERZ1292623 | MGnify/ENA primary metagenome ERZ1292623 (study PRJEB36523, sample SAMEA6512633) | groundwater metagenome | collected 2019-01-07 | study: AquaDiva: Metagenomics assemblies of 32 groundwater samples
CATCATATGGGCATGGTATTTCAAGAGTGCCGAGAAAAGCATTATGGAAGCGAGGAAGGCAATTTGGATGGGTGGGCGCGTTTGCTCCGGGAATGGTGAAAGGAAGAAGAGCGCATCCTCCAAAAGCGCAGAAGATATTTGCAAAGAGTATTAATGAAGGGGAGAGAAGAAAGGCAATCAGGTCTGCGCTTGCAGCGTCAGTGAACATTGAATGGGTGAAGAATCGCGGTCATAAAGTGTCTGAGCTTCCCTCTGTTGTGGAAAAGAAAATGGAGAAAATCACGAAAACGAGCGAAGTCTATGAGGTGTTGCAACGATTGCAGTTAGGGCAAGAGCTTGATCGCGTTGCAGGAAGAAAAGTGCGTGCAGGAAAAGGAAAGCTTCGCGGAAGAAGGTACAAGACAAAAAAAGGGCCATTAATTGTAGTTGCAGGAGCGTGTGCATTGTTAAAAGCGGCGCACAATATTCCAGGTGTGGATGTGTGTGCAGTGCACCAGGTGAATGCAGAGCGTCTAGCTCCAGGTGGAAATCCTGGGCGGCTTACTATTTACAGTGAAGATGCAATTGCTCGCTTGGAAAAGGAGCAGTTGTTCATGCACAAGAAAAACAGGAGAGGAAAATTAGAACAGCGGAAGGACAAGGGAGAGACAAAGGAATAAACCATGGATCCCTATATCGTTATTCACAATCCAATCACAACAGAGAAGGCAGTCAGATTAATGGAATCTCAAAACAAGCTCGTGTTTATTGTTGATCAGAAAGCAACGCGCAATGATATTAAGAAGGCTGCAGAAGAAATGTTTAAAATTAAAGTGCTGAAGGTAAATACATTAATTAATAGGTGGGGAAAGAAGAAGGCCTATGTAAAGCTTTCTCCGGAAACTCCGGCAATTGATGTGGCAACACAGCTCGGGTTGTTATAAAATGGGAAAACGAATTATCTCGCAACGGCGCGGACGGGGAACATTTACTTACAGAGCGCCCTCCCATCACTATGTTGCAGCAGTGAAGCATCGGCAGTATGATGAGATTGAGCGGTCTGGCATGGTGAATGGAATTATTGTTGATTTGGTTGATTGCCCTGGACATTCTGCGCCACTCGCGCAGGTGAAATATGAAAACAATGATAAAGGGTACATTTTTGCTGCAGAAGGAATGAAGATGCATGACACAATTGCAAGCGGTTTTAATGCCCCGGTAAAGGTTGGATGTACACTTCCGTTAAAGAAAATTCCTGAGGGGACGCACATTTACAATATTGAAGTGAGGCCTGAGGATAAGGGGAAGTTGGTGCGCGCGGGAGGAAGCTCAGCTCAAATAGTGGGAATAACAGAGCATGAAGTGACTGTGATGATGCCATCGCGAAAGAAAAAGGTGTTTCATCCCCTCTGCCGTGCAACAATTGGGATCATTGCCGGATCAGGAAGGAAGGAAAAGCCGTTCATGAAGGCAGGAAAGAGGCATCATGCGATGCGTGCAACAGGAAAACTGTATCCAAGAACATCCGGTGTTGCGATGAACGCTGTTGATCATCCCTTTGGAAGTGGTCGTGGTCGACATGTCGGAAAACCAAAGACAGTATCGCGGCACGCTCCTCCGGGAAGAAAAGTAGGAAAGATTGCTGCACGAAGGACAGGAAGGAGAAGATAAGATGGTCATAAAGCAGTTTTCATATCGGGGAAAAACATTGGAAGAATTGCAGAAGATGGATGTGAAAGAGTTCATGCAGTGTGTCACATCAAGGAAAAGAAGGACATTGAAGCGGAACATTGTCGAGCAGTACAAGCCACTAATTGAAAAAATAAGGAAGGCAAAGGCAGGATTAAGGAAGAAGCCGATTAAGACGCACGCGCGCGAGATGGTTGTCTTGCCAGAAATGGTGGGATTGACAATTCATGTGCATGCAGGAAAAGCGTTTGTTCCTATCATAATTACAGAAGAAATGATTGGATTGTTCCTCGGCGAGTTAACCATGACGCGATCAAGAGTTGAGCACTCTGCGCCAGGTATTGGTGCAACAAAGTCAAGTACCGCTGCGGCAACAAAGGCGAAGTAACATGGCTGAAAACGAACATACGGCATCAGTGTATGGGAAGAATTTGCCTATTTCGACGAAGCAGACGCATGAAATTTGTAGTTTTATTAGAGGAAAGTCTATTGCAGCATCGAAGGCGTACTTGCAGCAGGTGATGGCAAAGCAAAAGGCAATTCCATTCAAGAAGTTTAATCAGGATACAGGTCACAAGAGGACGATGGCTGCAGGAAGGTATCCTTTCAAAGCATCAAAGTACATGATTAAAATGTTGGAGTCTTTAGAAGCGAATGCAAGCAACAAGGGTTTAGACACGGATGCGTTGTATATTAAGACAATTATTTCAAACTGGGCTTCTCGACCCTTTCATTTTGGAAGAAAGAGGAGAGTGAAGATGCGGAGGACGCACGTGCAGATTATTGCTGAGGAAAGAGAAAATAAAGAGAAAAAGCGTGCGCCACCTCAGAAGAAAGCGCAGCCAGCACCACAAGTGCAAAAGCAGGAGCACAAGCAACAGGAAGCGACGCAGAAGGAGCAACAGAAAAAATGATTGAGCGTCAATTTGTCTCTCAAAAATTGAAGGAGAAGCAGATTCAACAGTACATGGCAAAGACCTTGTCCAAGGCAGGGTATTCACATACGGAAATTAAAGTGACTCCTTTGGGAGAGAAGGTCATTATTTACACCACAAGGCCAGGAATTGTTGTCGGGAAGAAGGGCGAGAACATCAAGAAGTTGACTGCATACTTGAAGAGCAAGTTCAAGATGGAGAATCCGCAGATTGAGGTGGGTGAGGTGCAAAACCCAATGCTTGATGGGCAGTATGTTGCTGATCGTATTGCATACAATCTTGAGCGGTTTGGTGCAAAGCGTTTCAAGTCCATTGGATATAAGGTGTTGCAGGAAGTGATGAGTGCAGGAGCAACAGGTGTCGAGCTTGTAATTTCAGGAAAGGTGCCAAGTTCGCGTGCAAAGTCATGGCGTTTTTCCGCAGGCTATTTGAAGAAGTCAGGAGACATTCATTATTCAAAGATAAAGAAGGTTATTGTTGAGGCAAATTTGAAGATTGGAGTTATTGGAATCAAGTTGAGTATCATGACTCCAGATATTGAGCTTCCAGACAAGATGGTTATTATTGATGACAAGACAGTGAAGCTTGAGGAAGTGAAGCAAGAAAGTGCAGTTGTGGAGAAGAAAGAGGAAGCAATAATTGAGGTGAAGGAGTCTGCAGTGCAGGTTGTTGAAAAGCAGGAAGGGCAAGCAGAAGCAAAGCCAACAAAGAAGAGAGTAAAAAAATCAGAAGCTGAGCAGAAAGAGAAGAAGCCAAGAAAAACAAAGAAGGAGAAGGAAGATGGCACTGATTCGAAAGAGTGAATTTCGGCAGATGACAGAAATGCAATTGAAAGAAAAGCTTGGAGAGTTGAGAAAGGAAATGCTCAAAATTAATGCGCAGCGTTCAACAAAAACAACGCCGGAAAATCCAGGAAGGATCAAGGCAGTGCGGAAGACGATTGCGCGAATACTCACCGTTCAACACCAGATGAAAACAGCAAAGCCTCAACAGCAGCAACAGCAGAAAGAGAAGCGTGTTGAAGGAAAGAAAAAAGTGCAAGGAGGAAAGAAAACAAAGCATGAGTGAAATATGCCCAAAATGCGGACTTGCAAAGGCGCTCTGCGTATGTGAAACCATTGCGAAAGAAGAGCAGAAGATTAAAGTGACTGCGATGAAGCGGAAGTTTGGAAAGATGACGACAGTGGTGACAGGGATCAGCGCAAAGGATATCGATTTGAAGGATGTCGGAAAAAAGCTCAAATCAAAGCTTGCGTGTGGCGGCACGGTCAAGAACAATGCAATAGAATTGCAAGGTGACCACCGGCAGCAGGTAAAGGAAGAGCTTATAAAAATGGGTTTTTCCGCAGAATCGATAGAAGTGAAGTAACATGCGGGTCAAGGACATCTTGAAGTGCGAGCTCATCGGGCTTGCAGTTGAGGTGGTCAGCGCAAAGAACCCGAGCCTGAATGGCATCCGTGGAAAAGTGGTGGACGAGACGAAGTACACGCTCGTCATTGAAACAGTGAGAGGCGTGAAGCGGCTCATCAAGAGCCAAGTCACGTTAAAAATGAACATGGAAGGAAAAACAGTTGAAGTGGAAGGGAGCGCCCTTGTGGGGCGTTCTGAAGAAAGGATAAAAAAACGATGAAAGCAGCAACACAGAAGAAGGAAGGAAAAAGTTCCAGTATTGGATTAGCAGTCGCTCTCCCTACAAAAACGTGCAATGATAGGCATTGCCCTTTTCATGGCGGCTTAAAACTGCGGGGAAGAGTTTTTACAGGAAAAGTATTGAGGAATGTGTTTCATAGAACAGTAGCAATTGAGTTTGGCCGGCAAATTCTCTTGAAGAAGTATGAGCGTTTCGAGAAGCGAAAGACGAGGATTACTGCGCATGTTCCTGATTGTCTGGATGTGAAGAAGGGATCAATGATAAAGGTAGTGGAATCTCGTCCTATTTCAAAGACAAAGTCGTTCGTTGCTGTCGAGGTGATAAAGCAATGAAAGCGTTGAAGGCGAGCATGTCAAAGCCCTTGGTGCATGGAAGCATTATCGAGGCATGTGATAATTCAGGAGCAAAGAAGTTGAAAGTGGTTTCAGTTAAAGGATCAAAGACAGTGAAAGGCCGTTTTCCACAGTGCGGAATTGGTGATTTCATCATGGTGTCTGTGGTGAAAGGAAATCCAACAATGAGGAAGCAGGTTGTTCCTGCAATTGTGGTGAGGCAGAAGAAAGAGTATCGGCGTCCTGATGGAACACGGGTGTCTTTTGAGGATAATGCAGCAGTTGTTCTCAAGGATGACAAGGGAAACCCAAAGGGGACTATTTTTAAGGGTCCTATTGCGAAGGAGGCTGCAGAGCGCTGGCCGGGAATTTCAAAGGTAGCGCACATGGTGGTGTAAGAGAATGAAACAAATATTTGTGAAGTCATGGAAGAAAAGTAAGCAGCCGAGAAAGCAGCGCAAGTATCAAGCGCACGCGCCGTTGCATATCAAGCAGAAGTTTATGGGGGCTCCGTTGTCAAAGGATTTGCAGAAGAAATACAAGATTAAAACAATAGGTGTGCGGAAAGATGACAAGGTGAAGATCATGCGAGGCCAGTTTAGGAAGCAGACAGGGAAGGTCGTTGCAGTGTTGTTGAAGCGTTCACGGATGTTTGTAGAGGGGGCGCAGCGTGTCAAGCGTGATGGGACAAAAGTTTTTTACCCGTTGCATCCTTCGAATGTGCAGATTATTGAGATGGTCACAACTGATAAGGAGAGGATGAAGAGGGCTGAACAAGGGAAGGAGAAGAAATAAGATGGTTCATTTGAAAAGATTATCCACACCACGATCATGGCCGGTGAAGAGGAAAGAAAACACATACATTTCAAAGCCTTCACCAGGTCCGCATACGCAAAAAACAGCAATTGCAATAAATGTTATATTAAGAGATATTCTTGAGTATTCTAAGACAGTACGCGAAACAAAGAAGGTGCTTCATGATAAGCAGGTGATGGTGAATGAAAGGATAGTGCAAGATCATCGTTTCCCCGTGGGTATTTTGGATCAGATTTCAATAGAGGCAATGAAGGAAACGTTTGTGTTGTTGTACAAAGAGAATGGTAAATTATTTTTGCAGAAGATGGGGAAGGAGAAGCATGATCGGGCGCTGAAGATTGTGAACAAGACAATTCTATCAAAGAATAGGGTTCAGCTGAACTTGTATGATGGGGAGAACATCATTGTTGATAAGGACACGTTTAAGGTGGGCGATAGCATTATTCTTGAGAATAAGAAAGTGAAGAAGCATTTAAAGTTTGAGAAAGGTGCGTTGGTGTATCTTGTTGGTGGAAAGCACATTGGGGCAATAGGGTCTCTTGAAGAGGTGAAGAAGACGCAAGGGTTTGAGAAGGAGAGAATTATTGTTGGGATGAAGAAGGAGAAGATTGAGACAGCAAAGGAGTATGCGTTTGTCATTGACAAGCCATTTGAATAATGATGAATCAACACGCGCAATTGCAGAAAGAGAATGTCATGCGAAAGATTCGCGTAGAGAAGATTAACCTCAATCTTGGTGTGGGTGGATCTGGAGATAAGCTGGACAAGGCGTTGAAACTGCTTGAGAAGATAACTGGCAGGAAGCCGGTTGCTGTTGCAACAAAAAAGAGAATTCCCACATGGGGTCTGCGCCCGGGGTTGCAGATTGGTGCTCGTGTCACGATGCGCGGGAAAAAAGCAGAAAGTCTTTTGGGAAACTTGTTGAAGGCTGTTGACAGCAAAATGAAGGAATCAAGCTTTGATGATGCAGGAAATGTTTCATTTGGAATTGCAGAGTATATTAATATTCCTGGGGTGAAGTATGATTCTGAAATAGGGATCATTGGTTTTGAAGTTGCAGTGACGTTGCAGCGCCCGGGATTTCGAGTGAAGAGGCGGAGAATGATGCAAAGAAAAGTAGGAAGGAAGCATAGGATCACTCATGCTGAGGCAATTGCATTCATGAAAGAAAGGTTTGGGGTGCATGTCGAATGACTACAAGTAGCTATACAAAGGTGTTCAAGCAGCTGAAGAGCAAGCCTGCAAAGTTGCTGAAGTTCAAGAAGCATAACGCTCCGAAGAAAAGGACGTGCGGAAAGGCGTTGCACAAGTGCAGGATGTGTGGGAGGGCTGGGGGCCACATCCAAAAATATGGCTTGAAGCTCTGTCGTCAGTGTTTTAGGGAAATTGCAAAGGACATAGGATTCAAGAAGTATGCGTAGGAGAACAAACCATGTTAAATGATCCATTAGCAAACGCGTTGAACATGATGATGAACGCGCAAAAGGCAGGAAAATCGTTTTGTACAGTGAAGCCAATCTCAAAGATGATGATGAAAGTGCTTGATATCATGCATGATCATAAGTATATTGGAAAGGTTGAGGTTGTTGATGAGAGGCAAGGGAAAATGATTCGGGTTGAGTTATTGGGGAAGATTAACAATTGTGCGGTTGTGAAGCCTCGGTATTCGGTGAAGAAGGGAACGTACGAAAAATTTGAGGAAAGATATCTCCCTGCAAAGAATTTTGGGTTTTTGATTGTTTCAACGTCAAAGGAAATAATGACGCATCTTGAAGCAAAGGAAAAAGGATTGGGAGGAATGTTGCTGGCGTATGTCTACTAATAAAAAGAAGGAAAAAAGGATTGTGGAAAGCATAGATGTTCCTGAAGGATGTCAAGTGACGATACAGGAGAATGTCATGAAAGTAAAGGGAAAATCTGGAGAGGTGCAGCGAATGCTGGCTGATCCTGAGGTGGAAATAGTTCAAAGAGAAAATGTGATTACGCTTTCATCTGAAAATGTTTCAAGAAATGGAAAGAGGATGCTGATGACTTTCCGAGCGCATATCAAGAATTTGATTCAGGGTGTGAATGAAAAGTTTGTGTACACGTTAAAGATATGTTCTGGCCATTTTCCCATGACTGTAAAAGTGGAGAAGAGTCAGGTGATGGTGTCTAACTTTTTAGGGGAGAAGATTCCAAGAAAGGCGAAGATTCTTCCGGGTGTTGATGTAAAGGTTGACAAAGAGATGATTACTGTTTCGTCATCAGATATTGAGGCTGCAGGGCAAACCGCTGCAAACATAGAGACAATGACAAGAATTAGGAACAGAGATCGGAGGGTGTTTCAAGACGGATGTTATATTGTTGAGACGCCGAGGAAAAAGTTTATATGAGCAGCTCTCCATCAGTATTGCAGTTGAGGAATGCATTAAAGAAAAAAAAGCCTGTCTTTCGAAAGACAGACGCGCACAAGTGCAAAAAGTTGGAGGCAAATTGGCGTCAGCCTCGAGGGAGGCATAGCAAGTATAGGTTGAAGTTGAAGTCTCGGCCGCGTCAGCCTTCGATAGGTTTTTCTTCGCCGAAAGAAGTCCGTTTTTTTACTGCTGATGGTTATCCTCTGCTTCTCGTATATAACAGTGCAGACCTTGGGGGAGTAAAGACTCCTATTACTATTGCAAGTGGAGTGGGAACAAGAAAGCGAATAGAGATTATAAAGAAGGCAAAAGAATTGCACCTTTCCATTACAAATGTGAAGGATGGGGATGTGTTTGTGAAGAACGTTGAAGACATGTTGAAGCAGAAGAAGGAAAGGAAGAAGAAGGTTGCTGAGAAGAGGCAGCAATTGAAAGAGACTGCAGCGAAGAAAGAGGCAGAAAAGGAAGAGAAAGCAGAGCAGGAAACGGTTGAGGATCGTGAGAAGAGAGAAAAGGAGTTGAAGAGGAAGGTGCTGGAGCAAGGATGAAACTCACAACACAGCGAAGGATTGCCGCGCAGTTGTTGAAGTGCGGTGAAAAGAGAGTATGGTTTGATCCTGAAAGTTTGGCTGAAATTAAAGAGGCGATTACAAAGAATGATATAAGAAATATGATTAATCATAAAGCCATTCAAAAGAGGCACAAGACATCCATTTCAAGGTGTAGGGCGCGTCAGCACCTTGCGCAACGAAAGAAGGGAAGAAGGCAAGGCCAAGGATCAAGGAAAGGGACTGCGTCTGCACGGATGGAGTCAAAGAGAAAGTGGATTAATGCAATTCGGGCGCAGCGGCGATTGTTAAAATCATTGCGTGATCATGAAAAGATAGCTTTAAGAACGTACCATAGTCTGTATGCAAAAGCGAAGGGTGGTTTTTTTAGAAGCAGAAAGCACATACAATTGTATTTGGAGGAACATGACTTAATATACCATGCCAAGACTCAAGAAAAGGCGAAGTCTCCCGCTCCGAAGAAAGCGTGAGGGTCGCACGGATTACAGGAAGCGGTTGCAGCTCCTTGTATCGAGGAAGCCCAGATTAGTAGTGAGAAAATCGTTGAAAAATGTGGGCATGCAGCTTGTTGAATATGGTGAGAAAGGTGATAAAATAATGGTGCATGCGTCAACGAAAGAGCTTGAGCAAAAATTTGGGTGGGTGGGTGCGAGAAGAAACACGCCTGCAGCGTATCTGACAGGATATTTAGTCGGGTTAAAAGCGAAGCAAAAGAAGATACTCGCAGCTGTTGCAGATTTAGGGTTGCAGCGTGCGGTGAATGGGGCAATCATTTTTGCTGCAGTGAAGGGTGTGAATGATGCTGGCGTTGCAGTTCCTCTTGGGAAGGAGATGTGTCCCAGTGATGATCGAATCAGCGGAAAGCATTTGAAGAATGTGAAGTTTGCTGAAGTGAAGCAAAAGATTGAGGCGGCTTTTAAAAAATGAAAGAAGAGAAAACTGAAGAAATCAAAGCTCCTGAGAATCAGCAGGAAGCGGTTGTCGTTGAGGAAGGCAGTATTCCTCAAGAGAAGCAAGAGCTTGTCAAAGTGCAAGATGAAGTGGTGCCTGAAGCTGTTGATGTTCCTGTGGGAATTGCGCGGGAGCAGGGTTTTGATAAGGAGAAGTGGCATCCGAAGACGAAGCTGGGAATGCGTGTAAAAGCAGGAGAAATTACAACCATTGATGAAATTTTAGATAAGGGTGTGCGTATTTTTGAGGCAGAAATTGTGGATTGTTTGGTGCAGGATGTGGATATTGATTTGCTTGCAGTTGGTCAGTCAAAGGGGAAGTTTGGTGGGGGGAAGCGTTCGATTTGGCGGCAAACGCAAAAGAAAACGAGAGAGGGAAATAAACCCAGTTTTACTGCATTGGTTGTTGCGGGAAACAGGGATGGTTATATTGGTCTTGGTGCGGGAAAGGCAAAGGAAACGGTTCCTGCCAGGGAAAAGGCAACGCGAAATGCAAAGTTAAGTGTAATGAAGATTCTGAGAGGGTGTGGCTCATGGAGGTGTGGGTGTGGAACGCCGCATTCAATTCCATTTACTGTTAAAGGAAAGTGTGGGTCAGTGATTGTGAAGCTTATTCCTGCGCCGAAAGGAACGAAGTTATGTACAGAAAAGGAGTGTGCAAAGATTTTGGAGCTTGCAGGGATTAAGGATGTGTATATGCGATCCTTAGGTCATACAGCAACCAAGATGAATTTGGTGAAGGCATGTTTTATTGCGTTGAAGAAGTTGACAGAAATGAAGATGACTCCAGAATATTATAAAATTGCTGGAGTGAAGGAAGGGAAGAAATGACAGAGAAAGAGCCAGTGAAGTTGGTACGGGTTGCGGTTATTCGGATCAGAGGAGATACTGGAATAAAGGCTCCAATTAAAAAAACATTGGAGTTATTGCGTTTATATAGAAAGCATCATTGTGTGATCATTGCAAATAATCCGACAGGTGTGGGAATGTTGACAAAGGTGAAGGATGTAGTAACATGGGGAGAGATTGATGAGGAAACGTGTCAATTGCTGCTTGCGAAGCGTGGTCTTCTTCCGGGAAAGGGGCATTTGTCTCCAGAGTATGTGCAGGAAAAAATGAAGATGTCTCTTGATCAGTTTGTGAAAGAGTTTATGGCATTAAAGCGCGAATTGCAGGATGTTCCTGGATTAAAGTCTTTTTTTAAGTTGAAGCCTCCGGAAAGAGGTTTTGAACGCAAAGGGATAAAGGTGCCTTTCTCATTGGGCGGTTCTCTCGGGTATCGGAAAGATGCGATTAATGACCTCTTGAGGAGGATGATGTAGGAATGACAGTGAACAAGAGAAAAAAGAATTCGAGAAGGCACGGCAAGACGACGCATGGTTATGGTTCAAGGAAGAAGCATCGCGGTGCGGGAAATCGTGGAGGAAGGGGGATGGCAGGAACAGGAAAGCGAGCAGATCAAAAAAAGATAAGCATCATTAAGGAGTATAATGGGGAATATTTTGGAAAGCATGGTTTTGTGTGTCAGACAACAAAAGCAGTGAAGACAGTGAACATTGAGGACTTGCCTGCAAGTGGGGAAGTGAATTTGCGGGTGTTGGGTATTGGAAAATTGTTGGGAAAGGGAATGCCAAAGGGAAAGCTGACAGTAATTGTGGATGCAGTGTCAAAGAAGGCGCAGGAGAAGATTGAAAAAGCAGGGGGAAAAATAGTTTCTGAGTGACCATGGGCGTTTTTGAGTCTATCTTATCATTTCTTCCTGAGGTGAGGAAGCCAACAGAAAAGCGGTTGTCTTTTAAGGTGAAGTTAAAGTGGACGCTGCTGATTTTGGTTGCGTTCTTTGTGTTGTCTGTCATTCCGTTGTTTGGATTGGGAGAAAACGCGTTGTCGCAGTTTGAGTCTTTGTCTATTATTCTGGGTGCAAGTTTTGGTTCAATTATGTCATTAGGTATTGGCCCGATTGTCACTGCATCTATTGTGTTGCAGTTGTTGAGCGGTTCTGGGATTTTGAAGCTGGACACAACAACAAAGGAAGGGAGGGCGCGCTTTCAAGGCTTACAGAAAGTGTTGACAATCTTTTTCATCTTGTTTGAGGCGATTATTTATGTGTTTATGGGTGGTCTTGCCCCTGCGCAGACGTTGTTGGGAACGTCTTCGTATCTGCTTATACAATTAATCTTGGTGTTTCAGTTGGTGCTTGGCGGGTTTATTGTGATGTATATGGATGAGGTGGTGAACAAGTACGGCTTTGGCTCGGGAATATCATTGTTCATTGCTGCAGGAGTGTCGAGCGAGTTGTTTATTCGTGCATTTTCTCCGTTGACGCGTGCAGGAACGTGGGCGTTTGGAGGTGCAGAGGCTCCGATTGGTCAGGTGTGGGTGTTGTTCACATCGTTGATTGGAAGAAACCCGGTGGGTGCTGGGCTTGCGTTAGCCTCAATCCTTGCAACAGTGTTAATTTTTGTTTTGGCAGTGTATGGTCAGGCAATGAAGATTGAAATTCCTCTCTCATTTGGAAGGATTCGTGGTCATGGGATTCGGTGGCCGTTGAAGTTTATGTACACTTCGAACATTCCTGTTATTTTGACTGCAGCATTGCTTGCAAACATTCAGTTGTGGGCGAGGTTGTTGGAGAAGTGGGGGCATCCTCTTTTTGGAACGTATATTGGAAATCTTCCTGCATCAGGCTTGGTAACCTGGGTGTTTCCGCCGAATTTGATACAGGGAATCATCACAAGTTCTTTAAGAATGATTGATGTGGCGCACGCCTCTGTGTACCTATTGTTTATGACTGGGGGTGCGGTGTTATTCTCTATTTTCTGGGTGCAAACTTCTGGAATGGACGCTGCATCACAAGCAAAGCAGATGATGGCGTCTGGCTTGCAGATTCCCGGGTTTAGACGCGATCCGCGGGTGTTGGAGCAAATTTTAGGAAGATACATCATGCCCTTGACAGTGTTGGGTGCGATTTCAGTGGGATTGCTTGCAGGTTTGGCTGATGTGTTGGGTGCATTGTCTCAGGGAACAGGAATCTTGCTGACAGTCATGATTATTTATAAGCTGTATGAGGATATTGCGCAGCAGCACATGATGGATATGCATCCTGCGTTGCAGAAGATGATGGGTGAATAAAGATGGTGCTTGACAAGTTTTTTGATGTGTTGTTTTATCCGTTTCTGCACTTTTTGTCTCCGCGGTGGAGTCTGATTGGGATTTCTCTTATTATTACAGTTCTCATTACGCTTGCATATAAGTTCTTGACCAATCAGCAGAGGATGAAGGAATTGAAGGCTGAGGTGAAGGACTTGCAAGCGAAGATGAAGGAGAGTAAGGAGGATAAGGATAAGCTGATGCAGCTGAATCAGCAGGCGATGGGAAAGAATTTGGAAGTGATGAAGCACAGCTTGCGCCCCACATTAATCACCTTTATTCCGATTATTATCATCTTTTCGTGGCTCAGAAACACGTATTTGCCTGCAGGCGACCTTTTTTCATGGAATGCGGATATTATCCTTTTTGGGAGCGGGATAGGGTGGTTATGGACATATATTCTGTGTTCATTCATTTTTAGCTTGATCATAAGAAAAGTTTTAAAAATCCAGTAGGTTATGGAAAGACTATGACAACAAAAGGGCAGCGTTCGACACATCGGAGAAAAGTCAAGCGAAAGCTTCCAGGAGGAAGGATGCAGGTGTCTTTTGAGAAGAAAAGGCCGAGGAAGGCAGTATGCGCATCGTGTGGAATGCAGTTGTTGGGAGTCCCGCAAGAAATTCCCTCGCAGCTGAAAAAAATGCCAAAATCGCAGCGCAGGCCGGAACGCCCGTATGGTGGGGTGTTATGCTTTAACTGTTTAAAGGAATCAATGATGGAGAGGGCTCGGCAAACATGATGGATGTTGGACGCCTCGCGATGAAGATTGCGGGAAAGGAAGCGGGGAAGATTGTTGCAGTTGTTGATGTGCTTGATGAGGGTTTTGTCTTGGTGGATGGTCAGGTGAAGCGGAGAAGGTGTAATATTAATCATCTTGAGCCGCTGCAGAAAGAGATTGAAATTAAGAAGAATGCATCGCATGCGGAAGTGGTGAAGGAGTTGAAAAAATTAGGTATTGAAGTAATTGAAAAAAAGCCAAAGGCTGCAGTGCAGCGCCCAATAAAGGTGAGAGGAAAAAAGAAGGAAGTGGTGGAGGAAAAGAAAGAGGTGAAGAAGGAAAAGAAGGAAGGTGCAGAAGAGAAAAAGGTGAAGAAGGGTGCAAGTAAAAAGCCTCGTGCAGCGAAGAAGGGTAAATGAGCAGTCAAAAGAGTCCTGACAAAGAGCTTGTGCAGACAAAATATTTTGAGTTGCAAATGATCAAGGAGCAGCTTGATCAGCTGCAGAAGCAGGCAGTGTTTATTTCTCAGCGTGCGGAAGAGCTGTCTCAACTGCAGGAGAATGTGCAGTCATTGCAGGAAATGAGTACGGGTGCAGACATGTTTGTGCAGATAGGCGCGGGTATTCACGTGAAGGCTGCATTGCAGGACACGGAAAAAGTCTTGGTGAATGTGGGTGCAGATACAGTGGTGCAGAAGAGTATGGGCGAGGCTGTGGATTTAATTAAGAAGCAGGTTGCCGAACTCAGAGAAGTTGAAACTTCAGCAAGTGTGCAGGTGGAGAGGCTTGCCGAACGCGGAAGGGCATTGCATGAGGAATTAAAAGGGTTAATGAAATAGGATGCCTTTCTCTGAAACATCTACCATCAACTCTCATAATTCTTTTAAACCTCTTGGTGAGTAAGAGTGTTCATGAACTCCTTGTTTTCTTTATATGCGCGAAAGGATGTGCAGAGGGTCATGGTGGAGTTTGCGAGGGAGAGGGAGGTTGCTGTTCTCTTTGGGGAGAATGGGTTTGGGAAGAGGCCAGACATGGTGCAGTTTGATTCTGATATTGTGGAGTTTGCAAAAGCTGGTGCAACCTCGTTTCATTTTTCTGAAGAGCGTTGGAGTGATCCTCTTCGGTTGTCGACAGGGATGTCAAGAAAAGAGTTGGACGAGTTGCGTATCGGCTGGGATTTGGTGTTGGATATTGATTGTCCTTTTGTGGAATTTTCAAAGGTGGTTGCAGGGTTGTTAATTGAAGCGTTGCAGTTTTGTGATGTGAATCATCTGGGAATGAAATTTTCTGGGAATAAGGGGTTTCATATTATTGTTCCGTTTGAATCCTTTCCAGCAACAGTGAACAATCAGGCAGTGAGAATATTGTTTCCTGATGGGCCTCGCGTGATTGCGAAATACCTTTCCTCACTAATTCGGGAGCCGTTGGCAACGCAGTTGTTAGCAATAAGCACGATTGGTGAAATGGCAAAAGCGACGGGAAAGCCTGAGGCTGCGTTGAAGGTGAATCACCAGTTTAATCCGTATGCTGTTGTGGAGATTGATACTATTTTGATTTCGTCTCGGCACTTGTTTCGTGCGCCGTACTCGGTGAATGAAAAGTCTGGGTTGGTGAGCGTTCCATTAAAAATGGGTGAGTTGAAGCATTTTGAGCCGCCAATGGCAAAAATAAGCAACATAAAGGAAGTTGTTTCTTTTATGGACAGGGAAAAGGCGCGTCCGGAAGAAGCGTATCATTTGCTGGTGCAGGCGTTTGATCATGAGAAGAAGCATGCATTGGTGATGGAGCAGCAGGTGCAGGGAAAAGAGGGAAGGACATTTGCAGAGGTGAAGGAGAAGGTGGGGGAGCAGTGTTTTCCGCAGTGTATGCAGAAGCTGTTGAAAGGTGTGGAGACTGACGGGAGGAAGAGGTCATTATTTGTGTTGATCAATTTCTTGAAGAGCATGAATTATTCGATGGATGAGATTGAGCAGAAAATCATGGAGTGGAACAAAAAGAATTACGAGCCGTTGAGGGAAGGATACGTGAAGGCGCAGCTGAGTTGGCATAAGCGTCAGCAGGCGAGTGTGTTGCCTCCGAATTGTAGTCATGAGGCATATTACAAGGCGTTAGGAGTGAAGTGTGCAGAAGAAATTTGTACCAGGTGTAAGAATCCGGTGAATTACGCGTTGCGGTTGTATAGGATGCAAGCAAATGAGAAGACATCGAGAGAAAAGAAGGATGCTAGGCAGAAGAAAATAAGGAAACGATCTTCTGAAAAGTAGTGTCATCATATCTTCTTTTGTATTCTTTGAGGATGCGGGTGAGCGTGCCGAGGTGCACGTTTGGATAAAGTGTCAGGAGGTATTGGCAGAATTGGGTGACATTTTTGGGTTTATGGGTTTGTTTGCAGCGTTCGAAATCAATGAGGACAATTCTTTTTCCGTGAATGATGATGTGTTTGACAGGGTTGTTCATCTCGTATTTGGTAACATAAAGCTTGTCCATGGTGTAGCATTGGTGCAAGATGTGAAGTGCAACGTGCTTTCTTTTTAGGGGTGTGGCGTGTGGCCACCAGTGCTTAATGGGGATTCCTTTTATATATTCCATATAGAGTTTGCCCTTGGAGAATTGGTAGTAACGCGGCCCGATGTTATAGGTATTGAGGAGCTTCAGCCATCGCGCTTCGTTTTCGATGCGGTTAATGGCTGTGCTGTCTGGTCGTTTTGTCTTGACAACAGTTTGTTTTCCTCGAAAAGAGGTGAGGAAGAGAATGCCTCGTTTTCCTTTGGCGAGTTGCTTCATGGAGATAATGGGTGTAACTGTTTATTTAAGGGTTATCGAGCCTTTCTTTGAATGCAATAAATGAAAAAGGAATGGTTTTTGTTTCATATTAATTACTACTAATAGATAGTTAAATTTATAAACGAAGCTTTTTCTTCTCTGGTATGCCAATACTCACTGCTCAAAATAACCTGTATCTTCAAGGATTTGTTCGTGTTGAAACCAACCCTAAGCGTAGGGACATGTCTCCACCTTTTCAAGATCGTGCGGGAAGAACTTTTTTTCCTCAAATTGTTATATTAGGACCAAGTACTGATGCTGTTCTTGGTGAATCATCATCAGGATTCCAGGAAGAAACACCCTGCAGTCCTTTTTCCCAATTTTACGCATCAGTGAATAACAATGTTCCAAGCATTGCGGGAGGGGATGTGTATGAAACACTTGCTTCTCGTATAAATGGTCCTGATACGCAACTGGATCTTGAAGACAAGATCAGTTTCTTGGCAGGCATTGAGCATGTTCTTGATGAAGCATTTGCGTTAGTGATGCCGGTGACTGTGCGAGTGCCAGATCTTCCAAGGTCGCTGCGATTATCTTCTACTCATATAATTCTTCCTCAAAGAGCAGATATACATCTCATGCAAAAACGTGTTCATGTTTCTCTTGAAGAAGTTTCTCCTTTGCTTCTTGCATCTCATCTTCAAGTAGCAAAGAGGAGGAATTGTTCTGGTGATAAGCTTCTGAGTTTGTATACTGAGTTTGTTGGTCTTGGATACATGTGCACACTCAGTTTTTCATCTTAAGTTATGCTGCCCAGCAGTAGGTGTCTTGTGTTTGTGGTTTGATGCAGGAACATTCAGTCACGATATAAGCAATATCGATGCACACATCTGGGTGTTGTGTTTGCGTGAATGTAGGTGCAGAAGGATCCACATCTTGCTTGTACGCATTATACATGAAGAATCCTCCATCATTCACATCAAACAATGCTTCATGCACCACTGAGGATGCAGGCACAAACTCTCCGCCTGCTTGATGACACACATCAGAAGGATCATTTCTGCATACTACTGTCTTTGGAGGGGCAATCGCATCATAGGATAAGGTGACTCCTTCTTGAATTCCCTCATGCGTTCCGAGCACTTCAAACGTGCGCAACACCGTTTGACAACTCCCTTCAAAGCGGATCAGTGTCGGGTTCACTGCAACAAAGGACACAGAATCCTGGTCAGTTGCCGCGTCTTGAAGTTCGTTGTACGCGGGAAGTGGTTTTCCAAGATTGTCTTCTGGCCATGGCCCTTTGGGCACTTCTTCTATGTACTCTGGGATGCATGCGGTAAATCCGTTTGTATTCTGCTGATCAAACATGAGGTCTTGTAAGATGCCGTCAGCAAGCGATAACCCATACAACGGATCACCTGTTATTTCATCAGCGCTTTCATCAACTCCCATTCCAGTCACAACATCTGTCTTTTCTGTTTTTGTGGATAATAATACTGCGCTCAGAATGACAATTCCAAGCACGAGGAGTGTTACCATCTTATTGTTTATTCCTGTTTCCTTATGCATTGGTTTTTGTTGGTTCATTTTCTTTTTAGTCTCCTCCTTGTTTGTCTGGGAGGGTGTTGGTTGGGCATTGGCAGGTGGTGCTGCAGGTTCCTTGTATTCCTTTTGCATCTGTGCAGGGAGTGCTTGGCGGGTCACATTGTTCACCAATATCAATCTTGCTGTTGCCACAGTTCGGTTGACACGTGCAACTGCTTGTTTTGCAGTATAAGCCATTGCCACACGCACCTGGCTGACAACCCGGAGTTTTTGAATCCCCATCACATCCAACGCCTGTTGTTCCTGTTGGAGGTGGTGTTGTAAGGGCTACAACTCCTCCAGAACCTATCATCCATCCAAAGAATCGTTTCCACCATGATGGTCTGGGAGCTGTTTGGCCTGGACTTGTTGTTCCAGGGGCTGTTGTTCCTGGACTTGTTGTTCCTGGTGTGGTGGTGCCTGAGCTTGATTTTCCTGTGCTTCCTCCCTTAATAATTTTAGTATTTCCTCCTCCTGTTTGGCCTCGAGGTATGCACTCGCAGTCCATAGTATTCATGATAATGGATGCGCATGAGGGGCGTGAAGAAAAGAAGAGTGTTCTCAGGTGAAGGTTATCATCATTGATAGGACCGTTAAGTACGATGTTGAGAATCATTTGTTGAAAAGGGCTATAGCCAAGTGTTAAGTGGGGATATTGTTGACTCATATAATTTTGTATGTCAGTAAGCGCAGCATAAAAATCATTTGGTGTATTAATGGGAGCAACAGGGACAAGTTGCAAATGATTTACTGCTTGCGCATATGGGTTGCAGAATCCTGGAAGATTGGTAGAAGTAGTGCATTGGTCAGATTTACAAGTTACTGGCATTGCAGAAGGAATGCCTACCATTCCTGGAGCGTCGATGGGAAAACCTTCATTAATTGAAAATCCGCGCACTCGGCGCCCTTGCGCAGTTTCTTGTTGGACCTCTGCACAGGAAATACCAGAGTGAAAGACAGCACGAACGTCGTAATGTGCGTCCGGCCATGCAAGAACGCAGCTTCCTCTGTTTCGTGGTTGTGAACTCTGAGATAATTGAACGCCTGCGTTTATTCGATTTTCAAACTCTTCTAAAGCAGTGGGTGGATCTGCTGGTTCGGGGTCTGTGGACCCTGTTCCTGTGGTGGAAGAGCCTGCAGGAGTGTATACAGGTGGAGGTTGTAATTGTCCTGTTGGTGGCACATAGGGAGCAAGTACAGGAGGTGGAGGATTACATCCTCCCATAAAATTGTTCAAAAGATTATACAGCAAGTATCCTGCAGCGAATCCTCCAGATGCGGATGTTCGTGTGGGCGTACGACCTCCTACTCGTCCAGGAGGCTGAAGTTGTGATGCACCTGGTGGAGGATTAATCGGACCATACACTGGTCCACTTGGACCCCATCCTGAAGGTACTTGCACTGCTGGTGGTTGAATGACTACTGGACTCGTTGCCGCAACATCAGGAGAGGAAATGGTAAATATCGATAGAAACGTAATACCTGACAAAGCGCCTATCAGAATAATGGTGAATAAATGAGAGTGATGACTGTCCTCTTTTTTCATATTCTTTTATTTTCTTCTTTATATATAAACATTTCGAACAAAAAAGTGGTATAATGCGAACAGAACAATGAGAATGCGCTGCGACTTGATTAATAATATGCTAGCAGGCTAATAGCAATCTTTATTAATGTGTAATGAGGAAGAGAAAAGAAATAAAAGAGGGAATTCTGTATGAAAAAAGCGCTCCTGAGGTTGTTTTTCCTTTGTGGTATCCTTCTCGGATTTCTTGGTGTGGTGGGTGCGCAGTCCTCATTTGATGCGCAAAAGGGGTATGAATGGCTGGTAAGCCAATGTCAGAATGGGAATTGTGACGGCGATCTTATTGCAACTGCCTTTTACACATTAGCAATGAAGGATGCGGGTCAAGTGGACTATGCAGAGGAAGGTCTTGATTATATAAAGTCGCGAAAGGCGAATAATGAGGCGTGTTGGCCTTCAGGGAGCTGTAAGGTGAAGGAAACCGCGTTTGCGCTGTGGGTGTTGAAAGAGTTTGGTGAGGATGTTGATGCAGGTGATCGGTGGTTGAATGATGCCTTGTCTGCAGCGCCGAGTTTGCAGGACTTCTGGTTTCTTGAGGTAGTCACTTCAAATAATGGGACGTGCAAAATTTCCTATGCTCTCGGTAATAATGACACTATTCAGCGTGATGTGAGTGTGAACGCGGGAAGGTTTCCTGATTGTCCCGGAGCTGTCAACACATTCTTTAATCTGAACACGTGTTTGCAGAATAATCTGTTGAATAATAATCCTGCATTGGAGCTGGATATTAATTGCAATCAGCTTGGTCCGAGCACGATTTTGTCAGTGATCTTCAATACTGCGTCATTGTATTATGTGATTGAGGAGGCGGAAACGTCAAGGAAAGTGATTACAATCCAGAATGGGTGTTTGGGAACGACAAAGAATAGCGCGTGCAATTATGACACGTCTTTGTTTTCAAACTGGCTATTGTCTGCTATTGGTTCTGATACGACGGTGTTGTTGTATGTGAAGAACAATGCAGATGAGTTGAAAGCAGTGGATAACAGCTTGTTGTATTTGTCTGCAAGTCAGGCATTGCGGCAGAAGTATTTAGATAATTTAATTGGGTTGCAGAGGAATGATGGGAGTTTTAACAAGCAGGTGTTTGAGACAGCAATTGCAACGCTTGCGTTGCGTCAGTCTGGCCAAGGTCAAGCCTTGACAAGTGCTGTTGATTGGTTGAAGTCGAAGCAGCGCCCTGATGGTTCGTGGGATAACAGCGAGTTGAAGACTGCTGCAACGTTATATGCTGCATTTACGAGCGAGGCGATTTCCTTGCCTCCGATTGGAAGCGCGGGCCCTGGAAAAAGTCCTGGTCCTTCTTCTGAGCCAGGGTTTTGTGGTGATGGCACCTGTGACCCTGATGAGAACTCGGTGTCATGTGCATCAGATTGTCCTTCAAGTGTGTGCGTGGTGAATGGTATTTGTGAAACATATGCGAATGAGGATTCTTCAAATTGTCAGCAGGATTGTACGTGTGGTGATGGTATTTGTGATGATGCAGAGTCCACTGCATCTTGTACAGAGGATTGCGGTGAGCCGACAACGCAGCAGCCTGCAGTGTGCGGCAATGGCGTGCTTGAGGGTGCGGAAGAGTGTGATATTGACACTGCAACAGGATTTGGCGATGATAGTGCATGTCCAGGGAAGTGCACGGCAAGTTGTTCGTGTGGTGAGAAGAAGAAGGGCTTCCCTTGGTGGATTACTATTGTCCTCGCGATTGCAGTGGTTGTTGCAATAGTGATGTATATGCGATTTAAAGGCTCGCCTGGAGGAAAGAGGAAGCCGTCTGGATTTTCATTTGGTGCAGATATAAAGATGCCGAAAATGCCTGCATCAAGGACGCAGGTACGGTATCCGCAACAGCAGCAGTCGCAAAAGAGTTCAAAGGTTGAGGATGAGCTTGATAAGTCTATTGAGGAAGCGAAGAAATTATTGGGAAAGATGTAGCCAATATATTTATTAAGCGTCTTGTTCTGGATAGGGTGCATGAATAAAGAGGTAATATTTGTCTTGTTTTTCGTAGCAGCATGTCCTTTGGTGTTTGCGCAGGAGCAGGTGAGTGTGCAGGTGTATAAAGAGTTGTATGTTCCTGGAGAGTCAGTGCAAGCAGAAATAAGGGTGAATGGTTCTGTAAGTGAAATTGATGAGCATCATATTGAGTTGCACAATGAACAAGGGCAAAAGATAGCAATAGCCCCCTTTCTTGATGTGATTGAAAATGGCCATTTGTTTTTGGTGTTTGATCTTCCTCTGGGTGCTGAGGAAGGCGTGTATGCCTTGAAGGTTGTTGACATTCCTTTTCAAGTGAACAATGTGCTGCAATTAGTGACTGCAGAAAAGCCTCTGAGTGTTGCTCCTGCAACCCCTGTTATTTCTCTCTTTCCAGGGTTTGTGAAGGTTGATCGCGAGAGAGTGTCAGTGAATGTGCGGTTAACAAACAAAGGAGGTTCAGCGCAGGTGCAGGTGGCTGCTCCTGAATTTGTTGCTCATGTGTATCAAACACCGCAAGTGTTGAATCAAGGAGCGACAAGGCTGTTCAAGTTTGCAATTGATGCTTCTGCAGTGGCAGAGTCGACGAAAGAGTTCATAACCTTTTCATATGCAAACAAAGAGTACAAGCTTCCTCTGTTTATTTTCAAAGAAGAGACTGGAGAGAGTATTTGGGAGGATTTCTTTTTTGTCACAACAACCTCTTTGATCAACAAAACAATAGGAGAGGATGAAATGGTAGAAAGGGTTTTGAGAGTGAAGAATAATGGAAGTGCTCAGATTGAACTGTCTCTTCACGCAACTCCTGAAGTAAGTGAGGTGGTTGAGGTGTCTCCATCAAACATAATACTTGCACCGGGTGAAGAAAAGGAGGTTCTTGTTTCTCTCAATAAAGAGAAGGATGCGATTCAAGGGATATACAGAGGTTCAATTGTGGCTGCAACAACAAAGAAGGAGGTTGTGTTTGGTGTGGTTGTTGAGGTCAGAGGGTCTGAGGTGGGAATCATCACAAAACAGGATATCTTTGATGATCTTCCTCTTGAAGTTCCGGACAAGAAAGAGCAAAAGGGGATTCAGGTGATTGATTTTAATTTTACAAGCACTCAAGAAGCAGAGCCTTCTGATAATAAGAGGAAGGGTGGTTTTCTTGTGCTTTCTCTTGTTATTGTTCTTCTTCTCCTTTTTGTGTTTCTGATAAAGAAGAAGAATGTGAAAAGGACAACGTTTCAGCAGTATATCTCAGGGATGAAAAAGAGGTAAGGGTCTATTTTTTGTCTTCTTTTTTTATTTCTTTAAGTTCGCCTCGCTCTATTTTTCTCTTGAACAACAAGTTTTCCGCGTACACGTTCTTGAAGACCATGTCGAATTTGTGCATGTGGGCGAGGAGGTCGTTCATGAGGTTGTCAATGTCTTTGTTTTTCACGAGCAGCGATGTGGGTTGGATGACTTCAATGGAGCTGGGCATGAAGTCAAAGCAGAAGCTGATGATGTCTTGCACTTTTTTAACGTGGAATTCCGCTTCGATGAATCCTGTCCAGAGGGGCTTTTTTTCGTATTCAACAGGGTCGAATTTCTGTTCTTTGATGAGGGTGAGATAGTCTTGCTGTTTGAGTTTTTCAAGAACTGTGTTGAGTGCTTTGTCAACATGCTCTTTTGGTCCGCCGAGGATTTCGATAATGCTACGAACAGTGATGGTTTCGTCCATGGTTAATCTCGTTTGATAATAAGGTATCCAATAATGACGATGCTGAGGATGCCAAAAATGGTCAGCATGAGTGGTTTCATGCGGGTTGCTGGCGATTGGTAGACTACTGCGCCTGTCACAGCATCCATGGAATGGTTGCGAGAAGTGGTGTTTATAATGGTTTCGGGCTCTGTGGAGGGTGTGGCAAGAAATGTGGTGCTTGTTTCTCTGGAAGGGCAGGATCCTTTTTTTGTTCCTGCAATAATGAGATCTTTGGTGATGGTAAAGCCAAGTCCGCGAACAAGGAGGGTATACGTTCCATTCGGGATGTGGAGGTCGCAGTTTGAAGGAATGACAATGGGAAGTCTCAGGAGGAGGGGTGTTTTTTCTTCAAGAATGTCTGCATGAACGTCCTCGCTGAGGTTTGTGATGGAAAGAGTGATGCTGCTTTCTTCAGTGTTTCCTTTGTAAACATCAAGAGTAACATAAATGGTTGATCCAAAAGGAATGGTTTTGTTGGTGCTGAGAGAAAGGTCTTTGAGAATGACAAGTGATTGGTCTTCTGCAGAAGGTTCTACAGTAAGTCTATTTTCCTCTCCAGGTGTAGGGTCACTCAGTACGAATGTGTCTTCTATGGTTGCCCATGATTTTCCTTCTTGAGAGTCTTCATAGCTGGCTTCTGTGATAATGGTTTCATCATCTTTCAGCATGACGTGTTCAAATCCTTTATTATTAAGGATGCTTCGCCCATTAAAATACACAGCAAGATAGGCGTCTGAGTGAATCGTGGTGCTTGTAATTACGTTTGCGCTGGTGATCGTAACGCAATTATTTCCTGCGTCACATATACGGAGTCCGGAAACGTCAACAGTATTCTCTTGCGCATACAGTTCAACCCATTCTCCATCTGGAGTTTCTGCCGCGTCTTGTCCTTTGGGGTTGGGCATGATTTCAGTTATTTGTAATGAGGAGTAATCTTGAGGAGGTTGATTGAGAGTAACATTGGGTTCTGAGCTCGTGTTTTGTTGTGGGATGATATTTTCTTCTCCTGGTGTGGGTTCGCATTCAAAGATAGTTAAGGGAGGGGTGTTGCAGAGGGATTTGTTATTGTTGTTTCCTCCCATGCTGTTGTCGTAGCTTATGGAGTGAATGATTTGTGTTGTTTGGTCTCGGATGATAATCGTATCTTGATCATTGTTGAGGTTGTTGCCTATAGAGTTTCCAGCGGAGTAGATGCTTGCATTAATGTCAGTAAAGTTGAATCCATCTTCAACAATAAGGTAAAAAGTGCTGTCTCCATCTTGGATAAGCGTTAAAGAGTCGCTGCTGGTTGCGTCTTCAATGGTGTAAAGGCTGAGGTTGATTTCTTCGTCAGAATAGATTTCAACATATTCTTTGGTGTTGTCATTTCCTTCAGGATTGTACATGATTTCGGTGATGAAGGTTGCTGCAAATGCTTGGGGAATGATAATAAGAAGGATAATGAAGAGGAATTGTTTCATGAAAAGAGTGGTGAGGAGAAGGTTAAAAAGAGTTTATGAATGTGCAAGAAAAGAGTTTCGGAAAAAGGGGAAAGATTACGGGAAGGTGGTGGTTTCATAATTTTAGATAGGTGTAAGAAGGAAAATAGTGTGCTGAAACGTTTATTGCTTCTTTTTTGTTATTAAAAGGGAATAGAAAGGTTTATTAATTTTTGATTATGAACAAAGGTATGGTTTTGAAAAAAGAGGAGAATAAAAAGAGAGTTATATATCTTTTTATAGGAGGAGTGTGCTTAGTAATCCTGTTGGTGCTTTTAAAGGCAAATAGTGGAGAAAGAGAGCTAAGGAGCGGGAAAGTGAACACGCCTGCCGGTTTTGCGACCGTCTGCCAAGGAGGAAACGCGTATTCTTATTTTTGCTGTTATGGAACAGGTGCGAATGGAAAAGCTGTAAGTGTAAAAGCGAATGTGAAAAATGGTAATCTTCCAACTGCAGGGGATGTGAATGGGGATGGGAAAGCGGAGACGGTTCCTCAAGTAGTGTGTTATACTGTTATTACAACTATGCATAAAGATACAACAAAGATTGAACAGTCAAAAGAGGTTACGTGTAACGATCAATGTTAACGTGAAAAAATGATAAAAAAAGAGGGAGTGATGGTTGGTGGATGTTTTCTCTTAGTCTTTTTATTCCTTTTTGGCCAGTCAGAAGAGGTAACAGCACTACAATGTAGTGGGGGGTTACCCTCATCATCGGCAGAAGTATGCTCAGAGGCATCTAATGAAGGTGGTGGCATTACAGTGAACTGCTTCGCTACAGATACACAAGCGCAGTGTGATGCGCGATTGTTTAAGTTGGCAGGAGAAGCAAACGCAGCAAAGGGAAAAAAATGTTCTCCAGGATGTGTTCCTGTGGTGGATCATGCTCCTGGTTCAAATCCAACCTCAAGTTCCAGTGGCTCCTGGCCTCCAGTAACAGCTGGGGGGACAAGGTGTGTGAAAGTGAATTTTGCCTGTCCTTGTGTTGAAGAAGAGTTAGGAGAAAATGAGCTTCAGGGTAAATATGCAGGATTTTGTGATTTGTTAGCATAACATGATACATAACAATAAGGTGATTGTAACAGTACTGCTCATGATAGCTGCTGCTCTTTTTATTCAGTCATATGCTGTGAAAGATGGAGAAGTGCAGGATAATGTCCTGACAGGATATGCAACAACAGATCAGTGTCCGGAAACGAATCCAAATGTGAATGCATGTCCTCCAAAGATTCAAAAGAAGGAATGTTATCCTGTTGCAAAGTCTCCTTTTGAGCCAGGAACTGAGGAAGAGGTTGAAGTTTCTTGTACTGCAACTACGACAATTGGGAGCACAATACAGGTGCTAATGTCATACCTTGGAGGGGCGTACACAGCGACATATACAGGAACAGTGATTGCAGGTCCTACTCCAGCAACAGGAACAGGTGGGACATTTTATACGTGTTTAGTGCTTATTACACATCAAGATTCAGTTCCGCCAGAAACGCGGAATGCGCTTGCGTGTGATGCGGCAAAGAATAATGCAAATGCAAAATTAACATCAACTACGGGTTCAGGCGAACAGCAAGCGAAGCTTGATGCACTGTGTCAATGGTTTGCAAGTCAAGGTGGCGTAAATTCGGGGTGTACTGGTGAACGAAGGCCTAAGCCAACAATAAGTAATTGTTTTGCTTCTGCAGATGGTTCTCAGCAGTGTGTGTGCATGGAATGGCATTGCAAGTTTAGTAGAGAAGCGTACCAACAGTCACTACAGCAAAATGCTGGTGCTACTGGAAGTGGAGACTGATAGATGAATAAGCAGCCAGTAATTATAATACTAATAATTGTTGCTGCAGCTCTTATCCTGCAGACATATGCTGAGAAGGGTTCTGCATTCTCTGGTTTTGCTTCAATTGCTGATTGTCCTGCAAGTGTGAAGGTGCCTGTGTGCACTCCTATTGGAACAATTCCATATAACCCTCCTGGGGAGGGTGAAGCAACAACAAGCACAAAAGCATGGAAAGTGCTTTGTCTGGTAAGCAGTAGTTATTGTGGCGCAAATGCTGCTCTTCCTCTATGTGCAAATGCAGCAGCTGTAAATGCTTTGCCAGGTCAACTCATGCCTCTTCCAGTGTCTGGCGCTTCTCCTGGTGCTAATGGACAGCCAGTTGGTCCAATTGGGGGCACTATATCTGCAACGCATCTACCACCAAAAAGGCAGCGTGCAGGAAATTTTTGTCAGATATCTATTGAAGTGACGGTAACAACAACCAAGGGAACGTATGATGATAAGCTGAATGAGATGAAGAAGAATGCATGTGCTGCTGCAAAGGCGTCTGCTGCGAATGCTGTAGCGAACAATGTTTGTGCGGAGTTGCAAATAGAATGTAGCAAGCATAATATTCAGGGGAAGACTTGTATTCCTGATAATAGCAAGAAGATAACTGATTGCGGAAATGCGGACGGAAGCTGTGATGAGAAGGACGGGAGCATGTGCACATATGTGTGCGGTGGATGTAAATGGCAGGAAACTAAATAGGATTAAAAAAATGTTTATTCTTCTCGAAACTTTTTGTATCTGTTTTTCAGAGTAGTAAATTCAAGGACAGGAAGATTATCAGTGTTGACAAGGGTGATGTTCTGCACATACTCATGCAGTTCTTCGTTTGTTCGGGTGTAGAGTGCAGTCATAAACGTTTTGGTGGTGTTGTATTCTTCCCACTGAAGATCAGCAAGTTCTTTTTTAACGCCCTCTGGAATAGTGTTGAGATTCTTCTGGAGTGTTTCCATAACAGAGAGGGGTGTTGCTGTTGCGACAACAACCACATCTCCCCTGCTGTCTTTGTCTGCGCCGAGGTTGAATTCATATGCATAAGGAAACACGCTGAGGACAGTGTTGATGAAGAGCTGGTAGTCTTTTTCAGACATTTCATATCTGGGCACCCATTGAGATAATATCCCTTTTTCATTCAAGTGGTTTCGTGCAGCCTGGTAAAATTCTTTGGTGAAGAGATTTGATACACCTGAAACCCAGATGTTTGGGGGTTCTGAAACAATGACATCATATTTCTCTTGTGTTGTTTCGATGTAGTTTCTGCCGTCTGCGAGGATAAGATTGACTTTCTCATTCTTGAGCACATCTTCGTTGTAGGATGCAATCACGGTGCCGACAGCTTCTGCGACTGCAGGATCTATTTCAATGACATCAATGGTTGGAATGGAATGTTTAACTGCAGATGCTGTGCTGAATCCTCCGCCGAGGCCGATGATTGCCATCTGTGCGGGACTGGGGTGAAGGAGCAAGGGGATATGAGTGAGCATGGCTTGTGTTAATTGGTCGCCTAAAGATGCGTCTGCTTTTCCGTTATTCTTCAGAATAATGTTTGTTCCTTGCCAGACAACGCTCACTTGTCCATAGGGGCTGTTTTTCAGAAAGACAATGCTGTCTCTTCCTTCCTTTGCATTGATGTAGCTTTCAATGGAATCATAGCGAGTGCCATGGTAATACACGCCTCCAAAGATGTAATCTGAGTTGTGGAGGGAGGTGAAGAATATTGCTCCAATGATGAGGATGAAAAAGAGTGCTTCTGCAACGTTGATGCGTATGGGTTTTTCCGCATAAATGAGGAAGAATGCTGCTGCAATGAAGAGGTAAATGCTTGCCGCAAATGTAGATGAGTAATTAAGTCCAAAGATTGGGATGATGGCAAATCCTGCAAGGAATGCGCCAAAAATGGCTCCGCAGGAATTGATTGCATACAGTTTGCCGACGCCTTCTCCGACTTTTTCGTGGTGGAGAACAATGGAGCTGAGAAGAGGTAAAGTGATTCCCATGAGAAACGTGGGAATCAGAAGGATTGCAATCAAGGTGAGTGTTTGCAGCGAAAGGAAGGTGGCATAGGTGGGAGAGGCGAAGAAAATGGTCAAGAACCATCGGTCAAGGTAGGGAAAGACTTTGATGAGGGTGATGCCAAAGATGCCTATGAAAAATTCAACCATGGCAAATGCAGTGATTTTATGGGTTATCTTGTGCTGCCATTTAGCATAACAAAAGCTGCCAGCACCAAGTCCGAGTAAGAAGCTGATAAGGACAATGCCAAAGGAGTACACACCACTTCCATAAATGAGAGAAACAAATCGTGTCCAGATGACTTGGAACATGAGTGCTGCGCATCCCGAAAGAAAAAAGAGGAAGAGCACGCTTCGAGAAATGGGGGAAGAGTGGGTGGTTGCTGATGGTTCTTGTGGTGATCGAATGGGAAAGGTGAGGATGCCTGCGATGAAGTTGGCGAGAGACGCAATGATTGATGTGGTCAGGAATCCGAATGAGGGGATGAAGAAGAAGATGGCTATAAGGACTCCTAATGATCCGCCAATGGTGTCTATTGCATAGGGGATGCCGACCGAAGATCCAATAGCGCGGTGCTGTTCATGGTAGAGTTTGATGATCATGGGAAATACTGCGCCAATGAGGAACGTGGGAATAATGAGGACAAGTGCAGCAAGAAAGAATTGCACGAGCCAGAAGAGGAAGAGTGAGGAGAAAGCGTTGTGAAGAGCAGTATAGAGGTGTCTGATGAGGGGGAAAAGAATAAGAGTTAAGAAGCAGCTGATGCCAATGCCAAAAGAGAAATAGCTGACGAGTCGTGATTTGTTTGCTGATCGTTCGATAAGCTTCCCTCCATAATAGCCGCCGAGGGCGAGCCCTGCCATGAAGACAGTGAGCACAGTGCTGACTGCGATGGCGCTTGTGCCAAAGATGTGGGATAATTCTCGTGACCACACAATTTCGTAGACAAGTGCGCTGAGTGAGGTGAAAAAGATGGTAAAAAGATAAATAAAAGTCTTGGAATGCATACGGAGCGTATAAGGTGGATGTTTTTAAGGGTATTGCATACTGAAACATGAATGTTTGTATGAATACCTTTCATTGAAATAATGTATATAAAAAGAGATGGGAAAAGAGTGAGGATGCCTGAATTATCATATCTGGTGCGGGACATGCTCAACACTGAACCTCCAGGCGGGTTAATTCTGGTGACAGGGACAATGGCTGGTGGCAAGTCGAGAGAGATTGTTGCGGCCTTGCACATCGCATACCAAAGGCTAAACGGAAAGGGTGTGCAGTTGTTCAGGCCGGGAAAGGATTCTCGGATGCAGGTGTCGCGGGATAGGGTTGAGATTCGGTATCCTGTTGAAGCAGTAATAAATGCTGCAGAGCTTGAGAGAAAAGTGCAGGGAGATACAAAGGTTGTGGGTATTGATGAGGCACATTTTCTGGATGCGGGTATTGTTGAATTGTGCCGATCATTTGTGACCTATGGGAAAGTGGTGGTTGTGGGTACGTTGTTGTTTGATTTTCGTGGCGAAGACATGCCCTTTATGCAGGGAGAAGATGGAAGAACGGTGATGGATTTGTTGCGAATAGCAGATCAGATTGTTCCGCAAGGTGTGGTGAACTGTAATTACGTTTCTCCAGAAGGGAGGACGTGTAATAGGCTGGCCTCGCAAGTGCAAAGGTATAAGGTAGGAAATCCTGCGAATGTGTTGCTAGCGTCTAATGCTTCTGATAGAGTGCACATTGTTGATGATAAGCAGAGCGAGTGGCTGTATGCGCCAGTGTGTACGCATCATCACTTCGTTCCGGGAAGTCGTGACAAACATAGGAATCGCACTATTCCTGAAAGCGCGTCATTTCGTTTGAGTTAGCTCTGCAAAAGAAATGCCTTTCTTTGCAGTGATGGCAACTGAATAGCCATACAGTTGTGCAGGTGTTTTTTCAAGCTGGGAAGGTTTGACAAATCTCCACGGAACGTGATTGAATCGGATGCCAATCCAGGGTTCAGCGCCGAATCCTTTTGCAAAGGTGATCAATTCTTGTATTTGTTCGTTTGTGATGTATTGTTTTCTGTCTCCCTTTGCTGATTTGCATTCGATTGCTAAGATGCGTCCTTTTTTTCCTGCAATGAGATCTGGGTTTGGTAAGGGTGTTGATCCGCTGCCTGCTGCTCTTACAACAACCCATCCGTGGTTGAAGAGCATGTGAAAAAGTTCCCGCTCAACGCGACTTCCTTTTGCTTTGTTGATAGTTAATCACCTCACATAATAATTAGGTTTGTTCTTGTTTATTAAGGTATTGTGTTTTTTTAGTTAGTTTCTTGTTCGCTGCGCTCACGCTTTTGCTATCAGTAAAATGTTCGATTATTGTTTCTCACCAATTAATAGAATAAACTTCCCTTTTGCTTTGAAACCATATTCTGGAGTATGAAGTAGATTATCTTCATACGTTGATTCTTGCATAGTTATTGAATAATTTTTAAGAAATCTTTTTAATAATTTTTTAGCAGCATTCATTGTATATAATGTACTATATTTTGATTCATCTTGTTTGTTAAAAGGTTCTCTTTGAATATCAGTAGCAAAATCAAGTATAATCATTCCTTTCTTTTTCAAAATCCTATTTATCTCTAAAAAAATAAATTCTAATTGTTTTTCTTTGAATAAATGTAAAGTTCCTGTACAAAATACTCCATCAAATGACTTATCATCAAAAGGAAATGTTGTAGTTATATCAAATTGTTTCAATTCTACTTTCTGTTTTTGTTTTTCAGATAATTTTGATTCAATTTTTTTTAATTCATTTGTATTTAAATCAGATACAGTTAGTTTATTTACTTTCTCAAGCAATTCAGGAAGATATCTACCATCTCCTGCTGCGAGATCAAGCCAAGTTCCTTTCATTTCAGTTTGTTTTAGTAATCGAAGAGTTAATACTTCTCCTTCACCCCAGATTGATTTGTTTAACATAACTATAATTAAAAAATAGAGATTAATAATCTTTCGGAGAATTAACACTCTAGCTCAAGCGTGAACCTTTATGTTCACCATAACAAGAAAAAATAAATTACTCTTCTAACTATCTCTTAAGTAAAAAATAAAAAGAAAAAAGGAGACTTTTTTTTACAAGTCTCGTGCTTTGACGGTTGCTCTGCCGTTGTCTTTTGCGCGACGAGAGGCGTCTTTGATAAGGTCTTCGACTTTCTTGCTGAGTTCTTCTGCGAAGTCTCCAGCAACGTTCATGTTTTTGACGAATTCCTTAATTTTGCTTCGAACAACTAAAAGTTCTGCCATGGTTTGTTTCACCTCGGTTGTTTTGGTTATTGACAATATTTGGCCTTCAGAAGGCCTGTATTGCGTGTTTATGAGAGTTTGGGATATGTGCTTATATTTAAGCTTTTCTCTTAAAAAGAGGGTGAACGAGGAAAATAATGCTTATTTTGGAGAAGTATCTTTCATGAAGGGAAAGAAAACCACATCTCTGATAGATTCTTGTCCAGTAAGAATCATAGTAATGCGATCAACGCTGATGCCGACTCCACCTGTGGGTGGCATGCCCACTTCGAGTGTTTGCACGAATTCTTCGTCCATGGGATGTGCTTCTTCGCTTCCCGCGCGTAATTGTCGTGCTTGTTCTTCGAGAAGTTGTCTTTGCAGTAGAGGATCATTAAGTTCTGAGTATGCATTTCCAATTTCCATTCCCGCAACATATGGCTCAAATCGTTCAATCAACTGAGGATTTCCTCGTTTCGTTTTGCAGAGCATTGTGGTTTCTTTTGGATGGTCAATAATAAAGACTGGTCCGACAAGTTTGTCTTCGCAAAGTTCTTCAAAAAGAAGTTGAATGGCAATGCCTCGAGTGTAGTCTCCTTCATATTCGATGTTGTAGTTGCGAAGTGTTGCTTGAATTTCTGCATCACTAAGTTTTGTGACATTAATTTTTGCATATTTTTTGATGGCATCAATCATGCTCAAGCGTTGCCATGGAGGTTGCAGGTTAATGGTTTTTCCTTTGAATACACACTTAGTAGTTCCGTTCACTTGTTTGGCAATAAATGCAACCATTTGTTCTGTAAGCTTCATGACATCTTCATAGTCCCAGTATGCTGCATATGCTTCCATGAGAGTGAATTCTGGATTGTGTGTCCTGTCAATGCTTTCATTTCTGAAGTCTTTGCTTATTTCATACACTTTTTCAAATCCGCCAACAATTAATCGTTTGAGATAAAGCTCATCAGAAATGCGGAGATACACGTCCATTTTCAGGTCATGGAGAAACGATTTAAAGGGTCGTGCGTTTGCTCCTCCGTAAATTTTTTGGAGGACTGGCGTTTCTACTTCAAGGAATCCTTTGGTGTCGAGAAATGCGCGCATGCTGCTGACAATCTGTGCGCGCTTGATAAAAATAATTTTTGTTTCTGGATTGCTAATAAGATCAAGATGTCTGTTTCTGTAGCGCGCTTCAACGTCTTTCAAGCCATGCCATTTTTCAGGGAGCGGTCGAATAGATTTGGTGAGAAGTGTCATCTGTGTGCAATGGATGGTGATTTCTCCCATTTTGGTTCTGAAGACAGTGCCGTGAATGCCGACAATGTCTCCAATGTCAAATTTCTTGAAGAGTTCGTATTGGGTGCTGCCAATATCATCCTCCTTGATGTAGAACTGTATCTTTCCAGAAGCATCTTGGAGGTGTGCAAAGCTTGCCTTTCCCATTCTTCGAAGGCTCACAATTCTTCCAGCGACAGATACCTTGTTTTTTGTTTTCTCTTCTTTTTTGAGCTTCTTGAAACGGTCAAGAATGGCTATTGTGTCATGTGTTTTTTCAAAGGTGTATGGATAAGGATTGATACCAAGCTTCTTGATGTCCTCGAGTTTTTTCAGTCGTTCGTTGATCAGCTCTTGTTCTGGTTGCATGAAGTGCCAGTAGGTGGCTTGTTTATATAGTTTATTATGAGGAAAGGAAGATATATAAACTGTTTTTCTAATCGAAGTATTATGGCACTTTCAGAGGAAGAGCAGAAAATATTGTATTCTATCATTGTAGATTCGGAGAATGATCCAATGAAGCCGGAGTTTCCTCCGGATAATCCTCAGTTTCCTGCAACTCCTACGTTTAAGATTGAGGTGCCTGGGTTTTCGAATGTGTGGTTAAAAGACGAAAGTAAGAATCCAACAGGCACAAATAATGATCGGAAGGCATGGGAGATGGTGGTTACATATCGGGATTTTTTACTTACAAAGAAGAATGGCCAGATTAAGGAGAAGCTCCCACAGCTATCAGTTATCACTTCAGGTTCCGCTGCTATTGCAATTCAATCACTGTTGAGACATTACAAACTTCCGCCATTAAAATGCTTAGTTGACTTGGATTTAAAAGATGAGATTCTTTTGAACTATGAATACTACTAGTAAACCTTTTTTTTCTGAAGAAAAGGAAAAATTAGGAAATAAATTCGCATTTGTTAGGATTTTGGGAGATGATCGTTTTGATCAGAATATCGGAGATTATAATGTTGGGTTAAGATACCTTGCTGATGCAGTGAAAAGAAAAGGGGTAGGAGTGGACATTTATGACCCTCTTGATACGGATAGGCTTACTAATCCTCAAGGATACGCTGTGGTTGGGTTTTATGTGCATCACATTAACATAGTTAAAAGTTTAGATCTTGCAAAAGCATTGAAAAAAAATTCTAGACAACCATTTATTGTATTTGGAGGTCATCATGCTTCTGCAACTGCGAAGGAAATTCTAGAAGATAACCCTTTTGTCGATGCAGTTTGTGTTGGGGAAGGGGAAGATATAATGTGCGAGATAGCTGGAAAGGTTGCGTCTGAAGAAGATATTTCAAATTATCGCGGAAAATTATCCTCAAATCCATATTGGGATATTGAAAACTTGTCTTTTCCGGAAATGCCAGAAGAGGTTTCTATTGCGAGGGTAAGCACTTCGAGAGGGTGTCCATATTCGTGTTCTTTCTGTACAACTCCTGCAATCAGAAAAATTCGAGGAGAACCCTTATTTAGAGCAAGAAGCCCTGAGAGTGTTGTTGAGGAGATAAGTAGATATGTGGAGGCAGGTGCAAAACAGGTGAGGATAAATGATGATATTTACATTCAGAGAAACTCAAGGACTCATGGCAGAGCTTTAGAGATTGCAAGAAAATTATTGCAAAATAGAGTAGATGCTAATTATAAGGCAGAATTCAGGATTGATGCGTTTGATCCTAATCAAATTTCTGAGTTAAGACTGTTGAGAGAGTCTGGTTTAAGAGAAGTGTTTTTAGGAATCGAAAGTGGCAGTGATAAAATTCTTGAAGAGTATAACAAGAAACTGAAAAGGAGAGATATTCTAGAGAGATTACATATGTATAACGATGTAGGTATTGTTGTTAACGCCGGAAACATATTAGTGTCTCCAAATAGTTCCATTGATGAGATTTGTGATTCTGTAGAAGGGTTTAGGAGCTTTGGTTTAGCGTATCTGTTTTTTAGGAGAGTGACGTTTCGTGCACACATTTTTCCAGGAACAGAGCTTGAAAGAAGATTACTTCTTGAGGGGAGAATAGAAGATAAGCCAAGATATGTTGATCGTAAGTATAGGCTTTTAGATAGGAGGATTGAAGATATTGCAACACTTTTTGAAGAGAGGATGCCTGAGTTTCTTAATAATTACGGAAGTTTTTTTTCCACAAGAAGAAGGGTGTTACATAAGGTATATGATGGGGACTCTTCTAATAACAAAAGAAAAGTGTTAGCTATACTAGATTTGCTTAATAACAAAGTTGCTGATTTGTTAATAGTGTGGTTTATGAAACTAGATCCAAAGCGAATTACCACTCATACTGCTGATGAGGTATTTGAGGTGATCGGCGATATGTTTGGAGAAGCTGAGAAAGGGTTAAAAGATGTTTGAGAAGAACTTATATGTAATTAGTGGAGCTCATGGGTCAGGAAAATCGACGCTTGTCAAAAGAGTCAGTGATCATTTAAAGGAAACTGGTGTGCCATTTGTATCTGTTTCAGAAGTTGCAAGATTATGCCCTTATCCAGTAGGTGAGAAGTCTACATCGCTCGCACAACAGTGGATTTTGTATCATCAAGCATTTACTGAGATAATTCTTGGACAGTTAAGATTGCCTGTTATTCTTGATAGATGTGTTGTTGATCATTATTCATATTATATTCATTGGAATGCCGGTCCTGAGATCTTCTTAGAGTCTTTCTTAGATAGATATCAGAGAGTGTTTAAACTTCCAGCAAGGAGAGAGTTTCTTGTCTCTGATGGGTTGCGACCAATTGATATTGAATACCAAAGGAAGATTGATCGTGTTATTACTGCTATGTATGGTAAGAGTGATAGGGGAAAGGATTGGTATGTAAATCTTGATCCTACTAAAGATGAGAGTATTGCTCTAGTAGAAAGGGAAGTGAGGAGGTATACAAAGGGTGTTTCATCGTTAGTAAGATGGCCTGATTTGGGTGAGGTGGTGAATGGTGAGTTAGAAATTGTTTCTACTCTTGATTCTGAATCCGTGTCTGGAATTATTGCAAGTATATTATCTTTTTGTGGTACTTCAGGTTATATAGTAAGAGTTATCAATGCTCCTGATTCAATCAAAAAGCATCTAGTAGAACAAGGGTTAGTCAATACATAATTTTTTATCTTGATCGATTTTGAAGTGAATTTTTTTGTTTCTATAGGCTTGTAGTGCTTCTTTTGCGAAGGGGAGTAATTGGTCTTCTACTTCGTATGGATGGATCCAAAAGGCAGTTGCTTCTTCAGTATCAGTTGGGTTGCCATCTCCTTTCCCATATAGTAATAATACTACTCTATGATCTTTAACACTTTTGTTTCTGAGTTCGCAAAAACCAATTGGGCGCAATGAGTCGGCTGGTATTTTAATACCTGTTTCTTCGAAGATTTCTCTTGCTGCACCTTGGTTTGACCATTCTCCAAATCTGAGACCTCCTCCAGGAATGGATAATTTATTAACATAAGGGCCTTTTTTCAGTTTAATAAAGAGAAGCTTGCCTTGATCGTTTTCTACGATTGCATTGACGTTCAAACGAAGCATAAAACTATGTCATTTCTACTATTTATAAAATTATTGGGAAAGAGAACTCTGTAGAAAGTTTCACTAAAATTATTAATTGATGAGCGTTTCGTTATCTCTTAAAAACTTAAACGATAACTAAAGATGTTCTCATGGCAGTTTACATAGATAAAAGCTTTCAGCAAAATAATTCAGAGCCTTCTATAGAGCGAGGAGTGAGTGAACATTTAAATAACTTGCTTTTCTCTAACTGAGGATGGAAGAATATCTTTTTGTCTTGGGAAGGGATCACGTGTTGAGCGTCGCAGAACTCTTTTCCTACTTCAAGAGAAAGCACATCAAGCATGAGTTGAAATATAAGGATAGCGCTGTTGCGTTGTTTTTGCTTGAAAAACTTCCAAATATTAATGAGCTTGGCGGCACAGTGAAGATTGCAAAAAAGGTTGACCTCAAGAGTATTGTTCCGGAGAAGAATAAGGTCTTGTTTTCCTTCACATCTGTCGATAAGAAAGATATACTGTTAGAGGAGGTGAAAGATTTCTTTAAGAGCGAGAAAGTGAAGGCCATGCAGAAGTATGCGCAAACAATAAACATTCCTCCGTCAAAGTCCGGAATGCTAGACTATGAATTTCTGCAGTTCAGAAAGCGGTTGTTTCAAGTGGTGAGTGTTTCAAATCCAAAAGGATACAAGGAGCGCGATGAAAATCGCCCTGCGTTTGACGCAATGAAAGTAATTTCCATTCGGCTTGCAAAGATCTTGATTAACTTGGCTGAGGCAGAGGAAGAGATTGTGGATCCTTTTTGTGGAACAGGAACAATATTGCAGGAAGCAGTATTGCTTGGATATAAGGGAATTGGCATTGATAGGAATATTGTTGAGGCGAAGAGAAACATTTCTTGGTTAGGTGAGCATGCTGCACAAAAGGTGCGGCTGATCGAGGGGGATGCACGAAATATCTCTGCATTGATCAAGAGGGGAGAAGCAGTAGTGACTGAACCGTATTTGGGCCCGTATTTGCGGAAGCTTCCTTCACAAGGAGAGGCGAAGAAGATTATTGCTGAGCTTGAAGTGTTGTATAAGCACGTGTTGAAAGAGCTTGCGAAAGTGATTTCTGGAAGGGTAGTTATCATTCTTCCGCGTATTCGCACCTTTACGCAAAAGTATGGTATTCAGGAAGATATCATTGGAAATGCAGGCTATAGGCCTGTCAAGCTTCCTGAGGGAATCCCAAACCCTATCTTTTATAGGAAGAAGAGGAGTCGGGTAGAACGCTTTATTTACGTTCTCGAAAAGCTTAAATAGCCTCTGGTTGAGAATGCTTTTGAATGGGAAGAATCAAGACACAGCTGATTAAGAGAACGAGCATGAAGTTGTACAAGCTGCATAAGAATAAATTTTCGACTGATTTTGATAAGAATAAGGTAGCAGTGCAGGGTGTATTGATAACGAAGTATAAGAAGATGCGAAATATTGTTGCGGGGTATATTACGCGCTTGGTGAAGAAGAATACAGATTAAAGGGATGCGATACGCTTAAATAGTTTTAAAAGAAAAGAAGTTTCAGGGAGAGGTTCTATAAACGACTGGGGGTATACTTATGGCAGAAGATAACAGTGATCAGCAACCTGAGGAAAAACAGCAAAGAGGCAGTAATGACAATGTGGTGTTTATTGGCGGAAAGCCATTCATGAATTATGTGACAGGAGTTGTCATGCAGTTCACCACTCAAGGTGCGAATGAAATTATCATTAAGGCTCGGGGGAAGTTTATCAGCAGGGCTGTGGACATCGCAGAAGTAGCGACAAAGAGGTTCTTGGAAGAGCAGGTGTTTGTGAAGGATATTAAGATTGATAGTGAAGAATTTAAGAACAAGGAAGGGAAGCAGGTGCGCGTGTCAACAATAGAGCTTACCCTAGGAAGAAAATAATTTCTTGTTTTGTCCGAGAGTAAGGTTTATAACTCGTTAGTACTCTAAAAAGTCAAGAGGTGATGGAATGGGAAGCATATTTCTTGAGATTGGGATCATTCTCATTGCAACAACCATTCTTGTCCTTTTATTTCGTTTTCTGAAGCAGCCTCCGATGCTCGCGTACATTGTTTCTGGCTTGATCATGGGCCCTTTGGTGTTTAACATTATTAAAAACCAAGAGATTCTTTCCAGTTTTTCCCAAATAGGGATTGCGTTCTTATTGTTTATTGTCGGTTTAAGTTTAAATATCAACATTTTGCGTGAAGTGGGAAAGGTTTCGGTCATTGCAGGCATTGGCCAAGTGCTTTTCACTGGATTATTAGGGTGGTATGTGGGAACATGGATTGGATTTTCCGCCTTGGAATCAATGTATTTGGGTGTTGCGCTTGCGTTCAGCAGCACTATTATCGTGATCAAGCTCTTGTCTGATAGTAATGACTTGGAAACATTGCATGGAAAGATTGCAGTGGGATTTTTGCTTGTCCAAGATGCGATTGCAGTGTTCTTGTTGATTCTTCTCAGCAGTTTTAACGCAGACGGCTTGGGAATTAATATTGGAATAACTATTATTAAAGGAATTATTGTGTGTGGAATTGCATTTCTTGCAAGTAAATTGTTTGTCACGAATCTTTTTGAGAAGGTTGCTCGTGCTCCAGATACTCTTTTTATCACTGCCATTTCGTGGTGTTTTGCGCTTGCCACCATTTCATATGGTCTTGGTTTTACTCTGGAGATGGGTGCATTTCTTGCAGGCGTCAGTTTAGCGTCATTGCCCTATAGTGTTGAGATATCGAACAAGATTAAGCCGCTTCGCGATTTCTTCATCATTCTCTTTTTTGTAGGCATTGGCTCATCAGTTGTACTGCCAAATCTTCAAGAACAGTTGATAACAATCATCGTGTTGTCTCTGTTTGTGCTTGTAGGGAAGCCGTTGATTGTGGTAATCATAATGAGCATTCTCGGATTCAAGAGCAGAACAGGTGTTTTGTCAGGTGTTGCAATTGCCCAGATTAGTGAGTTTAGCTTGATTTTAGTTGCGGTGGGAATGCAGCTCGGGCATGTGTCTGCTGCAGTAGTTTCAATAGTCTCTGCAGTAGGTATTGTAACCATTGCAGCGTCAACCTACATGATCACATACAATGAGAAGTTGTTTGCATTTTTTTCAAAATATGTGAAGTGGATGGAAAGGAAGGATATTTTTGAGAAGAAATTGTCGTTGCATCACGAGTCAAAGCAGTATGATGTGATCTTGCTTGGTCAGCATAGAATAGGATATAGCATCTTAAAAAATTTGATACAAAAGAAGGAAAGGTTGTTGGTTGTGGATTATAATCCGACAATTGTGAAGGATTTGATTGCAAAGAAGATTCCGTGTATTTATGGTGATGTTGCTGATCCTGATATTTTGGGAGAATTAAGGAAATACAAGCCGAAGATCGTTATTTCAACGATTCACTTGTTTGAGGATAATCTTCTGGTAACAAAGATCTTCAGGAAGCTGGGAAGGAATATCACGTTGATTGTGACGGCAAGCACAATTAAGAAGGCATTGGAATTGTATGCTGATGGTGCAGATTATGTAATCATTCCTCATATTTTGGGAGGGGAGAAAGTGTCGAGCATGTTGCGATCAACGATTGCGGATAAGCGAAAGTTAAAGATATTGAAGAGTAAGCATATTAAGGAATTGTTGAACGCGGAAATTCCTCAACAGTAATCCCTCAAAAGAGTTATAAAGAAGCGTTTCATTGGTGAGGAGATGGAATATCCTTTGGTTGTTTCTCATCTGAGAAAGTCGTATAAGGCAGGGCGAGAAGTAGTGCACGCAGTGCGTGATGTCTCGTTTAAAGTGAGGAGGGGGGAAATTTTTGGATTGCTCGGGCCAAATGGTGCAGGAAAAACGACAACGATTAACATGCTAACTGGTATTTTAACGCCAGATAGTGGGACAGTGAAGTTTTTTGGAATGTCTGAATGTGAAGAAACAAGAAATAGGATTAACACGGCAACTGCGTATAATAATCTCAATGGAGTTATTACAGTGCAGCAAAACTTGAGGGTGTATGCGAAGATGTATAATATAAGAAATGCGAATGCTGTTATTGATGATCTGTTGCAGAAGTTTGAAATCAATGATTTAAGGAATAGAAGGGTGTATGATCTTTCGTCTGGTCAGAAAACAAGGGTGAATTTGTGTAAAAGCTTGATTAACAGCCCTGATCTAATATTCTTGGATGAGGCGACTGCTGGTTTAGATCCGCATATTGCGCATGAGGTGAGGAAGAAGATTAAGGAATTAAAAACGACAGTGATTTTTACGTCTCATATTATGTATGAGGTTGAGGAGTTGTGTAACAGGGTTGCTTTTTTGAGCAAGGGAAAGATTTTGAAGATTGACACGCCAGAAAAAATAAGGGGAATGATCAAGGAAAACGTGATTATTGTGGAGTTTTTGTCTGAGCCAAGAAATGCAGAGCGGATTTTACAAGACTTGAATGTTGTGGGAAAGTCAAAAAATAAGGTTATTATTAAGCTGAAAGGAAAGGAAGATCTTGATAAGATAGTGCATAAACTTGTCACATCAGGATTTAAGATTCGGGATTTGCATGTGAAGAAGCCGACGCTTGACGAGATTTTTATCAGGGTTGCGAAGGGTGCGTTATGAGGTGGCATAGAATTCAGGCGATGTTGATGAAGTATTGGTATATTTCAAGAAATAGCCTGGACAGGATTTTTGATGTGGTGTACTGGCCGGTCATTGGGGTCATCGTGTTTGGATTCACGACTCTCTATTTGGAGAAGGCGGCAGGGGTGCCAAATGTAATTATTTTCTTGCTTGGAGGAATGCTGATGTGGAATTTGTTTGAAAGAATTTCGCAGGATGTGGGAGTATATATTTTAGAGGAGTTTTGGAGTCATAATGTTGCAAACACGTTTGTCACGCCATTGAAAGAGTCGGAATTGTTTGTTGCCTTGTGCATTGTGGGTTTTATTAGATCTTTGATAAGCTTTACAGTGATGGTTGGTATTGCATTAATAGGGTATCAGTTTAACTTTTTTAATGGGGGACTCATCTCTCTACTCTTTGTGATTCCGCTATTCCTGTTTGCGTGGGGTCTTGGTCTTTTAATGTCTGGCATGATTTTCCGTTTTGGAATGCGTATTCAAGTGTTTGTGTGGGGTGTAAGCTATTTGTTGCAGCCGCTTGCAGCAGCATATTATCCTGTGGAAACATTGCCAGTGGTATTGCAAAAGGCTGCTCTTTTTACGCCATTAGTATATGTCTTTCAGGGATTTCGTCTTTCGTATGGGGGAGCGTTTTCAGTTCAGTATCTTCTGGCTGCGCTTGGATTAAGTGTTGTGTATCTTGTGATAGGATACTTTATCTTTACAAGGTGTGTAAAAAAGGCGAGAAGGTCTGGCTTGTTGACAAAGTATTAAGCGATAGACTTTTATAATACGATGACACAGCATATATAATGAATATAAAAGAATTTGTAAAGATAACTAAAGCAAAGATATTTTTGTTTCTTATTGTGTTTGCAGCGTCAAGTATTCCTCGACGGGCAAATGTGGTTGATGCAGTCATTACATACACTGGTTTTCCGTTTCCATATATTACTGCAGTTACAGGAGCAAAACTAAATCAGCTTCCAGTAACAAACTATGCTTTTTCATTGCTTGGATTAGCAATAGATGTTCTTGTATTATATATTGTTGTTGCGATAATAGTCTCTCTTATAAGAAAGATGAAGTAAAAAGTGCCTTGGGGCGGATTTGAACCGCCGACCCTCGCCTTATGAAAGCGATGCTCCAGCCAGGCTGAGCTACCAAGGCATCCACAAACCTTTTAAAAAGCTCTATAAAAGGATTTCTCTATGAGAGATGAAGGAAAGAAGGCAAGGAAGTCAGAATATCCGATTGGTGATTTATTTTTGAATAGGTGGTCTCCTCGTGCAATGGCAAGCGAAAGTCTTGATGATGAGGATGTGTTTGCCTTGTTTGAGGCTGCGAAGTGGGCTCCGTCATCATATAATAATCAGCCCTGGAGGTTTATTGTTGCGCGAACGGAAAAAGATAGGAAAGTGTTCATAAATTTAATGGGTGCGTTTAATCAGCAGTGGGCTGGCAAGGCTCCGGTATTAATAGTGGTGCTTGCAAAGAAAACCTTTGATCATAATAACAAGCCTGCAGCGACGGCAATGTTTGATGCAGGTGCTGCGTGGGAAAATTTGGCATTAGAAGGGACGCGTCGGGGATTGGTAGTGCATGCAATGGAAGGGTTTGATTATGAGAAGACGCGAAAAGAGCTGGGTGTTCCTGATGACTATGCTGTTTGTTGCATGGTTGCCATTGGAAAGCCAGGAAAGAAGGAGGATCTTCCGAAAGAGATGCAGGAGCGTGAAAAGCCTTCTGAGAGAAAGCCGTTGAAAGAATTATTATTTGAAGGGAAGTTTGGAAAGAAATTACTGGAGTAACTTTTTAATGGCTTGTGCGACTTGTGCTTCTTCTCCTTTGGTGTATGTGCCATGTGGCCAGTTGATTAACCCATCCTGAGCAAATCGGGGGATTACATGAAAGTGAATATGGTTCACAACTTGTCCTGCTGCTCTCCCGTTGTTTTGGCCGATGGTGACTCCTTCTGCATAGGATGCGAGTGCATGTGTTACTTTTTTGAGGAGGGGCATAACCTCTGCGAGAACTGCATGAGGGGTATCTATTATGTTTTCATAATGCTCTTTCGGAATAATTAAAGTATGGCCTTTGCTGATAGGAGCAATATCAAGAAAGGCAAGTGCTTTTGGTGTTTCATCTATTTTTGTGCAAGGAATATCTCCTTTCACGATCTTGCAAAAGACGCAGTCTGTCATAGGTATAAGAAGGAAATACTTCTTTAAAAAGCTTCGTGCGAATGTTATGCGGATTGAGATGCAGCAAGTCGTTCGAGTTCGTTGGTGACGACTGGAATTGAGATTGTCTGGAATTGTCGATATTGGTGCATGTTTCCAATAGGGTCTCGAACAAAATGTTCATAGAAATCTAGTGTAAAGTCCACTTTCAGGAAAAAGAGAGTGTATTGTAGTAAGGGGTTTACGCAGATGCTCAGGGGAATTCCTCTAGTATCTCGGGAATAGTTAATGTCATGAGATTGTGTGCCTTGCCAGGAAGGTCGTGTTTCAAAGGTGAGGGCATCCGTCCTGTGAGCGACTCTCACTCCTTGTTTGGCGATGTGTTGGAGATCTGAAAAAGAGGTGATATTTCTTGTGCGAAAGAAGGCAAGAATGTGTGTTGCTGCAATAGTAAGGTCTTTTCGTGTGCATGGTAAGATGGTTGTCATAACAAAAGAGAGTAAAGGGAAACCTTTTAATGGTTTCTGAAATAACTATTACTATCTAGTATAAATGAAAGAGTGGATGGACCAGTCGGGATTCGAACCCGAGGCCCCCACCGTGCGAGGGTGGTGCTCTACCAGGCTGAGCTACTGGCCCATGGAAGAAGCTTGCGAGAATGTTGTTTAAAAATCCATCGGCACTAGAGTGAACCATTCACTGTTTGTATGTAGGAAAGTACTTGTTTCAAATTTTTTATTGCATGATCATATGTTTTCTTCCGTCGTTCGATGAGGAGTGCGTGCATGCCTATCTTTTTTGCAGGAAGATAATCTTTTTCGTATGTGTCTCCAATCATGATTGCTTCTGATGGTTTCACTTTAAATACGTGTAATACTACTTTGAATAAGGAGAGGTGTGGTTTTCTTTTGCCATGTTCTGCAGAGATAATCATGTGGTCTGCATATGTGCTTAATCCTATAGTGTCAAAATGATATCGTCCATGTTGGCCCCAGTTAGTAATAAATGCAATCTTATATCCTTTGTTCTGTAATGTTCTCAAAACATTTCTCGTTTCTTTGTAATAATGGAGGTGTTTGTGAGCATGACGGTTTTGGAGCATTTTTTCTTTGAAGAAATGAAAGAATTCGTCGCTGTTTTGGATAATTCTGACCCCAATGCGCTTCATATAAAGGCGAACTGCTTTGTTGACCTCTTTGTGGATTTTGACATCGAAGATTTCTGCGCGAAGCTTACCAAAGAGGAGATTTTTATTCAGTCCATATTTTTGGCAAAGAGTATCATGGTGAGAAGGATGGAACAATCTCTGAAATGGTCTTTTATCATAGATTAATGTGTTTCCAACATCAAAACATACCAGTTTGATTTTTTTCATAGGAAAGACTGGACCAGTCGGGATTCGAACCCGAGGCCCCCGCCATGCCGAGGCGGTGCTCTACCGAGCTGAGCTACTGGCCCTTTTGAGAAAGAAGGTGTTTCTGGAGAGTTTAAAGACTTTGCGACTGGAAAAAGAATTGCTTTTTGAGGTATATACAGAAACCTTTTTAAAGAAGTGTGAAGATTCATTCTTTTTTAGGATGGGTTCCCTATTACAAGGATTTCTTCGGGTTGGTACATATGCCACAAAGATTGGTGATTATATAACAAGTGTAGCAAGAGGAATATTCAGGTCGGGGGTGAATGGTGTTCAGCAAGAAAATGAAATTCCAGGCAGAAATAATTCTTTAGTGATAGAAAGGACTCCTGTGAGAGAAGGAGATATTCCTTTAAGTGTGCGGTGGACGCAATACTTTCAGCGTCTTGATGGTTTGAAAGCAAGGGCAGGAGAGAATGGAGGTGTGAAAAAAATTGAGAGAATGGTGAGTACAGCATTAAGAGTATACACAGCATGTAATGAAGGGCATGATATGTTTGGTGAAGAGTTAAAAAATTGGCATAATGTGTGTGTGCGAGTTCCGTTATTGCGTGGGGTAAATGCGGATGCGATGAAGAGTGATGGGATTGAAGATAAATTAGAAGGTATTCGTGTGCAAGGAGAGAAATTGCCTACAAACAGGGAGAGGTATTGTTTGTACACAAGATTGATGGCATTGAGATCATCTTTGATGTTAAGAATAATGAATGAAAGCATGTACACCTATATTAAAGGAGCTTCAGTAGAGGAAATTGCGAACGAGTTGATTAAAGAAGATGCTGATTTACGCGACGAGTTTGCCTGCCTTAGCAAAGAGCAGCTCTTTGTTCAGTAATTGGTGTAAAGTGTCATGCAGTTTTTCAACAGGTACGCGAATTTGCTTCTCAGTGTCTCTATCGCGCACAGTCACGGTGTTATTCTTGAGCGTGTCGTGATCAACAGTAATGCAGTAAGGAGTTCCTGCTTCTGCTGCGCGTAAATACCGTTTGCCAATGCTTCCGCTTTCATCATATTCCACAACAAAATATTTTTCGAGTTGTGCTTTGAGAGCAAGTGCTTTTTCTGGAAGGTTTTCTCTTTTAAGGAGAGGATAGATTGCGATATCTATGGGTGCAATAGGATAAGGAACAGCGAAGATAGTTTTTCCTTCGCCAAGTGTTTTCTTTTCGTAAAAAATGTCCAGTAAAGCAAAAGTCATGCGGTCTGGTCCGAATGCAATTTCAAGGATGTGGGGCACAACTTTGCTCCCATCTTCTCGTGTCACTTGAAGGGTTTGTTTAGAAAACTTTTCGTGTTGTGTTAAATCATAATCCTGTCTTTCATGGATGCCACACATTTCTATCCAGCCAAATGATTTGAGGTTCACTTCAATGTCCCATGCGTCATCTGCATAGAAAGCGCGTTCGTCTGGATGGTGTTGGCGCATGCGTATTCTTTCTCTTGGAATGCCCATCTTGATGAATTGTTGGTATGCAAGCCAAAGGCACCATGCGTATGCTTTTGTCTGCAGGTATTTCTTTTTGAGTGCATCTGCAAGTGAAATGTCTTGTGGTTTTTTTCCAGTGTCTTGGTCGTTGTGCGTCCAGAGTGGAAGTGTATCTTGTGCTGCATGGATAAATGCAGGAAAGTCATTTTTTAAAAGAGGATCAATGAAGAGTTGTGCTTCTCCTTGGGTGAATTCTCTGCTTCTCAAGACGTGCTGTCTTGGGCTTATTTCATTGCGGAACGCTTTTCCGATCTGGAAAATACCGAATGGTAATTTTTTTCTGAAGAATTCGTGTGCTCTTTTGAATGTGAGGTATGTTGCGGTTGCAGTCTCCGGACGGAGTGAGGCATCTGTGTCGCTGACAACTGTTTTCATCATCAGACTTTTTCTGTCGATGTCATATATGAAATCTCCTCCGCAAGTAGGGCATTTCATGTGATGTTCCTGGATGAAGGTCAGCAATTGTTGATCAGAGAAGCTGTCTGCGCACACATCATATTGTTCCTCAATGAGTTTGTCAACGCGGAAGGTTGCTTTGCACTTTTCACAGCTGATAGCTTTATCAACAAATGTGTCTAAGTGTCCGGATGCCTTCCAGACAATATCTGGTAAGACAATGGGTGATTCCAGTTCCCAGAATTGGTGTTCTTGGAAGACGCGTCTCAGATTGTTTTCAACCCTATTCTTAAGAAGTTTTCCGAGAGGGCCATAGGTGTAGAATCCAGAAAATCCACCGTAGAGCTCAGGAAATGGTCCCCAGATGAATCCCTTATTTTGGATAAAAGAAATGAGTTCTTCTAAAAAAGGGTTTTTCTGGTTTTTTTTCTTGTCCATAATCTTTTGAGATGAGTGCGTATTTATAACCGTTTTCCTTTAAAAAACAGGATAAAAGGGCTTTTTTTTGATGAACAAAACCTTTAAAACACGAGGAAAAGGTGTGCATGAGGATGTACAACCTTGAAGAAAATAGGATCATTGAAGAAGTCCAAAAGAGAAAAGCGAAGCGGATTCTCATGCAATTACCAGAAGGACTGAAAAAAGAAGCATTAAGGTTGTCAAATCTCATTCGTGAAAAAACCGGTGCAACCGTTGTTGTGTCTGGTGAGCCTTCATGGGGCGCATGTGACTTGCCTGTTGAAGAGGCGAAGCAGTTACGAGCTGATCTAATTGTGCATTTTGGTCATGCTCCATTTCACAAGCCAGACGTTCCTATCATATACATCGAGACGAGATACGATGCAGATAGTACGCCTCTTGTCGAGAAACACAGTTCTCTGTGGAGTGCATATAAGACGATTGGGTTAACTGCATCAGTCCAGCATCTCAATCAAATTCCTCAAATAAAACAAGTGCTCGAGAAGCAGGGAATAAAAGTTATTATTCCATCTGCAAAGGGGAGAGCGTTTCATGAAGGGCAGGTATTAGGATGTGAATACACAGGATCAAAGATGATTGAGAAGGAAGTGGATGCATTTATCTGCATCGGAAACCGTTTTCATTCATTAGGTCTTGCGTTGTCGACAGAAAAACCAACGTTTTTGATTGATCCGGTGAATAATGTTGTTGAAGATTTAGCAAAGCAGCGAGATAAGATTTTATGGCAGAGATCAGTGCTTATTGAGAAAGCAAAGGAAGCGCATTCTTTTGGAGTGATTGTTTCTCTCAAGTCAGGTCAGCAGAATGAGAAGGTTGCGGAATTTGTGAAGCAGAAGATTGAATCTCATGGAAGGGAAGCAGTCATCATTTCGATGAAGGAGATTATGCCTGATGAGTTGATCAATTTTGCAGGGGTTGACGTGTTTGTGGTGACTGCATGTCCACGAGTTGCTGTTGAGGACGTTGCAAAATATGAAAAACCGATATTAACAATAAAAGAGTTGTATGTTGCGCTTGGTGAAATGTCTTGGGAAGAAAATCTGAAAGGAGGGTTTATTGTTGCACCGTATGGTGCGCAATAGGAAAATGTACAAAGATTCTGCTGATGGAACAATATATGGAAGTCGCTTTTCCTACGCTGCGCGTGCAACATGGGAATTAATTAGAACAGATGTAGCACAAGCTGCATTGGAATGGGGTTTGAACAGGTTAGGATTATTAAAGGGGTCTCTTGACGGAAAATTGATGGGGGTTGTTATCCCAAAGTCAATAGCAGTTATAGTAAGCCCTCTTGTCTTTGTAGGAACCTATATTGATTCTAAAAAATGGTTAGAAAAAATAGAAGTCGAGGATCGTGAGAAAATAGGTTGGGGTCCTCATTAGTAATTACTCTTTTTTTCCTTTCAGCTTTTCAATAACTGTTTTGTCAGAAATGATGGCACTATTGCCGCTAGGATCTTCAATGATGATAGTGATAGGAATGTCTCCGAACTTGACTTTGCGAATTTTCTTGAGGAGGTTTTTTGCGGATGTTTTGTCTTCTTCCTCTGCGAGGTCTCGTTGTCCTTCGATGACTTTTTCGAAGCGTGCAAGAACGCCTTCAATATTTGAAATGTATCCTTCGCTTCCTGGTCCTGGAGTGACGCTCAAGCGAAGCTGGGGAATTTTGAGAGTGGCGGTGCTGCTTTTCACCACTCTCACATTCAAATCCTTATCGCTGGTCATTTCAAACGTGATCTTGCAGGGCTCTTTGTATTCTGCTGATTCAACGTCTGCGTGGTGTGCCTTGCAGCTGCTGCATGCCATGGAGAACAAAAACACTTTGCCGAAGTAAGGGATGTCTTGCTCGTCTTGAGTCAGTGTTAAAGTCTTTGCGCTGCAGAAGGGGCAGGGTTGGTGTTCGAGAACGTCCATGAGAAAGAGGTGATGATAAAAATTTAAAAGGTTTGTGCTTATTCTTTGACTTCTTCTGTTTCCTTGCTTCGGTAAATGTGGGCAAAGCTGGGAGTAACGACAATCCAGTCTTCGCTGACGCCTGCAATATCGCCGTCAATGGCGTCACAAGTCTTCTTTATTTTGTTGACAGTTCTTTTGAGTTCAATAATGTCCTTGTCTTTCAAGGGTTTGATGTTGATGAGCGCGATGGTATATCCTTCGCGAAGTGCGTCAAGAGCGTCTTTAATGTCATTAAAATCGCCCACAACAAAGGATTTTACCACTATTTTGGATCGTTTGCCAATATCTTTAGTAGTGTCTATTTCCACATAATCATCTGCATATTCGTCATCATAATCTTCCATTGAAGATGAACCAAGGCCAAGACTGTTTTTGATGCGTGAAAAGACACCCATTTGCTATCCTCCAATGAGTACTTATTAACCCTCTCTGTTTTATAAAGATTTCTATGATCGACTTTCTAATGTGCTGACTGCGTTCCAAATTTGTGTCCGGGTGTGCGGTTCGAGGTTGGGATCGTCACTGAGCTCGTCAAGTTGTTGAATAACCTGGTCAATCTTGATGGCAGTTGACTTTCCATTTGTGTCTTGCAATGAGGTTATGCTAATCTCTATTTTAGATCGAACATTTTTTGGTACTGTCGTATCCTCGTGAATGCTTGCGAGGATGTTAATTGCATCTTTAACGCTGACCATGTTACTTTCCCCCTTTTTCTTGAATGTGCGCAAGAAGCTTCTGTTGAAGTTCTTCTGCTGTTTCTCTGAGTTTACTCTCTTGTTTTTCTAATGTTTTGATGCGAAGGTCAAGGATCTCTTTTTTTGATTCTAAGTCTTTGACAAGCGCTTCTTTTGGAGTGCTGACCATGATGTTGCCAATAATCTTGTAGGGCTTTTCCTTGCTATTCTTCAGTTCAGTGAGTGCATTTTCAATTTCGCCGAGTTGCATCTGGAAGTTTTGGCGCTGCATAGCATAGGATTGTAAGTTTTGTTCGAGGAGTTGGAGCTGAGCAATATCTTGCTCTGATGGTTGTGATGGTGTCATGGTATCCTTATTCTGCTTTGACTTTGGTTGAAACAGTTCGTGGCTTGTAGAGAATTTTATGGCCGCAGTAGGGGCATCGAATTTTCTTCTTGATGTATTCTGCTTTGACATCCTTGCCGCAACTGAAACATTTGTATGCTGCCATGGTTAAATAGTATATGCATCTCCGGTGAATTTGTTCTTACATTTGGCGCAGGAGTAAATGCCTACGGATAGTCTTTGTGCCTGGTGTCTGCCGCAATGAGGGCATTTGGCAGTGACTCTTTTTTCAACCTCTAACACTTTGGCACGAAGTCGTCTTCCGTATCGTGCTCCGAATCGTCCTGTTGATCCGACTTTTTTTGTTGCCATGGTGTGGTTCTGTATTCTTAAAAGGTTTTCTGTGTGTGGATGAGGCCGCGAGGATTCGAACCCCGATTGTCAGGTATCTTGCCTCATGTGTGCTGAAGGTCCCAAACCTGAAGTGATAACCAAGTTACACTACGGCCCCGGGTAGAGGGCTGTCATGCTTCTTTTAAAGGTTTCTACTTCTTTGGTTTTTCTTGCTTCTTTTCTTCTTTCTTTTCCTCTTTTTTCACTTCTGTTTTTTCTTCTGTCGCAGCTTTTTCTTTTGGTTCTTCTTTCTTTTCTGGTGCTGCAACTTGTTGTTCAGCCTTCTGCGCTTCTGCAGCTGCCTTGAGTTTTTCTTGTTCTTTCTGCATGACCACTTGGATCTCTGCAAGCTGCGTTTTCAGGCGTGCTGCCTTTTCAGGGCTGACATCTGTTTTGTGTGCGTTAATTTCTGCAGCATATATGCCCTTGCTGAGGTGTTGGTTGAAGGTGTGGCTGTCAACTCCCTCAATTAAGACACCAGCGCTATTGCAGCTCCCTGCAACAGTCTTCATTGCAGATACAAGGTTCTTGTCGAACAAGCTTCCTTCTTTCATTTTTGCTATTTTGATGACTTGTTCAACAGCAATGTTTCCTACTTTCATGAAGTTGGGTGTGCTGCTGCCTTTCTCAAGAGCGAGTTCTTTTTTAATCAATTCTCCAGTAGACGGGCTTCCCACAGAAATCTCATAGCTTTTGTCTTTATCATTAACTTTAATCTCAACAGGAACTTTAACGCCTTTGAAGACTGCTGTTTTTTCATTCACTTTGGAGAGAACCTCTTGGATGTTAATCTTCATGGGTCCAAGGGTTTGCGCGAGCTGGGGGCTCGCGGCTGCTTTTCCTCCGTCCACAATAAGTTGTATTTTGGTCATTCGTCTTTTGATTCTTCTGATTTCTTTTCTTCTTCCCTTCTGATGACTTTCACTGAGTCAAGTTTGACAGTGATTGGAATAGGAACAGCAACTTCAAGCAGCTCAACAACGACTTCTCCTTTAGTCTGGTCAATTCTGGTGACTTTTGCTTTTTCTCGCTTGAATGGTCCAGTAATGATTTCCACAGTGTCATTCTTTTGAATATTAACTTGCACCTTCACTTGCTCGAGCATATGCTCTATTTCTTTGTACTCAATTGTTTTGGGAAGTAATCCTCGGGCATACGGCACTTTGTAGTATGCTTCTTCTGCGAGTTGTCGTGATTCTGCTTCGATGAAGATGTAGCCGCGAAGTCCGTGCGGGCGGATCACGCTGTAAACGTGCAGTCCTTTTTTCTCCACATTGGAGCTGATGAATTCAAAGACTTGGTCTTCCCTGTTTGATGTGGTGCGGAGGGCGAAGATGGGCATGGTTTAGGAGTAGATTTGCCAGGCAATATTAATAATAAATCCGATCAGTCCTATGATGAGGATGCCGATGCTGGATACCTTGACAATGACGCTGAATTCCTCCTTGCTAGGTTTTTTGGTTATTTTAAATACTCTGATGCATTCGTGCACAAAACTCTTCAATCTAGTGAGCATAATAAAACAAGGGGAAAAGGGGCTTTTTAAAGCTTTTGGGCGTTCTGCAGGGAAAAGAGGGTCATTCACACAAAATCAATGCCTAAGCTATCCCTGATTTCACGCTGGTTTTTCTGTGATCTCTTGCTGCGTGGCCCGAGAATTTGGGGGCTTTCCACCCCTGTAATGATGAGCATGACTTTGATGGTTTTGGTGAGGTCTTCCATAACTTGAGCTCCCCAGATGATGCGTGCGTCTTCGCTGAGTTTGTTGCTGACTGCTTCAACGACGCGTTTTGCTTCTTCCAAGGTCATGTCTGGCCCTCCAGAAACATTGATGAGCGCTCCATTGGCTTTGCTGATATCCACATCAAGAAGAGGATTGCTCAGTGCTTTTTGCACGCTTTCTTCTGCCCTGTTTTGGCTGTCGCTTTCTCCAACGCCTATCATGGCTACTCCTCCTCTGCCCATGACTGTGCGGATGTCTGCAAAGTCGAGGTTGACAAGTCCGGGAACGGTTGCGAGTTCCGCAATGCCTTTCACGGCATTGGTTAAGATTTCGTCTGCAACTTTGAACGCGGTTTGGAGAGGGAGGTCTGGTGCAAGTTCAAGAAGCTTGTCATTAGGAATGACAATAAGTGTATCAACACTATTCTCGAGTTTTTCAAGTCCGTACATCGCGTTTTCATATCTTCTTTTTCCTTCCATTTCAAATGGTAAGGTGACGATGGCAACAGTTAACGCGTTCAACTTTTTTGCTTGGTCTGCAACGACAGGTGCGCTTCCCGTTCCTGTTCCCCCACCAAGGCCGCAGGTGATGAAGACCATGTCTGCTCCTTGGAGTTTGGTGCGGATGTCGTGCTCGCTTTCTTTTGCTGCTTCTTCACCTACTTGGGGAATGGAGCCGGCGCCAAGTCCCTGGGTGATCTCTTTTCCGATGAGAATTTTTTCTGAAGCGTTGGTGTACAAGAGATCCTGCGCGTCAGTATTGATGGCAATGGTTTCAGTGCCGATGATACCTACTTCCGCAATTCTATTGAGGGTGTTGTTTCCTGCGCCTCCGCATCCGACAACTTTTATTTTTGCTTTTTGTTTGTTGAGAAGTTGCTCAAGCTCTTCGTCGATGGCGTGTCTTTTTTGGTTTGATTTGAAAGGAAGAGTCATGGTATCACAATATTAAATATGCGCCGTTTGCTCGAAAGGAAACGGATAAAAGAGAGAGTCTGGTTTCTTGTATTTAAGCTTATTTATTCTTCAGTGGTGTCTTTTCTGGTGGTGGTAAAGGAGCAGTGATAGTGATCGTTGTAAGCTCGGGAATGAGCTTTTTGATATGGGTGATAAGTGCATCATGCATTTCTTTGGGAAGCTGAAATTGGAGTGCTGCTGTGTCTTTAGTAATGGTGCAAGGAATATCTTGTCCAAAAAGACTTTTTAAGAATCCAGAGAGTTTGCGGTGAGTGTCTGTGATGATAGTGTGGATAATAATGTGGTAATGGACACTTCGCCCTGCAAGAGGGTGATTAAAGTCAATAATCACGCGTCCTCCAGAAACGCTTTTGATCACCCCAACAATGCCGTCAATATTTACTTGCAGTCCAGGCATGGGTTTGATGCGTTGCTTGATGAATGTCTGCATGGGCATGATCTTAATGAGTTTTGAGTCTTTCTTTCCAAACGCGTCGTCTGGTTGTAAACTAATGTCATATTCGCGCGTGTCTTTGTCTATCAAGAATGCGTCCAGTCCTTTGACGATTTGCTGTTCTCCGACGCAAATGATGCGAGAGCCATACGAAGCCTGCGGATTATAGACTCCTTTGTCTTGTGCAGTGTGTGCGGAGGTGAGGTCAAAAATAGTATGATCATCAAGAGTGCCGATGTAGTCAATTTCAATAAAATCCCCTTTCTTGATTTTCATGAGGGTGTTTCAAGGTATAACCTATTTAAATGTTATCCTAAAAAGAATGAGGAAGAAAAGAGGGTTGTGGAGTGGGAGCACAATATTTATAAAACCGCCTGTTGCACAAGGGGGTATGGCGGAGACGAAACCGATTGATGTTGGGAGTTTAAAGCCGGGAAAATATGTGGTGGTTGATGGTGTTGCATGTGTAGTGAAGAGTGTGCAAACGTCTCGCCCGGGAAAGCATGGTCACGCGAAATGCAGGATAGAAGCAGTGAGTTTAATTGATGGGGCAAAGAAGATTTTTATTAAGCCTGCGCATGACACGATGGAGAGTCCTCTGGTTGAGAAAGAGTCTGCGCAAGTGTTATCTATTACAGGAGACATGGCGACAGTGATGGACATGAAAACATTTGAAACATTTGAGTTGAAGATTCCTGAAGAGTTAAAGGAGGAAGTAAAGGAAGGGACACAAGTGTTGTACTGGATTATTCTTGATCAGAAAGTGATTAAGGAAGTGAGGGCTGCACAAGATGGTTAAGTTTCCAGAAGCGACAGCGCGGAAGTTCAGGAATGTGTTTGCGTGTCGGAAGTGCAAGACAAAGATGCGGTCAAATCCGCAGAAGATTATTACAAAAACATTGTCGTGTAAAAGATGTGGATGCAAAGTTTTTAGGCCATTGAGAAAGATTAAGGTTGCGGCAAAAGCCTAAATGAAAAAGGAGGGAAGAGAGTGAATATTGATTTATTGTTTGCAATTGTGTTTTATGGGCTTCTCTTAGTATACTTCTTCAGGCATCGTGATAAGTTTCAGGTGCAGGCGAAGATCTTTGCGTTGTACAGGACAAAGCTTGGATTGAAGTTGATGGACAAGATTGCGAAGTCCTGCCCGCGTTTCCTGCGATTGATGGGTGGTATTTCTGTTGTTGTGGGATTTGGTGGGATGGCATTTATTTTTTATTTTTTGATCAAGGGAACTTTTGATTTGTTGTTTGTGGCTGATGCAGCTCCTGCGGTTGCGCCTATTTTGCCGGGCATCAAGATTTTGCCTGGCCTGCCAGTATTGTCTTTTTGGCATTGGATCATTGCAATATTTTTGGTTGCGGTGGTTCACGAATTCTGCCATGGCATTTATGCAAAACTGTATGATATTCCTGTCAAGAGTTCAGGATTTGCCTTTCTTGGTCCTATTCTTGCAGCGTTTGTCGAGCCCGATGAGAATGTGATGAAGAAAAAGAAGAAGTATGTGCAGCTCGCACTTTTTTCCGCTGGCCCATTTTCAAACTTGGTGATGGGTGTTCTGTTTATGCTTCTCTTAAATCTAGTGTTCATTCCTGCAAATGCGTTTGTATACGAGCAGGATGGAGTAACTGTGAATAAGCTTCTTGAAGGATATCCTGCAGCAGCTCTTGGGATTGAAGCGCCATTTACTATTATAGGTGTCAACGGGAAAGATACAAGATCAGTGTCTGCGTTTGTGAACGTGACACAAGAGGTGAAGCCAGGTGACAGTATTACCTTATTGACTGATAAAGGGGAATATGCAGTGAAGACTGTGGAGAATCCGGATAATAAGAGTCGCCCATTTATTGGGATTTCTGAGCTTGAAGTCAAAACAAAGCCAAAGGAGGCAGTAGTAAACAAGTATGGTTCTTTCGTGCCAAAAGTATTTTCTTGGACGCACTTGCTTGTCTTCTGGATGGTGGTGGTAAGTGTGGGTGTGGGTTTGTTTAATTTGTTACCCTTAGGTCCGATTGATGGCGGGAGAATGTTTTTGACAGGTGCAGAATTGCTCATGAAGCCAGAGCGTGCAAAGAAAGTATGGTCAATTATTTCATTCTTTGGCTTGCTCTTAATTTTTGTGAATATTGTTCCTTATCTGTGGAAGCTGCTCTTATTTATGGTGAAGCCATTGACAGGAGCATAAGATGCTGGTGGATGTCCACTGTCATCTGGATCATGTAACTTTTTCTGGTAAGTTGGATGCTGTCATTGCAAATGCAAGAAAGGCAGGGATGAAAGCAATTGTAACATCTGGTGTCAATACGCCAACGAATAGAGTTGCGCTTGAGCTTTCGAAAAAGTATGACATTGTGAAATGCACGCTTGGTTTGTATCCTACTGATTTGTTGGGGATGGGTGCTGATGAGGCAGGTATTGCCAGGCAAGAGGGAAAGTTTGACATTGATGCAGAATGTGCATTCATCAAGAAGCATAAGGATGAGATTCTGGGGATTGGTGAAGTGGGTTTGGATTATTATTGGGATAAGGAAAGGCATGCGGAGCAAAAGAAGAATTTTGAGAAGATTCTTTCGTTTGCAGAAAAGCTCAAGAAGCCAGTTGTTATTCATTCCAGGCAGGCGGAGAAGGATTGTATTGATATGCTCGAGTCTTCGCGCTTGAAAAGGGTTGACTTGCATTGTTTTATGGGTAACAAGAAATTAATCAAAAGAGCGGAAGACTTAGGTTTTTTCTTTTCCATACCTGCGCTTATTGTACGGTTGCAGCATTTTCAGATGCTTGTAGAGCAAGTCTCATTGTCTCACGTGCTCACAGAGACAGATGCACCTTTTTTATCTCCAGTGCAGAATGAAAAGAGCGAACCGTTGCACGTGCAGCAAACAGTGAAGATGATTGCAAAGATAAAGAAACTTGATGAAAGTGAAGTGGAAAAAAATATTTTTATGAATTATCAACGCTTATTTTTGTCATAATGAGATTTTTTCTTGATGAGTGACAAATAGAAAACTATTTAAAAGATAACATCTCATAGAAAGTATCATAATGTACTAAAAGAGGTGAATCTTATGGCTGCAAGAAAACGAGCACGACGTGCACGAACGACAGCGCGAAAAACAACGCGAAAACGCCGACGAAAAAGATAAGTTTTTTTTCGCTTTTTTCTTTTTTTCTTTTATATTTCTACAATTCTTCCGTGACTTCCTGGATTAATAATAAGATATTGTTGTACTTTGCATGATTTTCCAGCAGTCTCGTGGAAGTGTCCGCATATAGTAAGCACTGGTTTGAGGAGTTTGATGACTTTGATGGTTGTTTTGCATCCGCGATGGCTGCGCATCCACGGAAGATAGTCTAATGGTGTGTTGTATGGTGGTGCGTGTGTGACAAAAATAACCTTGTCATCTTTCTGTAAGTGTTTTTTGAGTTGTCGTGCTTTTTCCTCCATGCCTGGTGCGGTGAATGAAAATCCTCCTTCTCCAAATCCGAAGAAGACATAATTCCCGTCACGGTATACTTTTTTGTGAATATTAATGAGTGAATGATGTTTCTTCGTCATTCGGATGACATCTTCAGGTGTTTCATGAGGCCTATTTCCAGGAATCATAAGGATCTTCTTGCCTGCATGAAGTAGGGTTTTCAGAGATGATTCATACTGGCTTCCATAAAGGGATAAATCGCCTGCATTAATGAGGTAGTCAACGCTTTTTCCTGCCTTGGCAAGCTTTGCGAGCGCTGTTTTTCCCGCATGGACGTCAGCAAAACAGAGGAGGCGCATCGATGTTTGACACAATAAAATCTTATATACTTTGCGATACCTCTAAAATGAGGATGAATAAGGAGCTGTTGGTAGTGGGGGTTGACCCTGGTATTACGACAGGATACGCAGTGCTGAATCTTGATGGTGAGCTCATTAGACTGAAGAGTGCGAAATATTTGACATTAAGCACATTAATTAGTGAAGTCGTTGATGAAGGTAAAGTGGTTGTGGTGGGAACAGATGTGCGTTATTCTCCGAAGTTTGTGGATAAATTTTGTTCGAAGTTGAACGCTCGGCTGTTTTCACCGAAAGAAGATATGAAAGTCGGTTTTAAGCAACGGTTAACAAGTCAATACAAGACAAGGGATGATCATCAGCGGGATGCGCTTGCTGCGGCGTTGTTTGCGTATGGTGAGGTGAAGGATGTAATTGCACGAGTTGATGCACACCTGAAGAGAGAAGGGAAAGAGCATTTGTCTGATCAGGCGAGATTAATAGTGCTTCAGGGAATGCCTATTGCAGATGCAATTCCTTCTCTTGAAGAGAAAGAAAAAATAGAAGTGAAGGTGAAGAAGAGAATTCGGGAGAAGGTAAAAAAGTCAGTGAGGTTTGCAGAGCACGAGGAATATTTGAAAAGAATGAATCAAGAATTGCAGCGGCAAGTGCAGCAATTGAATGAAAGATTAGAAAGAGTAACAGGAAAAATGAATAAGATAGTAAATCAAAAGATTATGTCTGTTCTTGAAATCAAGAATAGGAAGATTGATCTTTTGCAGCAGCAGGTGAGCGAGCAGCAGAATGAAGTGCAGTCATTGAAGAAGAGTCTTGCAGATATTCATAGTTTGATAATGACGACAGAAAATAAAGTGTGTGCGAAGAAATTCAAGACATTAAACATTGATGAGATATTATCTGCAGTAAAAAAAGGTGATGTGATTCTTGTTGATGATCCGAATAGTTTTAGTGAGAAAACGTTTGATTTTTTGAGGGATAAGGTTGATACAATTCTGTATAAAAAGAAGCCAGGGAAATATGTCTCGGAGAAGCCGTTTAACTGGGTGAATGTGGAAAATCTAGGTATAGTAGAACGAGAAGAGTTTGCCTTAGTAAATAAAGATACGTTAGAAAAAGAAAAAAAACAAGCAAATTTGTTGTTCAAACTGGTTGAAGAATATCAAGAAGAAAGAAGAGGGTCGCTGTAAGAGAAGTCAATATAGCCGCGCATGAAGGCGCTTTCTGATGCAGAAAGCTCATCTTCCTCCTCTAAATAGGTAATGCCTGCTTCACTGTATATAGTACATTCTTCTTCATCTTCCTCTCCTTTGTGGAGGGGCAGCTGTCGGAGCTGTGCTGAGGTTAATTCTTCTATTCTTTCGATGCTGATGTGCATTTTTTTCACCTCCTCTGTGTTTCTATGAACGTGTATCCGTCATCTCCTTCTGGAGAAGAAAGAGAGAGGAATTTATATAGGAAGTGCGAGTCTTTGAGAAGTGAAGAGTGTTTTATCTGTCTGATTGTTTCCAAATAAAGGTGAAATAGTGTTTAAAACTTTCTGCCATGTCTGGATCTTTGATAAGCACTGCCCGTGGAGAGTCACCTATCTCAAAAAGGACAACATAATCTGTAAAGATGTCAACCCATGTTGGAGTGAGTGAGTCTTTCTTCATATAGCGAACGAGAGTGTATCCTGCTTTTTTTCGAGTTTCTCCATAGGATCGAGCTTCTCTTTCATAGATGATTTTAAGCCAAATGCCTGCTTTCACTCTCTTTTTTGTAAACTGTTGGAGATGATTATATAGTAATTCTTGAACACGAAGAGGGACGCCCATTGCATATATTGTGTCTCCTTTGTGTAGAGTGCGAAGCATAAGGTCATAAATGGACTTAAGAGCGCGAATGCCTTCATAGAGTGTTACAGTGCGAGTAATTTTATCTTTTGTTTGTAAGCTTTTTAATTGAGGGACAACATCTTCAGTAATCATTCTTCTTTGATGGTCAAGATGGTCAAGGATGGTGTCAGGTGAGCTTGCGAGGAAATAGTATTTGTTGTTTTTAGTGACTGAGCTCGCCAGGCCTTTTGATTTGAGTTTGTCAAGTGTTTCATATATCTTTGAACTGGGGATGCCTGATTGTTTGATGATCTTTCCGACTGGAGACTCTCCAAGTTCAAGAAGTGCCATATACACTCTGATTTCGCGAGGAGTAAATCCGACTCGTTCAAGTTGTTTGAGATACATCATATTCTTACTCTTGCAGTGGATTTATTAATGTTTCTTTTTACTACTCCCAAAAGGGGTAAATTACCTTTTAATAGTGGTTACTACTAAATAGTAAATATTATATCTGAAGCCATAAAAAACAATGAACACAAAAACAAAGATTGGTATTGGTATTATTATCATTATAATCCTCTTGGGAATATCAGTCATATTTATAGCGCAACCACAAGAGCAGGGAATATTTACTATAGGAGCAATTGTGCCTTTAACAGGACCTGCTGCAGATACTGGGGAGCAAATCAGAAATGGATTGCTATTGGCAGTGGAAGAAATAAATCAAAAAGATGGCATAGCGGGAAAACAAATTTCTTTATTTCTAGAGGATAGTCAGTCAAAGCCACAGATTGGTGTTACTGCATTTCAGAGCCTTGCAGAACTAAAGAATCCCTGCTCGGGTCATTTCTCCTAATGATGCTCCCTTGCCTCCAGCAAGAGTTACATCGTTCTTGGTAATGTGGGTGAAATGTCGGATTAATTCCATAGATGTAGAGGATCAGTTCTTGTTTTTTAATCCTTCGTATTCTTCTTTCGTATAAACTGAAATAGTGACCATAAAGCTTAAATAAGAGTAATCCCTAGAGATTACTATGAAAACAATTACTATTAAACTTCCAGAGGAAGAAGCAAAGAAACTTGATCAGTTCATCAAGAAAAAGAATTATCTCTCAAAATCAGAATTTCTTCGCAATTTAATACGAGAAAAAATGGAAGAAACAATGAAAGAAAAACAGGGGTGGCTTGCTCTCGCGGAACAATCGATGAAGAAGGTATGGGACAACAAGCAAGATGATGAAGTGTGGAACACATACATATGATTGAACAAAGAAATCTTCTTTTAGTTCCTTTCCCTTTCTCTGATCAATCAGGGAGAAAAGTAAGACCGGTTGTCGTAGTAAGCAATAATGATTTTAATGAATATGGAGAAGATATTATTGTTGTTGCTGTCACTTCCAAAATTACTAAAGAGAAATATACAGTTTTTCTCTCTCCCGATGATATGGAAGAAGGGAGCTTAAGGCATAATTGTTGTATCAAGGTTGAGAATATTTTAAAAATGGATAAAAAATTAATCATGAAAAAAATAGGAAAGGTTAAGCAAACGACCTTTCAAAAAGCAATCGTGATTCTAGACTCTATAATAAAGGAATGAAAAAAGATAAATTAAAATTCATTCAGTTTCTTCACAGTTCCATATTCCACAATCGTGCTTCTGCCAGGCTGTCCCTTGTTGATTTCTTTGAGCATGATGAATTTCCCGCTTTCCAGGTGTTTAATTTTTCGTTGAAAGCTTGAGTAGCTAAGTGTTCCTTTTTCTTTGTACATATCATACAGTTGTTTAGTAGTACATCCACTATTGTTCTTGATGAGTAAAAGAATAGCGTCTTCTTCATGAGAAAGTGTGGAAACCTGTTTGATGCGGAAGTCTCCCAGTGTTTTGATGGCTTTTTCTGCATGGATTTTTTCAATCGCTCTCTTGCTTTCTCCTTCTGCAATCTCTCCTGCTTGTTTCAATAAATGCAAGCCAATGCGCATGTCTCCGAGTGCGGTTGTTTTTTCTGTAACAAGGGTGAATGCATCCTCTCCAAATACTCCAGGAACAAATGCGTATTTGATGCGTTCCTGTAAGATGCCGCGAATTTCATCTCCCTTGTATGGTTTAAATTCCAGAACTTCAGGGAGAAGTCTGCTTTTCACGCGTTCATCCAGCTCATTGATCCAGTTGCTGTCATTGGTGATAAACAAGAGGCTTTTAGTGTACACATCCTCAGTGAGCATGTAGAATATCTGCTGGTCGCTGATCTTGTCTGCTTCATCTAATACAAGAACGACTGCTTTCTTGTTGAGTATGCGTGTGATTTCACGGAAGAGCTCGCTTGTATCCCTGTTTTGCACGAATTTAAAGCCTATTTGGTCGCAGATGTCTAATGCAATCTTATGTGCAGTGTCTTTCTTCCAGCAGTTGATGTACAAGGGAATAATTTCTGAGGTTTCCTTTTCCAGTTCATTCAGGAGGTGTTTGACGGCAACTGTTTTGCCGATCCCTGGCTGTCCGGTAATGAGGAGGTTTTTGCCGTTTCTCTTCTGGAATAAGGGTTTTAAGCAGCTTGCAATGTACTGTTGTTCATTTTCCCTGTATTTGATGATAGGGGGCACATAATCGGCATCGAGAGGCATGGTATCAATAAAGAGACTTTCATCGCCTCGTAGCATATTCTTGAACAGACTTCCCATATCTCTTCAGATGCTGGTGGTGTTTTTAAAGATTTATCAACTGGGAGAGATGCAAATTTTTAAATAAAAAGGGAAACAAGAGGAGTTTCCTAAACAGAAAGGGATCGAAATATGAAGGAAAATTAATATGGCTGATAAAAATTGTCCGTATGCAGAAATGGTACCTCGTGTTTTTTTGTTTTTTGGTGTAAATAATATAAGATGTACTCTGCAAGAAAAGCACTTTACGTATTTCGGAACGAGATATTATCCATGTGAATCTGATGAGTATAGAACATGCTCATATTATATGAGTAAAATAAGATTAGTTGAAGAAGAAAGAGATAAGATTTTAAATGAAATCGGTTTTGGGGATTAATAAATAAAAATTTGAAGCAGTTTCAGATTGAAAAAGTGAAGGGAGTTTAGTTTTTATCCTACTGAAAATCCTTTATTCCATAACAATTCAAACTGTTCTTTATACATCTTGTAAAGATGTTTATTTTCTATGACGATCGCAATGGGTTCTTTTTGTGTCCAGTTACTAATAACTACTTTATTGTTATAAATCCAAAAAACGCTTAATGTACTAAATTCTTTAGGAATAATATATTTTGTTTGTGCGAAAGGAAAGGTTGTTATACGATGCCCTTTTGTTTCCTTGTCAACAATATTTCTCATGGTAAACCCGTTTTTTATTGCTCTTCTTTCCCAGTCATCAATATACTTTTTTGGGCTACGTCCAACAAAGTAGCCTCGTGCGCCTATGAAATCGCAATGTTTTGATTCTAATAATTCCTCAAAGATGATTTTGATAGCATCCATTCCTTTAACAACACGAGTTTCTTGGTTCCATAAAGATTCAAAATGGTTTTTGAATGATTGTGAAACTTCTTGATTATTAATAGTGATGACAATAGGGTCTTTTTTCTGGATGACGAGGAGTGTTTTCTTTTTTGAAGGAAAGATAGCAACAGGAGAATCTGTCTTGTAGGGAAGGAATTTAAATTTTGTAACGTCTCTATAAATCTGCTCCCTATATTTTTCATATTTGTTAAGAATACGTTCTGTGCCTTGTTGAAAAAGCATTCTTGCTTTTATCCCTTTATCTGATCTTTCTTTATGTATTTTTTGGAAAAAATCTGCATAAGTTTTTTCATCATATTTATCTCCAAAGACTGCTCCAAGGACATTATAGGTTTCATATTTTTCAAGTCCATCTATATAACTATGTAATGCATTTTGTAATGCTTCAAATCCTTCTGTAATAATGGTTTCTTGATGCCAAAGTTTTTCAAATTGGTTTCGGAATGAATCTGCAACTTCTTTGCTTTCAATCATAAAGACAGTAACATCTTCAGCCATGATATTAATAAGAGTTATATTTCCAGCAACATTAACTACTGCAGGGGTTTTAAATTCATCTGGCATGTATTTGACTTTTGTATGAGCTAATTTTTCTCGTTCTTTTCCATCTTGTTTATCTTTTTCATTGAAAATGAGGCGTGCAGATAGCCCTCTCTTGCTTCTCCACTTATGAAATCTTGTGAGTAAGCGGGAATAGTTTTGGTTAGCAAAAGAAACAACAAAAGCTATCCATTCATCATCATTTTTCATGCTTTGAGAAAAATATCGAAATGCTGTTTCAGCTCCTTTGAGTCCTTTGAATATGGTTGCTTCAGATTTAAATTGAGAGAGTTTTTGTTTCAGCTCAAGTTCTGGAAGGACGTCAGTGAGGTTTTTCTTTTGGCGAAGAAATTGTTGCTCTTTCTCATTTACATAGTCAATAAGTCGCGCTGGTGGGGCTGCTTCATAGTATTTGACTCCTGATTTAATAATAAAACTTACCATTCCTTTTTGTATTAGCTTATCAAGAAGTTCATATATCTTTGAAGAAGCAACTTTTGATTTATCAACTATCTTTCCTGTTGAAGAATTTCCTAATTCCAGAAGTGCAAGGTACACTTTGATCTCTGATTTTGTTAGTCCAATCTCTTCAAGGATCTGTTCAATCATACTTTGAGAGACTTTTTTTTGTCTTTATAAAAATATCTATTACTCCCCCATAAGGGTGAGGTTATATTTAAATATTGAACACCTGTAATTTAATTCACCACTTTAAAGTGGAGGTAAAATAATGATATCCTTGCTCAAAAAAGCAGCATCTGCAGCATTGGCAATTGTCGCCTTGAATGGATGTGCAAGTAATAGGCAGCAACCTTCTATAGAGTCTGAAGTAATAAGAGAATTGAGAAAAAGCGCTGAAGTGACTCAAGAAACGCAAGAAGCAAAAATAAAACAAGAAATAGAGAATATTGAAGGAAAGAGTCATAGTATATTGTATGCAAAAGAGAAGGAATTACTCTCTTTAACGCCTGCACCAGAAAAGAAACCAGTTACTCTGAATTCATATACAATATCTGATAGTGATACATTAAACACACAGCTCAATATATACCATCCAAATTTTAAAGGAGGAATTGGAAGATTCTTCAGTGATAAGAAAGATATAAATTATGTAAGTGGGAGTACACGTTTTTCTATAACTGACAATAGTGATATAACTGCTCTTTTTCATGTGATAGATGAAGAAGAAAGAAATGCTGATCGATATACACTTCAAGGTGCTCTAGGTCTTGGTTCATTAAGTATTGGTGGAGGTCTTATTGATCTACCAGGAGATAATGATACAACTTTTGCGCGAACATTTTATAAAGATACAACAGGAAAATTAGAATATCTTATTGGTGGTTTAATAAAGGAAATTAACGGTGATTTTCACCCTGGAGTATCAGTAGCGTTCTCAATAAAAGATAATGAAAATATGGCAGTATCAGCAGGAATACAACATGATGAATTGCAAACAAGATATGTGGGAAGTATAATCTTACCTGTTCTTGATGAAGCTATTCAGCTAAAACCAGGAGCAGATATTTTATATGTTGATAATGCAAATGGTTCAAGTGTTACTCTTGCAACGTTAACTCTTGGTGAGCGAGGAAAATTCTTTGATCATAAAATGAGAACTGGAAGATTATTAGGAACAACAGGTATTTCATACGATAATCCTATATTTGGTTCAGATCCATCGACAACGCATAATCTTAATTTTAATAGAATTCCTGATCCATGGTCTGTTACTGATATAGCAACAGCAAGAGTATTACAACTGCAAAGACCGGATGGAACAACAGCAACGCGTTTTGATGCATTTGCATTTCCATGTCAGTTTGATGGTGACAAATCATTTTTAGATAATATATTTGTTGGTTGGAGTTATGATAATCTTTCAGGAGAATCAAGAAGCGGGCCACTTATAGGACTTCGGTTTACTGAAGGAAGTGCAGCAGGAAGTTTTCATATAAATTATTTTGATGGAGAAATACAAGGAAGTGTAAGCTTTTCAATTACGTTCTAACTCTTTTTCAATGCAAATCTTTTTATAAGTGAAAGGTAAAGTAAAAGGGATGGATCCAAACAAGGCGCATTATGTTGTTGCCACTGGCATTATTGTCAAGGATGGCAAATATCTCATTGTGAAGCGTTCTGCAGAAGAGAAAGCCTTTCCGAATTTGTGGACAGTGCCTGGTGGAAAAGTAGAAGTGAGTGATTACAAAAATCGACAAAAAGATACAGCAGAGCATTGGTATAATGTGTGCGAAGATGTGGTGAAAAGGGAGGTGAAGGAAGAGACAGGATTAGCCATAGCAAATATTAGATACTTGACAAGCTTGTCATTTATTCGTCCGGATAATATTCCTGTGATTGTCATCAGTTTGTTCGCGGATTACAAAGGTGGAGAAGTTATTCTTTCTCAAGAATTGACAGATTATGCGTGGGTCACGCTTGAGCAAGCAAGGAAATACAAGCTCATTGCAGGAATCTATGAGGAGTTAGAAATGCTAGATAAGCATATGAATGGAGAATCTTTAGGAGAGTGGAAGAGCGCGTAATCTTTATAAGGAAATAGAAAGATGTTTTTCTCATGAATATAATCCTTATAGGCCCTCCAGGTACTGGAAAAGGAACGCAGGCAGAATTTCTGGTGAAGGAGTTTCAATTGCGCCATTTTATTATGGGTGAAGTCTTGCGGAAGCAAGGGAATGCCCAAACAGTGTTAGGGAGGAAAATAAAGCAGATTATGGATGCAGGTGGATTATTGTCTGATGATATAGTAAATGAAGCTGCGCGTGCAGAGCTTGAAGACACCGGTTTTTCGAATGTAATTCTGGATGGCATTCCAAGAACAGCTGGTCAAGCAGCATACATTGAAGAGCTCTTTGCAAAACATGATGCAGTGATTAATCATGTCCTTCTGTTGGAATTGGATGATGATAAGGCAATCAAGAGAATCAAGACGCGGCAGAAGACGTATCCTCGGGAGGATTCTGCCTCTGAGGATGTGATGAGAAATAGGTTAAAAGAATACAAATTGAAAACAGAGAAGTTGATTCCTTTTTATGAGGAAAGAAAAATCTTGCGGAGAATTGATTCGTCTCCGTCAAAGCAAGATGTTTTTGAATTAATCATCAAGGCAATCGCTTAAACTTCCTCAATGCCATCCTTGGTGAGTGCAATCATTCGGAATCCTTTGCCGGATTTGATGAGCGCGCTTAAGAGTGCCATGTGTTCTTTTCCTGTGCCGGAGATGAAGTTCACTGCAACTTCGTTTCCTTTGACTTTTTTGGTGATGCAGTCAAGAATCTCGTCTCGCAGTTCTCGTAATCCTATGTCTTCGCTCAAAGCAATCAGTTCAACGTTTTTTTTCTCTGGAGTGAATTTTTCTTTGCCGAATTGATTTGTGAGGAGATAGATCTGCTCCCATTGCTGGTTGTTCATGCCATCCATAAGTCGGGAAACGTGCCCCCAGGTTCCTTTTCCTGAGGAAAGGAATGCGATGAGTTCTGTCATACAGAGAGGAAGGGAATGATTGTTTTTAAATCTTGCTTAGGAAAATGGGAAAAGATTCTCGAAAAAAGGAAAAAAAGAGGGTTTATCCCTCTTCCACGATTAATGTTCCGGTCATGTCTGAATGGCCTGATCCGCAAGAAACGCTGCACCGGAAGGGGAATGTGCCTGCTTGGTCAGCAACGAACTCGATTTCCACTTCTTCCCCGACAGGAAGGTCTTCGTTGATGCTATACACAGGAATGGCAATGCCGTGCTTCACGTCAGTGCTGGTAATGGTGAGCTTGACCGTGTCTCCCTTGGTGACAGTAATGGTTGATGGGGCAAAGTCCCATTTGCTTGCAGTAAGCGCAAATTCCTTCACAGTGCTTGTTGTTTGAGCTTCTGGTTCGGGTGCTGTTGCAGGATCATTTGTTTCTGAAGCTGGATCTGCTGGTGGCGCTTCAGGTGGTGCTTCTCCTGTCTGATCTTCAGACGCTTGTTGCCCGCATCCGGCAAGAAGAATCACAAGCACGATAAATAGTGGTATATAGTATCTCATGTGGTATTCCCTCCTTTGTGATAAGGGATATGCATGCAAGAAGTGTTTTAAAAAGGTAATGCATTCTGGAAAAAATATGTTCAACTTTTTAGATAAAGTTTATAAAGTATGACTAATGCTGGAAAAGAAATCAATTTGTGAGGTACAAAAATGGAAACATGTGAAGTATGCGACGCTGAATTGTGCGAACAGTGCGGAAAGTGTGCATCATGTGGAGATTGCACCTGCGATGATAAGAGTGAAGATAAGAGTGAAGAATTTGAAGAATAAACAAATGTATATTCCTTTTTAAAAGATACTTCCTTCTTTTATTTTTTATGCATAATAAAGAGAAAGAGTTATATAAAAGCGAAAGAGATAGAGTATGGTAAAAAGAGAGGTACCATGGTTCATCCGTTAATAGGGATTCACGCTGCTCTTGGTGAGCTGGGAGCAATGGCTTTCTTATGGGTGTTTGTTGAGCTGCTTAATCCAACTGAAGCAAGAATAAGAAGAGCAAAGAAGGTTGCGTTTGCAGGAACTGTCTTTCTTGTTCTGAGCTGGATGAGTGGTGGATATTATTATGTGGCATATTATGGTTCATTAGTTAAGCCGCTTATCAAAGAGAGTGTGCAGCCGTGGGCGCATCAGGTAATAATGGAGGTAAAGGAGCACATCTTTTTGTTTTTGCCGTTCCTTGCAGCGTTTGTATCAAGCGTGTTGGCAGAATATAAGGATAAGCTGGAAAAATATGCAAAGACAAGGAGAATGACGATGTGGGTCTCTGTCATCATCGTTGCAGTGTCATTGATGATTGCAGCATTAGGATATGTTGTCTCAACTGCTGCGCGTGCTGCCTTGGAGGTGAAGGCAGGATGAAAGTGAACAGAATAGGCACTGGAGCGATCTGGGCAATAATAAGTGTGACAGGAATGACTATCATAGGAGAGCTAGTAAAGCCGGTGAAGGATGTGCTTGCTGCGGCAACAGGCCATCATTGGATAACAAAGAGTGTTCTTGCCGTTATTGTGTTTCTTCTCATTGCAGTAACAGGAAGGAAGAAGACGCTTTCAGATAAGGGCGCATATGTGCTGGGAATGAAGGTTGCAGTAGCAGTGATTGTTTGTATCATAGCATTGTTCGCGTTTTTTGTGTGGGAATTTCTAAAGTAAAGATACAATAAAAGGTGTTATTTTTTTCTTTGAAAAGAAAGAATTATGTCTCTTGGTGGTGAAGAAGAAACAGGGAGAATGTTTAAATAAAAGGTATATATCATCAAGTGAATAAAAAATCAAAGGGGGTTTTTTCAACTATGAAAAAATTAAAAACAGTGTTAGTTTTTTCAAGCGTGCTAGTGCTATTGTTGGTCGTAGCGCTGAATTCAAGTGCGCAAGCAACACCAACGCCGACGACACCAGTAGGACAACAAACAGTAGCATACTGTCTACCAAGCTCAGGATCATATACTCCGTCTGCTTGTGTAGCGAAGTGGAATGCTGATACAAACAGGGCATTGCTCTGTCCTCCGAACCACACGCCAGTGCTCGATCACTGCACTGCACCGCAAGGGTCAAGTGAATGCGCGACAGCAACAGCAAGTGGACAAGAGTGCTACTGCAAGTATAGGTGTGTGCCGATACCATCGACATTGCCTCCAACAAGAAAGGATGACTAAAAATATTTTTTCTTTTTTTTATCTTTTTTTGAGTGCAACGCTATAGAATTCTTCAACACCGTGTTCGAGTGAGAGGTGAGTGGGTGAGTAGCCAGCTGCGTTAATACTGAGGGCGGTGATGTGTTCGCCATCGAGGAAAATATCAAAATACCCATTTTTGCTCAGGAATTTTTGCTCGATGCTCTTCGTGCGGCCATCTTTTTGGCTGTAGTAACTTAAAGTAATGTGGGGCACAGGTATTCCGCTGTCCTGATCAGAGACTCTAATCTGGGTGCTGTGGTGCGCGGAGAATTGGACGTGAAGGTAAGGGTCTTCTGGAAGGAACTGGAATGCGCTGGTGAGTTGCTGGCGTGTGTTTTGGTCGAATGCGAAAATGCGGTAGCCTCCGAGAGGTATTCCTTTAAGGATAAGCTGGCCTGTCTCGTCAGTTACTCCGTGGTATTTTTTTCCAATGTGGGGGGTGAGGGTGATGTTCGTTGAAGAAGCTGTTCTTCCATCAGCGCGATGGATGGTAATATACAGGTCGCGTCCAAGGGCAAGGGCGAGGGTGACATTCGTATTGTCTGTATCAATGGAAAGAGATTCGCTGCCAGAGTTGTTGGCTGTGCGTGCAGAGAGGATGTATGGTCCTGGAGCGATATTGGTAAGTGTAAACGCTCCAGTGTCGTTTGTTTTCGTCCAGGCGGTGAAGAGTGGTCGTGCGTGTGATCGTTCAGGAATCCACTCTGGTGAAGGGGTGATGGTAACAGGAACATTATTGAGGGCAGCTCCATTTTCTGTGGTAACAACTCCGCCGACAGTGTATCCTTTGGTAAGCACAAGGTCTTCAATTTTTTTGTCTGTAATGGTCGCAGGGAAGGTGAAGTGTGGTGCAAGTCCTGTTCGGACAATAATGAGTCCAAATCGATCGTTAGCTGTTGAAACAGGTAATGTATAAATCCCGCCATTGTTTGTTGTGGTGTGCATGACACCAAAGCGAGTAAGTAAAGAACCGTGCATTGTGACAGGAAAAACATTGGCATTGCCAACAGGGTGTTGGTTGCTGTTGAGAATTCGTCCTTCAAGAGCGCAGGGTTTGGCAAGAATAAATGGGGCAGTATCTTCAGTAGGGATTTGTCGTGTGAAGCTCAGAGGAACATATCCATCTGCTCGTATGTCGCCGGTGTAGTCTCCTTGGGAAAGGGTGCACGTGAAAGAGCCGGTGGCATTTGTTTCAATGGTGAAGGGAGAAAGGAGAGGTTCAAGAATAGGTGTGAGAGTGATGACTGCTGAGGAAATGCCTTTCTTAGTGTCTGCATCAAATACGTTTCCATCAAAGGAAACTCCAGGAGGAAGGGTGAGTGTTACATTAATGTCTTCTTCAAAGACAGAGATTTCTTGAGTGGCGGTGAGGGTTCCTGTTTTGGTAATAAGGGTGAATACTCCTTCCTCGACATTGGTGAATGTGGATGTTCCTTGAGTGGTTGAGGAGGGTGTGGAAGTGAGTGAGTGGGGGAATGGATAGGCCATTGTGAGTGTGGTGTCTGCAGCAGTCACAGGATTTCCTTTTGCGTCAAGGACAGTTGCGGTAACTGTTGGTCTGTTGGAGAAGATGATGTGTGCTGGTGTATCAGGGGTCGCGTTTCTGAAGAATGTGGTGCGAGATCCTGAAGTTGCGTGGAGGTCGTAAGAAGTGTTTTCAGGGACAGGAATGGTGAATGCGCCTGCCGTGTCTGTTGTGTAATTGATTAATTCTTCAAGGCCGTCTCTTGTTCCGCCGAAGAAGTAGGGCCTATAGGGAGTGATCGAAACGTTTGAGATGCCTGCGCCTGTGGAAGTGGTGACTTTTCCAGTGAGGTAATGTTCAACAGTGAATGGGAGATCTTCCTCGCGTGGTGGTTGTTTTGTCTCTTCTTGTTCCCTGAAAGGAGTTGTTTGAATGGGTCTGATAGTAGGATGTTTGCGTCGAGATTCTGGAGGTTGTGAAGATGATTCGCTGATTGTTTGGATAGGAAAGAGATCAATAGGTTCCGGCCGGGTAAGATGGTATCCAATAAGGGCAAGTGCTGTGAATGCTCCTGCTGCGAGAAGAGTTTTAAGCGTTCGTGCCATAAATTCCCCCTGGAACATTAAAAGTGTTTGACGTATTTAAAGGTATGGTGTGATAGTAGTAGTTATGTGTGTTTGTGAATGATATAGAAAAGCTCGTTGGGAATCTGAAGAGTGTGGAAAGGATAATGGAGGCGGTGAAGCATGAGCTCAAACCACTTTCTTCGTGGATGCTGCATGCGTTTTTTTGAAATGGTTTCTGTGGAAAAGCTTGCAATGATCCAGGATGCGTTTACTGTTTGAATGAGCTTTTCTGTGATCGTGTGTTTGTGAGTGTCAAGAACATCGCTGAGTTTGAACATGAAGCACACATCAACTGCAGGAAAAACAGAAAGGAGTGAAGGAGTGGTGAGAATGGTTTTCAAGTTAAGAATGGTGGATGTTCCAGTGACATGAAGAAGTTTTTGAGCAATGGTAAAATACTGCGTGAGAAATGCGCATGCATCGTTGCCGATGTCTGTTGCATAATAGGTGATGTGTGAAAGATGCATATACGGAAGGGATACTGGATTTAATCCGCAGCCAAGGTCGAGAATGGTATTTGGTCTTCCAGTAAGAGCGAAGAGGTGGTTGTAGAGAGAGTCGTAATAAGGCATTCGTTCTCTGGTAGAGGCGTGGGAGTGAAGGATCTGCTGATGAAGAGAAAGGAACGTGTCTGGAGAAATGTGTTTCTTTTTGAATTGCTGAAGGATAGTCCATTTTTCTTCAAGTTTTTTAGTGTTGAATAAACCATAGGCATGGAATGTAGTGTGTCGTATGTCTTTGATGAATTCTTTGAAAAGGGTGTTGTGTGTGAGTTGTTTATCCGTGCGTGAGGAGTGAAGAAGATGAAGAAAAGAGGGGTTTTTGTTGATGCGTTGCATAATTTCTGTGGTAAGATACGCATCAGCAACGCCTTTCAGTTTCTGTGTCTTTACTTTTTGGATAATGAAAGAAAGAGTGTGTTTTGGAATGTGTTGCATCACTAAAACGCTCCATCAGTGTTCGGAGAGTTGAGTTTGATTTTCATGTACACAGGAATGCGTGTTTTGACTATAAAAATATATATCTTGGAGAAGGAGTAAAAGAGACGAAGAAACATTTATATATATTGGGCTTTCTTCAAAAGAAATCAGAAGGGGGTATAGTGATGAATGAACTGACAAAGGTAAAGGTACGGTACGCGATTACTGCGCTCATTATTGGTTTTCTCGCGGGTTGGGTTTTTATTACTATGTTGAGTCCTGGCAAGGCAGGCAATGAAAGTGAAACGATTAAGTTTGCATTTCTTGGGGGAATGACAGGAGATATTGCAGTGTATGGCGTTCCAATGAGTGATGCAGTAAAGCTTGCGATTGAAGAGATTAATAGCAAGGGCGGGATCAAAGGGAAGAATATCGAATTGCTCATTGAAGATGGAAAGTGTGCAGGCAAAGATGCTGCTACTGCAATTCAAAAATTGATTAATGTGGACAAGGTGAATGCAGTCATTGGTGGATTGTGTTCTGCAGAGACGCTTGCAGCTGCTCCGATTGCAGAGGCTGCAGAGATGGTGATGCTGTCTCCGTCATCAACAAACCCGACGATTAAGAATGCAGGGGATTTTATTTTTAGGAATGTGCCGTCTGACGCAGGTCAGGGTGTTGAGGCTGCAACCTTCATGAATGAGAAGGGATACAAGAAGATCGGAGTCTTAAGCAGGAATGATGAGTGGGGGGTCGCGCTTGCAGAAGTGTTTGTGAATAAGGCAGAGGAGTTAGGGATTGAAATTGTGGCGCATGAAAAAGTTGAGCCTTCCGCGACAGATGCAAAGACGCAAATAACGAAGATTAAGAACGCAAACCCAGATGCAGTCTACCTTCCTGTCTTTGTTGCTGAGGGAATTATCGTTTTGAAGCAGATGAAGGAGCTTGGGTTGAATGTGCCAAAAGTGTCTGCAGATGCAGTGAAGGATGATTCATTAACAAGAGATGCAGGGCAGGCTGCAGAAGGGTTAATTTTTTTGTTGCCAGGCATTCCTGAGTCGCCTGAGTTTAAAGCATTTGCAGCAGCATACAAGGCAAAGTATGGGAAAGAATATGCTGCATATACTTCGGAATCGTATGACGCGGTAAAGATTCTTGCATGGGCATGTGGAAATTCTGATTGCTCTGGCAAGGGAATCAAGGAAGCGTTGTACAGCATGCCTGAATATAAAGGTGCATCGGGAACATATGCGTTTGACGAGTTTGGAGAAGTCATGAAGGGCTATGATTTCTTTGAAGTCAAGAATGGCGAAATTGTTCCATTTGAAAGGTAGAGCAGCGCTCTTTCTTTTTTCTCTTTTACCATAACACTTAAAAGAGTCTGCCTGTTCTAAAAGAGGGTTATGGGTGTAACTGCACAGCTGATTGCGAACGGAATTATTGCAGGGAGTATTTACGCGCTTGTTGCATTAGGATACACTATGGTATATGGCGTTCTGAAGTTCATTAATTTTGCTCATGGGGAAGTGTACATGCTCGGTGCGTACATTGCGTGGGTGGTTTCGATAGGGCTTGGATTGAATATTATTGTGGGAACGATTGTGGCAATTCTGGGGTGTGCCGTAATTGGTTTTCTCATGGAAAAAATTGCTTACAAACCATTACGCTATTCAAGCAGGCTTATTCCGCTGATTACTGCAATTGCTTTGTCCTTATTCTTCCAGTCGCTTGCATTGTTGTTGTTTGGTGCAGAGGTGCGCACGTTACGGCAGTCAAGTGTGGAGAGTGGAATGCAAATATTAGGAGCATCAGTAACTCCCACGCAAATAATGATTCTTGGTGTGTCAATAGTGTTAATGGTTGGATTGCATGTATTTTTGAAGTATACAAAGATGGGGAAAGCAATGCGGGCGGTTGCAGATAACATGCAGGTTGCGTCTGTCATTGGTATCAATATTGATCGCACGATTTCCGCTGTCTTCATTATTGGTTCGATGCTTGCGGCAGTGGGAGGAGTGCTTGTCGGCTATGAGCAGAATTTGAACCCGACAATGGGTGTGTCGATGAGCATTAAAGGTTTTACTGCAGCAGTTGTCGGTGGGATTGGAAATATTTATGGTGCAGTGATCGGAGGGTTTGCCATTGGATTGATTGAGAACATTGGCATTTGGTTTATTCCTTCAGGCTACAAGGATGCGATTGCCTTTTTCATTTTAGTGCTGATGCTTGTGCTGAGACCGCAAGGATTTTTTGGTGGAAAGACAGAGGAGGCTACGCGGGGATAATGGGATACATTGAACATCTGCTGATTATTATCTGTATTTACATTATCTTAGCAGTAAGTCTTAATTTAATTATGGGATTTACTGGATTGTTAAATTTGGGTCATGCAGCGTTTTTTGGGATTGGCGCATATACATCCGCATTGCTGACACTTGCAGGTGTGCCTTTTGGTATCGCATTCATTGCAAGTTTTGTGGTTGCAGGAATGTTTGGGTTTCTGATTGGCTTACCCTGTTTGCGATTAAGAGGTGATTATCTTGCAATTGCAACATTAGGGTTTGGTGAGATTATTCGTGCAGTACTGAAGAATTGGATAAGTTTGACGCGTGGTCCATTGGGAATTCCCGGAATTCCAAAGGCATCATTTTTTATCACGTTTGATACGTCGGTGAAGTTTTTGGTGTTTGCTGCGGTCATTGCAGTGGTTACAATAGGGATTGTCTCGCGGTTGGTGCATAGTCCGTTTGGTCGGGTGTTGAAGTCGATTCGTGAGGATGAAATTGCAGCGCAGGCATTAGGAAAGAATGTCATGAAGTACAAGATGATTGCATTGGTTATTGGTGCTGCGTTCGCAGGAATTGCAGGGAGCATGTATGCGCATTACATCACCTTTATTGATCCTTCCTCATTTACGTTGGTTGAAACTATTTTGATTGTGTCAATGGTAGTATTGGGGGGATTAGGATCTCTTCTAGGATCTGTGATAGGGGTTATTATTTTGGTATTACTTCCAGAACCCTTGCGTTTTGTGCAGTTGCCGAGTGCAATTGTCGCTGCAATTCGGCAGATGCTGTATGCTATTATATTGATTGTGTTGATGATTGTGCGTCCGCAGGGGATGGTTGGAGAAAAGAGGTATAAAGCGAGGGTGGAAGAATGATGCTGGAGATAAAAGGGTTGCACAAGGATTTTGGAGGGATTAAGGCGGTGAATGAGTGTCATTTTACAGTTGAGAAAGGAAAGATTGTTGCGCTCATTGGTCCAAACGGCGCAGGAAAGACAACACTCTTTAATTTGATTAGCGGATTCATGGTTCCGGATAAGGGGACAATTAAGTTGATGGGTGAAGATATCACCTCTCTCCTGCCCTATCAAAGGGCAGTCAAGGGAATTGCGCGGACGTTTCAGCTAATTCGGTTGTTTCCAAAGATGACAGTCATGGAAAATATGTTGCTTGCGATGAAGGATTCTCATGAGGAGTTGCATCATGCGTTGTGGAGGACAAGAAAGATTAAGGAAGAGGAAATAAAGAATGTGGAGAAGGCGATGGATGTGTTAAAACTGGTGCATTTAGAGGGAAAAGTGGATGAGCTCGCTGAAAATTTGAGTTATGGTCAGCAGAAATTGCTGGAGATTGCGCGTGCCTTGGCATCTGATCCGAAGATTGTGATGTTGGATGAGCCTGCTGCAGGCGTGAATCCGACAATGATTAAGAAAATTGGAGAGCTCTTGGTGAAGTTGAAGAAGGAAAAAGGGATGACTATTCTGTTTATTGAGCATGACATGGAGTTTGTGATGAACATTGCAGATAAGGTGGTGGTGCTTGATTACGGGAAGGAGATTGCTATTGGCACTCCTCAGCAAGTGAAGAAGAATAAGCAGGTGATTGACGCGTATTTGGGTGTGACGACATGAACATCTTAGAAATAAGCAACCTGGAGAGTTGGTATGGAAAGGTGCAGATATTGCATGGAGTGCATATGAAGGTTCCAAATGGAAGTATGGTGTCAGTTATTGGTCCAAACGGCGCAGGAAAGTCAACAGTGTTGAAGAATGTGTTTGGATTAGTGGAGAAAAGAAAGGGTTCAATTATGTTTGAAGGAAAGGAGATCATCAAGCGCAGGCCAGAGGATATCGTGCGTTTGGGTATTTCCTATGTGCCGCAGGGAAGATCAGTATTCCCTTCATTAACAGTGCAGGAAAATCTGGAACTTGGTGCGTATATTCGAAGCGATGCAACGGAGAAAGATGTGCAGGAAATATATGAGAAGTTTCCGCGTTTGAAGGAAAGGAAGCAGCAGCGCGCAGGTTTATTGTCTGGTGGGGAGCAGCAGATGGTATCTATTGGTCGGGCATTGATGTTGCAGCCAAAGCTGATGCTGCTTGACGAGCCATCTTTAGGGTTGTCTCCGCAGGTGAAGAAGCTGATTTTTGAGAAGGTGAAAGAGATTAATGAAGCGGGCGTTACCATTCTTGTGGTGGAGCAGAATGCAAGAATGTCCTTAGAGTATGCAGATTATGCATATGTTTTGGAGACAGGAGAAAATAAGTTGGAGGGGCAGGGAAAAAAATTGGTGAAGGATCCTCGAGTGCAGCATTTGTATTTGGGTGGGGTCATATAAACATTTCTTAGAATTTGTGGGGTCGGGGAGGGGGATAAGGGGGAAGCACGTATTCTTCTTTTTTCGATTGTTTTCGTGTGCGAGCGTGTTTGATAAGGATGATAGTAACAATGATGCCAAGGATGGTGATGGTGCTGAAGAGTGCGTCTCTGGAAATCTGGGTGATGTGAATTTTTGAGAGGAGCGAGCGGTATGTTTCTGAGGAGGGTGTTTTTGCAGTTTCTGCTTGTTTGAGTGGTTGTGTGGTGGATGCTGATGGTTCTGGAAGAACAGCGACACCAATAGAAGGTGGTTCAATAATCACAATAGGAATATGCGTTTTGATGGCGGTTGCAACCTGGAGCATGTCTTGTGTTTCTTTTGTGGTGGTGCTGGTGAAGGAAACAGTGATTGTGTATTTTTCTTTTGCTTTCTTGGGAATGGTAATATGAATAGGTACAAGAACATTTTTTGTTCCAATGGGCACTGTGTAGACGGTCTTTGCATCGGTTAATGTTGCAATGTCTGCTCCTGCAGTGATGGTTGCCTGCATCGTAACATCTTCTCCGCCTGCCATGTTTTGGAGGATGAGGTTGATGTCTTCTGCCTGTCCGGGAGCAAGGGAAAGAGGATGGGTGTCCCAGTAGGGAGTGGTGACGCCAAACGCGTCAATGGGGAATGCAAAGAAGAGGCTTGCTAAAGTGAGGTACAGTACAAACAGGAGAGAGTGGCGGAAGTGTTTCATGGTTAGCTCACCTCAATGGTCCAGACTGCTGAGTCTGGGCCACTGGTTGAATAATCTTGTGGAGAAATATCGGCAGTCACATTTTCAATGCAGAAGTAAATCTCCTCTTGTCCAGTGCCGTCTCCGATGGTGAAGTTTCCTGCGGCAACGCTGCTTCCAGCGACTGCTGTTGCTGTTCCATTGATCATGAAGGTGCCGCTGTTACAGGCATCTGCAGTGTTGACAGTGAAGTTTGCGGCTCGGAGGAATTCTGTTGAGAATGTAGCTCCTTGGAGGTCTAAGGCAGTGACAGTGACGCTGCCAGAGGTAATGTCTTTGTTTGCAGTGTTATTGATAATGATAGGATCGCTATCAGAAAGGACATTATTAGAAGCGACGGTGAGGGCTGGCCAGGTGAGTGAGCTTGGTCCAAGGACAATGGCTGTTGTTTGGAAGAGGGGGAAGGATGTGCTGTCATTTTTTGCAAGGACTGCAGACAAGTCTTGCACAGATCCATTGATGCTCCAGTCTCCTGCAGCGTCATACCATTGAATCTCAATGGTGCAGTTGTATTCTTTGGTGTCATTAAGAGATGCGGTTTGTCCGCAGCTTTGGTTCATTCGAGTTTCTTCTCCGGTGAGGTTGAACATGCCTTGTGCAGTGGTGTCATCAAGGTCGTCTGCGCCGTCAGCGTCTGTGGCGTTGAAGGAGAATTCAACAGGAGTGACATTTGCTTCAGTGATGCTTTGTCCTGACACATTGGAAACGTATACAACAACAGGATCTGCGTTGAGAATGGTGACGTTATTGCTGAAGACGGTAGAAGATCTTTCTTCTGCTACGTCAGTCACGTTGACACTAAAACTCCAGTTTTCTCCTTTGGTGGTGTTGCCTCTGTCAAGAGTGACGGTAACATATTCTGGGTCTGCACAGCTGATGCCAGAGCTGCTAAAATTGACCACACCATCTACAATAAAGTCGAGGTCATAGGTGAGTGTGTCGCTCGCATCTGGATCATCGCAAAGGAATCCAGCAGAAAGGTCTTCAAACGTGTAGTTGGTGTTTGCTTGATCAGTGGAATTGAGGATAACTTCACTGGGGTTATTGGGATTGGTGTTTGCTCCTTGTTGGAAGCTGGTAACATTAATGTCATCAATGGTGCAGTTTTCTGAATTAGCACTATTGAGGCAGCTAAATCTAATATGGACTAGTGCATCGAGTGTGATAAATGCAGAGAGATTGATTTGGACGAGTTCTGCAGTGTTACTGGCTGTTTCAAGTAGCACTACATACGGCGTGACGCTGCTGTTGGCAAGTACTCGTAAGTACTCTCCAGTGTCGAGTCCTACATTCGCCATAGTAAAGCTGAGGTTAGCATAGGTGATGTTCGTGTCAGAGAGATTTATAGGATTGATAAGTGTAAGGTTGACACCTTTTCCTCCTGTGTTTCGCGCATCACATTTGACGCTCGCTACCCAAGTTCCTGTTGAGGCCCAATTATTTAAATTGTTGCAGGGGTCATTAAAGTCGACAATAGGTACAATGGGATCAATAATGTGGTCAAATTCGACGCTTCCTCCAGTAACTTGTAAGTCAAACGTGTCTTGGCTTCCGGGAAGGTTTGTTAAGAGTATTTTGTTGTAAGTGTATGAATTGAGTGTTTGAAATGACGCGATAATCTGGTTTCCATCAGATTCGTAAACATTGATAATGGGATTTCCTTGAACAACTCGTGGATAAATGGTGATGTCATTTGCTGCTGTTAATGCTTGTTCAAAAACGACGCGTACATAATGATTTTCAGAGATAGTTTCACTCCATATTCCATCCTGCTCTTTGACTTGATCATAAATGTCAGTGATGAATGTTCTATTCTCATCAAGATGATCTGCTTTTGTGATGAGGATTTCATAGGTTTGGTTGCTAAGTGAGGGTACATTCCATTCAATAGAGTCAATCAGATTATTGTTGTTGGTGTCTGCATAAATCAAATTAGTGATTTCTTGTTGCGAGTCATTGATAATCCAGAAGAGGTGGATATTTGATTGTTTGCTTTCAGGAATTGTTGTGTAGGCATGAATATTTGTGTAGTGAGTGAGTGAAGTGATGACGATGCGTTTGTGTCGTGTCGAAAATTGTTCTTCAGTGACTGTGGGAGCTTCGGTGAAGTATTCTACTTCAATATTTTTCACAGTGTCATAAACTTCTACAAGTTGATCTATTGCGTCTGCATTGAGTGTCCATTGATCTTCAGGAATGTCTTCTTTTACTCCTCCTTTGATTTTTTTGATCTTGTCAAATGTTGCGTTTTTGGGAATAGTGATGGTGAAGTTTTCTTTATCTGTGGTGAAGTGGACTTCTTTGATCCATTTGACAGGTTTGTGGATTTCTGCTGTTGTTTGAATGATGGTTTCTGTGTCCGTGTCTGTAGGGAGAGTTGTCGTGTTGTCTTGTAATACTTCTGAAGTGACTGTCCAGGGGTCGATGCGAACAGTCGAAGTATCACAAGAGGAGGAAGTGCAGCAGGTTGCCACGTCAGTGTCGTGTGTGCCGATGTCTGTGGGAGTGGTGAGGAATGGGCAGCTGTCAATTGAGGTGTCATTAAGGGGAGTAGTGCAGAGGATGTCTTCAAGAGGTGTTTGGTCAGTGCAAATGGCGTTGTTTTTGCAGATAATAAAATATGAGTCTTGATCGGCGCAGGATCCGGTAAAAGTGATAAGGCTTCCTTCTCCGACAGGACCATTGTTGGTCACAGTCATAATACTTTCTTGTGGTTGGGGTGTTTCTGCTGTGGGAAGTGCTGCTTCTGCAAATGCAAAAGTGTCTGCAGCTAAGTCAAGAGTGTACGTTTCCCCTAAAGTGAGGGGTTTGACAAATTCCCAGGAGCCGAGGCAGATGCTGAGCGAGAAATCAAATAAAGGGCATTGATATAAGAGAGTGCCTTGTGCAAGTGCAGTCAATTGTGCAGTCGTAAAAGTAATATCTTGAAAATTAATGCTGTATCCAATGAGTGCTGTTGCGTTTTGAAGAGCAATGGTTTCTGATGAGAGCGGTTGCAGGTGAATGGGTGTTCCTTGCAAGTCTGTGAAGGTGAGTGTGGTAATAGGCTGATTTGAGAGTTGGAAAGTGGTGGTGTTTTCTGTGTGGGTGATCGTTGATGGAATTGCAGTATTTGTAGTGTCAACAATCATGATTGGAGAGGCTGGTTGATTGATTGTCCATGAGTTTGCAAAGAGAGTGGTGCTGCAAAGAGAATCTGTGGTGCAGCAGGTGCCGATGTCATTGCTATGGCTTCCAATATCAGTATCAGTAGGTGTGTAAATGCAGGTTTTTACTGAGTTATTTGATATGCTGGATATGCAAATAAGGTCTGTTGGAGGTGTCGCTGGAGTGCAAATGGTGTTTTCTCTGCAGATGATGAGCTGAGTGTCTGGAAGGTCGCAGGTTGCGGTGAATTGGATTGGGTCTCCAATGTTCTTTGGACCGTTGTTAGTAATTTCACTAATCACAGGAGCGACAAGAGGAGTCTCTGGTGGAATGATATCTTGTGCTTTGGTGCTAAAAGTGAAGAGGAGAGTAATAACTAGCAGAAGGAACATTCTCTTTTTTCCCAATAATTTATGGTGCATTTGTCATGAATGTTGCTTTGAGGGTGTATGATGCGCGGTTCAGTTTTTGCCAGTTGGATCCTGTCCAGAGCGCTGTTTTTCTGTTGTCGCCGTTTTGGTAGCCAATAGTGTAGTACGTAATGGTGTGGTCTCCTTCGGAGTTTGCTGCGCAGATCCAATAGTTTCCAGCTACAGCGGTGCTGCTGATGGTACATGTTTTCCAGATGTTTGCGTAGTTTTGAACAGTGCACGATCCAGCAAGTGTTCCTGGTTCATCGTGGTTGTCTGTGTAGATGCTGTAAGTGAGATCCTGGGTGGCTGTCGCACTCGTAATTTTTCCGGTGATGGAAACTGCATCGAAGGGTGTTTCTGAAGTAACTTGCAAGCAGCGTTCATACACGCGGGAACCTTTAATTTCCATCCAGTGGAATCCTTCGACAGTGTATCCGTCTTCTGCAAGTGCAGTACTGATAGGACCTGCAAAGAATCCAGTGATGGATGGTTGAATAAAGACCATAAGGCCGAGAGCGATGACGGCAGCAATGAATAAGGCAAATGTTCTGGAGAATGATTGTGGTTCTTGTTTGAGATTTTCTAATGCTTCAGTGCATTGGGTAAGTTCTGTGGAGAATGTGCGGATGGATGTGTTGTAATAAGCAATCCATTGCTGTGCAGTTTTTTGGTTGAGTGCTTTCTGGAGTGTGTTAGCATAATATTGGTAGCTGATCATGCCCTTGTTATATTGGTTGGTTAAACTGTTAACGAATCTGATGAGTTTTTCTTTCTGTTCTTTTGTCTGACTAATCAGTCTGGTAAGTCGTTCTTTTCGTTCTTCCAGGTTTCGTATCTGATTAGCGTGTGCCATGTTTTTGTTTTGCGTTGTGATAGACTGTCCAGATAGTGCGATTATTTCGATGGAGGATGGTTGCAATGGTGCTGTAAGAAAGGTTGAGATGGTCTTTGAGGTAAATCACAACATTTTCGAGTGCTCCGAGTTTGTTGTGGAAGATGCTGCAGGGGATGAAGGAGGTTGGTGATTTGACAATAATCTTTTCTGAGGATTTTTTGATGGCGTTGTGGTAGGTGCGCCAGATGTTGCGCTCGTCTCTATGCAGGAGAATGCCGATGGTGTGATAGTTGAGGTTGAGGTTTTCTTTCAAGTACTTGGTGAGTGTTTCGAGGATCTTGAGTTTTTTCGTGAAGATGGAGCTAGGAATGAGTATATCCTCATTTGTGGAAAGAGTGATGATATCTGAAGTGGTGAGGGTATATTTTGTTTTGAGCAGATTGACAAGTTCTGCAATGCGCGCAAGAGTGACTTGTTCATCTTTTTTGAGGGTGTCAAGAAGCTGCGGAAAATGTGAAGAAACCGAATATGAAGGGTTATAATGTGGTTGTTTTCGCTGGTGCCGCATGTATTTTTGAAAGGAACTTTGTTTATAAATGTTATGTATTTTTACATGAATAATAGGTAAATAGTGATAAATAATACATTAATAATAGGTATATTAACATCAAAAAATGAAAAAAGTGGTTTTTTTGGGGGAAGGACACATTCCCATAGCCATTAATAGTTTATAAATGTTATGTATTTTTACATGAATAATAGGTAAATAATAATAAATAATACATTAATGATAGGTATATTAACATCAATAGATGATAAAAAAGAAAGTGAGGAGAGGAGCAAAAAAGAGATCATGGAAAGAAAAAAAGGAAAAGTAAAATTTATATAGCATCAACAATGGTAATTTAAGGTGTCACGATTGAAAAAGGGGAACACAGTAACAGGAATAGTAAAAGGGGGAACGTTAATTCTATTGGTATTTTGCCTGTTTACAGGAATAGCATCAGTCACAGCATCGTCTTCATTTATTTCAGTGATTAAAGAAATGTTTGGTGGATCATCAGGAAACTTAATTACAGGGAGATTAACATCGGGAACAACTGGCCTTTCCATTACAGTCACAAATTTGCCGCCAAACGTGACTGACGTTCCAGAAGTTCCGGAGCAAAGCATTACTGAGTCGGGTGCTACTGCAGTAATACTCTATTTTACAGCATCAGATGTGGATGGAGTGAGTAACTTGAATGATTCCTCAGCGACAATAAATCTCACAACAACGGATGACAGCACAGTCATATTGAATGATACGTGTGAAGTTGTTGCAGATCTTGATTCAACCTCAGCAAATTATACCTGTACACTTTATTTTCAATATTTTGATGTATCAGGAAATTGGACTATTGAACCATCAATCAAGGATAATAGTGGAGCAATGGCATCAAATAATTCAGTAAACGTGAGTTTAGCTCCCACGCTTGCGATTCAGATTACTCCTTCAAGTCTTTCATTTGCATCAATTGCGCCAGGTGCAGATAATGCGACTGCTACTGATGATCCTATTCTGGTAAATAATACGGGAAATCAAAATGTAACCTCAGGAAATGTGCAAGTGCAGGCATTTAGTCTTATTGGAGGGGACGATGCAACAAAGAATATTCCTGCAGCAAACTTCACTGTTGGTAATGTAACAGGAGGAGAAAATTCTGAATGTGTTGCAACAGCGATGGTGAATGGCACCGCAACAGCAATTCCAAGCACATTTGTACCTCGGGGAAATAATTCAGTAGGAGTAAATCCAGAGAATGGTATCGAGGAATTATATGTCTGTTTAGTGGATGCGCCAACAGTGGATGATTTACCATCACAAACCTATTCAGCAACAGGAGCGTCTGCCTGGGTGGTTTCGGTGTCCTAATATGAAAAAGATGATCATTGCATTTGGAATGGCATTAATGCTGCTACTTCCAGGAATCGCTGCCATGGGTTTAACCTCTCCTTTTTTTGGAGATTATATTGAAATGTACAAGGGAGAGAGGATGATATCTACATTTATTCTGCAGAATATGGTGGGAGATGAAGATATCACAGTCAAAGTAACAGTGACTGAAGGAAACAATATTGCGCGTATCGCAGACAAAAAAGAAATGTACAGAGTTCCTTTTGGAAGAAAGGACATTCCTGTGAATATTGAAATAACCATTCCGGAGAATGCGGAAGCAGAATATCCGGTGAAGTTTATTATTAATCAAATAGCTGATGAGGGAAAGGGGCTTTCGCTTGCGCTTGCATTGGAGAAGCGGTTCACAGTGAGAGTGCTTGATGGGGTGCGGCAAGAAACAAATCCTATTCAGACAGAGCCTGTTGCGCAGCCAGTGGTTGAAGCCCCGGCAAGACAGTATCTCAATGATCAGAATGTGAGGGTTATTGGGACGTTATTAATTGTCATCATCATTTACTTTATGTACAGGTTGGTGAAGAAGCATAAAAAAAAGTATAATTTAGTGTAAGTATAGAGAGGATGTCAAAACCTCTGAGATCCTATGGAAAGATTGTTTATTGGTATAATTGCAATTATTCTTGTTGTTCCTTTGATGAATGTATTGTATATAATGAATGAGAAAAACCAAGTGACGAGTGCTGCAATCATTGATGGGCAGGCAACGTTTGGAGAAGTAGGCTTTAGCATTACTGTGGATGGTGATGGTCCAAGCATAACAATTTACCAGCCAGAAAATATAACATATGAACATAATGAATCTATTCCCTTAGAAGCGACGTTGAATGATACTGCAAATATTTCTGCTGCGTATTATAATGTTAACAACGGCTCAAATGTTTCACTCACAATTCAAAATAATCAAATTACCACAACAATTGTAGGTCTTGATACTGAAAGTGGTTGGGGTACTCTGACCTTGTATGCAAATGATACATTAAATAATCTTGCAAGTGAGGATGTGTATATTTCTGTCAACCACTCAATTGGATTTGAAATAAACTATTCTTCATTTAATAATAGTTATTCAACACAATTGAACCTGTTAAATGAGACAGAATTGCAGAATATTTCTAACTTTACGCTTGCAATTGCTGGGTTTGGGAGTATTCTATTTAATACAAATATTAACCTAACGAATGATAATGTTATGAACGGACCAATTAACTTGGACGCTCATGTCATTATTACAGCGAATTATATTTTCATCAATGATTCTGCAATGCCAAATCTGAATGAATCTGCGAATTTGACATTGACGAATCTCACTTTTGTAAATCCAATTATTTTGTATGATGGTGTTGAATGCCCGGCAACGATTTGTGAAAAAATTTTGTATCAAGATGGAGATCTCCTTTTTACAGTGCAACATTTCTCATCATATGAAGGAAGTGAAGGAGGAGGTTCTAGTGGTGGAAGCTCTGGCGGCGGCGGAAATGGAGGAGGGGGGAGTTCAAATGCAGTAACTCAAATAATAGGAATGTTGTCATCACAAAGAATGATTCGTCTCTCAGTTGGTCAGCGAGCAGTATTTACAGTGAATATTGATAGTCAATTGTATAATCATGTGTTGACATTATTGCAGATAGATAGAAGAAATAATAATGCTGAGATAAGGCTTGATTCGCAGAATAATATACGCGATGTCTTTGATGTGGGTATGGAGAAAGTCTTTGATGTAACGCAAGATGGAAATCCTGATATCCTAATAAAAATTGTCGAAATAAGTCTCAACGAAGTAATAATTCTCTTAGACGAAGTGAGCGATAAAAAGGATGTTCCTTTGCCAGAAATACAGGAAGAAAAGCCTCAGGGTGAAGAGCAATCAATCCAAGAAGGAAAAGTGCAAGAACAGGATAGCAGTTCATTAAAGAGGAAGGAAAATAGCCGTCAGTTGGTTGTGTACATGATTGTCATGCTCCTACTTATTATCGTGGGAAGTTTAGGATGGAGAAAACACAAAAAGAGAAGAAAAAGGTTATTAAACAGGGTAAAGGATGCAGATTTGAGGCATCAGAGCAAATAACTGCGAAGCCAAAAGCTTTTAAATTTTTCTAACTTATTATGCGTTATGCCTAAAACTATTTCAAAGGATTTCCCGTTGAGTGAAATCACGCTGCGTCGGTACGAGAAGCCCTACGCAATGCCCAAGCGGGATTTGGTGCGGAAAATGTGCTTGTCCGTCGGTTTGCTCCAGCCGGGTGATTCGAGGGATGTGATTGTTGATGTGTTTAATGTGATGTTAGATAATGCCCAAAAAAAGGTATTAATGAATTCAGAAGAGATTAAGGATGAAACAATTAAGAGAAGAAAAACAGAAAAATTACCATTAAAAGGCATTGCTTCTTCAAATGTGCGTCGCCAGCTGAAGCGGTTGCGGGAGTTGCATTTGGTAGAAAAGATTAAGAATGATTATCGCATTACCGAGTTTGAGAACGTCAGCACCATTTTTGAGGATAAGATTGAGAAGTTTTATTTGGTGTCTATTCTTGAAAGGGTGCGAGAATATTTCAAGGCGTTGAAGCAGTAAGATGGTCTACGAACCGCGGGAAGACTCATTTCTCTTGCAGAAATTTGTCAAGATACATGCAAGGGGAAAAGTGCTTGATGTGGGTACTGGTTCTGGTATTCAAGCCTTGACAGCGGTAGAAAACACAAAAGACGTGACAGCAGTGGACAGTAATCCTGAAGCAGTTGCAGTTGCACGTGCAAAAGGAATACATGCGTTTGAATCAGATTTATTTAGTGCTGTGCAAGGAACGTTTGATTGTATTATCTTTAACCCCCCGTATCTTCCAAAGGAAGAGGGATATGACGAGCTTGCAATTACAGGAGGAAAATATGGGTATGAAATCTTGGAAAGGTTTTTCAAGGAGGCAAAACAGTTTCTCAATAAAGATGGAAAGATGCTGATTGTATTTAGCACGATTACAGGTGACATTGAATTTCTTTTAAGACAGCATGGCTATGTGTTTGAGAAGCTGGGTGAGGAATCTTTTTTCTTTGAAAAAGTGTTTGTATATCTCATAAAAAGGTCTGAGTAATTGAATACAAGAAGATTAGGTTATAAAGCAGGGGGTGTCTTGGCAGGAAAGGATGTTTCCGTTTTCGAGGTCTATGCGTGCGAATTTGCACTGATTTGCATTCTGGTTTATTTCAGCGTGTACATCAAGGACAATGTTTCCATCATCAGTGATTCTGAGATTGTTTGGAAATGGGGGTGTTTCAATCTTGATTTTTGGTGAGCATTCTTGTTGAAGTTTCTTTTCTATAGCACTCTTTGAAAGAATGGAAGGTATAGAATGATTAAACTTGATTTTAAAACTGTTCATAATCTGTGCATCATCAAATGCATTACCAGTGTTCCAGTCGTTGAGGAATCCGCCATTCATGTCAACAATAGTTGCCCAGTTGATGGTAAATTGATAGGTAACAAGAAATTCTATACCATCTGGGGTGGCATCTGCAGAGGAGACAGAAAAGTGGTCGTTAAAGTACTGTTCAGTAATCCCTGCCTTGGTGAAAAGTGCTGCTTTCCAAAGAGGGAGTGCGCGAATACTTTTTAATGAGTGAATTGTGGGTACTTGTTGGCCAGCAAAGTTGACGAGGCAGAAGGCAGTTTCTGGAATGCATGTTCCAGTATGATATGCATTATATCCTGTTCCGAGCATATGAGATTGGATGCAAAGCCCTTGGGTTGCATCTCCTGTAGCTATGCCTGGGGGTGATTGGCATCCTTTGGAGTACACAAACATTCCAGAAGGACATTTAAGGCAGGTTCGTTCGATGAAGCTGCTGTCGCAGTTCGCTGAAGTCATACAGACAGGATACGCAAGGGATACATAAGGATCCTGTGCGAGAGTGGCAAAGTCTTCAACAATGATGTCATTTGTTGGAACAATGTCTTTCGGAGGAATGATTCCAGGTTGCGTGCAGGCGGAGAGGAATAGGATAAAGACGAGAAAAACGAAAAGGGAAAATTTCATGAGCTTTTAAGTGCGCCAGAACTTTTTAAGGGTTTGGATGCAAAGACCAGCATATTTATAAACCATGGAAAGGCTGAGTGTTTTATACCCGTACGCACTACCTTTCAGGTAGGAGGGCTATTGAATGGATAAACAATCATTTCAAGCTGCATTGAAGGCGGCAAAGGATTCTTCGAAGAAGCGGAATTTTACGCAGTCAGTTGATCTTATTATAAATTTGAAGAATCTGAATTTGAAGAAGGAAAACGAGAACCTCAGTTTCTATTGTATGTTGCCCTATGAGCGGGGGAAGAGTGTCAAGGTTGCGGCATTAGTTGGGCCTGAACTTTCAGTGAAAGCAAAGAAAGTGTGTGATTACACAATCATAAATGATGATTTCAAGTCGTTAGAGAAAAAAGCCATTAAAAAATTAGCTGATCAGTATGATTATTTTATTGCGCAAGCAAATATCATGTCGCAGGTTGCAGGGACGTTTGGTAAGATTTTAGGTCCTCGAGGAAAAATGCCGAGTCCAAAGGCGGGTGCAGTTGTTCCTCCAGTGATTGACTTGCAGCCAGTTGTGGAAAAGTTGAAGCGCACTGTGAAGCTCGAGACGAAGAATGAGCTGACGGTAAAGACATCTGTTGGAACAGAAGTGATGGATGAAGATCAGGTTGTAGAAAATGCGCTTGTAGTGTACAATGCAGTGATGTCTCACCTTCCCCAAGAGAAGAATAATCTTAAGAGTGTAGTGCTGAAGTTAACGATGGGCAAGCCAGTGATGATTGGAGAGAAAGGAACTCCTGAAGTAAAGGATGAGAATGAAGAAAAGAAAAAGCAAGAGCCAAAGAAAGAACAAGATACTATTGTAAAGAAAGAGCCAGTGAGTGAAGAGAAGAAGGAAGTAAAAGAAAAAAAGAAACCGGTAAAAAAGCCGAGTGAGAAGAAGGCGAAGAAAAAATGACAGCGCACCCACCACACATTTCTGAGGCGAAGAGGAAGGAAGTTGCAGATATTAAGAGGCTGGTTACTGAGTATCCGGTGATGGGTGTTGTGAATCTGGAAACGCTTCCTGCGTTGATGTTGCAGAGGATGAAGAAGAATCTTCGCGATACTGTGGTGTTCAAGGTGACAAAGAAGAGGTTCATGAAGATTGCGTTTGATCAGTTGAAGGAAAAGAAGAATTTAGATCAGGTGAAAGAAAAGCTGAATGGGATTCCTATTCTCATCTTTACCAAGCAGGATCCGTTTAAGTTGTACAAGGAGATTAAGAAGTCTCGCTCTGCAGCTCCGGCAAAGCCAGGACAGAAGGCGCCGAATGATTTGCTGATGCCTGCAGGTCCAACGCCATTTACTCCCGGTCCGATGATTGGGGAATTAGGGCAACTAGGTATTAAGACAGAGGTGAAGGAAGGAAAGATTCACGTTCGTGAAGAAAAAGTGTTAGTGAAAGAAGGAGAAATCATCACAAAAAAGGTTGCCGAGTTGCTGACCAAGTTGGGCATAGAGCCAATGATTATAGGATTAAATGTCGTGCTCACGTATCATGATGGGGAAATCCTGTTCAAGGATGTGCTTGATATTGATGAGGATGCATATCTGCAGCAAATCAAGGAGGCGCACGCAACGTCTGTTGCGCTTGCAATGTATCTAGGAATTATAAACACAGATACAGCGAAGCTATTGGTGCAGAAGGCATTCAGAGAGTCCAAGGCGCTTGCAGAGAAGGCGAATATTACTACATCAGAAACGATAGGGAAGAAGCTTGCCGAAGCTGAAGTAATCGCTGAGGCGTTGCAAGGGAAAGTTCCGGAAGTTCCTGCAGAAGCAAAGGTCATGCAGGTTCAGGAAAATGCAGCAGTGCAATCTCAAGAAACGCGTGAGCCTGCACAAATGGAAGAAAAGAGAGTGGAAGAAAGAGTGTCTCAGGTGAAGCCAGTGCATGTTGCTCCGCAAAAGCAGGATGTTGTTGTTGAAGACAAGCAACCTATTCAGGAATCAGATATGGAAAGAGCAGAAAAGTTTTTAAAAGGGCTTACTGAAAAAGCTGTGAAAGTAGAAGGGTCAAGGCAGGTGCAGCCAAGGGCTCAGCAGGACTTTGACGTTACTAAATTCATTAATCAGGCAAAAGATAAAAAGAGTAGGGGAGAACTCTAAAAAGAATCTGGAGGTTGTCACGATGGAACTCGTATACGCAAGCATGTTGTTGCACAAGGCAAAGAAGGAGATTACAGAGGAGAATCTCAAGAAGATTATGAATGCTGTAGGTATTCAGAAAAGTGATGGTGAGATTAAGGCGACAGTCGCAGCATTAAGCGGCGTTGATATTGACGCAGCAATTAAAGAGGCTGCAAGTGCGGCAGTGGTTGCTGCTCCGGCAGTTGGCGGAGGCGCTGCAGAAGGAAAGAAAGAAGAGAAGAAGAAAGAGGAAGAGAAGAAGAGCGCAGATGCTGCTGCAGCAGGGCTTGGAGCGTTATTCGGCTGAAGCCTTTTTTTCTTTTTTTTTGTGAAGAGCAATAGATTTTTATAGAGGTATTCCTCAAAAGAGAAGGAATGGGTGGTGCGAGATATGGAAGAAACACAAGGGATACTCGACCTGAAAAAAGATATTTCTGGATTAAAGTCAGAGCTTTCTGAAGTGCATGAAGAGAAAGAGTCGAAGTTGAAGAAGGCAAAAGAGTTGAATGGTGAAGTTGCTTCTCTCGTGAGAGAATTAAAAGAAGTAAAAAGGCAGCTGGACAAGGCGAAAACAGGTATTGATGAGGCCAGAAAGAAGCGTGATGCAACTAATCTTGAGTCAAAAAATCTTGTGCAGGAATTGAGGAAGCTGCGCGAGGAGAGTAAGGCATTAGTGAGCAAGGCGAAGATGAAGGTGTCTCCTGAAGGAATAAAGAAGAAGATTGCGTCTTTGGAGTTGTCTGTGGAAACATCAGGGATGTCTTTTGAGAAGGAAAAAAAAGTGATGGGGCAGATTAAGCAGTTGAAAAGGGTGATGAAGGAAAATGAGGCTGTGATGCAGGCAAGTGAGCATCTTGATTCCTTATCAAAATTGTTTGATGAGAAGAAGGATATGGGAAACAAGTATCATATGCAGTGGAAGGAGGAAATGAAGAAGAATAGGGATAATGTGAAGAAGTTTCGGGAGTTGGTGCAGAAAATTAATAAGTTGAGAACTGAGAACAAGGAGGCGTTTGGAGAGTTTGTGAATCTGAAGAAGTCATTTTCAGAGAAGCATGAGCAGTTGAGAAATAAGCTGGGTGAGGCTGCGGAAAGAACGCGGCAATCGCATCATCTGAAGCAGCAGAAATTTGAGGGGAGGAAGGCGAGGGAAGAGCAGCTGATAAAGCAGAAGGAGCTGGCTGTCGAGCAGAAGTTAAGGGAGAAGAAGAAGTTGACGACGCGTGATTTGCTCGTGTTTCAGAAGAGATAAACTTTTTCTTATGCGCGTTTGTGAAGCGTCTGAAAGTCGCTGTAGAACGGGATTGTCTTGATGTGAAACAGCCAGGTGAGTAATATCCATATACCAACAACATACACACTCGAAAGGATTTTCCAGAAGAGTAAGTGGAGCTGTTGGAAATAGTTGATGTTCTTGGTGAGGAGAAGGTAGATCAATACTTCTATTCTGATGAGGTTTCCTATCAAAATCAGTAAACTTCCAAGGAGGAAGATGGCTATTCCTTTCTTTAAAGAAATATCTTTGGTGAGGAGGATGAGGAGTGCGAGGAGGAGGTAGGCGGATGCTGCGATGCATGCGGGGATAAATTCAATAGGGGTTGTTCCAGCAGTTAGAATCTTCCCGTGAAGTGTTGTGTCGGTGAAGAGGGAAAGGAAAAATGCTGCAGGGTAAATGGTGAGTGGTGTAAAAATGAGGGAAAAGAGGTTTTGGGATGCGGATAAAACAACTGCAAAAGCAAGGCGGAGAAAGAGGAGAGAGTTCTGTTGCATATATCTTGGAGTGATAAGAAGATATATAAAGTTATACTTATAACCGCGAAAAGAATGAACATTAGGAGAAAATTTGTCTTGGGGTTGACGCTGATTACTTTTTTTGTGATACTGAATGGTGTGATGGGGATTGTGTCAACAAAGATTATTAATCAGAATTTGAATGTGGTGACAAGGGTTTCAACGCCGACGATTGAAACGGTAAATGATCTGATTATTTTTGTCTGGCAGAACACGGCAATCATTCAGGCATTTGCAGGTTCTGAGGATCCGGGTGAGCTTGCGGAGTTGAAGGGGCAGTTCAAAAATTTGAATCACGAGTTTGAGAAGGCAAAAACAATTGCTTTGAATCTTGCAAGTGATGAAGATGCAAGGAATAAGATTGGGATTGCAACAGAAAATTATGGGAAGTTTAAGCAGGGTGCAGAGCAGATATTTGCGGTGCACGAGAAGGAATTGCAGGCGGGTGCTGAAGATGAACGGCAGCAGTTAAAAGAGGAAGTTGAAGAGTTGACAAAGAATGCGGTGAAGCATGCGAAGGATGCTGTTGAGCCGTTAAATGAGGTGGAGATTAGGGCATATATTGCAAACAAGGTGGCGAGTGATCAGTCTCACGGTGCAGTCCAGAGAACTGTTCTTTTGCTCACATTTATGATATTAATTAGTGTGGGGTGTGCATTAGGTATTGTTGTGTATCTTTCGCAGTCTATTATTCATCCGATTAACAGGCTTGCGGATGCTGCAACGAAGGTGAGTGAAGGTAATTTTGAGGTGAAGGTTGCAGAGCGAAAGGAGAATGATGAACTGGCAAATCTGGTGATCATTTTTAATAAGATGGTGGAAAGTTTGAAGAATCTGCTTCGAGAGAGTCCGCATTTGAAGCAGTATGTGGATTTGTCTCCAAAGAAGCAGGCTGTGCGGGTTGTTGAGTATCCTCTGATGCCGCGAACAAGTTATTTGGTGAAAGATGCGTCGCCAAAGCGAGCCTATAGTATAATAGCGAATCGAATAGCAAAAGGATCACAAGGATTGTGTATTTCAAGGGAAGTGGGGGAAAATTTGAGGAAAGTCTATGGGTTGCCAGAAATGGAATTTATTCTCTTGTCTGATGTGAAGGTGAAGGATAAGGTAGTCACATCGAACCTGCAGCAGCTGAAAAAGCTGGTGGTTGATTTTATGGAGAAGAAGGACAGCGCAATCATTCTTCTGGATAGGATTGATTATCTCATTTCAAAATATGGGTTTGGGAACGTGTTGGCCTTTGTAACGGAAATGAATGATATGGTGATGATGAAAAATGCTATTTTGCTTATTCCTGTGGATCCGAGTTTTATGAATCCGAGGAATCTTTCCTTTTTGGAGAAGGAGCTGAAAGAAGTACCTCTGCCTCAAACTCAAGAAGCCTTGGCTCCTGAGCTGGAAAAGCTCCTGGCTTTTGTCAAGAACAGGCAAGTGTTTGGAAAGCTTGCATCATTTAAGGACATTGGAAAGGAGTTTGGGATTACTGCTCCAACGACTTTGAAAAGGGTGAAGGAATTGGAGGAAAAGGGGTATATTGAGGTCAGTAAAGAGGGGAGGAATAAGCTGATAAAGGCTATAGGATAGGTCCAAAAATAGTAAAAGGGTAAACAGGTAAAATTTTTTAACTATTTTTAACTATTTTTTGGGTGTTTTTTACAGTATATTTATAAAGAACTATGATTATTAGTTAGTAATCTTGCACCGAAAACCTCCGTTTGCAACTTAGGCAAAATTTGGACTGAGCAAAAAAACACCCTGTCCTTCCGGTAACTCGGAAGGGCACTTCTTTTCCGCTCAGTTCATGTTTCTTTATGCATAGGGTGAAGAGTCTTGCCAGGATAGCCTATGATCTTTCAAGGATGTGTTCTTTGTGGTAGAATAAGCTTCTTGCAAACCAATAAAGAGCATACAGTTCAAAGGCAAAGGGGAAATAGCCAAGATAGCCGATGACGGGCATTTCAAAGATTTTGAAGAACCCAAGGAAGGGAATGTCATACACCCATTTTCTGATGGCCCAGTAGTTCCAGAATTCCCAGAGGAATCCGCAGAAGATGCCTGCAAGGAGCAAGGTGATGGGGATTGCTAATTTCCGATCTTTGAGGTGCTGGATAATAGAAGGTTGGTGGTGAAGGTAATTAATAGGGTCTAAGATGAGGAAGAAGCTGAGCCAGACAAGAGGATAGGTGAAGCTGGGGAAGAAGAATGGTAAGATGAGGGCTGCAACCCCTAGTTCCATCATGATATGGATGAATCGGGTGGAGATGCGGTATTTTTTCTTCAAGGTGATTGCATCAAAGAGGTGAAATGTGCGGAAGAGTTCTGCTGTTTCCATGACTGCTGGCAGCACAGTGGCAAAGGAAATGTTTCGCATGAGCAATGAGGCAATGCGGGACATGGATGTGGTGCTGGTGTAGGTCCAGTTGTTCACTGCAAGGTTCATCAGTTCAAAGATCCACCAGACGCCTGCGGAGAGGAGGGCCATGCCGATGAATGTAGAGAGACGATTGCTGATGAGCGAATTTCGTTTGAGCTTGTAGATGAGAGCATCAATGATGAGAATATATCCAATCCAGACGAGCGGGAAATACCAGTTTGCAAGCGGTTGAATTTTGAGGAAGAAGTTGAGCTCCACGAAAAAGATGAGGAGGATGCCGAGAATGCCATACCATCGAAACATGAAAAGAAAAAGGAGGTGCATTTATTTAAATCTTTGGAGATTCTGTTCTGATGGGGGAGTAAGGACAAATCTTTATTAAGAGATCAGCATCCCGAAAGGGGATGAAAAGGGGAGAAGGAAAGACTGTTGTGCTGATCTTGTTGCTCGGCTTGCTTATTTTTATCAGTTTGATTGCGGATCGGCAGCTCGTGGCAAAAATTGTGGGTGCGCGTTCGTTGATAGCGGACTTTTACTTTATTGAGTTTTCGTTGATCTTCACAAAGTTGTTCATTGTGGGAGCAGTGTCTGTTTTTTTGTTGAGTAAGCCAAGATATTTGGTGCCGTGGTGGGTGGGTGCATTTGTGACAATGGTCATTGGATACTGGTTGAAGACAGTTGTGGAGAGGCCACGGCCGTTTATGGAATTTAGTGATATTGTTGCATTGGTTGCCAAGTCTGGCTTTTCGTTTCCGAGTGTGACCACAGCAGTGGCGTTTGCAGCTCTTCCTATTATTAAGCACCAGTATAAAGGAACAATTTTTGGATTCTGGGTGGTTTTTGCGGTGTTAGTGGCTTTTTCTCGGGTTTATATGGGGATACATTATGTGAGTGACGTGCTTGCAGGTGCATTGCTCGGCTTGCTTATCGGAAAGATAGCTTTATTAACGTTCGAGTCTTTTGTAGAGAAGAAGTAATTGGGTGGATATTCTAGTTAGTGTGTTTGGTGAATCATAATAGCAAGATTTACCACAATCTTTATAAAATGATTATCACTATTGAATGGCAACAAATAGGATTTGTAGAATGAAAGGAAAGAAGCTTGGAGTGATGGGGGTTATCTGGATTATTCTGTGCACAGCAATTGCTCTTGCGCAAGCAAGTGGCAATTTGAACGTAATAGAGCCTGAAATTAGTATAGTGGTGTCGCAGGGAGAATTAGAAACAGTTTCTTTTACAGTAATGAACACAGGAGCAAATCCGATTAACAGTCTTTCGTTCACCAATAATCTTGATTTAATTGATAATGATGGTGATACCATTACCTTAACGTTTAATGGTCCTTCAAGTCCTATTCAGCCAGGAGCATCTGCACAAGTGTCTATTGATATTGATGTGGATCCAGATATGGACTTTGAAACATACAGCGGCACGGTGACAGTAACAGATCCGGATTCAGGAGCGCAGGATACCTTTGAGTTGTCTATTGAGGTGCAGGTGGATGTGTGTGATTTTGGGCAAGTGGGAAATGATTTGCAGATAACTATTGAGGATCCTGATGCAAATGAGGAGTTTGAGCCAGGTGATGAGATTACAGTGGATGTGAAAGTGGATAATGTGGGCAATGATGATATTCGCACGCAAGTGGAGGCCTTTCTCTTTAGTGATAAAAGGGAAGTAACTGATGCGTCTTCTGATTCAAGAAATCTTGAGGATGGAGAGGAAGAGGACTTCACGTTGTCCTTAGACATTCCTCTGGATGCAAATAGGGTGAGTGAGGATGATGAGTTTTTGCTTGTTGTCAAGGCGTTTGATGATGACAATGAGGGTTTAAATTGTGTGCAAGAGGCAGTGCGGTTGAACATCGAGTTAAAGTCAAAAAAATTGGTGTTTAAGGAAGAGAGCACGAAGTTTTTGCCTGCAGAGGCGAGTTGTGGGGATAGCGTTGTTGCAAACGTGAACGTGTTTAATGTGGGCAGCGATGATTTGGAGAATGTTGTCCTGACCCTCCAAAACAGCCAGCTAAAAATATCAAAGAAATCAGGGGTCTTTTCTGTGGAAGCCTTTGATTCTGAAGAAGATAATCAGGAATCAAAGCAGTTCGCTTTGGATGTTCCTCTGGATGCAAAGCCAGGATCCTATAGTTTTGTGGTGCGCGCGGATTACAGTGGGGGTTCTATTACAACAAACATCCCATTGCGGATTAACTCTTGCCAAAACACGCCTGTATTAGTAGAGCGTGGAGAAGAAGTTGGTATAGCAAGACCAGTGAATGGGCAAGTGATAGGAAAGCAGGGAAAAGTGGTTCCTATTGCAGTGCAGGTGGAGAATACAGAGGCAACAAAAGTCAGCTTTGTGGTTGCCATCACGAATATTGACGAGATTGGAGAATCAGTGAATGAAGTGGTTACAGTAAACCCTGGAGAAGCAAAAACGGTCTTTGTGAATGTGGATATTGCGAATAATGCTCCTCTCGGAATTCATTCAGGGGTTATTGAATTGCAGGTAAACGGTATTACCACAGCAACGAATACGGTTGCGATTGAGGTTGCAGCCTCTGGAGTACAGCCAGCTGCTACTGGATCATTGATAGATGTCATTCCATTGCCTGTCATAATCGTGCTGATGCTCTTGGTAGGAATAGGAATATTCCTAGTTGCTGGAATACTACTATCAACAAACAGGAATCAAGACCAATAGTTTTAAATATAGCTAATACACCACAACCTTTATATATGCGTTATAACTACGCAATAGCAACAAACATTAATCATAATTTGGGGGTAATAATAATGAAGAACAAGCTTTCATTGCTCGGGATGTGTGTGTTACTCTTAACACTCCTCTCTTCAGTTGCAGTGTTTGCCCAGACTCCAACAGTAACTGCGCAAGACATTGTGATTGGAAGCAACAACCAAGATGCATCAAATCCAAACGATGATGATGGTCCAGTGGTTGTGCAAAGATCAGGTTCAATTACATTTACAAACACAGGAACAACTCCTGTCGTTGTTACATTATCAGGAGCAAATCAAGGAGTTACTCTTCTTGATGCAAAATATACATTAAACAGAGCTCTTTCTTTCACAAGTAATATTCAGGCAATTGAAAACTTGTTAGAAGGAAACGCAAACTTGCTCGTTGTTGAAACGCCAGTAACAAGTATTCCTGTTCTAGCGCAAGTAGGAACAATTCCAGGAACAGCAACGCTGAACTTCGAAACAATGATTCCAGCAAGCTTGGATGCTGTAAACAACAACCTTGAAGAGCAGGCATTTGACGTCTTTAAATTCACATTCCTTGCAGGAACAACTCCTCTTGATGTGAAAGTGCAAATGCAGCGTGAAAACTTGCTTGTCATTGATGATTCTGACATCGAAATTGACTCAAGACGAAGAGAAGACATTGATGACGCTGATGATGTTGAAGATATTCAACCAGGCGCAAATGTCAAGATCGAAATGAAGATCAGAAATGAATACAATGATGACTCTGATGTTGATGTTGAAGATGTTGACTTAGAAATTGAATGTGAGAACGAAGATGACTTTGATATTGATGACAACAGCCTCGATCTCGGCGATATCGCAGCAGACAGCGAGGAAACAGACGCATTCAGCATTGACGTTGAAAAAGACGCTGAAGATGGTGATTCAACCTGTGATGTAAAGACTGTAGGCACTGATGAGAACGGTGCACGCATGGGTCAGGGTTTCAGCTTCACGCTTGAAATTACCAGAGAAACGCACGATATTCAAATTACCTCAATCACGCCAAATCCAGGCATCATCACCTGTGATGATAATACTCTGGAATTAACTATTGGCCTCTTGAACATCGGAAAGTCCGATGAAGATGAAGTGGCAGTTGAAGTGTCTATTCAAGACTTCAACAAGGTTGAGCGAAGATCAAACAAGGAACTTGATGAAGATGATGAAGACCTTGAAGTCTTCAGCATTGAAATCCCGTCAACCTTGACGCGATCACCTATTCCAGTGTCAGTGAAGAGCTTTTATGATAACATCAAAGTGGCTGACACAGAATTGCTCTTAATTGAGAATGAGTGCATTCAAGAAGAAGAGCCAGAACCTTCTGAGCCAGGAACAAAGCAGCCTCCAGCAATGGCAGCTGGCTTGATCTTGAGCGAAGACACTATAGATGTCACTCCAGGTGCATCTGGAAATGTCGCTGTGCAAGTGACAAACAATGAAAACACCAGAATGACATTTGAGTTGTCCTTGGATGTGTCCGAATTTGGAACAGCATCTGCAGCAAAGGAAATTACCTTGCAGCCAGGGCAAACCGCAAGCATCTTCCTGAACTTTAAGGCAAAGGAAGAGACAGGTTCCTTCACAGGAGCAGTCGAGCTTCGGACAAACAACCAGATTGTCGAGACAAAGACATTCACTGCAGAAGTGAAGAAAGACTCAACAAAGACTGGTGCAGGATTTAACCTTGGCGGAGATTCCACAAGAGTCTTCTGGATTATTGCAGACATCATCTTGGTGATTGTCGCAATTTTCTTCATCAGACTCATCTTCACTGCTGGCGGAAAGAAAAAGTCTGGCAAGAAGATGTCTGACATGGAAGCAGAAGCCATGCGCGCTGCGAACAAGAAGGGTAAGAAAAGTCCTGTCTACAGGAACTTCTAATCCTTTTCTTTTTTTTATTTTCGTTTTCTTTCATTTTTTCTTTTCTAGAATGAACTCTATTGGGTGAGCAAATCTTTTTATAGAGCAAAGAGCTTTCTATACATAATGAAAAAAAGAGGAATAACAAATAGCGAGTACGCGCCTATTCTAGTGCGATGGGGAATCGCGCTTGTCTTTCTCTGGTTTGGAATAAATCAAATCATCAATCCAGACATGTTTCTCGGCTGGATGCACGTCAACATGCAATTCGTTCAAGAAAATGAGATAGTGCTTATTATGATCCATGGCGTAGGAGAGCTTATACTGGGAACGCTGTTAATACTAGGATTATGGACAAGGGTTGTTGCAACACTGCTTGCCATCAATTTGCTTGGGATAACAGTAAATCTAGGCTATAATGACATTGCTGTGCGGGATGTCGGCTTGCTACTCGCAACAGTTGCTATTATGATGCATGGTCCAGATAGGTGGTGTCTGGATAGTAAAAAGAAGGACTAGAAAGTACATCCTTTTTTTGAAATTATACATTCTGAAAACCTTTTTAAAGTGTATTCAAAAGAGAAATTCTATGATCGCAGAACCAAGTCTTGAAGGAAGAATTGTTGTTGCGGAAGTAAGTAGAAACACCAATGATGGGCATTGCGTTGCAAATATAGGTGGAGATTGTAATACGATAGCAGAGGTGCATGGTATTCCCATGAGAGGAGCAGGTATAAATCCTCATGATAGGATGCTTATTTATGCGCGACCCAATACTCATAAAACCCTTAATTTTGGGAAAATGCAAAGAACAAGAACAATTGATTCATATTTTGCTTCTTTTATGACAAGAGAAATTCCTCCAGGAGTTGAAGTAATACATCCAAGTGAAGCAGTTTTGTTTGGTCGCCTTGACACAAAAACAGAAGAAGGAGAGGTAGTGTTACCAGACAGAGAAGCATTGCGAAGAATGTACAGTCATCGCTTCATGATCTTTTTGTATCTGTGCCAAGAGAATGATAGAAGGAGGAGAGGAAGAAAGAGAGTGCAGGGAATAAAGGGATTAGTGCACAAAGATCATGAGGATATTAATTATATTACAAGTATAGGGTGTCCAAGAATCGCAATTGGTGATGTGATAAGTCGATTTTTTGAAACGAATCAGTTTCGGTTTGTGGATGATTTGCGTGTCGTTCTCTTTGATGGTGCGATTGATCGGACTGATGTTGCAGAAGGCATCACGCAGTATGGAAAAATGCCAATAGGTATGGAAAGTATGATTCCGCAAAGTACAAGAAAAGTAATATAAAAAAGAGGAATGCACTGGATTCCTCAACAGAAATTTATGCAGCATTTTGCAGTTCAGTAAGATACCTTTCCTTGTCCCAGCCTTCAGTTGATTTCAAAGTCTGTGTTCCATTCTTGACAATCACTTTGGTGTGCTGGTATACAACATTGAACTCTTCTGCAAGAGCTTCTTCTGCATTATCAGTGTCAGAGTCTTTGTAGTTCACGCGGAATCCGATGACAGTTGGTTCATCAAGTTCGTTGAACGCTGCAAGAGTGTCTTGTTGTTCTCGCCTGCAGATAGGGCACCAATCCGCGTAGAAGTACAGGAGAATGGTTTTTCCTGCAGTGAGCGCAGTTTGGTAAGCGTCCTCTGTGAACTCTATGTATTGTGTTGTTGTTCCTGCAAGAACGTTTCCTGCGGAGGGTGGTGCTTCTTTTTTCATATTCTCTGCTGTCTTTGTCTCTTCTAGTGTATCATCATTGCTTGGAAGTGTCTGGTCTTGCACTTGCGCTGGTTTCGTGCACGCAGACAGAAAAAGTCCAAGGATGATGACAAGGACTACAAAAGCTTTTTTCATAGGAATCCTCCTTTTATGGGTTGAAAGCGCCGGATAGGATTTGAACCTATGTAAAACCGCTCTGCAGGCGGTCCCCTAGCCGCTCGGGACACCGGCGCATCACAGAAAACAATGCAAAGGCCTCTTTTAAAACCTTTTCTTTAAAAGAACAAGAAGCAGGCTTCCTTGTCTTTTGCAAGGGAGTTTATGTATTTGACAAAAAAGCGGGTGTTTTCTGGAAGGGAAAAGAGGAAGAGGCTGTTTTTTCGAGGCATTTTTCTGAACAGTTCAGTATTGTTGCAGATGAAGCTGATGTATCCTCCAAAGGCTTCTTTCCAGGTGTCGCTGAAGTCGAGGATGCCTGTAAAGGGGCCTGGGAGAGAAGTGTCATGCAGCAATGTGTAGTCTCCTTTAGTGAAGCGGAGGAGAAGAGGGTGTAAAGAAACAGGATTTTTTGTAAGAGAGGTGAGGAGTGATTGAAATCCTGGTGAGTGGAGAAAAGAAGTGATGGGTTTTGGAATGGCAAGGAGTGTGTACGCATGCAACCCGAGAGAGAATGATGGCGTTTCTTTCGCTTCATGAATGGAATGGTGAAACAGGGCAAATTGGTCAGTGGTGAAAAAGTCTGGAAGCTCAAGGAATCCTTGTGTTGTCAGTTCGTTGCGCAGGGTTGCTGCGGAAAAGAGATTAGTGTCCATGAAACCACCCGGTAATGGTGAAGCGTTTCTTTGGTGTGAGGATCTCTCTCATTTGGTGGAATGAGCTTTTGGAAACATCAAACAAGAGAAGGGAGTTTTCTGTAGGGAGGTACGATCGTGCTACTGTTTGAGTTGTTGAGTCAAAGAAGTCGAGTTGTCCGCCGTCGGACGCGGTGAAATTTGACAAATAGTAAATGTACGCAATTTTTCTGGTGCTGTCTTCTTCAGTGACATGGTCGTCATGGGGCAAAAGGTAGTCGGTGTGTGTATAGAGAAATCCGCTGATGTCTGGTGAGGGATTGATTTTTTTCCCGGTGATCTGCATGATAAGCTGGAGAAGCTCAGGTGAGGTCCAGAAAGAACAAAATGATTTGATGAACGTATTCTGTGATGTGTACAAGCTTTGTGTTTGCCTAAATTGGTAGAGGTCTGAATTGTAAAAAGTAAATGATTCTTTTTTCAGCGCCTTGGAGAGCTTGGTGAACATGTGCTGTGTAAGAAAATGAGGGAGGATGATGTGTGGAAAAGGGAGTGCTGATAAAAAGGAGTGAGGGTATGAAGAATCATGAAGGTGATGAGAGGATATCCATTGGTGCATAGCAAATAAAAAAGGGAGATGAATTAAAAAACTATTGGTTGGAGAAAAAAGTTGTTCATGGTATTAAACAGCTCGTCATTGATAGAAGATAATGAAGAGCGGGCCCGGCAGGATTTGAACCTGCGACCTTCTGCTTAGAAGGCAGACGCTCTATCCAGCCTGAGCTACGGGCCCATGAGATTTTTCTCTTGTCTTGTGTCTTATAAACATTGTTGTCTTTCCTTGTGAAGAGAGGAGCAAACGTTTTTATACCTTCAAGAGTAAGCATTTTTCTTATGGAAGACTTGAAGAAGCTGGAGCAGAAATGGCAGAAGCGTTGGAAAGAAAGCAAGATCTTCGAGCCGAAGGTGGATAGGAAAAAGAAGAAGTTTTACGCGCATTTCACGTATCCGTATGTGAATGCGTATGCGCACCTCGGTCATTTCTATACACTAATGAAGGCTGAAGTGATGGCACGATTCAAGCGTCACCAAGGGTATAATGTCTTGCTTCCACAGGGCTGGCACGCAACAGGTTCTCCGTTGATTAGTGCAGCGCAAAGAGTGAAGGAGAGGGAGGAAAAGCAGATTAAAATCTTGAAGGATATGGGTGTTCCAGAGTCTGAGCTTTCAAAGTTTGAAGATCCTGCATACTGGATTACGTTTTTCAAGCCAAAGTTTAAGGAAGATTTTCTGCATATGGGCATTTCGACAGATTGGCGTCGGGAATACTTTACAACATCTTTGAATCCGCACTATGACAAGTTCATTCGGTGGCAGTTTACGAAGTTGAAAGAAAAGGAGTATGTGGTGAAGGGAAAATTTCCAGTGGTGTGGTGTCAAAAAGAGAATAATCCTGTCGGTGATCATGATCGGATTGAGGGTGAAGGTGAAACGCCGCAAGAGTTCACATTGTTAAAATTTAAATGGAATGATGCATTTTTGGTTGCAGCAACCTTGCGCCCAGAGACAGTGTTCGGGCAGACAAATGTGTGGGTTGATGCTGAAGGAGAGTATGTGAAAGCGCAAGTGAATGAAGAAGTGTGGATCATGAGCAGACAATGTGCAGAAAAATTAAAGGAACAGGAAAAAAAGTGTGCAATCCTTTCCTCAATAAAAGGCAGTGAGTTGCTGGGAAAAATGATTGTGGAGCAATTTACAAAGAAGGAATTGGTGGTTCTTCCGTCTCTTTTTTGTGATCCTGAAAAAGGCACAGGTATTGTGACATCTGTGCCGTCTGACGCTCCTGATGATTATGTGGGGCTGCGTGATATTCAGGAAGATGCGGCAGTGTGCAAGCAATACAAGCTTGATCAGGATATGGTGCGAAAGATAAAGCCTATTCCGATTATCATATCTGGAAATTTGGGCGAGCTTCCTGCAGTGACTGTTGTGCAGCGAATGGGCATCAAGAATCAGAAGGAGAGAAAAAAATTAGATGCTGCAAAAAAGGAAGTGTATGCGAGGGGATTTTATGAGGGAGTGATGAACAAGAGTTGCGGAAAGTTTGCTGGCATGAAGGTTGAAGATGCAAAGGAAGCAATAAAGAAGGAGATGCGTGCAAAGGGTGTTGCTGATGTGTTGTATGAGCTGTCTGGAAAAGTAGTGTGCAGGTGTTTAACGCCAAGCATTGTGAAGATTGTTGCAGATCAGTGGTTTATTGCATATGGCAATCCAGAGTGGAAGAAGAAAGCGCATCAGGCCTTGAAAAAGCTGAAGATTTTTCCAGAATCGTTTCGGCAGCAATTTACCTACACAATTGATTGGCTGCGGGATTGGGCGTGTACGCGGGAGCACGGCTTGGGAACACAATTGCCCTGGGATGAAAAGTGGCTGATTGAATCATTGTCAGACAGTACTATTTACTTGGCATTTGATACGATTGCGCATCTCGTGCAGAAGGGTGATCCGAAAAAGATTAATGATGCAGCATTTGATTACATTTTTTTGGGAAAGGGAAAAAAGCCTGCAATAAAAGATATTGAAAAGATGCGGGAAGAGTTTTCCTATTGGTATCCGTTTGATTTTAACGTGTCAGGAAAGGATTTGGTGCAGAATCATTTAACATTTGCGTTGTTTAATCATGCAGGAGTTTTTCCAGAGAGGTATTGGCCTGCCGGCTACGGCTTAAACGGATGGGTGATGGTGAATGGGGAGAAGATGAGCAAGAGCAAGGGTAATTTCTTGTTGATGCGTGATGTGGGCATGCGCTATGGTGCGGATGCGTCGCGGTTGAGTGTGGTGATGGCTGGAGAGGGTGCTGATGATGCAAATTGGAGCACGTCGTTGCCAGAAACTGTTGGAAAAAGAATAGAGGCATGGTATGAGATGTGCATGAAATATTATAACAAAGGAGTGAAAGAAAAGCACATTATTGATGTGTGGGTGGAATGGAAGATTGCGGAAGGGGTCAAGCAAGTGTCTGCATTGATGGAGCAGGCCATGTTCCGCAGTGCCTTGTCAGTTGCGTTTTATGATGTGCAAAAGGTGATGCAGTGGTATGTGCGAAGAACAAATGGTCATCCAAATAAGAGGGTGATGAATGAGCTTATCGAAACGCAGGTGGTGTTGCTTGCGCCGTTTATTCCTCATATATGTGAAGAGCTTTGGGAAAAGATGGGAAAAAAGATATGTGTGTCTCTTGCTGCGTGGCCAAAAGCGAAAAGGGTTGTGTACAAGGGAAATGAAGATGTGATAAGCAATGTGCTTATGGATATGCGAAAAGTGATGCAGCTTGTAAAGTTTACGCCAAAGCGAGTCTTCATGTATGTGATGCCTCAGGAGAAGAAGGATGTGGAAGATGCAAAAAGTTTTTTGGAGAATGAAATTGGATTAGAGGTAAAAGTGTACGCGGTGAATGAAAAAGGCAGATATGATCCTCAGGAGAAGGCGAAAAAAGCGAAGCCAGGAAAGCCTGCCTTGTTTGTTGAGTAATTAAGGGAAGTATTTTCGAAGTAATGTTTCAAGGTGATCTTGATCTGTTGTATCAAAAGTTGCTGCATCTACTGGGTCAATGCTTGAGTCAATATCAAGCACTGCGATGAGTCTTCCTTTTCCTCCTTGGCTGAAGACAGGGACAACAATTTCAGAGCTTGCTTTCGTGCTGCAGTGAATAATGCCTTCAACGGTCTTTCCTCGTGTTTTGTGTGCTGCTGCATCATCAGGAGTCCACGCTTGAGTGTTAGGGATGATGACTGTTTTCTGGTTTCGTGCTGCGTATCCGCAGGCTCCTTTGAGGAAGGGAATGATGCTGCATCCATGTCCATTGTGATCTGCATCGCTTGCGTGTGGGCCGAGAGTGAGATAATGTTCTCCCATCCATTTTCCTTCAGGCACTAATCCTTTTGCCATGTTGTAAAAGCCAACCCAGAAGTGGTACGCAAGGCCAAATTCCTGCCGAAGGTAGCGGGAGAGTTGCATTTCGGTTGTGGTGAAGGGTAATAAAGGTAATCCAAATGCGTTTCTGCTAGAAGAGAATTCTGCATCCATCGCTTCTTGGACGCGCAGAAAGCGCTCTACTTTTTGTTCGGTTGTATAGAAGGGTGATGGCATAAGGTAATTTTTCAAAACAGCCTTTATAAAAATTGTGTTACTGGGAGCTGACTATGCAAATAAATAAGATATGCTGTCTTGATCGCCACAAAAATTTGAAAAATGATGCAGAGAACAGGTGAGAGAAACATTTATAATAGGTCCTGTGTATAAAGAGAAGAAGGGGGTTTCAGAAATGGAAAAAGTAGAACAATACAGAAAGGCTATTGCAGAGATGCAGGAGCGGATGAATAAGGTTGATGGTATTATTCCGCGCATGGCGACAGTTGCTGCAGTCTTGAAGCAAACGTTTGATCACTTTATTTGGGTGGGGTTTTATTTCGCTGAGGATAGTGAGATGATTGTTGGTCCATATCAGGGCCTTGCGGCATGCCCAAACATTTCGTATGAGGGAGTGTGTGGTGCTGCGATGAAGAGAAAAAACACAGTGATTGTCCCAAATGTGCATAAGTTTCCTGGTCACATTGTGTGTGATCCTAATTCGAACTCAGAAATCACTGTTCCGTTGTTTGATCCGGACAAGCATCTAATTGGAGTGCTGGATATTGACAGTGAGAATTATGAGGCGTTTGATGAGGTGGACAAGAAATATTTGGAGATGATTATTCCTATCTTGTTTGAAAAAGAATAACCAAGGAGTGAATGAAACATGGAATCATCTATAGTTTTGAAGGAAAAAGTGGATTTTCATAAGACGTGGTTTACCGCGTCCATAGGGCTAATTATTGCATCAACGTTAGGATCATGGATTGCCAGTGATACACTTGCAAAGTCTTCATTGTTGGTGATAACATTGTTATTCACGTGTGCATTCTTCATCTTTTTCAGCTTTTATGCAATGCGATACCGAGAGCTGATTGACGCGTTGCGAGACGAGTAAAGCTTATTCGACGACTGTCACTTTGGTAATAAGGACTAGAGTTACTGGTCTGTCTTGTTGATTTGTCTGTATATTTCCAATGTCGTCAAGCACGTCTTCTCCTTCGATGAGTTCTCCAAAGATTGCGTGTTTGTTGTCCAGCCAGGATGTGGGGGCAAGGGTGATGAAGAATTGGCTTCCGCCAGTGTTTGGTCCGCTGTTTGCCATGCTGAGGAGTCCTTTTTTGGTGTGACTGAGTGAAGGGATAAACTCATCTTTGATGGTGTATCCTGGTCCTCCAGTTCCCCATCGTGCGTGTTGTGTGTCATCCTTGGTGAGCGGGTCTCCGCTTTGGATCATGAAATCTTTGATGATGCGGTGGAATTGTTGGTTGTCGTAGAATCCTTCTTTGATTAACTTCTTGAAGTTTCCTGCAGTTTCGGGAACAAGGTTGTCATACAGTTTAAAAGTCATGACACCAAAACTAGTTTCCATACGAATGACTGTTTGACCTGTGTCTGCTGCTTGTTGTCCTGGTTCTTTCTTTGAGCAGCCAGTAATGAAGAGTATGAAAATAAAAAAGAATGCTAATGTTTTTTTCATGAGAAAAAAGAAGAAAGAAATGGTTTAAAAATGTTCGCTTTTCGCTCTCTGTAGTATTAAAGGGTCATTTAAAGTTACCTCCTTCTTTGTTGTATTCGGGTGATTATGGCTTGTTCTTTTTGTAATAAATTCTTTCTTTATGGTTCTAGTATAAGCCAGAAAATCATTATATCTACTTTACGCTTAAACAGATTCGCAGTCTCTAACATCCCAATTGTAGTATGTCTTTTTTCCGTCAGGATATTCTTTTATGGATTCATTAACACTCAAAACTATTTGATAATCATATCCCTTCTGCCATTTTGTTATTGCTTGTTCTTTGTTTTTCCACGTGAAATAGATTAATTTATCGGACCCATCCTCACAACGAAACCCCGCTTTTATACCCCACACAACACCTTCTTTTGTTTTATTCTCGTCGGACCACATAAGCCTTCCGTTGGCGTATAAGAGAGGTTTTGGATTTCCATTTCCAAACGGTTCTAGGTGTTCATATATACTTATCCATACTTCCTCACTTTGATCAACCATGTTACCAAGAACAATGTAAGAGGGCATAAAATCTTCTTCTGTAAGGTGGCATTTGTCATTCATCCAATTCCTAAGTTCTGTAAGATGTTTCGTATCAAAAGAAAGTCCACATGCCATTTTGTGACCGCCACCCTTCAGCAATATACCTTTTTTCACAGCAGAATTTGTAGCCTCTCCCAAGTCAAACCCGTGGACGCTGCGTCCGGAACCTATCCAACAACTCTTATCTTTATTCCACCCGCATATTATCGTTGGTCTGTTAAACATTTCTTTGATTTTTGATGCAACGATACCAACAACTCCTATATGCCACGCTTTATTATTGATGATGATTACTTTGGGTCTGTGAATATTCATTAAAGAACGAGCTTCAGCAATTGATTCGTTCAATATCTTATCTTGTATGTTTTTACGTTCGGTGTTCGCTTCACTACATTTCTCTGCTAGAGGTTTGGCATCTTTTATTGTTTTGGAAAGCAACAATTTCACAGATATGGTTGCATCCTCTAAACGCCCCAATGCATTTAAGCGGGGTCCCCACTGAAAACCATATGTGTTAGAATCCACTTTATTGGTTCCTGATACGTTCTTTAATGCTACTAAACCAGGAATGTGCTCAAGCTCTTTTTCGTTGTTTACCAATATCAAGGAATGTTTAAGTAAAGCACGATTAATGCCTACTAAAGGCATAAGATCTACAAGCGTCCCTAATCCGGCCAGTAAAAGAGAACGATTACGGTTCCAATTAGTTATGGATTCGTCCTTTGCATATTGCTCACAAAACAGGAATACAAGTCCAGAAGCACTCATTGTTGTCAATTTATCTATCAATGGATTTTTCACATCAAATGCTTTAGGGTTCAAATGGGCAGCCGCAGGATGCGGTTTATCAGAGGAAACAATGCTATGATGATCTATTATGATGCATTTGATTCCTTTATTTTTGAGCCAATCGATTTCGTCTATAGAGTTCGAGCCACAATCTACACAGATTAATAGCTGGGGATTATACAGATCAATACAATGCTTCAAGCCAGAAAGAGTTAGGCCATAACTATCAGCCATGCGATTCGGAATGAACCATGAATGTTTTTCGAGTCCAGTAATGGCGTTGAGAAAATCCATTAATTGCACAAGAGCAGTTATGCCGTCACAATCATAATCACCAAAAATTACAATCTTTTTCTTTGTCCGGAAGGCGTCCTTTAGGCAAATCACAGCTTTTTTATAATCCGGTAACGATGAAATCGTGTTGTGAATTGTCGGAGTTGGGTTCAGAAACTCTCCTATTTCTTTTTTTGTCTTACACCCAACAGATTTTGCCACAGCTTCCAGATATGCTTCTTGTGAGTTTATATCTGGCTGCATATATAAGAGTTTCATAAACAATTCCTATCTTTGTATAATTCTATCTTCATATATTTGAGATTTACATGGAATGTGCCGTTGCAGAAGTGTCTAGGGCATTCCGAGCCCAAGATATACTTTGACTTTGTTAATACCTGATTCATCTATAGTTTAGAAATGTTAGATTATTTATAAATAGTAAGGTTTATTCATCACTCGCATTCGACTTAGAATCTGTGACCAGTAGATACGACAGAGAGGCTTTTCGATGCATTTATAAAATTTGAGAGCATGATAAAGATAATGGAACATGTTACAATAATGAAAAAATCCTGGGGATTAACTCAAAAGATTTTGTCTGGTAAAAAGAGCATCGAGTCAAGGTGGTACAAGAGTAAATATGCACCTTGGGATAACATAAAACCTGGAGAAACGATCTATTTTAAAGATGCGGGTGAACCGGTTACGATAAAGGCAGAAGTCAAAAAAGTGATGCAGTTTTCTCATATAACACCAGAAAAAGTGAAAGAGATTCTCTATAAATATGGTGAAGCAGATGGTTTAGAGAGTGACGCAATTCCAGTATTTGTTGAAAGGTTTAGAGATAAGAAGTATTGTCTATTAATTTTTTTGAAAAATCCTCAGAAGATAGCACCTTTTGCTATTGATAAATCAGGATTCGGTGCAATGGCTGCATGGATTGCTGTTGATAACATAAACAAGATAAAGAAAAATCTTCTCTGAAAGTGGATTTTGAATCTACTGAAAAAAAGACAATAATCTTTATAAATAAAGATTAGAGCATCTTTTGAATGTTCATGCGATTTGAGAAGGTAGGTGTCTGGTCTTTTTATGCAGGATTGGGTATTGCGATCATCGCAGCAATCTTTTCAGCAAATGGGTTAAACACAACCACTGCCTGGATATTGGGCGCATTGGGTGTTATTATTGGTATTTTAAACGTGACAGACAAGGAAGTGAAGCTGTTCTTGCTTGCATCCTTGACATTTATATTAGCAGCATCAAGCTTGTCTTCAATTCTGGGTGCCATTGGTTTTCCAGGATTTTTCACTCGGTTGTTTGATGCAGTAGTTATTTTTGTCGCTCCCGGAGCAGCAATTGTTTCATTAAGAGCGTTGTGGGATATCACGAAAGATTTCTAAAAAAAGTTAAGGCGTGTAAAGAACGCTGATCGTTTCTTGGGTGTTGTCATGAGGGATCACATTCAGAATAAGAGGGTCGTTTCGCTGATAGCTTTGTGCATAAAGCTCAATTAAGGGGGTGAGGTCAAAACTGAATGTTCCTCTGCTTAATGCAGCGTCGCATGCTTCATCAGGAGTTTCATACACCAAGTACACGTTTGTTTGCGCAGGTGCTGATTCCATGAATCCTTGGCCTGCAGTGGAGTACGCGCGCACAATGACGTTTTCGCAAGCATAATTAAATCCTAGGGTGACTGCAAGTTGTGTGTCAGTGATCGTTGCGCGGTTCAGGGTAAAGTATTCTTTTTGTTCAGGGATGTCTTCAACGATGATAATGGCATCAGTATTGGGCACATCTGCTTGGGTAACTGTCTGTGTAGGTTCTGGAAAAGTACATCCATGGATAAAGAGAAATATAATAATAAAAAGTGGAAGAAGTTTGTGCATAAGAAGGAATGGGAAATGATGATTTTTAAATGTTGTGCTGTAACTGGCAAATAATATATCTTTTTAAGGAATATACAGAAGTTCAAAAGGATCTTCTTCTTGATTTGGATTAATAATGATTAAACGAATGGGATCTTTTTTTCCAAAAATGTTTTCATAATGCTCAGTCAAAGGAGTAAGGTCAAATCGTGCTTGTATATTGACGATGCCATCACACGGATCTCCAGGATCCTTGTGCACAAGATACAAATCTGTTGCTGCTGGAGCTGATTTTTTGAATTCTTTTCCTGATGGTGAATACAAAGTAAGTGTGTGCTGCATGCAGCCGCCGCTAAAAGAAACATCAACAAGTAAGGTGTTTTCTTCAATTGCAGCGCTGTTCATGCCATAATTATCTTGAGGTGATGGTGGTGTATTAACGATGCGAATAGGAGAAAGTGATGGCGTTGCTAATGGGCCTGAAAGTTCATTTGGTGGTAAAGATTCTTGATTGCTGCATCCGGAAATGAAAGAGATGAGAAGAGCAAGGAGAAGAATAAGTTTCATGGGAATGTTATGTTGTTTGGTCTAGTTCATGAAGGAATCGGGTGAGCGTGTTTTTCACGTGTTCAGGTTGCGTCTTGAGAAGAGTTGCTGTTTTTCGTAAAAGTTCGTCATCAGTTCCTGATGTGGGTGTCATGCTGGTGAATTGAATGGGAATCTGTTTCTTCTTTTTGACCTTTTCTTTCCAAAGGGTAAAGACTTCTTCTGCGCGTGCGGGAACCATGTCTTTTTGCACGTGCAAAAGGTCTGCTATTTCTTGGAGGAGTGAGGATTCTTTTGCCTCTGCTCGTTCCGCTGCTTTCCCGCTCTTGTATTCGAGGCGAACAATGCTGTCAGATATTTTGGTTGCTTTGATGATTTTGATAACGCCGGCCTGGCTGGTGTTGTCAAGGTGTGTTCCGCCGCACGCTTCAACATCAATCCCTGGTATTTCCACGATTCTGAGTTCTTTTCCAGGAACAACTCCTCCTTGGTAAATGGTCATGCCGTGCTGTTGTTCTGCGGCAGTGCGTTCGACAAATCCTTTCTTGAGTTGGATGTGTTTCTCGACAATTCTGTTTGCTTCCATTTCAATCTTTCTGACTTCTTCGTCTGTCAAACTTTTGTAATGGGTAATATCAATTCTTCCTTTGTCAATGTCTTTGTGTGCGCTTGCTTGGTTTATGTGGTTTCCAAGAATAATGCGTGCTGCTGCATTGATGATGTGTGCAGTGGTGTGATGCTGTGCAAGCTGCATTCTTCGTTCTCCATCAATATGGCATGCAACTTCTTGTCCAGGAATAAATGTCTTTTTTCCAGAAAGGACATGAATAATCACGTGTCCTTGTTTGAAAACGTCAACAACAGATTCTCCAGCAATAGTGCCAGTGTCGTGTAGTTGTCCTCCGCTCGTCGGATAAAAGTAGGTTTCGTTGAGAATGAGATAGTTTCCGTGTTGCTTCACCACTTTTGCAGTGAAGTCTGTTTTTTTCCAGTCTTCAAAGTAGCGTGCAGATGTTGCAGGAACAGCATCAAGAGCAATCTTCTCGGTTCGTGTCGTTGCAAAACTGTCTTGTTTTTTTTCGTGAAGTTCGCTTACTTTCGCGTAGAAATTGTCAGGGATACTAATATCTTTTCCTATGCGAAGTGCTTCTTCTCTGATAAGCTCTGGGCTGATTCCTTTGCTGTCATACAGTTCAAAGAGTTTTTTTTCGCTGATCGTTTTTTTGATTTCCGTTTGGATGATCTGGCGTGCGCGTTGTCGTCCAGTATGGTACTTTTCCTTTTCTACTTTAAAGATGTCATGGACTTCGTTCAAATTCTTGGAAACTTCAGGAAATAAAGGTTTCAGGTATGATGCGTGCCATTGTGCAATCTCGCAAAGATCAATATTCCATTGGTAACGATCGATAAAGCTGAGGGCTCTGCGGAGAATGAGGCGTAGGTTGTATCCTCCTCCCACGTTGCTGGGCAAGCCGCCATCAGATAGCGCAATGAGTAACGCGCGGGTGTGTTCTGCAACGCTGTAGAGGGCTGCAGTTTCCTGGATGCTCTCTTTGAGCTCCTTCTTTCCCATACTCATTTTTCTGGCAACGCTTGCCCATGCCTTGTCAATATTGCTCACTTCATCAACATTAAGGTAGCTGGCATAGGGTAAGAATTGTTTCATGAGCTGTGTATGTTCTTTCACAGCAGTTGCTTTTCTGAGTTTGTGCATGACTTCTGGAAATGTTGTTTCATAGCTTGTTGTTTTTCCAAGAGTGAACCACGCGTTTCGTTCATGTCCCATGCCCATGTCGAGCACTTTCAACGCAAGTTCTTTGGATCCTGAGGGTGTTTTTTCATAGAGCATATATACTTGATTGCCGAGTTCAAGTCCTCTGCTGAAGAATTCCATGCAGGGTCCGAAGTTGCCGCCGCCTGCCCATGCATCTTCGTGATATATAATTTCTTTTGCAGGCAGCCCTAATCCCTTTGTCAGCCAGTGGTGAATATCAGTAAAATATTTTGCTTGGTCCCATTCTTTGGGTTGCACAAAGGCGTGTTGTCCAATCATCACAAATCCGGTGTAGTGTGCTCCAGTGATGCCCACATTGTCAATGTCATTAAAGCGTAAACAAAATTGCGGAACGACTAATGGATTTGCAGGTGGTTTCACTTCTCCGCTGACAACATAGGGTTGAAAGTCGTAGATGCTTGCTTGCACGAAGTCAGTGTCTTCCCGCCATCGTGCGACAACTGGATATCGTTTGATAGGAGTATATCCTGCCTTCTTGAACATCTTGGAAAAGGTTTCCCACACTTCAATGTAGCTGAGTTTATTTTGTGCAGGGGGTTTGTCAATGAACCTGAATCCGCCAGAGCACGCGGGATCTCCGCATGTCCTGCTTTTGATAGTGGACCAAAAGAATGTCTTGCATTGGGTGCATTGTGCTCGTGTGAATCCTTCTTTTTTCAAGACAGAAGTCGCATAATACTTGTCAGGATCTTTGCTTGCTTTTTTCTTGAACTCTTTTTTGACTTCTTTGTCTGTGAGCATAGGACCTTTACTTGATGAGGTTATTTAAATCTTTTTGGAGATTCGGAAGTTTTTCGGTTTTTCCTTGAAAAGGTTTTTCTTTGATTATTTTGCAGAAATTGCATGCTTATAAGGGGTACGAAATACTGGAATAAAAAAAGGGTAAAAAGGCCAGATATAACTATGAAATGATTGAATATTGTGTGAAACATGCAGAAAAGCAGAGAGATAGAACCTTTGATGGGAGGTTTAATAGTATCGCAAGAGTGCCTTCATCAGGAAGGAAATTGAAAGTGGTTTATGCTATGAAAGGAAAAGATATAAAAATAATAACTGCTTTTTGGTTGGATTAAAATGAAAGAAGTTTGGTATGATGAGGAAGTGGACATTTTGAATATTCAGGTATGTGAAAAAGGGTATTGGAAGAGTATTGAATTGTCGAATGATATTGTTGTTGATATTGGAAAAGATGGTTCGATCATTGCTATCGAGATTTTGCATGCAAGTAAATGGTTTGCTGGAGACGCGAGGAAAGTTATTGATGGCGCAAGGGTTGTTTCTTCATAAAAAGAGTAAGGTTTAAAAAGTAAGAAGAGAAGAATGAAAGTGTTTGCAATGAACATCAAAGAGTATTTAGCGGCTATCGCGATTGGTATTCTCGGAGCATTGCTTATAGGTTTAATTGTGGATTACGCGTATCCCAATCCAGAGTATGATGATTTCTGTGAGAATTATGCGCGAATGGCGAAGCCAGTGCCTGAAGGTGCGCAACAAACGTTAAACTGTCCTGATCCGTATTTTGTGTATCAAGAAGAAGTTGCATCCTGCTATAAGGAGAAGGGTGAGCCGCGGTTTGAGTACAATGAAACAGGCTGTCAAATGTATGACTATTGTGAGATGTGTGGGAAGGAGTTTAACGAGGCTCAAGAGAAGTATGCAAGAAACCTCTTTTTCATTATTTCGCCTATTGCAGTGATTGGCATTATTGTGGGTGTCTATTACACCTTTGCGATTGTGGGCTCTGGATTCATGATTGCAGGCATTTTATTGCTCATTTATAGCACTGCACGCTATTTCACGCACATGTCAAAACTGATGAGGATTATTGTCATCTTTGTTGAGCTGCTAGTGGTTATTTTCCTTGCGCACAAGAAACTGAGAAAGAAATAATCATGAACGAAGTCGAGCAAGTCGCGTTCTGATTTGTTCAAGGTCGTTTTCAAGTTTTTCTTGGTCAGAAGATGCTGAAGTTTGGGAAAAAGAAGTTGTTTCTTCTGATGCTGCTTTTCCTTTCACGAATTCGGTTGGAAGGGGAGGTAGTGACTTTTCAAGTTTGGTGACAGATGCGCGCAAGTCTGTCATCATGCCTGCAATTTCTTTTTTGAAGATTTGCCTGTCTTTGTCGAGTTCAAGGATGCGGTCGTTTGCGCGGATCATTTCTGTTGCTTCAATGGCAGCTTCAAGAATGTCCTTTCTCAGTTCAAGGGGGTTGTCAATGCGTGTGTGGATGTGTTCCATCGTTACACTTCAAAGAGTTTTTTGTCAATGGTGATGAGTTTTTCCTTGATTTTGTTCAAATTTGCGTAGCAATTGGTAAGCTCAACTTGTTCTTGTACCCGAATTTCTTCGATGCGTTCGAGAAGGTATTCTGTTTCTTTGATTTTTTGTTTGAGCATTTCCACGTTCACCATCACATCTCTATATTTTTCGAGCTTGACAAACACGGGCTTGTCTTCCATGATCCGAGGTTGTTGGTCTCTTTGCGCAAATGCGTTTGTTTCTTCCCCTTCGACAGCGATAGGAATAGATTGTCGGGATGTATCTCTGCTGCGTTCTTGTTCAGCAGAGGCTGTTCTTGCTATCTGTTGTCTATCAAGAGTAAAGGGGATGTTTTCAGGGTCAAACGTTGTGGGTGGGGGTGTTGCTGCGGCTTGTCGCTGTTGATAGACTGGTTCTTTGTTGAGGAATCCTGGATCTCGTCTGGGAATAAACACAGGAGCGACAGCAACTTGCCATGGAGAAACAGTCTGTTCTTGGGAAGGGAAGCGAATGAGTCCTGGTTTTAGAGTGTCATGGGCATCTCTTTTGGGGAGAATGTTGCTTTCATCAGAAGAAAGATCAGGGAACTGGGGAAATTCTGGTAATGCCCCAAGAGGTGGTGCTGAAACCTCTTTCTTTTTGCGTCCAAATAAACCCATGTTTCACCCCTTTATTGTATGGTATGGTTATCCTTTATTAATCTTTTTCTTCCTCTTTTTCTTGAGTGAAGAGCTTTTTGTACTTCTGCACAGATGCGGTGTGTTCTCCTTTTTCGATGAGGAGTCTGAGCTCTTCAAGTTCTTTCTGTAATTCCTGTGTGTCTTGCGTTGTATTATCTTCGGCAGGAAGTGCAGTGTGCTTGATTTCAAGTGTTTCGTGGATCTTATGAATTTCGTCAAGAATGTCTTGCTTGTTGTACAGGGTAAGCTCTTTTTTGTACACTTTTTGCGTGGGAAGCTTTCCGCCAAGTCTGAGGAACATGTTTCGTGCGAGTGCATAGTCTTTTCCTTCGAGGAGTGTGCGCACTGTTTTCAAGTCTTGGTTTTCTTCTTGTTGCTTTTCTGGTGTTTGCGGAGGTCGTGTCTCTTGTTTTTGCTCTTCTTTCCATAAGGGAGTGACATACTTTTTTTGTGCTTCTGCTTTGACGTCATGCGCTTGAATGTCGCTGTATGCTTTTTCGATGAGGTGTGCAATGCGTCTGCTTTTTTCCATGATGTTCATTTGGTCGTGGAGATACTTGATGATGTCAAGAAGTTGCACCTGCTGGTCCTCAGGAACGCTATTGTAAAGTTTTGTATACAGGGGGAAGAGGAAGAGGTATTTTTTTCGTGCATTGTGGAGTTTGCCGTTTTTCAGTTCCTCGCTCACTTCTTTGGAGAGGGTGTTGAATTGTTTGACTGCGTCAGCAATTTCTTCTTGTTTGATTGTGGTGAAGCGTTCTTTTGATTCAATGCTCAGCTGTTCTTGGAGGAGCTTTTTGTGGATCTGTTCGCGTTCTTCGGTGCTGAGTTTTTGCTCAATTTTCGCAAGAATCTCTTTAAAGATAGGTGCGGATTTGATGACTTTTACTTCAATTTCTTCTTCAGGGAATGTGACTGTTTCTCCTCTTCTGATTTTTTCCCGGTGCCTTCGTTCCATGGCGCTTTCTCGGATTTCAAATTCGCGCCACACGAGTATGGAAATAATTAGAAAGATGGTAAAGAGGATGAGTCCTGCGTAGTTTTTTCGTGGCGTATAGGGTGCAGGAGGTGCTTGTCCGCCACTGGGAATAGTGACGCGAACATCTGGTTGAGGTCCGGCAAAGCAGAACAGGTTGTCGAGTTGTCCGTCAATCACGAGGGAAATGCAGCGTCCCTTTCTGGTAACGTGTGCTTGTGTGCTTGGTGTTGTGTCGCAGGAGAATGCGGTGAAAAGATTTCTCCCGATAGCAATATCCTCTGGCGTGAGTCCTCCTTCAGAGAGGCATTGGAGCGTGAGATCTGTGTATTGGGGTCTTGGTTGTGGGAGTGGAATTTTGGTGATGTTAATGGCAGGAGCGAGAGGAACATCTGATGTCGTAACCACAATAACGCTTCCAGTGATAGTGTTTTGAAAGGGGGCGCGCTCTTTGATTTCATTGTGCAATTCTTCCATGTAGTAATGAATGCCGAAAAGGGAGAGGATCAGGAGAATGCTGATAAAAATGACAACTGAATCTTTAAAGAAGCTCATCTTTTTTTCCTCCGATTCAGTTTGTGTTGCGCTCGTTGATAGACAGTCCACACGGTGCGGTCGTTGCGTTCGAGGGTTTTTGCAATCATGTGGTAAGGGAGATGGAGAGCATCTTTGAGGTAGGTTACTAAGTGCTCAAGGGTGCTGAGTTTTCTGTTTGCAAAAAGGGGGAGGGGAATAGTAAGGAGTGGAGTATTTTTGGGGAAGGGTTTCTTGTATTTGTGTGCTGCATGCTGGTATGTTGTCCAGATAGTGCGATCATTTCGTGCAAGGAGAATGGCTATTTTATGATAGGTGAATCCAAGGTTTTCTTTGAGGTATTTGCAGATGCTTTCGAGTGCGCTTAAGTGGCGGTTGAAGATGAAATTGGGAAGGAGGATGGGCATGTCATACTGTTGCAGGTGCTTGAGGTCATGAAGGGAAAGGTTGTGTTTGTGTTTGAGCGCGTGAATGATATCAAGGAGCTCTGTTTTCGTGAGTTGGGAAAGGAAGTCTCCAGGGGGTTCGGAAGGTTGAGTCACACAATCACCATAAGTATAAATACTTATTATGTAATGATACTTTTATAAAAACCTTTCCATACATACTCACTATATAAGTATAAATACTTACATAATAAGTAAAGTGGTGGGGAAGGTTTTTAAAGAGGCATGCGAAAGAGAGAAACATGAAGTTGAGTGACGAGCAGTTGGTTGAGGTGGTGGAGACAGTTGCGGGGAAAACAGCTGTTCCTTTGATGTTGTTATTGAAGGCAAAGTCAAATTTTAGTGAGTTTAAGCTTGCAGAAAAGTTGAGTCTGTCAGTGAATGAAACAAGAAACTTGTTGTATCGGCTGCAGGATCACACTCTTGTCTCGTTTACAAGAAAAAAGGACAAGAAAAAAGGATGGTATATTTATTATTGGACGTTTGAAAAGAAGATTGCGTTAATATTGCTTATTGAATTGAAGCAAAAAAGAATTGGGTATCTTAAAAAATTGATTGAAGAGGAACAGCGAACAGAGTTTTATGTATGCACAAAAGGTTGCACTCGTTTGAATGCAGAGGAAGCGCTGGAAACGCAGTTCACCTGTCCAGAGTGCAGTGAAGTGTTGGTGCGGGAAGATAAGGGGAAAAAAGTAGAAAGCATGCATAAAGAAATACAAAAAATAACTGCAGAACTGAAAGAATTGATTGAGATGAGAGATGGAGAATTTACGCGCTTGCGAGAGCTTCGAGATGAAGAGGCGCGGAAGGTTGCAGAGAAGAAAGCGCGAGCATTAAAAAGAGCGCGAGCATTGGAAAAGAATGCAAGAATGATGAAAGCTGCGCAAGAGAAAAAGAAGCAGAGCAAGCCTGTGATGAAGAAGAAAAAGCATTCTATAAAGAAGAGATAACTTTTTTCTAAAATGCCTGGAAGAGTGAATAGAAGAATTTGCTGCCATCAAATGGAGGAATAGGAAGCATGTTGAAGATGAAGAGGAAAAGGTTGATTTGTTTTGTGAGATAAAGAATCATCGCTTGTTTCTGGGTGAGTGTTTTTTTTCGAGTGAGGATAAAGTGAGCTCCAGCAAAGAGAGCAAGATTCATCAAGGGTCCAATAACAGCTGTCATTGCGCTTTGCAATGCTGTTCCGCCTTGTATGGAAACATATCCAGGAACAAAGAAGATGAAGGGGCTGTTGATGATTCGTAAGAAGACACCAATGCCCAGTCCCCAGTAGGATGCATGAAAAAGGGCTTGCAATCCAAATGCAAGGGCGAGGAATTTGTGTGCCAGTTCGTGAAGGATGATTGCTGGCGCTGTCACGATCATCGCAAAAATGAAGTTATCCCAGTCAAATCGTTGCAAGGGAGTAAGAACGCTGTATTCTGTTCTTGGTTGGCGAATAGAGCTCATGAAGATAAATCCAAGTGCTAATGTCATGATCACAAGGTCAAGCAATTCACGAAGCCCAAGCATGGAATGGGAAATAGAGGGCTATTTTTAAACGTATTGATTCACTTCTCATCTCTGCTGGAACAGTTTATAAATCAAAATAATACTTGCATAAGAGCATGGATGTTCCTGTTAAATATATAAAGAAAGAGATTGTCTATGCTTCAGCGTCTTTTTTTCAGTCTCATGAGATCTTTAAGGATAATTTTTTTTCAAATAGCCCTCCTGGAGTGTTTATCGGAAGTAAATTAAAATATCCACAGATGAATATTGGTATCCTTGCTCCTCCAGAAAAAGTGGAGAATGCCTGGCTCTATAATGCGCAGGAGTTCTGGGCTGCGAACAATTTTAACATTAATCATATCCTGCGATTGCGAGGAAATTTGGTGAATTCTCGGTTTGAGTCTTCTGCATATCAGGCAAAGCAGCAATCTCGCTTTGCAGGATTGGCGCAAGACATTGGCATGGCAAAGAAGCCGGTGGATGTGGAAATCTACCTGAAAAAGAAGGTGAAGCTGCAGCTCAATCCTGATGCAGTAACGTTGCCGATGGGTCCTCGCGCTCCCTTGAAAAACGCGATTCTCGCCTCAAATCCAATGGTGGAAACAAGAGTGGATAAAGTTATGTCAGATACTGATTTGAAGGCTGCAGATGCAGTGAATTATTTGTATAATCATACATTTCCAGAGCACGCTTTGTCTCAATTGCTGTCTATTGGAGTTCTGGGATTGAAGAAGAACAGGAAGTTTGTTTCGACGAAATGGAGTATTACTGCTGTTGATGATATTATTGGGAAAAAATTATTGGAAGACATTCGCGAGTATCCTGTCATGAATGAGTATCAGTTATTCCTTGGTCATTATGTGGGAAATTATTATCTGATCTTGATGTTTCCAGAAGTGTTTAGCTATGAATTGTTTGAGATGTATCTTCCAGGGTCTGCGTGGAATAGTGCTGCAGCAGTGCATGCATCGACAGATTATGAAGATTATGAAGGGAGAAAGGATTATGCGTCAAACTGCGTAGGTGGTTATTATGCTGCGCGGTTGCCTATTGCGCACTATTTGCATGCAATGAAAAGGCAAGCAGCAGTATTGGTGATTCGTTTTGAGACGCCTGAATATTGGATAGGATTAGGAGTCTTTGTGGTAAGGGAAGCAAGCAGAAAAGCGATAAATAGTCATCCGATAATTTTTGATACAAAAGAAGCAATGCTTACATACGTGAAGCAGTATATCAAAGAAAAATTTAAGTTTGATGTGGATAACATTCTCCAGAAGAGTATCCTCTTAAATGCAATAAAAACGCAAACAAAATTAAGTAAGTTTTTTTGAGAGAAAAAGAATTTTTGGATTGATGACAAGAATTTCCGGAGAAATCGAGCAAAGTGTTTTATTGACAATGCTCTTGTAGAGGTTGATGAAAATAGCTATACTGAATGCTATAGCAACAGGATTAGTTGCAGTTGCAACAATTCTAGGATTGATGGCAGGTTTTTATTATAACTTAAAATCTACTGGCATAAGCATAATTTATATAGTAGCATGGGAAATAATAATACCTGGAGTAATGGTGCTTTGTGCACTAACGATGTGGAGAAATACGAAAGATGAATAAAGAAAAGCTCAAGGATTTGTGGTATAAGCTATGGCCGCTTATTCTTGCGTTTATTCTTGCTCTGTATATAATTACAAGACTGCAAGTGCCATAATCATTTCTTCGCGAGCTTCCACATAAACTGGAAATATTTTCTATATGAATCAGCAAGAAATATTTTTATAAAAATCTATCCAACAAGCTTTGTGTAGTCTCCAGTGACTGTTTCAAGACTTTTCTCAGGCACGTACCGGAATGGTAAAACACGGAAGGGAGGGCATCGTGTTTCGCTTAGTGCTAAGCGAGTTAAATATTTACTTAACCCTTGTGCAAGCCTCACTTTCTTTCCTTCGTGTTCTTTTCGTTCTTGCCTTCCAGAAGCGATGAGAGGTAATCCTGATGTTCCTGGATTAGGAGGTGAGTGCAAAGTCAAATGGGTTTCTTGGAAGTTGATTGCATGAAATGCTCCAAGTATATGAAACAGCCAATGGAGTTGTGGGGCTGCTCGTCCGAAGTGTTCGTAGACAAAAGAAAAAACATTGTCAGATAGGGTAAATCCACTTGCATTGTACGCTGCTTGGTGGGTATCCCAAAGTTGTCGTGAATCACTTCTCCCTCCTAAGATGGCGTTCGAAAAAGCACCGTCTTTTCCTCCAAATCGTTTGTCGATGTCTCCTTCAAGCTTTTCTTGCAGTCGTAATCCGATAATTCCATAAGGATGATGGCTGCCATCTTCGCAGTGAAGTCTTTTGATAGCAACGTCTGCTGCTTCTCGTGAAGTGAGCGCAGTGCTGCTTAAGTGATCCTCGAGAAATGTGGTAAGATTTGGGGTGACAATATAAGCCATGGTTATTCTTTCAATTCACTTGCGCCAAAGATGATCAGTCCAAGTCCAATCAAGAACAGGAGAATAATAATGCCTCCCTGGATGAGTTGGATGGTTGCCCAGAGCCAGCTGGATTCAGTCAATGCAAGTAATACAATAACAAACAAGAGGAGTCCAATGATGATCTGAATCATGCCTTTCATGTTAATAAACCCCAAATATTACCATTGTCGGATGGTAATAGATTTATAAGAATACTGCTGCTGGAGAATATAGGTTTCGCAGAGAGAAAGAAGCGCTCAAAACCAAGACACAACCTTTAAAAACCATATAAAAAGCATACATTTTGGATGTGGGGAGTTGCTTCCCTGAACAACAAAAAAAACAAGAATGGAAGCTAGATATGGGATTCTATCAACACTTGCGGGAAACATGGAATAATCTTGATCCTGCAGTGCTTCGTGCGCGCATGGTTGCGTGGCGCAAGGAAGATGTGGTAATCCGCATCGAACATCCAACTCGGTTGGATAGGGCGCGTTCTCTGGGCTATCGGGCAAAAAAGGGTATTCTTGTTGTGCGGGTGCGCGTGAAGAGGGGCGGGAGAATGCGGGAAAAGATGAAGAGTGGCCGCCGTTCAAAGACGCAGCGAAGGATGAAAGTTGTCTCGAAGAGTTATCAAAGCATTGCGGAAGAGAGGGTAAACAGCAAGTTCATGAATTGTGAAGTGTTGAATAGTTATTTTCTCGCGCAGGATGGGAAGCATTATTGGTTTGAAGTCATCTTGGTGGATCCGGCAAGCCCGGATATTGTGAGTGATCCTAAACTGTCGTGGATTGCTCAGCCGCAGCACAGAAGCAGGGTTTTCCGAGGTTTAACAGCTGCAGGAAGACGATCGCGTGGTCTTTTAACAAGAAAAGGAAAGGGTGCGGAAAAACTCCGTCCAAGCTTGCGGGCGCATGACAGAATGGCGCATTAAGCTGGATTATATATTCTTAAAGTAGGGAAACTTTATAAACCGCGTACACCTAAATAATTAGATATTCTTACTACTCAAAAGGAGGGTTGACACATGGCCAGTATAAATGATTTAAACAAGCAAAGAGGAGCGGCAGCGCAATCAAGGACGGCAGCAACTGCGAGAAGAGCAACAAGTGCTTCTGTACAAAGGGCAGCAGCAAAAGAAGCACGAAATCAAGGAGCGAGAAAAAGTAGGCCAGGACTTTCTTCTAACATTAACTAAAAAGAGATGGAGGTATGAACAATGGGTGGTGCAAAAGCAAAAAGGTCACGTTCACGATTAACTGCAGCAGAAGGAAGGTTAGGATCAATTGAAGAAAGAACCCGACAACAAAATGTGGCGTCTCAACAAGAACAAGGTTCAAGAAAAACTGGTGGAAGAAGAAATTTGAGTCCAAATAGGTCATAAAATAATAATAAATGGAGGGATAACAATGGGCGGTGCGAGAACACGACGGTCAAATGCAGCAGGAAATGCAGTAGAAGTACGATCACGATCATCAAGTGAAGGGATGAATCAAGATAGGATCACAGGGACAATGAAGAGAAGACATAGAAGTGCAGGCCAAAAAAGTAGTCGTAACATTAATTAATAGTATTCAAAAAGAAGAACAATGTCTGGTGCAAAAGCAAAAAGATCGGATGCAGGAATAAATGCAAGAAATTCCAGAATACAATCGCGTCTTGGAGCGCGCGAGCGCAGGGAAGCGCGGCAACGCCAAGATTTTGTGCGCCAAAAAAGAAAAGGAACATCCTAATCAATAAAGTATTATTCAAATATAAAAAAGGAATGGAGGTCATAACCATGGGTGGTGCAAAAACAAAACGATATGGGAAAACAGGCGCGGCAGTAAGTGTCGCAGATATGAAACTCCGATCCAGTCAGGAAATATCTCGAAGTGAAACGCAGAGGCAAGAAAAAAAAAGAGGTACAGGAGTAACTGGTGGAAGGACAAATCTAAGTCCAAATAGATCATAATAAAAGAATAAATGGAGGGATAATAATGGGTAGAAGTTCAAATACAAGAACAGGAAGTGCCAATACGGCATCTATGGTACAATCACGAGGAAGAGGTATAAAAGAAGAGGCTAAAAGAAAGACAAGCACAGTAAGAGCAACGTATGCTAAAGGATTTCAAAGCTCTCGTGACACAAACTAAATACTCTTTTTCTTATTCTTTTTTATTTCTTTTCTTTGCGAAATCGCGACTGATATCGTTGCTGAGGAATCTGGGTGAGTAATTGGTGTAACGCTTCTTTCTGTGGATGTTTGTCAATGTGATAAACAATAAATGTTTGGTCTTGTTTTTGGAGTGAATGCAATTGTTCTGCAATGGCATCAATGATGGTGCGGGGAACAAGTGCGAGATGATCAAGCACTTGGGTGCACGTGTCAGGATCAAGAAGAAGTGTCACAAGGAGAGGAAGGGGTTTTGCGTATCCAAGTTTTGCAAGGGCGAGTGCGCTGTGCAGCTGGATTTCCTTGTCCGCACTTCTAAGTTCCTTGTCAAGATGGGAAACAAAGCGGTGCATTTTTGCAGTGCCAATGGCTTTGATTGCTTCTATTTTCGCTGGTTTTTTTTGTAAGAGCATGCGTTCAAGCACATGAGTGACAGTGTTTTGGTGGTGGTTCCAGAAGGCGCAGCATGCTGCTGCCTTGATGCTTTCATTCTTGTCTTGTAAGTAGCGTCGATGGTTTTGTGGTGGGTGTTCTCCAGTAAGCGCATATGCGTGGACGTGTGTGGCAATGCGTTGGGTTTTGTTTTTGTGGAGGAACTGCTTGAAAATGTCCTCTAATCCGAGAACACCTGCATTTGCCTTCTCTACCGCAACATGGTGCTTTTGGAGGAAGGAAAGCACGGTAAAAAAGGTTTGTTTGCTGTCTTTGTTGGTAATAATCTTAAATTCATGAGTGTTGTCAATGCTGGTGCTGATGGTATAGTCAAGAACAAATGAATAGCGCTTCTCAAGGGCATGAAGAATGGCATTAATAGTAGGTGAAGTTGCTCTTATTTCAAGGATGCCTGCATCGCGGTATGTTTGTTTTAATCGTGCAATGCTGCCGTCATACATTTTTTTCCCTTCATCAATCATCACCACATTCTTGCAGAGTTTCTCAACTTCGTGGAGTTGCTGGTCAGTGTAAATGATGGTAGTACCATCCTTGTTCAATTGTTTCAACACATCGCTCAGCATTTCTTTTGCTTCAAAATCTAATCCAAGGAGTGGCTCGTCAAGGAACAGTACTTCTGGGTCTTTCAGCATGGCCACGCATAAGCTATACCGTCCTGCAAGCCCGGTGCTTAACCGCCATACGTCAAGTTTTCGTTTCTTGTAAAGGTCGAAGTAATGGAGGAGTTCAGTGATGCGTTGGTCTGTCTGGTGCTTGCTTAATCCAAGGAAAGCTGCTGCAAGTTTCAGGTTTTTTTCAACAGAGCTCCAGTTGACTCCTGTGTAGTCAACGCCGAACATCCAGGAGATGTGTTGTTTGACAGCAGTTTCATTTGTATCAATATTATAGTTGTTAATCTTAATGGTGCCAGAAGTTTTTTTGAGGTTGGTGGTTAATATTTTGAGGAGCGTGCTTTTGCCAGCGCCATTTCTTCCGAGAAGGCCAAAGAAGTCTCCTTTCTTGACGCCGAAGGAAACGTCTGTTAATGCTTTTGTTAAGAGTTTTCCTTTGGAGAAGACTTTATATTGGTAATAATGTTTGCTGACATTTTTCACATCAACAATCTGCATGCTAGAACCACCTGCCTTCGATTTTCGCTCTGTTCACGCCATACGAGAAGATATATAGTCCGAGGCAGAAGATGATAATATTCACAAAGAATCCAATGACAATGAGTTGCAGCGTTCCAGGGTCGTAAAAGACTTGGTTTTTGAAGAGGGTTTCTCTCCAGATGAGGATGATGTATGCTGCAGGCAATATTTTGGGAAGGAATGCGAGAAATTTGGGCAAAAAGGCAACGGGAAAGAGTTGTCCAGAAAATAATCGATTAAATTGTTCCATGAAGAACGCAATAGGATCTCCTTGTTTCAGGAATAAGGTGCTGCCAACGCTCATGAGTTGGAATCCAAGGTTGCCGATGATAAAGATAAAAAGGGAAATAAGGAGTGTTGTCCAGTTGAAGAATCCTAAATAAAAGACTGATGTTGCTCCGGTTATTTCAATGAGGAAGAGGTACATGGCAACCATGGGGATGAAGACAGTGAAGATGTCAAACACCATATTGACGAAGAAGTTAATCAGGAAGTATTCAATCACATTCATGTTGCTGAGATATGCTAATTTAAACAATCCAGTATTTCTATCTGCGTTGAAGCTTTGGGTGAAGTTAGTGTACACGCTATCAACAAAGAATATGGCAACGCTTCCCACAAGGATAAAAGGTAGATAGCCAACGCCGGCATATCCTAAGGATGCAGGATCGACAATTTTTGCGAGGAAGAACCATGTTGCGACTTCAAGAATAGTGTTGAGAACTGAAATGAGGATGTCTATTTTGAACGTCCAAAATTCATCAAACCTACAAAGAAAGTTGGCGTGGATGCGTCGTGCGAGAATGCTTGGTTTCATGTCCCCTTTTCCATAAAGAAGTGCCTGGCGGTGTATAAAAACCTTTCTTTAGACGATCATGATTTATCATGCAAATCTTTATAAAGTTGGCCTGTCTCTATTGAAAAATAGCAATTATTATCAAAGGAGGTTATGCATATGGGAGGAACACGATCAGTTTCAGCAGGAAAAGGAGAAAGAGCAACAGGAGGAAGAAGAAGTCAATTAACAGCTCCTGTAACGGGAAAAAATGATAAAGTTCGTTTACAAACCAATCCCACTCGGAGAGGTTCTACATCTGTAGCAGGAAGTCGTACCAGATAATTTTTTCTTTTTGATATGGTTATAAACTCGAGAAAAGCAGAAGGGGTTCCAAAGACTGCTGGAAGATTATCGTTTCCAGTGTATAAAGAGGAATCTCCCTCTCGAGCCAAAAAGTCGTTTTCGTTTTCTCTTGCACCTCTTTTTAAGTTGAAGAGGCGTTAAAGTCGTTTCATAAAGAAGCGGAATTTTCTTCGTCCAAATAAGGAAAGAAGAAAGAGGATAAAAAGTATTACAAGGATGAGCGCAAGAATTAGCGCACCAAGGAAGATTGCTAAAAGAAGAAGCAGCGGGAAAAAGAGTGCGAGCATGACGCGGTATTTTGTGGAGATAAGGGGCCTGCCATTGATGGATAGTTTTGTTGCTTTCACGTACACAAACAGCGCAATTAAGAGGAGTGTATAGAGCGCAATTTTTTGCCATAAAGGAAGTTGGTCCCAGAGCATATCATGAAATGATGAAGTAGATTTATAAACCTTTACGCTTCTTCTCTGTCAATGATCACAGAAAAGCAGATTGAGGAAATTCGTAATTTTTTGAAGAAGGCAGAAAACCCGCTTTTCTTTTTTGATGATGATCCTGATGGGTTTGCCGCTGCACTGGTCTTGTATAAAATGCATCATAAGGGCATCATTGTGCCGATAAAGGCGCCGATGGCAGAGGTGAATTTGTTTGTGAATGGGGTGAAGAAGTATAATCCTGATCTTGTGGTTATTTTGGATCGTGCAGTGGTGTCGCAGGAAGTCTTTGACAATATTCATGTGCCAGTCGTATGGCTAGATCATCACGAGCCTGTCGAGCGTTTTCGGGTGCATTATTATAATCCCACACTGTTGGACAAGGATGACAATAAGTGCACATCCTATTTAGCATATCTTGTGGCAGATGAGTGGGAGTGGATTGCAGCCATCGGTATTATTGGGGATTGGCAGCTGCCGTCGTTTATGAAGACGTTTAAATACAAGCGCTTGTTCAACAACCAGAAGACTCCTCCTTCTCTTTTGTTTGATTCTGACTTTGGAAAGCTGATTCGCATTTTTTCGTTTGCGTTGAAAGGAGAGACAAAGGAGGTGAGGAAGGCAATTGATGCTGCGCAGAAGGTGAATACTCCTCAAGAGGTGTTGCAGCAGGAGTCTGAGGCAGGAAAATGGTTGTATAGGAAGTATGAGAAGGTGAATAAGGGTTATCTAAAGTTATTAGAAAAGGCGCGTGCGCTTGAGCCGAAAGCAAAGAAAGAGCCATTGGTATTTGTCTACACTGATGCAGAAACAAGTTTTACGAGCGAGTTGAGCAATGAGTTGTTGCACCGAACAAAATCAGAAGTCATCATTGTTGCCAGAGAAAAGGGTGATGAGTATCGCATTTCTATTCGCGGAAGAACAATACCTATACGCCCCATAGTGAAGAAGGCGTTGGTGAAAGTGCATGGCTATGGTGGTGGTCACCCATTGGCATGCGGCGCAACAGTGCATAAGCATGATTTTGAGACGTTTATCAGTGTGTTTCGGGAAGAATTGAGCAACTAGTTCAAAACGATTCTGGCGTCAACGATTCTGATGTCTGTTGCTGTCAAGAGTAAGGGATTAATGTCAAGTTCAGCGATTTGGGGATATGTGGCAGCGAGTGCAGAAAGCTTGAGTATGATCGTGATCACGCTTTTCACCTTATTAGTATGTCCTCGCGTTCCGGCAATGATAGGATAAACTTTCAGTTCATGGAGCATGTCTGCTGCATCTGCAGCGGTGACAGGGCACGCGCGGAAGCTGACATCTTTGAGTATTTCGGTGTAAATGCCGCCTGCGCCAACTGCAACAGTATGTCCGAACACAGAGTCGCGTTTGAGTCCGAGGAGCAGCGCATCCGCTTCAACATACTCTTGAATCAAGACGCCGCGAAATCCGTTGAGGCGTTTCATGCGGGTGAAATGCTTCATAACTGCCGTGTCAGTGATGAGGTTGAGTGCAACGCCGCCAACGTCACTTTTGTGGATGATAGTGGGAGAAACGACTTTCATCGCAACAGGGTAGCCGATGCGCTTGGCAGCTGCAATTGCAGTGGATGAACTCGTGCAGTACATTTGGTGTACCACAGGGAATCCTTCTTTTTTGAGAAATGCTTCTGCCTCTTTTTCAGGAAGGATCATGATTGAAAAATGATAAATAAGTATTTAAACTTTCTTTTTTTGAGATTGATGATGAAAAAAGGAGTGTGGATGTTTTTGTTGATCCTTCTTTCTGCGTTTGCATCGAGCGCGCAGGAAGAGTCTCCAGTGGAAAATTATCATGAGTACGAATCAGTAGATGTTTCATTTGCTCTGAATTCTTCTGTAGAAATGCAAGGAGGGCCAGTATCTGAGCTAAAGGTTGATCTGAGTTTCTTTCCGAAGCAGGAATCTGGGCAGTCAATTATAAGCAGTGAGGATGTGTCCACTCCACCGGCAGAGATAACAACAGATGAAAGCAGCAAGCGTTTTGTGTGGAGGAATATAGATACAAATAGGGTGGATTTTGGAGCGCGTGCAAAGATGAAAATTTCGAGGCAAATGCCAAGGGTGTTGAAAAAGATCGAGTTTCCGGTACATAATCTTGATTCTGAGTTAAGTCAGTACACGAAAGCAACGCAGTTTATTGACCTGAATGCTGCAATTGAATCGCAAGCACTCGCCTTGGCAGGGTCTGAAAATGATGTGTATCGCGTTATCTTCAAGCTTGCGGATTGGACAAAGCAGAATATTGAGTATGATTTATCAACATTGACTGCGGATGTGGTGCAGAAGAGCAGCTGGGTGTTGGAGCAGAAGCAGGGGGTGTGTGATGAGCTCACAAACCTATTTATTTCATTAGTGCGGTCATTGGGTGTTCCTGCGCGGTTCGTGTCTGGGATGGTGTATTCAAATATAGGATATGATTTTGGTCCGCATGGATGGGCGGAAGTGTTTTTTCCAGGTGTGGGCTGGGTTCCGTTTGATATTACCTTTGGTCAGTTTGGGTGGATTGATGCGTCACATGTGAAATTGAAGGATCATGAGGATTCGGGGAGTCCTGCAACAGAGTATCAGTGGCAGCCTGCAGATGTGGAGATGGATGTGGGTGAGATTGTGATGCATACGCAGCTTCTGAGTACAGGGCCTCGTGCAGAGCCAATGGTTGAAATAACTGCTGAGCCAAAGAGGAAGGCAGTGCGTCAGGGAAGTGTTGTTCCCTTGTTTGTCACAGTGGAGAATAAGAAGCCGTTTTACGTTTCTCCTATTCTTGTCATGACAAAGGCTCCGGGAGTTCGCGGGAGTAATACAAGGGAAGTGCTTCTCGGTCCTGGAGAGACAAAGACGGTTGCATGGGCGTTGGAAATTCCTGAGGAAGTGAAGGAAGGTTATATTTACACTTCAACAATTGAGGTTGTGTCTCCGTTTGGTGAGCCAGCGCGTGCGCAAGTGCGCTATGGGGAAGATTTTGAGTTCTTTAATGAGATAATTGCATTAAAGATGGTGGATGAGGTGAATGAGCAGTCTGCAAAGCAGCAGTTGGACGGCGTTTCATTTACGTGTCAGACTGCAAACCAGTTGTATTATGTTGATGAGGTGGTAAGCATTTCCTGCAGGTTGACAAATCAACGCGTATCTTCTCTTGATGGAAGGGTGTGCAGTGCAGCGCAGTGCAAGCAGTTGAGTCTTGCACCAGGAGGCACGGAAAGTATCTCCTTTGAGATAAAGGCAGTGCAGTCAGGAAGAACGTCTGCAGTTGTTGAGGTGGATGAGGGTGTGGTGTATGCGTTTTTTGATCTGAATGTGGTGAAGATTCCTGAGGTGACTATCCAGAATGTGCAGCCGCAAAAGGTAAATTATAAGGATAATGTTGAGGTGTCATTTGATGTGGTGAGTGATGAGGTGATTCAGGATGTGGTGATGCAGTTTGATTTTAAAGAGCTTGAGTTAGGAAGCATTGAGGGCGAGAAAAATATTCGGGTGACGACTGCAGGAAGATTTATAGTGGAGGGATTAAAATTTAATTTATTTTATAAGGATGCGAAAGGAAAATCATATGAGTCAAAGGAAATTGTGCAGATTGAAGTGGTGAACATTCTGTGGTATGCGAAAGCGTTGTACTGGGTGAAAAACTTATTTGGATGAAGCGTGCTTTTTTTGATCGCTGTCGACGCGCGTTAACGCAATAACTCCCAAGATAATGAAGAAGGTGACAGCAATGATGGCAATGCGGTATCGTGTGCTTCCAAGAGAAACAAGATTGGACACAATCAATCCCCATACAATAGGTCCAATGAATGAGGAGGCGCGTTCTGCCAGTCCAAAATAGGCAAAGGTGAGGTTATGTCTTCCAGGAGGTGCAATATATGCCATGACAGAGCGTGATACTGTCCATGTTGCGCCAAACCAGAATCCCATGAGTGTTGTGGCAATAACAAAAAGAGTGAAATTGGTGATGAGTCCGACTAATGGGAGGAGGAAAACCCATCCGATAAGAATGCACAAAAGTGTTTTTTTGTGGCCAATTCGATCTGCAATTAATCCAGAGAGAAGTCCGCCAATGGCGCACGTGATTAAAACGCCGAGTAGGAGGTATGTTTTAACAGTGTCTGAGACGTGCCAGACTTGTTCAAGGAAGATGGGGAAATTATTGGAGGCAGTGAGAACAGCATCATTGAACAAGAAGTAAGCAAGAAGGAAGAAAGCAACGCTTGAGGATGCGAGTAAATGTTTGGTGGCAGTAAATGTGTGTTTGACATGTGCCCAGAAGGAGAATGGCATTTTTTTCTTGTGAGGTTCGATGAAAAAGAGGAGCATGGGAAGCGAGAAAAGAAAGAAGACAATGACAGACGGCAAAAGAGTTTCAGCTCGCTGAGCGGATCCAAAAAGGCTAATGCTTCCATTAGAGAAGGGAAGCGCTATTAAGAGTCCTGCAAATTGGCCGAGGTAGTTTGCAGTGATGCCTAAGCCAGAGACGAATCCTCGTTTCTGAGGATGTGAGATGTCAGTAATGAGGGGAGTGTAGAAGGTAAAGGAAAGGAGATAGGAATACAGTCCAAGGGTGAAGAAGATGAGTGCAAGCATATCTTTGTTATATACAGCTGAGAGTGCGCATAGGCCGTAAAAGAGCACAGTGAAAAGTGTGCTGTATCTCAATCCAGTAATTCTTCTTAAGAAGGTGTCAAGCAGGCAGCCAGTCAGCGGAACAGTAAAGAGGAGGAGGATTGCAGAAATGGTGAAGGTTAAGTTAAAGGTGAGGTCAGATACGCCTCTGTCAACAACGATCCATTGGGAAAAATAGAGGAAGAAGACGACAGAAACGATGGAGTTTGCAAAATCATAGAGAATCCAGAGGAACGTGTTTCGTTTGGTGTTCATATGTAAAAATTAGTAGCTTTTTGCAACGTACACAAGATGATTGGCTTCTTTCTTGCAGATAATACAAATTTGTCCTTGTTTCACACGATCTTCCTCTGGGTAGAGTGTGCCGCACACGTTTCCTCCGTCAGTTTCCGCTTTCAAAACATCGCTGCATTTTTCTCCGTCGAAGTCAACAGAGCAGAAAGGAACAGTAACAAATCCTCTATGAGTGTGCAAGGTTTTTTTAAGAGTGTCCAGTGTGTCAACGGATCGCACATTGTGCGCGAAGTATGCCTCTGCGCGTGCGTGAATGTCTTTGTCAATAGTGGCTGCTGCATGGGCTATTTCTATGGTAAGGTCAGCAAGAACAAAGCTGGTGCGTTTCTCTTTTGTGCGGAGCGCTGCTGATACTGTTTTTGCTTTGGTTTCCTTTGGTCCAATTTCAAGGCGAACAGGAACTCCTTTCATTTCCCACTTGTTGTATTTGTAGCCAGGGCTTTCACTGCTGTCATCTAATGTCACGCGGTATCCTTTGTTTGTGAGCGTTTTCACAACCTGTCTGCAAAAGCTGAGGACTTCTTTTCCTTCGTCTGCTTTGCCTGCAAAGAGAATAGGAATGACAACAATTTGTACAGGTGCCATATCAAAGGGAATGATCAATCCTTTATCATCTCCATGGATGCCGATGAGTGCTGCCATGATTCTCCACACTCCTGGTCCAAAGCAGGTTTGCCAGGCAAACTGGTCTTTCTCGTCTTTTCCCTTCACTTTGATGGTAAATGCTTTGGAGAAGTTTTGTCCGAGGTCATGGGTGGATGCAAGCTGGTTTCGTTTGCCGTCAGGCATGATCGTGTCTGGAGTGTAAGTGTTGTCAGCTCCTTTGAACTTGTCCCATTGGGGTCGTTGAAAGTAGAAAAAAGGAATATGAACCTTTTCTTCAATCACGTGTTTGCATGTTGCCAAGTCTTGTTCTATTTGCTCGAGTGCTTCCTCGTGCGTGTTGAACACATCATGGGTTTCAAAGAACATAAATTCTCTTCCTCTGAGGAAGGGGCGTGTGGTCATTTCGTTTCTGAATGCGGGAATCCTGCTTTGGTAGCCTTTGAAGGGCAAGTCTTTATGGCTTCTGAACCAGAGTGCATACAAGGGATAGATTTGTGCCTCTCCCGTTGGTCGTAAGGCAAAGCGCTCTTCTATTTTCTTGTCTCCTGCTTCACTTACCCAGAAGACATTGGGGGTGAATCCGGCATGCTCTTTTTCTTTGTGCAGGTTTTCTTCCTTTACAACACTAGGGAAGAGAAAGGGAAGATGTCCTTGCGCTTCAACTGCTGCTTCTAAGTATTCGTAAATCTTCTTGATGAGGAAAAATCCCCACGGACGATGGACAATGAATCCTTGGATGCCGAAGCGGATGTCTGCAAGCTCTGCTTTATTCACTATTTGTGTGTACCATTCGGAGAAGTTCTCTTTTTTGGTGACAGTAATTCCTTCGTCTGGTTCTTTTGCTCTCATTCAAAAAAAGTGAAGGTTGTTCTTTTTAAATGTTTAGTCATTGCGGAAGGGTTTCGGTTGAAGGAAGAAAAGGCTTATTAAGAATAAGATAAAGAAAGAAGGGATGTTTATTCATAAGAGATATGTAACAATAGCAACGATAGTGTCCGCATTGCTTACAGTGATAGGAACTGCTGCAGCCTTAGTTTATTATCTTTATCTCACTCCATATAATACCTCACTCAATTTTAGTATTCTTTTGGGAGGATACATGTTTATGGTGAGCGCTACAGTATATGATGTGAACAGGAGGTTGAAGCGTGTCTGAAAAAAGTAAGGATTGGATAATGTTTGTGCTTATTGGTATTGCAATCCTCTTATTTTTGTATATTATTTTTAAGATATCTCCAGGGCCTGTTTCCTAATAAAGAAGAAGATGCACAGGTGAGAATAAATGCGTGTAAGACTATATACGCTTGTTCATTGTATTCATAATCTAAGAGATGAAATGCAATAATGTTTATAAACACATGCGCAGTTTCTGCACCAGAAGAGGTGAACACGAGAAGAATAGGTATATATGAGACTAAGGAATGGGTGTGTTTTTTCTGTTGACGAAGCGCGAACGTTTTGTCATGTATAGTGTGCTGGGAATAGGCATGGTCATGTGTGGAGTAACAGCTTTTTTGGCATATAATTATATTGCAGAAGGAAAGGAATCTTCTTCTCCAGCGCTTCCCAATCTTACTGATGTGATGTTTATGCTGGACCGTGAACCTGAAGTGATTGAGAAGGAAGTGGTTGTGCAGGTGCCTGCAGCATATCTTGAGGTGAACGGGAGGAATTATACGTCTGCAAATGTTTTGGAAATCTTAGAGGTGAAAGGATATAACGCTCTTTCGTTTGATAAGTGGATCAAGCATCTCTTTAACATTGCAGAGGGGCAGATGAGCTTTCACTTTAATGCGCAGACATATGGTCCGGGAGAATATGAGGTTGAGGATGTGGAGTCAAACGAGTGTATTATCCGATTTGAGCATATCGGTTTTGATGAAGGAGTCATATTATGTGGGGATGTGGAAATTGAGACAGATGATGCTGAGGATTTGGAGTGCAGTGTGGAGATCTTTTTTGAGCGGAATAACAAATATGAGCTCGGAAAGGTAAGAAGCTGCGAGATTGATATTGGGTAATCTTTGTATTGTTAGATATTATGGTTTGGCAATGTTCCAGAGCAACGTAAAATAGTTAGTATACAGTTGTGCCATTTTTTTACTTTTGATGACTACCATGTACAATTCATCTTCAGGAAGAAAAAGGACTGTGGTATCTCCATACACCCACATCCCGCTCGGGCTTTGATATGCTGCAGGAATAAATCGTGTGTGGGTCAATGGTTCTTGAAGCAAGGGCGAGTCTTTTAAGGTGGAGTCTGCAAGGATTTTTCGTTTGATTCCGAGTTTGATTCGTTTTCTCTGGAAATGGGAGTAATAAAATTGGAGCTTTTTTGCGACTGTTCCAGTAAATCCGAAGATAAGAATATCCTTTCGTGCAGCAAGGTAGTCTTGCAAGACAGATTTTAAGCCATTTTTTCCTTGATAGACTTCAATGTCTACGTGCTTTTTCTGTTTTCCAAGGTGAGAGAGGTGGGGTAGGATTGCTCTGAAGTGAGCTTCTTTTTCCTTGATTTTTGCAAGGAGCTTATCAGGGCTTATCGCGTGGAAGTATTTTTTTCCTGATTGAATGGTGTAGGATACAACTCCTTTCTGAATGAGCTTATACAGCCGATCATAAATATGGGTTCTATTAATATGTGTTTCTTTGACAATCTGGCTCACAAGGGAGGGGCCAAGCGTGAGGAGCGCGGTGTAAATGGTTGCTTCATTTTCTGACAAGCCAGTGTCTTGGAGGACTTTGTTGATGTTCATCGAGAAACGGGAAGATATGCTCCTTTTTAAAAGTTTTGTCTCATATGAAACAACAAAAGTTTTTATAGCTCGTTTCCAGAAAGAGTTGAAAGGATGAAAACCAGCACAAAGATCAGTATAGGAGTGATTTTACTAGCTGCTATTATAGGGGTAACATGGATTGTAGTCATGCAAGAGCCACAATCGAAAGCTCCTATGAAGATTGGAGTCATTGCTCCCTTAACAGGGCCAGTAGGCGTTATTGGTCAATACATGCAAGAAGGCCTGCTGTTAGCACAAAGAGAGATTAACGAGAGGGGAGGTATCCAAGGGAGGTCTCTTGAGCTCGTTTTTGAAGACACGATTGTTGACCCAAAACTCTCAGTAAGTGCGATGCAGAAATTTATCGATATTGATAACATAAAAGTGGTTATTGGTGACTATCGTTCTTCAAATACGCTCGCTGTAGCGCCAATAGCAGAAGAGAAAAAGGTTATTTTGATAAGTCCTGGGTCTCAAGCAGATTCCTTATCAGAGGCAGGAGACTATATTTTTAGAACGCAAGTAACTGCTGAGGTGGAGGCTGAAAAGCTCGCTGATGTTATCAAGAATCAATTAGAAGAGACGCAAGTCTCCACAATAGTAACCAATCAAGATTATGGAATTAGTTTTGAGGAAAAGTTTACAATATTTTTCAAGGAAAAGGGTGGAAGAGTATTACTCAACAATCGTGCAGAGACACAAGAAACGGATTACAGAACAATGCTTCTGAAAAGCAAGGAGAAGGGCATTGATATGATTGTGTTAGCTGTTGGAGGGCTGGCTGGGGGATTGATTGCAAACCAAGCAAAGGAATTAGGATTATCATTCACATTTGTCGCCTCTTCAATTATTCAGACAGGTGAGTTGCTTGAGGTGGGTAAAGGCAATGTTGAAGGATTTTTGTACGTCTACCCTTATGCGCATATGACAAAGGAACAAGAGGTATTTACGCAGAACTACAAGAAAGCATACGGGAGAGAAAATGAAGTGATCGCTGCAAATAGTTATGATGCGCTAATGCTCGCTGCTGAAGCGATAGAAATGTGTGAAGAAGATACTTCTTGTATCAAAGATGAGCTGTATGAAGTGAAAAACTATTCCGGTGCGAGCGGAGTCTTAAGCTTCGACGAAAATGGAGATGTGATAAAACCATTAATAATAAAAACAGTGAAGGATGGAAAATTTGTAAGTGTTATGTAATAATATAATATATTCTCCATATAAATAAACAAAGAAGAAACAGTTCTTTATTATTATATTCTCTCAGCATTTTTTTCTTTTGGAGTCTTTTTTCTTTGGGTAGTCTAATAAAGTTAAGATTGTTCTCAATAATTCTCCAATGAATAAACTAACTCCTGCTAAAATAAATCCAATTCCAAGATTTGTATTTATTTCTTTTTTGTCTTTTTTGCGCTGTGAGTAAGAACTAATTGTAAACTCTTGATGTAAGTATTTCGAACTTTTATCATCAATATTTTCGTAATAATCAGGAGGATAACGTATTTTGATAATATTTCCATACGCTTCTGGTTCAACATTAATCATCTTTCCAAAATTATGCACGTCTTGTCTATAATGACCTAAATCAAATATTATAGTTTCTCTTGCATTAGTTCCGTATGCACGATAAGCAAATATTAGAAGTCTAAAAATTCCATTCGGATAGAACTCTTCTGGTTCATTAAGCAAAATATTAACCTTAACATTATTTAAAGTTTGATTAAATTTATCAAATATTATATAATTTCGATCTGTTTTGTTTAATTGGTTTATTTCTACTTCATATTCAACACTTTTTATTAGAGTTATACCATTACTCTCCAAGGTTATATTTGTAATGTTAATCTCTTTTGGTATATTAATACTTAATGAACTAAGGGGTTCATCTTCAATCATCTCAAAACTTAAATTACCATTCGAATCTTTAAAATTAAAATTAATGTTAAAGTCTCTCACAACAAGTTTTCCATTCGGGCTGGGATATAATTCAAATTCGTAAGTTTTAAAAGGAAGTGAAGTATCCATTTTTAAACCAGAATATAATAAAGAGAACCCAAAATAAAAACTAAAGTATATAGTTATGCATATCAAAAAAGTATCTCTTAAATTTTTTCTAAAATCTTTATTAAGATAATGTTCTTTCTTAGATTCTACGAGAAAATATAAACCAAAAAGTATAGTAATAAAAATAAAGATAATCAATGATTTCTTAAAGCTACCTTCTATTAATAAGAGTACAAGAAAAAATATTATGATTACATAAACAAAAGAAAAAATCTTTTTCCATTTATAGCGATTCGGTTCTTCTTTATTATAAGATGCATTCGGTTTTTTCATTTTCCATCCGAGGAGTATATCTTAGCAATAGTATATAATATTTCTGGTAAGAGAATTACTGACAAAATATTAAGCACTCTATAAAACATAAAAGAGTGAGCCCGTGAGGATTTGAACCCCAATCAGCTGGTTGCTCCTTGTCACTCATCAAAGGAGTGGATGATCCGAAGCCAACCGCACTTACTGGTACTTATTGAAAGTAAATCCAGGTTATGCTACGGGCCCGCTAATAAAAAACTAATGCATTTCCTTATAAAAGGTTTCGGTTTTATCTCTTTTCAGAAAAGGTATGAAGTGCTTGTATTATAGTATAAAATTGGGTGTTTGAGAGTGTATCAACAGATTTCTCCAGGAGGGTAGGAGATAAGGTAAATGTGTCAACAGCATTTTTTGCTTGATTCTGAGTGAGAGAATACATTTTATGAAGAGAAGAAACAAGAGCATTTTTCACTTTCTTGTCTGTTTGCAGGATGAACGTTTTGATGAGCTCCTCATCTTTTGAGAGGAAAATTGTCCTTTTTTCAAGAACAAAAAGCACTGAATCTGTTCGTGGTTTCGGTGTGAAAGCCTCTCGAGAGACATCTGCTATTTTTTTCACAGTAAAGAAGAGTTTACCTATAGTGGACCATTTGCTTTTCGTATCAGAGAGGAGCTGGTAAAATTGTTTTCCTGTGAGCAGCACTCCGCGTGCAAAGGAATGGTGTGTTATTTTTTTAAAGAGCGGTTCGGTGATGGAATAGGGAATGTTAGAAACGATTTTCGTGAAAGAGAAGGTGTCAATTAAGGTGAGTGCATTCCCATAAATAACATGAACAGATGAGGGAAGTTTTTCTAAATAAGGGCGCATGTTCGTGTCTATTTCAATGGTAATCACTTTTTTCGCATGGTGCGCAAGTGCTTCAGTTAAGACTCCAGTGCCTGCTCCTATTTCAAGGATAACATCATCTGGAGTGATGTCAGCAGCAGCGATAATTTTCTGTAAAACAGTTTTATCAGTGAGAAAATGTTGGTCTAAGTGTTTAGTCATTTTCATAAGTTTATTTCACAATGAGGAGAGATCGTGGAGTGTGTGAAAGAACCGTTACTTTTGTGTTTCCAACAACAACATCATCTTCGATGCGAATGCCATACTTTCCAGGAAAGTACAATCCAGGTTCAATAGTAATAACATTTCCAGTGTGAAGGATGGTATCTTTTTTTGGTCGAATGTATTCGTGCACGTCAATGCCTAATCCATGACCAATGCCATGAATGTAATATTTTCCAAGTTTTTCTCGCGCATATTCTTGAATCTTTCCATAATTCACTCCATCTTTTACCATAGCAATGCATGCTTCTTGCACATCATGCACCTTTCCATAGGTGAGGAGTTCTTTCTGTGTAGGTGTACCAAAATAAAGAGTTCTAGTTAAATCAGAGCAATATCCTTTATACACAACACCCATATCAATGACAGTCATTCCTTTGAGCTTATTGTTTCCAGAGGTGTGGTGCGGTGTTGCCCCGTTCTTTCCTGATGCAACAATGGTTGGAAAGCTTTCTCTCACGCCATGGTCAAGCATGGTTTTTCTGATAAATGTTTGCAGCGCAAGTTCAGTGCGGAAGGTGTGTGCATGAGAAAATATTGCAGTAAATAGAGAATCAGTAATAGCGCACGCCTTTTTGATCGTGCTTATTTCTGTAGTGTCTTTCACAGTTCGAAGCTGTTCAATCAAAGGAGATGCATCACAAAACGATTTTTTCGTCTGTTTCTTGAATTGACTCACAAAAGTGTGAGGAAGAAAGTGTAAATGCAATCCTACTTTTTTTCCTAAATGTGGTTTAATGTCTTTGAAAAACGTTTTCTGCATTGCTTTTACAGGAGTGATAGTAGAGTGGTGTTGTGCGTATCCCAGTTCTAAAGGAGATACATAGACAACGTTCTTTTTTTTGGTTGCAATAAAGCATCCAGTCACGTCCTGTAATCCAGTAAAATAGAAGAATGCAGGATCTTGTCGTTCAATCCAGGTGAAAACTGCAATACTGTCCAGAGAATGATGAAGAAGCTGCTGGTGCAGTTTTTTGAAGCGCATGACCGTAAACATTATATAGATCTTTATATAGGTATCGTCAATGTTGCGGCGAAAACTCAAGAATGGGATGACACTTCTTGTGGATAGTCGAAAAACGGATTCTGTTGCCATTGGTGTTCATGTGGGCGTCGGTTCAAATAATGAAAACAAGGAGCAGGCCGGTCTTTCACACATGCTTGAGCACATGCTCTTTGAAGGGACGAAAGAAAAGACTGCGCGGGAGTTATCCAATGCCATTGAATCTGTAGGTGGGGAATGTAATGCACATACCACACAGGAGCGCACGTATTATTATGTGGTGGTGCCGAAAAAGTATGTGGATCGTGCAATTGCAATGCTGTTTGATATTATGGTGAATGCAGCATTTGACAGCACATCTTTGAGGAAGGAGAAGAATGTGGTCATAAATGAAATTCGAGTGGTTGATGATGATCCCAAATCATATCAGTGGATTGTTTTGTTTAAGAAGTTGTTTCAAAAGCATCCTGCAAAAAACCCGGTGTATGGGAATGTGTCTGCAATTGTGAAGTCTTCAAGGAAGAACATGGTTTCCTATTTCAAAAAATATTATGTGCCGAATAATATAATTATATCGGTGAGTGGCGGTGCAGGAAACGCTGGACACATGATTGAAAAAGCATTTGCATCTCTCAAACAGAGAAAGATACAGCAGGTGAAAGAAGTGAAGGAAAAGCCGTTGCAAAAAGTGGTTGCTGTAAAGGTGAAGAGGAAAGTAGAGCATTCGTATTTGGTTATCGGCTTTCGTGCGCCGCCGCGCACGCATAAGGATTCCTATACATTTGATGTGATTCGCGCCATATTAAGCAGGGGTCAAAGTTCTCGCTTGTTTGACGAAATTCGGAACAAGAGGGGCATTGCATATACTGTAGGTGCGGATTATGAGGGTGGCAAGACCTTTGGCATCTTTGTTGCGTTTGTCAGCACCAGAAAAAAGCATGTGGATGAGGCAAGAAAGATCTTGTTAACGCAAGTGCATCTGCCGAATCTTTCCGCTCAGGAAGTAGCGGATGCAAAGAGGTATCTTGAGGGTAATTTTATGTTGATTAATGAGGACAACAAAGAACGTGCAGAGCAAAACGCGTTATGGGAGTTTTTGGGAAAAAAGAGAGATGCGTATGTAAAAAATATTAGGAAAGTGACGCGTGCGGATGTGATGCGGGTTATTAAGAAATATGTGCGTCAAAAGTATGTGGAAGTGTTAATTCAAAAGTAAATTCAAAAGGAACGGAGTGTTTTTTGCTGTTTTTTGTGTTTTTCGAAGTATTTGGGTGGCTCAATGCATTTATATGCAAATCCTTGTGTTTCAAGGAAGTCTTTCACTCCAGGAGAAAGTTTTTGGCAAGCCAGAATGCCGCGCACAGTGGAAAGTCCTTTGCTTTGTTTGATGCGTTCGACATATCGTGCAAGCTGCGCAACAGCGTCAAAATCTCCCGCGTAGCGCTTGCATTCTACCACAACCAAAACATTGTTCTTGTCGTATCCAAACACGTCGATGAATCCATATGTGGTGTGTTCTTCTCTGCTTAAGGGCGTGAATCCTTCTTCAATCAGCTGTGGATTGGTATAGATCATGTCTGACATGTCTTTTTCATTTCCCAGGAGAGTGATGGTTTCTGCATCAATAAGAGGCGCTGCATTGAAGAAATAAATGGTGTAAAGGGTGATGAAAAGGTCTTCTTTGTGCAAGGGATGGTGGATGTGTATGTGGGTAACGTCTCCAGAAGTAAGGGTGTGAATGGCTCCTTCTTTCATGTAGTTGACAGGTGCTGCTCCAGTGGGTTGGTGGATGAGGATGGTTTTGTCTGGTTTGATGATAATGACGCGGTCACCTTTCTCAAGGTGGCTTTCTGCTCGCCCATGGTAGGTGACTGTACATTCCGCTGCAAAGACGATGAAATGGTTTTTGGCAAGATGCTCGTGAAGCTGTTGAGAAAAGGGAGATAAATCCATAAAGGGTATTTGATATGATGCTATAAAAGCATTCTGATGCTAGAAATAGAATGTAGTAAAATTATCATGTTCCAATAGGTTTTGTTTTTTTCCAGAGTGCTTGAAAATATGCTTTAAAGGAGTCTGCTACTTCTTGTCTCATAATTTCAATATTAATTGGTTTTTTTCCAGGTATACCAATAACTGCAATGTTTTTGTATCCACAAAACCATACAGGTGTGTCTATTTGAAGTGGCATATAACGAGCATCACAACCCTTGTATGAGTTTCTGTTTTGTAATACAGTTTTATCAGTGTTTGGATGAAAGAGGAGCTTGCATTTGATTCCTGCGTTGACTCTTCTGCGATGATCCTTTTTCCAGTAGGCATGAAAGTGTTTTGGTTGGTCTGGAATAATCCCTTGATAGAAATATTCTTCTCCAGGTTGTAATCTTTTGTAGGTGTGTTCATGAACCTCAATCATTCCTTTAAATCCTTCAAAGACCCTCACTTCGCTTTTTTCTTCGGGTTGTTTTTGGAGTAATTGAGGGAGGAAGTGTTCTACTTTTTCTTTGATAGCATGAAGTTTTTGCTCTCGTTCTTCGATATAATCAATAATGCGTTCTGGTTGTGCTGCTTGGAAGTATTTTGTTTGTTCTTTGATGATATAAGAAACAAGCCCTTTTTGGATGAGATTCTCGAGGATCTGGTAAATGATTGATCGAGAGATGGTTGATTTTTCAACAATTGGTCCTGTTGTTGAATCACCAAGTTCGAGGAGAGCTAAATACACTTTGATTTCTCCATCAGTAAGTCCTGCTTCACGAAGAAGTGCAAGTTCCATATGATAGATACGTGAAGGACCTATTTAACTCTTTCTTTTAGCATACCAATACTGGTATGTTCAATTTAATAAATATTTTACTACTTAACAAAAGTTAAAATATGGAGAATAATACTCATGGTCAACAAAAAAACAACAATCATTCTAAGTGTATGCATGCTTATAGTGATAGGTGCAGTCATAGGATTTTCCCTAACTAGTCGTGCAATTACTGCAAATACAATTGATATAGGTGCCATTTTCATGTTGACAGGAACAGGAGCAACATGGGGGATCAATTCACAACGAGGTGTTGAACTTGCAGTTGAAGAAATAAATGATAATGGAGGAGTGAATGGGAGGCAGATACGTGTAGTATATGAAGATAATCAAGGAGACAATCCAAAGATAGCAGTGACAGCATTACATAAGCTCTCTAATCAAGGTATTAACATTATTCTCGGACCAAATTGGTCTCCCTCAGGAAATGCAGTTGCACCAATAGCATGTGAAAAAGGAATTGTAATGATATCTCCTTCATTGGGAGTTGCTGATTTTAATGAGGAATGTGATTTTTTGTTTAATTTATGGCCACATGATGATGTATCATCAGAAAAGCTTGGAGAGTATCTTTATGAAAAAGGATATAAAAAAATCGCAGTACTTGGCTCTTTGCAGGTATGGGAGCAAACGCAAGCATATGCAGTAAAAAAAGGATTTGAAGGAAAAGGTGGAAAAGTAGTTTCATTCATTCTTACGCAACCAGAAGAAACAGATTTTGGTGGAGAAGTTGTTAAAATAAAAAATGTAGACCCAGACGCAATTGTATTTACAAATTATGCAGGTGAACATATAAGTGCAAAGCGATTACGAGAAATAAATGTTCAAGTTCCATTCTTTTCGATATTAATTGATGATGAAAAGATAAAGAGTGCACAAGGAGCACTTGAAGATGCAATTATTATTACTTCATTTACTCCATCAGAAAAATTCATGAACAAGTTTAAAGAAAAATATAAAGAGCAACCAGATATTGGTTCAGATACATCATATGATGCAGTGATGCTTCTTGCACAAGCGATGAGAGAAACACAGTCAACAAATCCAGAAATCCTCAAAAAGTATATGAATGGATTAAAAAAATATGAAGGAACTTCTGGGCGTTTGGTATTTGATAGGAAAGGAGGAGTAACAAAGGAGCCAGAGCTAATGATTGTGAAAGAAGGGAAACTCATACCTTTTGAATAAAGATTCCAGAAACCTTTAAATAACGCTTATGATCTCTTAGGTACATGAAGCTCGCAACAGCAATCATCATTCTCTTGTTAATCTTAGGGTTGTATTATTATACTGCAGAAACGTATGATATTGCGAAGGTTGTGGGAAAATATGCCTATGAGTTCATTTCAAATGTGTATCAGGAATTAAAGGAAAAAAGCGAAAAGGGTGACTTTGATAAGCCTGTTGAGGATATCAAAGAACGGTTTGAAGACTAAACTTTTACGCGCTAGTATTGCTCTGGTTTTGAATGATGGGGGGGTTCACGCTAAACTTCAAGAGTCGTGATTTCTTGGTTTCTCCAAGGGGATCATGCTCGTCGCAGAGCAAGTCAAGGCAGTAGTAGCATCGTACTTCATATTCTACAGTCACCTTTCCAATACCGTTGTATTCGCCTTGTTCAAAGGTTCCGGGTGCAGTGTCTTTGATGATTTCCTGGCTTTTCTTGTCAACTTCCTCAATGAACATGTCTAAGTTGTAGTCTTCAAGTTCAGGATTGTTGTCAAAGTTTTCATCCACAGTGACATGTCTGTCAATGAAGCAGACCATGGTTGAAGAGTCTTCATTGAAGATTTTGAGTATAATGTCCTGGTAATAAGGACTATTAAGGACAAGATGTTCGCCGCCAATGTTTCCAGTGGGCTGTTCAAAAGGGCCGAGCTCTTCATCTTCAAGGCTGATTTTGAAGTCTGGTCCGGGATAATTTTGTTTTTTTGTGGGTTGTGTTGTTTGGTTTGGTGATGGTGATTGGGATGGTGAAGGTGTAGTATTTTGTGCAGAGGCAATATTCGCGATTGCAGCGCCGGTAATAGGGTTATTTTTTGAATCACTAGGAGTGGCTCCTGAATCATCTTTAAGGAACAAGAAGGCTCCTGCAGCGCCAACAACGATGACAAGAATGATCATGTTCCACATGACAAGGCGTCGAAACAGGGTTTCTGTGGAAGCAGGAATTTCTCGTTTGAAGGAGTCATCCCGTTCTGGTCGTTGTGGTTTTTGGTCTTTAGGAGCGTCATCATCGCGGGAAATGGTTTCTTTGCTTGCAGGCGGCTCGCGTCGTCGTTCCTGCTTTTGCAATCTGTCTTTTGCTTCAAGAAGCTCTTTCTTGGCTTCAAGTGACCTTTTTTGGCGTAAATATTCTTCAATGTCCATAAGACGTTCCCTGCACGGCGTGCTTTATTAACTGAGATGTGGTGGCTCTTTTTAAATATTTCTGCAATTCAATCTATACTGGAGAAAACAGCGTCTCAAGACGTGGAAACTTAGTTTTGTGCAGCATAATCATCAAGAAGGTCAAAGATGCAGGTGGTGTGGAAGCCGTAACTTTCGTGTCCTTTTGGAGTGGGAAGAGTAATGAGTACTGCAGCTTCCTCTGGATCACGATGGCATGCGGTATAATAGCACTTATTGAGAAGTTTGTTTTCGCTAGTGGTAACTCTTCCTTCATGGAGAAGAGATTCCCTTAAGATAAGAGCAGCAAGTCTATTGCTGTTTGCAGTGTACGTTTTGCCAATGAGAGAGTGAGAAGTCATGGAGTGTACCGTAACATGGTTCTTGGGAATGGAATGGCATCTTTGATGTTGTCCAAGCCGCAAATCCAGTTGACAACGCGTTCAACGCCCATGCCAAATCCCGCGTGAGGGACGCTGCCATATGTTCTTGTGTCAAGATACCATTTGTAGTTTTCTATTTTCTCTCCTTCTTTTTTGAGCGCTTTCTTCAGTTCCTCAATGTCTGTGTCTCGTTGTGATCCTCCGATGATTTCTCCATATCCTTCTGGCGCGAGCATGTCAAAGCAGAGTGCTGTTTCTGGATGCTTCGGATCTTTGGGTTTGTAGAATGCCATGATTTCTTTTGGATAGTGAGTAACAATGACTGGCTTGTCAAAGTGCTTCATGATCAAGTCTTCTTCAATGGTGCGCAGGTCTTTGCCGAAAGGAATATTTATCTTTTCTTTTTCTTTCAAGAGTTTCAGCGCATCAGCGTAGGTGATGCGGGTGAACGGTGCTGTCACTGTTCTCAGTTTTTCAACGTCTCGTTCAAGAATGACAAGCTCTTTTTCATTCTTCTTGATCACTTCCTGCACGATGAATGAAACGCACTCTTCCGCGATGGTTGCAAGCTGATCCAGTCCAATCCATGCTGCTTCCATTTCTGCCATCCAGAACTCGCTCAAGTGGCGGGAAGTCTTGCTTTTTTCTGCTCTGAAGCATGGACTAATACAAAAGATTTTTTCAAGTGCAAAGACAGCTGATTCTGCGTAGAGCTGCCAGGATTGGGTAAGATAGAGCTTGTGCTTGTAGTAATTAATGGAGAAAAGTGTGGAGCCTCCCTCGCACGCGTTGGGAGTGAGGATGGGAGGAGCCATTTCATAATATCCACTGGTTTTGAAGAAGGTCCTAAATGCATCCATCACTGTTGATCGTATTTTCATGACTGCTGTTAAGCGTCTGCTGCGAATTGCTAAGTGTCTCACATCAAGTAAAAATTCGGTGCTTTGGTCTTTGGTGATGGGAAAGGTGTCTGCGCGTTGGATGACCTGAAAAGTCTTCACGTGCAGTTCATAGCCGGTTGGCGCGCGCTTGTCGGGGTGCAATGTTCCTTCAAGCTCGATTGAGCTTTCAATGGTAAGCTTGTCAAGCTCATCCCATTCGTTGGCAGAAAAGTCTGTTTTTTTGCAGACGCATTGGATAATATTGCTACTATCACGGAGAACGATAAACTTGAGCTCGTTGCTGCCGCGCTCGCGGTACACCCAGCCATGAAGGTGCACATTTCCTTTGCCCTTGTCGAGTGCTTCTTGAATGGAAATGAATGCCATCCAGTAAGGGCAGGAATCCTGTTTTATATAGGTTATGGTTAAAGAGAGAAGTCGTCGAGTTGCCCGTCAACAACGTTTAAGTAATCTGTTGTCTGCATCAAGATGCTTTTGGTTTGGAGTCCTGCGTTGAAGTTAATCTTTGCGCTTCGGAGTACGCTTCTGTCAATATACAAGGGAATATGAAAGAGGTTGCCAAAGGGTGGCACGCCCCCGATAACGCATCCTGTTATGTCTTTGACTTCTTCCGGTGTTGCAAGGCTCACGCTTTTTGTTTGCAAAATCTTTTTGACTTTGGAAAAATCTATCTTCTTGTCCGCGCTTAACACGCACATGAAAAAGCGTCCCGAGCTCCGCAGCACCATGGCTTTTGCTCCTTCGGATAAGGGTGTTTTCCTTATACGTGCAGAGTCTGCAGAGGTGGGTGTTGGCTCATGCTCAAGTGCAGTGTATTGCATATGATGTGTGTCAAGGAGTGCAATGATTTTTTCAAAGGTATGCATATAAGGAGTTCTCAATAAATGTCTGCTATTTAAACCAATCTTTTTGGGTGCATCGGATCGTTTTCGTAAAAGAAGGGAAATCCTTTTTTAAGGATAATATGCTTCAAAAAAAAGACCATCAGTCTTATATATAAGTAATATATAACTAATTATATATGGATGCGGTGTCAACAATACAATTGAAGAAAGACGTGATAAAGCAACTAAAGAAGGCAAAGGAGTACCAAAGGCAGACCTATAATGAGCTGATTGAAAGAATGACAAAAGTATTCATAAAACTTAAGGAAAGGAATCAATATGATGAATTCCTGCATAAAGTCCAGCAAGAAAAAATGAAAGAGCTCTGGAATAACAAGGAAGATGAGGAGTGGGAGAATGCATAAGTGTGGTAATGTGATTCTCACTCAAGTGCAGTTTGTTGACACGTTTGAGGTTAAAAAGCGGCCTGCAGTGGTATTATTTGAAGAGTATGGAAATATTGTGGTTGCGGGAATAACAAGCAATAGAGAAATGAAAGGAATACCACTCACAAAAAAAGAAGGAGCGATCAAAGAAAGTGTTATTAAATTAAACTACATTTTTACCATATCTGAAAAAATGGTTGAAAAAAGCTTGTTTTCAGTGTCTGCAGAAAAGAGGAATAAGATAATAGCAGAGTTGATGAAGAAGTTGACATGCGAAGAAAATAAAAGAGCATCTTTATAAATATAAAGAATTCAAAAATATCAAAGAAGAGGTGTGTGCATGCATTTCCTTGGAATGTTTCTGGTAAAAATGATTGCAGGAATTGCTGTTGTTTTGGTAATACTAACTCTTCTTCTTTCCTATGAGTGTGCTGCATGGAGAAAGAGGGTGAAGAAACACAGGAAGCAGGTAGTTTTCTTTGGAGTTCTTTTCATATTCATCTTTTTCTTTATTGGACATTCAATGAGTAAGGTGCCGAGTTTTGATTATTTTGTGCAAACAGTAGGGCCGGGAATTGGCCCGCAATTATCAATGGAGAGCGCGGTGAAATTTCTTGTTAATCTTGATAAAATAAGAGAAGTAGCAAACATTGCTCGTGATCCTGCAGACGTTCCTGCGCTTTCTGAGTCGCGTGAAGTTGCGTACGTTATTGATGTTGAGGAGGTAATAAATGAGGTTGCCCCAGGGGTGATAGTAAGCTCGTGGGTGTACAATGGAAAGGTTCCTGGGCCGTTGTTGCGTGCGAAAGTAGGTGATAAGGTTTCTATTCTCTTAAAGAATAGTAAGAAGAGCTTGCACACGCATAGCATTGATTTTCATGCAGTAACTGGTCCGGGGGGTGGAGCTGCGGTGCTCCAAGTTCCTCCGGGAGAAGAAAGATCATTAACATTTAAAGCAGTGAATCCGGGAGTGTATGTGTATCACTGTGCGACGCCAAATGTGGGTGCGCACATGACGCATGGTCTGTATGGACTTATTCTCATTGAGCCGGAAGAGGGTTTGCCGATTGCAGATAAGGAATTTTATGTCATGCAGGGTGAGGTCTACACGTCAGGTCATATTGGGAAAAAAGGACTGCAAATATTTGATGCAAAGAAGTTTTTATCAGGAGACCCGACATATGTCATCTTTAATGGAAGGATAGGAAGTCTTGAAGGGAAAATGAAAGCAAGGGTTGGTGATAAGGTAAGGATATATGTAGGAAATGGCGGAGTAAATCTTGCAAGCAATTTTCATGTGATTGGGGAAATTTTTGACACGGTGTATCCAGAAGGTGGAACGCCAGTGCAGCAGAATATTCAAACAACGCTTGTTCCTGCAGGTGGTGCAACCATTGTTGAGTTTACAGTGGATCTTCCAGGAAAGTATATTTTGGTTGATCACGCATTAGCGCGGTTAGACAAGGGTGCATGGGGAACTCTCGAAGTAGAAGGCGCGTGGGATGATACCTTGTATTTTCCACAACCTTTGACATCTTCATTGAATCATTAAGAATAGAGAAGTTCTTTACTTTTTTCCATCTGTTATTTTTGTAACTTCTTTCCATAAAAAGTATGATGCAAACATTACTGCAAGGAAGATGAGAGGAAAGATAATGGCAATGGGAGCTCCTTTGATGAAATAAAAGGAGGCTGAAGCGCTTACATAGTCAATGAAGAAGCCAGCATACGCCCATTCTTTTATCGTTCGAAATTTTGTCTGAATGATGGAAATGGAGCCAAGGATCTTTGCAATGCCTAAAATGATGAGAAAATATGTAGGATAGCCTAATTGTCGCATAACCTCTAAGCCTTTCTCATTCGGGAAAAATTCAGAAATTCCTGATGCGAAATTGGCAAGACAGAAAAGAATGGTGACAATCCAATAGATGATCTTTGTCGTTTGTGGCTTCATGATGGTATTTTCCTTTTTTACAAATGAATGGGAAGCTGTGTTAAGGAACGACTCGTTCTGGGTCTCTGGGAAATAAGCAGCATTCTTTGATGTTGGGCATGTGTAATACTGCTTGGGTAATCCGTTCAATGCCGACTGCATATCCTCCCATTGGAGGCGCTCCATATTTGAAGTGGTCAATAAACCACTGCAGCTTTTCTGGATTGAGTCCTTTCTGTTTGATTTGTGCAACAAGAGTCTCATAGCGGTGTTCTCTCTGTCCTCCGGAGCTGAGTTCGAGCTCGCGGAAATTCAAGTCAACGCTTCGTGCAAATTGCGGGTTTTTGTTGTCATACATGACATAAAAGGGTTTGATGGCGCTGGGAAATTTGTTGATAAAATAGAAGTCTGATTGGTATTTCTTTTTCACGTAATCTGCAAGGAGCTTCATGGCATCGTTGTCTAAATCTTCGTCCTGCTTGATCTTTTTGCCAAGTTCTTTCAGAATGTCCCACACATGAGGAAATTCAAGCACAGGAAAGGGTGTTTTGGGAATCACTGGAGTGATCTTGAGTGTGGCAAAGTCAGCTGCGCTTTCTGTGGCTGCATGCGTGATGCTTGCAGCGATCATTTCTTCTTCCACTTTCATCACATCATATTCATCATTGATGAATGCCATTTCTGGTGCGATGGCTCGGTGTTCGCAGAGGTGTCTGGTAGTATGACTTTTCTCTGCTCTCCAGTTTGGTCCGAGGTCATACAGTTTCTCAATGCCTCCGAGGATGGCAAGTTCCCGATGCAGCTGAGGGTCTTGGCGGAGAAATGCGGGTTTTCCATAGTAGTCAATAGTGAACACGTCTGCTCCGGATTCTGAGGGCACTCCCATGATGCAGGGCGTGAATACTTTCAAGAATCCTTTTTTTAAGAGATATGCTTCCATGCCTTCAACGAGGCGTGCTTGGATTTTGAAAACTGCAAGAACCTCTGGCTTGCGTAAATCAATACATCGATGATCAAAGCGTGTAGACAAATCTGTCTGAATAGTCTTGTCTTTTTCAAAGACTTGAATGGGAAGTTTTGCTGCTTTTGTTTCGACAGAAAACGTTTTCACAATAACTTCATATCCTTGGCGTGCTTCCTTGTTTTTGTGCACAACTCCCTGCACAGAAATCACGCTTTCCAAGGGAATCTTCCCAAAGGAATCAAAAGTGTTTCCAAGCTCTGGTTTTGCAACGAGTTGGGTAATTCCTGTCCAGTCTCTTAAGAGGATGAACTTGACTTTGCTGAGATCTCGAACTTCATGAGCCCATCCTTGAAGAAATACTTCTTTTTCGTGAAGCGCTGGAGAAAGGTCTTTGATGGGGGTGCGGTGCATAATTGCTGTACTTTCGCTGTCATATATAAAAGTATCTCAGGAGATGAGAAAAAAGTGATTGAACTGTTTAATCACGCATATTTCCTTTCTGTTGCAGAAGGAGCATGACGAGAAATCCAAGGCCAATACCAATAAAGATTCCTTCAACGACCTTGTCAAAGAGCATGCCTATGCCCATACCAAGAAACATGAATGCAGCATATATAATCCAGGAAGAAAATGGGCTCTTTTTCATAATAAAAAAAAGAGGTAAGTCTATTTAAATTTTTTCTTTTTTTAATAGAAAAGAGAAACCTTTTTAATTTCCATTGCCTTCCAAAAGAGGATGAGATTTGAAAAAAAGGCATGGCCAAAGTTCTTTCAAAAAGTGCTTGACGGAGAGAAGACCTGTGATGTGCGTCTTGCAGACGTTGCATGCAAGCCAGGAGACATTCTTGTGTTAAAGGAGTGGGATCCTGAAAAGGAAAAGTACACAGGAAGAGTTGTGGAAAAGAAAATAACATATGTGATGAAGACGAAAGAGATGCAGTTTTGGTCTGAGGAAGAAATCGAGAAGCACGGGTTGCAGATTATTTCGTTTAAGTAAGTTTTTCTTTGATGAATTCCATCACTTTTTTGCCTTCTATTTTTCCCTTGTACTTGTTCATGACCATTCCCATGAGTGCATTGGGAGTAATATTTGCATTTTGAGAGATGAGTGTGTCAATGTCTTTTTCTATTTTTTCGAGAGATACAGGTTTGTACATATCAATATGAACTATTTTTCCTTGTGCGAGTTCTGCAAGGATGTCAAGTGCAGCTTCTTTGGTGATTGTTTTGTTGTGGATATGTTCAATGACAAAAGTGAAGTCTTTCTCGCGCAGTTTTTCTGGATCGATTTTAAATCTCGTTTTAAGTTCTTTCGGTGTTTCGATGAGGATGTGTGCGATGAGCGATGGTTCTAATGGAAATGCTCTGGCGCAGTGTTCAAAGAGGTTCAGTTTCTCGCTCTCAAGGAGTTCTCGTGCAAGTTGGCTTGGTAATTTATACCTCTGTTCAAGCGAGACTGTTTTTTCAGTGAGGAGCTCGGGAATAGTAAGAGATGTATATAATTGGTGAACTGAAAACGCGTGATGGTCTGTTTCAACATACATGCGCGAAGATCCAGGCATGGGTCGTAAGAAAGTGGTGCTGCCGTCTGGTTGTGCTTGTCGTACTTCACTCTTTCCTTGAGAAAGGAGTTGTTGCTGTCTGTCAATTTCCAGTTCGATGATTTTGGGAATCATGCGCAGTTCTTGCACGCCCTTGATTTCTACTCGTGGATGTCTGGTGATGCTCACATTGAGGTCTTGTCTAATGGTTCCAATGCCTGATTTGAATCTGCCGGTGCTTTTCAGGATCATTCCTAAATATTCAGCTACTTCCTTTGCATGTTCGGGGCTTTTCATGTCTGGCGCGGTTGCAATTTCGATAAGAGGTATGCCGAGTCGATCAAGACGGAAAACAACATGCTCTTTTTCTGTTGTCATTCTTCGTGCAGAGTCTTCTTCGATGCACACACTGTCAATGCCTACTTTTCCTGAAGGAGTCTGTACATATCCGTGAACTCCTATAAGAGCTGTTCTCTGGAAGCCGGAGGTGTTGCTGTAGTCAATGACTTGTTTGCGCATCACCTGGATTTCATCGACAACATGCATGTGCAGGAGCTTGCACACTTGGAGGACAATGGCAAGTGCATCCTGGTTTATTGGATGAATGGGTTCTTCATCAAGCTCAACCAGGCAGGTGGTGTCTTCATATCCTTGGTAGAGCGCGTGTCTCTTTTTTCCGAGTTCAAATTTGGCAACTGTATCATGCTCTCCCATCTCGCTTGCAACAGACCGGAGTTCTCGTTTCGTGATGGTGTCAGGTTGTCTTTCTTGGAGTTCTGAAGCGCAATGACAAAAAAGTTTATGGCTTTCAATTTGTCTATGAATTTCTAATCCTATTTTCAATCCGAGTTGCGCATAGTCAACCATAGAGAAGAAAAGAAATTGCTCCTATTTATAGGTTTGGATGGCATTATCGTTCCCACACGACTTTTCCGTTTTTTTTGACTTGACGAATACGATGGAGAGGGATATGGACTTTTGTGTCGCCTCGTTTGATGACAATAAAATTGCCTATTCTTCCAATTTTGGTGAAGGATATTTCAAAAGTTTTTTCTGCGATTCTGTCAAAGTAGAGGAGAGTGTACTCTTCTGGTTTTAATTGTTTGTCCCAGCGGATCCTGTTAAGAAGATCGCCAATATAAGTCATGGGGTAAAAGTGGAGAGTGTGCTTCTTTTGCTCAGTTCGCCGCGAAGGTTTTCTGCCATGATATAAGGAATATCCTTCTTTGGATAATTGCTCAATGCCCATGCGAGCTTAATAAACGTTGTTTCAGGGAGCATGTCTGAATAGTCTCCCAAGATGCCAAGGGCCTTGATTTTCCTTCCTGTTTCATAGACATTCATATTGACTCGCCCATACAGCGGTTGGGGTGCAATAACAACAGGAATTTTTACTGCAAGTTTCTTCATGAATGTGTAAATGGTTGCGTGCTCTTTCGTTTCCTTATCTATCTGATTAATAGGAAAATTGCAAAGTCCCAGTCCTTCAATAACAAGTCCATGAAACTTTTCATACAGTTTGAATTCTTGTACAGACATGTGGGGATGCGCCTTGAGGATGCCAATATGAAGTTTTTCGTTGAATGGTTTCACTACCAGTTTCCGGGAAGCATCCTTTTTCTTATATTCATGGTGGAGGATGTCTATTGCTCCTTCTTTGGTGACGCGGGCAAAGGGTTTTCCGTTGATGACTTTGAAGGCGTCTCTGCGTGAGGTATGCATTTTGCGTGTTTTGCATGCAGGAAGAATGATGCAGGAATCATCTGCGCTTGTTTCGTGCATGCAGATCCCAACTTCCCCAAAATCGCTGTGTGCAATGAACTGGGCAGCGCAAATGAGATTGAGGAAGGCATCACTACTTCCGCGGTCGCTGCTGCGTTGTGCAGCAACTAAGATAACTGGTATAGGTACGTGTTCAAGTGCAAAGCTGAGTGCTGCTGCGGTGTATGCTAAAGTATCAGTGCCGTGGGTGATGATAATCCCATCAACGCCATGCGCTATCTCTTTCTTAATTTCATGTGCAATGATATTGTAATGGCTAAATCGCATGTCTTCAGACCACATATTTCTGACAAGGCGTGATCGGATGGATGCAACGTGCGTGAGCTCAGGAAACATGGCTATCATGTCTTCAGGAGTGAATTTCGGGATCGTGCCTCCTGTTTCGTAATCGACTTCAGAAGCGATAGTGCCTCCGGTGTGGAGGATTGAGATAACAGGAAGTCCTTGCTTTTTCTGTGATACTTTTTGAAGGGGAATGCGTTGCGTTGTCTCGCATGCTTTTGCGCTTTTTGTAAAGTGTTTCGCAACAGTGATCTTTTTGATATTCTTTTGTGTAATGCCTATATTGTACCCGCTCTGCAGTTTGAGAACAAGGGTGTGGGGAGTGCTGCTCGGCATCACCATGCCTGTATATTCAATGTTGTCTGTGGTAAGAATAGTGACAGTGTCGCAGGCGTTGTGGCGAGGCATAGGGAAAAAAGAGACATGAAATATAAAAAGCTATGGTTAGAAATGAAAAGAGCGTCATGCATGACGAAAAAGAGGGAAAGAAGTGTGCAAAAAGGAGAGGAAAAAGAAGTGAAAGAGTAAATGTAGTAACTATAATATCTATATTGGAAGAAAAAAATATTTATATATATGGAGTGAGTAAAAAAAGAATTAGAGCTTTAGTTTGTTCAAAGTAATCAAAGTAAAAGAAAATGTTTCATTTCAATTGGCGTTGAAATGAAGTGAGCTTTTACTCGTAATCGGATCGTAGTTAGACGTTTGTTCTCAAAGTTTAAATCATGAATCATTAAACTTGGTAGTGCCTAACTTCTTTAAAAAAGTATAAACACAAGCTACAATATAAGTATTGTGGTCTTGGAGAATATACAACATGCAAAATCAAAAACAGACCAGGGGGGGAAAAGAACAATGGAAAGCTTGTTGAATAATGCATTGCAAACACAAAAACAATTTAATCAGAATATGATGGATAGGCCTGCAGAGGCAAACATCATTGTTGTCGGATGCGGAGGCGGCGGAAACAATATGGTTTCATGGCTGCACAAGAAAGGCATCCAGGGAGCAAAGGTATTCGCGCTCAACACAGATCAGCAGCACTTGAATATTAGTGAGGCTGATGTCAAGCTCTTAATTGGTCGTGAGCTGACTCGTGGTCTTGGCTGTGGAGGATTTCCAGACAAGGGACGAGAGGCAGCAAAGGAGAGCTTGCACGAATTAAAGAACATGATGAAGGATGCAGACATGGTCTTTGTCTGCGCCGGCCTTGGTGGAGGAACTGGTACTGGTTCTGCTCCAGAAGTGGCGCGCATTGCACGTGAAGTAGGAGCGATTGTGATTGGAACAGTCACGATGCCCTTTGATATTGAGCGTGCGCGTGTCGATAAGGCTGAATTTGGCTTGCAGCAACTGCGAGATGTCTGTGATACAGTAATTGTGATTGATAACAACAGACTGGTCAGCATTGCAGGAAACTTGCCTATTCAACAAGCATTTGCCGTGGCAAACGAGCTTGTAAGCACCATGATTAAGGGTATTGTGGAAACGATTGCTATTCCTTCCTTAGTCAACCTGGACTACGCAGACGTTCGCGCCATCATGGCAAACGGTGACGTGTCTGTCATTGGCATTGGCGAGTCTGATACTGAATCTCGAGTGGAAGAGGCAACGCGAAGAGCCTTGACAAATCCCCTCCTCGATGTGAGTTATGAAGGTGCGACAGGAGCACTCATTCACATTAGTGGCGGCGATGATCTGACGCTTGAAGAGGTCAATAGGGTCGGTGAAATTATTACCGAGTCGCTCGAAGCAGATGCAAATGTCATCTGGGGAGCACGTATTGATCCGAAGATGGCTGGTCGTTTACGAGTGATGACTATTGTGACTGGTGTCAATTCCCCATACATCTTGGGAAGAAACACCAAGCAGAAGAAGGAATCTGACGTGGCCATGCAAATCGGAGAGGACCTCGGCATCGACATGGTTGGCTTTACCTCGAAAAAGAGGTAAGGCATTTCCTACTCAAGGGCAAAACCCCCAAAACCAATTAGCCCTTGCTTGCTGATGCCATCTCCTTCTATTATAATGGCATCAGCTCTTTTTTCTTTTTTCATTCATAATATTTAAAAAGAAGTGCATTTCTTGTTGATGATGACTGAGAGCAATGTTATAGAAATAAATCATCTGACAAAAGAATTTGTGTTAAAGATAAAGAAGCCTGGATTTCTGAATGGGATTAAATCGATCGTTCGTGCAGAGAAAAAGAAAGTAAAGGCAGTAAATGCAATTTCGTTCACAGTGAAGAAGGGGGAAATTATTGGGTTTATTGGCCCTAACGGTGCGGGAAAATCAACAACAATTAAGATGATGACGGGAATTCTTTTTCCGACAAAAGGAAGTATATCTGTGCTTGGCTATAATCCTCAGGAGCAAAGAAAGGAATTAGCATATCATATTGGAACAGTATTTGGACAAAAACCACAGTTGTGGCAGCACTTGCCTCCGATTGACACGTTTTATTTGTTTGCGCAGATCTACGAGGTGGACAAGGCTGATTTTGAGAGGAGATTGCATAAGCTGATAGAGCTGTTTGATATTCAAGATTTTTTATATACGCCTGTGCGCAAGCTTTCATTAGGGCAAAGGATGAGGTGCGAGATCGTTGCTGCTCTCTTGCATAATCCTGAAGTTATTTTTCTTGATGAACCAACCATTGGTCTTGACATTATTGCAAAAAAAAAGATCAGAGAGCTTCTCAAAAAACTCAATGAGGAAGAAGGCACAACTATTATTCTTACTTCTCACGACATGGAAGATATAGAAAAAATCTGTAAGCGAATCATTATCATCAATAAAGGATGTATTGTTTTTGACGGCTCTATTGAAAAGGTCAAGAGGCTCATGAAGAATAAGATTGTCTCGCTGTATTTTAATGATAAAATTGCAGACATCATAATTCCAAAAGGAGTAAAGGTTATTGAAAAGAGTGTGTTTAAGGTGGCTCTTGAAGTAGATACGTCAAAGGTGAGTATCACTAAATTGCTGAATTTCTTCTTCACAAAATATGAAATTGCAGATATTGTCATAAAAGAGATTCCTATTGAGGAAATTATTGAAGATATATACAAAAGATGATACAGAAAAAATTGTGGTTATCTAAATACTGGTGGATCTTTAAGCTAGATTGGAAGCAAAGTGTCCATTATTTTTCTGACTATCTCCTTTCAGCGCTCTTTATTGCGATCATTTTGTTCATATTTACTCATTTATGGCAGACGATTTTTGCAGGGAATAGAAGTGTTGAAGGTCTCACAATCACCCAACTTATTTGGTATTTGACGTTAACAGAGTCAATTGCATTAAGTATTGGGTGGCGGTCAATGTTTGATAATGTTGCTGATGACATAAAATCTGGGTCTATTGCAAATTATCTGACCAAGCCTCTTTCGTACATGGGATGGTATTTTAGCAGTAATTTGAGTAAATTCTTTAATTACTTTGCAACATTCATCGTAATTGGAGGTATTGTGACCTATGCTCTTGTTGGTCCATTGCACTTTTCCTTGCTTAATTTATTACCATTAGTATTTCTCTTGATTCTCTCATTTATCTTGAGTTTTTTTGTGGGTATGGCCTTTGTATCATTAGCCTTCTGGTTTGAGGATGTAACAGCTTTTTATTGGATATTACAAAAAGCGCTCTTTATTCTTGGGGGAATGCTTGTTCCTATAGATGTGTATCCTGAATTCGTGCAGCAATATTTGTATTATTTGCCAGTGAGTTTTATTACATATTGGCCGGCAAAATATTTTGTTACTGGAAGTGCTGATATATTATATACTGCAGTTCTTGGTCAAGTGATATGGGGTGTCATATTTTTTGGAATTGCAGTTTCTATTTACAAAATAGGCATACGAAAGGTGAATATTCATGGTGGTTAATACAAAGAGAAAGAACACATTCCTAGCGCACCTAGGTTTATTTCTTGAAAACACGAAGTTATCACTTCTTTCTGCGATGGAATACAAGTTTAATTTTATAATGCAGACAGTAGGGATGTTTGTGAATGATATATTCTGGCTGTTATTGTGGTGGTTGTTGTTTACTCGCTTTGAAGCGATTAATGATTGGGTGTTTAAGGACATGCTTGTATTATATTCTATAGCAACTGTTTCTTTTGGAGTATCAACTGCATTCTTTTACGGAGCAAGAAGATTGTATAAAACAATTGCTGAGGGAAGATTAGACTATTATTTGGCATTGCCAAAAAATGTTCTCTTTCACTCATCATTAAGAACGAGTTATTCTGCATGTGGAGATATCTTATTTGGCCTTATGCTTGTGCCATTCAGCATCAGTCTTTCGCAAGTGCCGTTGTATGTGTATTTTGTGATATGTGGAAGTGTGTTATTCACTGCTATAACAATTATTTTTAATTCGCTAGCATTTTATATAGGAAATGCCGAGCGTGCGCGGCAAACAGGGGACGAAGCGTTCATGAGTTTTGCGATGTATCCCTTCTCTGCATTTGGAGGGGCAACGAAGTTTTTCTTGTTAACGATTTTTCCTGCAGGGTTTGTGACAGGAATTCCTGTTGAGGTGATGAGAGAATTTAATTGGATGTGGTTTTCGTTGACAGGAATAGTGGCATTTCTATTCTTAGGAATTGCGATTGTGCTGTTCTATAAAGGATTAAAGAGGTATGAATCAGGCAATTTGATGTATGCTAAGGATTGAACAGATGCCTATCAAGAAGTTTAATAGAATAAGAGAGTTTATTTCTTGAACAAGAAGTGTTTGAGTTTTTTGATGCCTTGTTCAATGCCTTGTTCTGCGTTCGCAGTTGCTTTCGTCACATTTTTTCCATATTTAGAAAGAGGAAGAAAACTAACGTCTCGCCTTTTTTCGCCATATCTGTTAAAATAAGTGACAAGGTCAAAACTTTTTCTCGGAATTTCCTTGTCAAGGATGTCAGGATACCCGAGGGTAAGGATCATCTCTGGAATGATAGTGTCAGGAATGTATAAAAGTCTCTGAATGGCGCGTTCGTCAAAGCTCCCGATCCAGCAGGTTGCGAGGCCGAGTGATTCTGCTTTGAGCATCATGTGTCCTGCGGCAATGGCGCAGCTTTGGGTTGCGTACATTTTTCCTCTGGTGGAGAAGCGTTTGGTAACCTTATCTTGGTCGTTGCATATGACGATAAGAATGGGTGCTTGTGCCATCCAGATTTGGTTGAGGCAGATGTTTGCAATTTCTTTCTTTAATGCTTCGTTATCCACAATAACAAAGAACCAGTTTTGCAGGTTTCCTGCGGATGGCGCGTGAGTGGCTGCATCAATGATTTCGCCAACAGCATCCCACTGCACTTTTTTGTTTTTGTATGTTCTGCAGCTGCGTCTATCGGTGATGCATGCATCAATGTCCATGCAGAAAAAGAGGAAAAGCAGCTATATATTGTTTTCGATGAAAATAAAGAGCATCATTTTCGTTTGACTCTGCCAACATCAGCATCGTGTTCGCCCTTCTCATTTTCAAACACTGTAACAAAATAGATCCATGTTCCATCTGCTGGTAATGTTGCTTCTCCTATTCCCCAGACGCCGTAGCCAGGACTTTTTGGTGGTCCAATAACCTTTGTTGGTTCAGTCCACGAGTTTTTGCCGGTGCGTGTGCTTTTCCAGACAGACAAAGTGCTGTCGCGTGCAGAAGTGAAATAGAGTGTGCCTTCTGTAGTGAGAAACGGCTGGTTGTCTGCAGGGAACTGAAGAGGTGGTGCGAGTGCTTCAGGTTCTGTCCATGCTCCATCAACATATCGTGTAACCCAGAGGCCGCCTCGCGAGGTGGGATCGCCTTTTTCGTCATCGAGGCTGTCAAAAAACAATTCCTTTCCGTACGCAGTTTCGATGGAGTGGGGGTTGTCTTCTTTGTATTGGTCAGCTCCAGGAATGGGGAGTCGTTCTCCATTCTTGTAAAGATCCATGTTATCTTGGGTGTGGGAAACAGAGTACCAATCGCCATTGGCTGCTTGCATCAGCCCCCATTCGTTCTCTCCATCTTTGGAGTATGTGAATTTCTCGACGTTGCAGAATGTATCTCCTATTTTTTGTGCATGAAAGGAGTCGCTTGTGTAAAGAGGAGTAACTCCTCGAGATGGTCCGCGATGATATGTGGAGAATTGTCTAGGGTCGCCACCAAGTCCTCCTTGGTCTACAGGAGTATAATACTTGAGAATTCCTGCAATGTTCAACAAATCTCCGCGGAGGTAGAAGAAGGAGAGTGTTTCTCCATCTGCAGAAATATATGCACTATCTTCCCAGCCAATGGTATTCACATCTCCTTCAATAAGCTCGGGGTTTTCCCATTCGTCAGCAACGTAAATGTTTGGGAAGGTTTCTTGTTTTACCTGTTTCCAAGCAGCGACAGTTGCAGGGTCATCTTCTGCATCAATAGATGTATTGCATGCAGTAATATCTCTGCGTTCTTCAGGAGCATTGTCTGGTGTGCTGGAATTGCATCCGCTGAGGAAAAGAAGGATAAAAAAGAGTCCAATAAAATATTTCATCAGAGTAAATTTGTTGTCGTATTTTTAAAACTTTCTTGAGAAAAAACAGAGAATATTTAAAGAGAAGGCATTTCCTCTTCTTTTTGAGAATGAAGATCAATCACGTGATTTCTACAGCGCAGTTTCTGGAGAGAGATGTGTTGCAAGAGCTGTTCCATCAGGCAGATGAGATGGAAATGCGTGATAAGAAAAAGAGTCTTCCAGAGCTGTTTAAGGGGAAGGTAATGACTTGTGTTTTTTATGAGCCAAGTACAAGAACGAGATTTTCATTTGAGGCCGCAATGCAGAAGTTGGGAGGAAAAGTGATTACGACAGAAAGCGCTGGCCAATTTTCTTCAGCAACAAAAGGAGAGTCTCTGCAGGATACAATAAAGATCATGGGTGGGTATGCGGATGTGATTGTATTGCGTCATTCAGAGCAGGGTTCCGCTGCAATTGCGGCAGAAGTGTCTACTGTTCCTGTGATTAACGCAGGTGATGGTCCAGGAGAACATCCAACGCAAGCGTTGCTCGATTTGTACACAATTCAAAAGGAGTGCAAAAAGATTGATGGAATAACGATTGCAATGGTGGGTGATTTGGTGCATGGAAGAACGATTCATTCTCTCGTGAAGCTCATTGCAATATATAGAGATATCAAGATTTATTTCGTTGCTCCGGAGCAATTGAGATTGCCTGAAGAGTATAAAAGATATCTCAGAGAAAAGAATGTTTCCTTTGAGGAAGTTTCGAATTTGAAAGAGGTTGTAAAGAAAGTAGATGTATTGTACATGACAAGGGTGCAGAAGGAGCGGTTTACGAGTATCGAAGAGTATAACCAAGTAAAGGATGAATATATTATTAATAAGGACATTGTTAGTGTGTTGAAAAAAACTGCCATGATCATGCATCCATTGCCTCGAGTGAATGAGATTGATCCAGAAATAGATAGTGACCCGAGAGCCGCGTATTTCCGGCAGGCAAAGAATGGATTGTACATTCGCATGGCTCTCTTGCAGATGATCTTCAAAGGGAAGGAAGAGCAATGATTGATGTTGACACAAAAGCACCTGAATTTGAATTGGAAAGTGATCAAAGAACAACAGTGAGTTTGAAAGAATTGAAAGGAAAAAAAGTGGTCTTGTATTTTTATCCAAAAGATAGCACGCCAGGCTGCACGATAGAGGCTGTTGATTTTTCAGCTTACACATAGGAGTTACGTAAGCTCAATACCATTGTTATAGGAGTGAGTAAGGATTCTATTAATGCGCATCGCAAGTTTAGGGAGTCTCAAAAACTGACCATCACGCTGCTCTCTGATCCTGATGCGAAGGTGCAGAAAGTATATGGTGTGTGGAGAAAGAAGAAGTTCATGGGAAAGGAGTTTCTTGGCACAGTACGAAGCACGTTCTTGATTGATGAGCAAGGAATGGTTGTAAAGGTGTGGGATGCAGTAAAAGCAGAGGGCCATGCAGCAGAAGTGCTCAAAGAAGTGCGGAAAAGGAACCTTTAATAAGTTCTGCTGATTGAAAGAGTGCATGGAGTACAAGGCGTTAGTTGCTGTGTATCTTAATCTGGAAAAGACAACAAAGCGGTTGGAAAAAACTGCCATCATCGCTGAGTTCTTGAAGAAAGTGGCAGCGGGGGATCTGCCAATGATTATTCAATTAGTAGAAGGTCGCGTATTTCCAGAGAATGAAGATCAGAAAATAGGGTTTAGTTCTCGGTTGATATTAAAGGCGATTGCCAGTTCTTCTGGTGTCGATGAAGAAAAAGTGGAGAATGTCTGGAGTAAAGTTGGTGATCTGGGAACTGTTGCAGAGCAATTGCTTGAAAAAAGAGTGCAGATGACTTTATTGCAAAGGAAAGTGTCTGTGGAGAAAGTGTATAAAAATATAAGGAATCTTGCAGAGTTGGAGGGTGCAGGGACAGTGTCGAGAAAGGTGGCTCTTGTTGCAGAGCTTCTGACATCTTCGTCTCCGATAGAAGCTCGCTTTATTGTGCGAACGATTCTGGAAACGTTGCGCATTGGTACTGCTGCAGGAATTATTCGGGATGCGATTGCGTCTGCATTTGAGAAAGATGTGAATGAAGTAGAAGCAGCGTTTGATGTAATTGTGGATTATGGAGAAGTGGCGCAACGAGCGAAGAACAATAAGTTGCATACCATTACATTAAATCCAGGAAAACCGATGAAAGTCATGCTTGCATTGCTCGTAAAGGATGTTGCAGATGCATTTATTGCAGTGGGAAAGCCAGCCTTATTTGAGTATAAGCTTGATGGGTTTCGCCTACAGATTCATAAGAGTAAAGAAAAAATAATGTTGTTCACGAGGCGGATGGAGAATGTGACGAAGCAGTTTCCTGATGTGGTTGCAGTGGTAAAGAAGCAAGTGAAAGGGTCTTCGTTTATTATTGATTGCGAAGCAGTAGGTATTGACATGAAGACTGGTCGTCATTTGCCTTTTCAGATGGTATCGCAGCGCATTAAGAGGAAGTATACCATTGAAGAAATGGCAAGGAAGTTTCCTGTGGAGCTGAACGTGTTTGATGTTATGTATTATAATGAAAAGAGTTTGTTGCACACATCTCAGGCAGAGCGAAGAAAACTTTTAGAAACAATTGTTCTTCCGCAAAAGTGTAAGGTGAAGGTGACCACAAAAATGGTGACTGCAAATGTAAAGGATGCGGAAACATTTTACAAAAAATCTTTGGAAAAAGGAAACGAGGGTCTTATTGGGAAAAATCTTGCTGCAGTGTATCGTCCAGGAAGGTATGTGGAGGGGTGGGTGAAGTTGAAGCCGACATTAGAACCATTAGATGTAGTCATTGTGAAGGCAGAGTATGGTGAGGGAAAGCGAGCAACGTGGCTAAGTTCATTTACAATTGCATGCGCAAGCAATGGTGATCTTCTAGAGATAGGAAAAGTATCTACTGGTTTAAAAGAGAAGGAAGACGCGGGAGTTTCTTTTAAGGAAATGACGTCTTTGTTAAAGCCGTTAATCATAAGCAAAAAGGGAAAAGGAGTTGAGGTGAAACCGAAGGTCGTGATTGAAGTGGGGTATGAGGAAATTCAAAAAAGTCCGACATACACATCAGGATATGCCTTGCGTTTCCCGCGCGTGCTAAGGTTGCGTGAGGATAAGTCAGTGAAAGAGATATCTAATTTGGAAATGGTGGAATCGATTTACCATTCACAAAAGGGGAAGAAATAGCAGTTACTCATAAAAGAAGAATGTATATAATGACTGAATGATAACAATGTTTATATAGGAGTTGTTGATAGTATTAACTCATAGTAAAAAAATGCATATTGTAGTTCAGAAGAGGTGAAGGAAGCAAAAAAGTGGGTGAAAGGGAGGCGCGTGGCATGATTGTGAAAGAAGAGTTTTTGAATAAGCTCAGAAATTTGTTTAGTCTTAATCTGTATGAAGTCAGGATCTGGACGTCGTTGTTGTCTCGCGGTGTTTCAACTGCAGGTGAATTGTCTGATATCGGGAATGTGCCTCGCTCTCGTGCGTATGATGTTCTTGAATCGTTAGAGAAGAAGGGCTTCGTGATTATGAAGCTCGGAAAGCCCATTAAGTACATTGCAGTTGAGCCGAAAGAAGTGGTAGAGCGGGTGAAGAAATATGTCAGCACAAATACAAATGAACGCTTGAAGAAGTTGGAGAACTTGAAGGGGAGTGATGTGCTTGCTGAGCTGAATCAGCTGCATAAAGATGGCGTCGAATTTATTGAGCCGTCTGATCTTTCTGGTGCAATTCGGGGCAGGCATAATATTTACACGCACTTGGAGATGATGATTAAGAACGCACAGAAGTCTGTTGTCTTGGTGACAACATCAAAGGGTGTGATGCGGAAGATTGAGGCGTTAAAGCCAGAGCTGGAGCGCTTGAAGAAGAAGGGTGTTTCGATTCGAATTGCAGCGCCATTGACAAAGGAGAGCACGTCATTAGTTGCTGATGTGACCAAGTTTGCGCAGATTAAGCATGCAAATAAGCTTGATGCGCGCTTTTGCATTGTGGATGGAAAAGAGTTGATGTTTATGGTGTTAAATGATGAAGAAGTGCACCCGACGTATGATGTGGGTGTCTGGGTGAAAACACCCTATTTTGCCACAGCAATGGAAGAGATGTTTAATTTTTCGTGGAAAAACATGAGTGATGCAGCCTCGGATTAGATATTTCTCTTTGGTATACTGTTAAGTGTTTGTGACGAGGAAGCCAGGGGAGAAGAAGATTTATATAAATTGAGGGTGTCTGAAAAGGTATGGGAAAGAGAGGGAAACGATATGAATTAGTAGTGGTTGTGCTTCTGATAGGTCTTTTTGCAGTTTTTTTGCGGGAAACAAGTCTTCCTTCGCCGACAGGATATCAAACACTTCCCACACAGCCCGGTCAGCCATTGCCTCGTATTGCAGCGGCGACGTTAGCAAGTGCGGGTATATCAGCAAATCCGGTGTTGTCTCGTGACTCTTCCTCTGGAGATTTGACATGTACATTGCCTCTTCCTTCATCAGTTGCGCAAAGTCCGAATCTTGATATGACATACAATTTTGTGAAGAATGGGCAGTCAACAACGAGGCTGATTCTTGATTTTAATGCGCAGGTGTTAGCAGGATTATCGACAACAACAACTGTGGTTACACCAACGTTTTATGACAATTCAGGGTATCAGAATGATGTGTATAATGCGCAGGCGATGCCTGTTGATAGCTCGGGAGAATTTGGGTGGGCAGTCACGTTTAATGGGCAAACAGTATACATGGGAATTCCGCATTCGAGCTCGCTGAATCTTGGTGGTGAGTACACTATTGAGTTGTTTGCGCAGCCGCAAGCGCGGGTGCCTGCGGGAGCAGGAGGAGAGAACTGGAAAACGTTGCTTGCAAAGACGCAGCTCGCGCCAGGGGATCCAAACCAAGGGTTTTTCTTGCGGACAGGGACAAGTGTTCCTATCACAACACTTCCAGGGGTAAATTCAAGTAATGATGAGCTTGAGTTTGGGTATTATGATGGGAATGAATGGCATATTCTAGTGACAAACAATGTCAATCTTCAGAATGGGTATATCTATTACATTGTTGTGGTGAAGCGTCAGAATGAAATGGTGAAAATATTTGTGAATGGGGTGCAAGCAGCAACATCATGTGAGATTGGAAACTGTGTGGACACGATGACGGATACGAATGCAGGGTTGGCGATTGGTGCAGATCCAAGAAACTTGGGCTTGCTGACAGGGCAAAATTATTTCCAGTATGCTGGTGGTGTTGAGGAGGTGAGGATGTGGAACAGGGCGTTGTCTCCTGAGCAAATCACAAAAGTTAAGCAGACATATTCGTATAAGGTGATGGTGGGTGAAGAAACGTTGCCGGGTGAGACGTGGAAGTGTCAGGTTATTTTGAGTTATAATGAGGCGGTGAATGGAACGAGGACCGTGTCTTTAGAGGCGTATCCCTTGCAGTCAAATGAGATTGTGATTCCTTCTTCAAGTCCGGGAAGCAGTGGAAGTGGTGGAAGCGGGATCAGCACCTTTGAGTTTAATGTTGCAACAACTGCATCTCGAGTATTTGTGATGGAGGAAGATGACAAGATTAATGTGCGTGGCGTTTCTTCTCGGGTGTATCGCTTGAAGTTGACAGATATTGATTCAAGTGACATTGAGTTTATGATCTTCCCGGGTGATGAGGAGTTTGCAGTTGATGAGGAGAGCAGCATCAATCTTGATTTGAATGATGATGGTGATGATGATATTACTCTTGAGTATCAGGATGAGCTGTCAAACTCTCGGGTGAGGGTGAAGCTGATAAGAATTTCTGCTGCGCCACCAATAACGCAGACGCCTTCTCCCGCTCCTCCGCAGCAGACGAAGCAGACAAAGAAGCAGCCTCCTGCGCCTCCGCAGCCAGTTCCTCAGCCTCCGGTGGTGACGCGAACAGTGGTGGAAGAGGAAGACACGACGCTGTATAAGGTGGTCTTGTTCATGTTGAGTGTGGGGATTCTTGTTCTTGTTATTATTGGGATAATGCTGGGGAAGAGATATGCGAGAAAGTCACGATATACAAATCCGATCATTGGAAGAAAGTAAGGTTTCTGAGGGAAAGGAATAATATTTATATAGAGTGTTCCAGTGTGGATGAGATATGAGCATGAAGGAAGAGCTTGCTGTTGTGTTGCGCAAGGAATTGGGAGAAGAGGTTTTTGACATTCTTGAAGTTCCTCCTGATGATAATCTAGGTGATGTTGCGTTGCCGTGTTTTTCGCTTGCGAAGAAGTGGAGGAAATCTCCGCAGGCAATTGCAGATGATGTTGCAGGGAGGGTGAAGGCATCTTTTCTCGATAAAGTTGTGGTGGTGGGTGCGTATGTGAATTTTTTTGTGAAGAAGGAGTATGTTGCAGAGCATATTTTAGAAGAAATTCTAGCGAAGAAGGAGAAATTTGGCAGCCAGCAGATAAGGAAGGAAAAGATTGTGATTGAGTATCCGTCTCCGAATACGAACAAGCCCTTACATTTGGGTCATTTGAGGAATATTTTTCTCGCGCAGGCAGTTGCAAACCTTCTACGTTTTTGTGGGAATAAAATAATTCACGTGAATTTGAATAATGATCGGGGGGTGCATATTTGCAAGTCCATGTATGCATATCAGAAGTTTGGGAATAATAAGCAGCCAGATAAGAAGACAGATCACTTTGTGGGTGATTTTTATGTGTTGTATAGCAAGCAAGTTCCTGAAGGTGGTGAGAGTGAAATTCAGGAGATGTTGCAGAAGTGGGAGAGTGGTGATAGGCAGGTGCTTGCATTGTGGAAGAAGATGAATGACTGGGCGATGCAGGGGTTTGCTGAAACGTATGCGCGATTAGAAGTGAAGCATGATAAGACGTATAACGAGCACGAGTTTTATGATAAGGGAAAAGCGCTTGTTGCAGCTGGATTAAAGAAAGGGGTTTTTTATAGGAATGATGAGGGTGCTGTTGAGGTGGATCTGGAGAAGTATGGATTGGGAAAGAAGGTGTTGTTGCGTCCTGATGGAACGTCTATTTACATCACGCAGGATATGTATTTGGCGAAGAAGAAGTTTGATGATTTTAAGATGGATCGTTCATTATATGTTGTGGGTTCTGAGCAGAATCATCATTTCAAAGTCTTGTTTAAAATATTAGAATTGTTAGGCATGCCGTTTGCGGAGAAGTGTGTGCATCTAAGTTATGGAATGGTGCATTTGCCTGAAGGCAGAATGAAGTCTCGCGAAGGAACAGTAGTTGATGCTGATGACATCTTGGATGAAGTTGAAGGTCTTGCTTTGGAAGAAATTGAGAAAAGGCATAAGCTATCAAAGGAAGAAGCTGTGTCTCGGGCAAAGAGTATTGGTCAAGGAGCCTTGCGCTTTTTTGTGTTGAAGTTTGATCCTGCGAAGGACATGGTGTATAATCCTCGAGAGTCATTATCGTTTGAGGGAGAAACAGGGCCCTATGTGCAGTATACGCACGCGCGGATTTGTTCTATTTTGAGGAAAGTGAACGAAAAACTGAAGAAGGTTGATTGTGCAATATATGGTGATGAGGAAATAGTGCTTCTGAAGATGCTTGGTCGATTTCCTGAGGTGGTGAAGGATGCGGCAGTGCATTATAAGCCTTCTGTTGTGGCGCATTATGTGATAAAGTTGTGTCAGGAGTTCAACACATTTTATACCCAATGTCCAGTGTTGAAGGCAGAGCCAAAGTTGAGGAATGCACGTCTGGTGTTGATAGATGCAGTGCGGTTGGTGGTGAAAAACAGCTTGGCATTGGTGCAGATGGATGCGCCTGAGGAGATGTGATTGTACTGATTCATTTCTGAAACAGATAATAAGTATGAGAATAGAAAATTTTATAATGGAAGAGGTTATTATATTAAGATAAAAAGAGATCAAAATGGAAAAAGAAAAAACGAAAACTCCTGCAGGAATTATATGGATAGCTATTCTTGATTTTATTGTTGGATTTGTAATAGTGGGAATTCTGCTGTTGATTTATACACTTTCAAATGCATTGTTTGCAAGTCCTGGTCCTGGATTAGGGAAATTCTTATTCTTTCCTGTGATAATAGGAATTTTATTAATAGGAACAGGGATAAGTATTCTTCTGAGAAAGAAAATTTTCAGAACAGTGCAGATTGTTGTTTCAATAATCTTATTGGGAGTTTCTGGATGGTTTGTAATTGCATCTATTGCTTCACCTCATGGTGAGGAAAAATTCTGGATACTGCCTGGATTATGTATAGCATTGATAAATGCCTTTATTATCGTGTATTTAACATTGAACAAAAAAGCAAAGGATCATTTCGAGATTTTGTAACGAGCTCTATTTTTTCCTTGTCCTTGGTTTGAATGATGATGGTGTTGAAAACTAGGTTCCTGTTGCTACACATAGAAGCTCCGGAAGAAATGTAATCAGCCATGTTCAGTAACAAATGATTCAACAACAAACGGTAGTTGCCTCGGGTCACGAATGGATTGCGCAAATGTGCAATGCCTGCTGAGGATAGGAAAGTAATCTGATGCATGATTGTCCACGTTTAAGTACACTGTTCTGATGCCACTTGCTTCTGCTTCCATGAACGCCATCGAAGTGTCAATAACAGGGTCTCCGGAAGATCCGCTGCCCACTGGTCTTCCATCAGAGATGACATACAATGTTTTTTGCTTTGCGTCATGCTGAAGGAGTTCTGCAGTGACGCCTCTGATTGCCACTCCATCTGCGTTTGCGTGTTCTGGTCTGAGCGCTCCAAGGTTTTCAATTGAAGTGAGAGGGTACAGTGTCGTTCCTCTACCATTAGTGGAGAATGCATACAACAAAACAGTGTCTCCAATTGCAGTTAGTCCTTGAGAGATGAGTGCTGCCGCTATTTTTTCCACTTCAATGACTTGCATACCATGGTTAAGGGTGCTGCCAGTGGAGCCACTAATATCAAGGAGAACTGCTTCAAGAGCATCACGCCGGTGAATGTGAAAGCTGTCAAAAATGGCTGCGGTAGTGCGGAGTGCTGGTGCTGCAAGCACTTCAAGCACTGCTTCGATGTTAAGATCATGAGGTTCACGCGATTGGAAGACGCGTTGTATCTGGTTTAACCGAAGCCGTTCGAAGTGGCTGATGATGTCATCTCGTTGGGATGCATATTTGTCAAGTGCAGCGACAAACGTAGGATTAGAAGAGGTATAAGGCCGAATGTAAACAGTATGAAGGTGCAGGTACGCTTTTCGTAAGTCATCGTAAGTGATGACTGTGACGCTTCGTTCTTCTTCCACGCGTCCTTCTCCATCAGGGCCAACTCCTGGAAATCTAGGTGTTTCTTGCGAAGGGAGAAGAGTGTTATCGAGAGATGATCGAGGTGTTTGCGAAGGATCTCTCGTCTTCTTTGAAATATACTTCTTTTCTTCTTTAGGTGTATGTGCTGCTTTTTGTGTGTCTTTTTTTGGGAGTTTGTAATCGCCAACAAGATCTGTAACAGTTTTTCCTTTTCGTTCTCCCTGGGAGAAGTCGTGTGCATCGCCTCGAAATCCAAGATAAATTTTAACTTGGGGTTGCTGCGGAGGATTGTCTGAAGCACTTCCAGATGTTTGAAGAGGGGCGAAAGGTGAAAGTGGGCTAGGAAATTGGGTAAGGAGTTGAGGGAATGCCTTGCTGAGGAGATCGTATAATTCCGGAAGAACTGCGATGCTTGCCTCGACTGGCTGAGTGTAGACGCGTGAAGTGATGGTGGTAAGTTTCTTAACAAGTTGGTGAACAGTAGTGATGCCTTGTTGCTGAAGTTGAGGGTTTGAAATAACTGTTGCAAGTGTTTCGCGTTCTGCGTTTTTGATATTCTTGTTGAATCGTGAGGGTAGTGCGTTGAGGAGGACGTGTGAAAGATATAAATCCATGACGCGCTCGTGCAGTGCTTCGGGAAAAGGTCTTTTGCGTGTAAGATACTGGTTTGATTTTGATAAAAGAGTAATGTCTGCTTCTCGTGCAAAGGATGCGGCGTTGTGTTCTATGCGTCCATCTTCAGTGATGTTAAAAATGGAATGTGCAAGTGCTGGTTGACTAAACTGAGCAAAATAATTTCTCGGATCGAGTAGAAAGGTTCCGCAGCGAATGTGCAGTATTTCGTGAAAAAGGTCTGCTAAATACAAGCTCAAGTTTCTGTTGTTAGAGAGGTCTTCTTTTTCATCAGGGAAATCGCTCTTTGCAACAGGTAACATAATGCATTTTCCATCTGTTTGTGGGCGTTCTCCCTTAACAAGCGGGAAGCTGCCGAGGTAGCTAAAGATGAAGCGGTGAAGATGGGGAAGCGCTTCTTCGAAAGTGACTGTATGCCAGTTGTTTTGGGAAAAAAGGTGATCGAGGCTCATGGTACTTTTTTTCCGGTGTTTGCTGTCTGGTTTCTGAAGTAGTCAACAATTGTTTTTGCCCAGTTTCGCGTAGTCCCAGCAGCAAGTGTTTCTTGTAATCCTGTCAGAAACTGAGATTGATGCTGTGCTTCAGTGGCGAAATGATATGCTTGAGCAACTACAAAAAAGTCTGCAGCGCTGAGTGTTGTTAGTAATCTTGGATTAGGGATTTTTGTTGCGAGTTCGATCCAAGTAGGCTTATCTGCAGGATGAATGTAACTGTAAACATCTTTTCTGCCTATTTTTTCAGCAAGGGTAAATGCGGTTTCTCTGGGAACTCCTCCTTGTTCAAATCCGGAGGCAAGAGGAAAATAAGCAGGATTTCTGCGAAAGATGCCTGTTGCTTGATCAATGAGTGTCGAGAGAGAAAGACGAGGAAGTATTTTGGTGGCAAAGGCAAAGTAATGGAATGCACGAATGATATCTTTCTGTTCATGTTCATCTAGTTTCTTAAAAAATGGAGCAAACGTTTTGATGCGTTCTTCAGCGCCTTCGATGCATGTATGCAAAGAACTGCCTGTTTCCGCCTTCCATGCAGTAGCAAGTGTTTTGTAAGCTCTGCTATAAGAAGTTCCAAAGGTACGTAAAACAATTCCTGCTTCTAGAGGGTCTTGGTAATTCCTGAAAAGAGTGCGCCGTTTAGTTCGGGTGAGCTGCTCGTAAGCGTTAATTGTTTGTTCAGGATCATTGCCAAGGAATTGGGTAAATTCATTCATAGTCTGGGTGTGGTTTGCTGGTTTTGTTCTTTGAGAGATATAGGATGCAATCTCTGCGCGCACCCAAAGGGTAGAAATTGGTTTTGCACTAGCAATAAGTTGGTTTCGAAGATGTTCTGGAAGAATGAAAATAGTGCGTTCTGCTTCTGTCGTGCAGCTTGTAACTAAAGTATCTAAGGTTTTTTTCACTGTTTCTGGAGAATTTTTCCAAGCCACTTTCCAAAGGTAATCAAGAACTAAATGTCCTATGCCTGGAGGTACAGTTGCGAGGCTGCGAGCAAAGCGAACTGCTTCTACAGCTCCGTCAGCGAGCGTGGCTCCAATCCTGTCCATAACCATTGGCAATTGTTCGCCGTATTTTCTGAGTTCTGGTTTGATATGGGATAATAATTCTTGGAATTCGTTGTACGTTGGACTGAGAGATGTTGGTGGAGTATGTTTTGATCTGGTAATTTCCTGCATCGTTTCATGCACTTCTTGCATGGCTTCGTCTACCTTTTCTTCAAGTTCATCATCTTCAGAGTTTTCAGTATCAAATGGTTCGTTACCAAAGCCGAGAGAAAGGCCAAGTCTCATGTGCATGCCTCGTTAAAAATCAGTGCGCGCTGCTGCGCTTCCGATGAGGTTGTGGAATTGGGCGAGTGAGGTGACTGCGTCTCGGGTGGTGATGCTTCCCAGTGGTTTCAAGCCGAATTTGCCGTAGCAGATTTGGTCAATAACAACACGGCTGGCGTATGCTTGGGCATATTGTGGTTCCATACCTTCGCGGACAAGAAAAGTGTACTGATCAAGTGCTGCTTTTGCAATTCTCAGTGACGGTTTGTGTAAGGGAACACGAGTAATTTCTCCGATGTCTCGCAAGTAGGTTTTGATTTCTTGTTCAAGCGCTGTCGTGCCGTGGTCTGCAAATGATCGAACAACGGTAAAGAATCTGGTGAGTGCGTGTGCAAACTCCTTTTGAGTAAGGGAGCGTGGGGGTGTTTCTCGTGCTTTTTCTGGTTTATGAAAAACAGAGTAGGTGGTAACTTCATCAGTGAGTTCGACTGGTACTATTGGTGGAAGGAAAGAGTTCCAGCGAGAGCCGTTATGGCGGAAAAGCTTTGGGAGCTTTGTTTTTGGATCATAAGCTATTGCTCTCTTTTCAAGTTGGAGTGCTTCAGTGTTCCGTAAAGCGAGTGCTGCTTCAAGTGGAGAAGGAAGATAATCAAGATAGAGGTGTACAAATCTGTCTGCAACGGATTCTTCAAGTTCTCGGTGGCTGAGCTTGTCGCTCGGGTTATATGATAAAACAGTCATGAAGCCGTCTGCTGCAGGAATGACAGTGCCATCTCGTCTTGTTATTCGTCTTCGGTCATCAAAGAGGGAGTTCAGTCGTTTTTGCATGCTCCCGCTTAATCGGTCAACTTCGTCTAAGTAGAGGATGCCTCCTTGCTCTGCTGCTGTTGTTGCGATTGTTGTTGTCCATCGGGTGACAGTACTTCCATTTGCGGATGCAAGTTCTGGTGCGCCAACTAAGGCAGCGTCAGTCATGTATTCGTCACAGGTGATTTCGCTGAGGGGTCTTCTGAGTAAGGTCTCGAGGCTGGTGACGAGCTCTGTCTTTCCTTGCCCAGGTGGACCTGCGAGGGCAACGTGCTGTCCGAGACTGTGCGCTAAGACAATACGTTGCACTTCATCAAGTCCTTCAGGAGTGACCTGATTCGCGATGTAACTGATGCTCTGCATAAGACGCTCCTTTTACCAGCTTCCTTGTCTCAGTCGTTCGTACAAGGATTTTCCGTCTTGGTATTGCAGTGCTTGTCGAAGCCAGGGTACTACCATCTGCTTGACGTGTGTGGATTCTGCAATAGGACAGGGTCGCAAGCCTGCGTACACGAGCATGAAAGGGTGCTTAGTTCCTTCTCTGACAATAATGCCTTGAAACCCATCAAGCATGCTGATGAGGCTGCGGATCTTGATGCCGTCTGCTGTTTTTGCCATGGTGTTCCTCCAATGATTTTTTCACCTCCAGAGCAAATGACAAAAAACATAACATTTATATATAACTGATATAAAGAATATGCTTAATATGCATAATAAAAATAAGGGAGTATAGTGATGAATAGGAGAAATAGGAGACAATCATGAGACGAAAAATAATCAAGCAAGGAAACAATTCCTACACATTAACCATTCCTATTCACTGGATTAAGGAGCATAATCTGGACGGCAGCCAGGATGTGGAGGTGAATGAGGAAGATGGAAAACTAATGGTTGCAGTGCCATCAGAGATGAAACGGCCGGAAGTGTCATTAAATGTGGATATTAGCAAGTATAATGAGAGGACAATTAAGGTTGTGGTATTTCAAGCGTATCGGAAGGGATTTGATAAAATGATAGTGACCTATGGTGAGATGAAGCAGCTTGAGGTTGTGCGCTCTCTTGTTACCAATAGCTTGCTTGGCTTTGAGATTGTGAGCGAGGAGCAAAACAAGTGTGTCATCCAGAATATTGCAGAGCCTTCCTCTGAGAAGTTTGATATTATTTTGAGGAAGGAAATGTTGTTGTTGAAGGAAGAAAGTCAAGAGATTTTGCAGCATCTGGAGAAGAACAAGTATGATATCAGAAGAAGGGAAGATATGAAGGTGATGTTTGACAAGTTAAACAATTTTACGAGAAGGGTGATTGTTCGGGACAAAATAGGAGGCACAAAAAATTCGTATTTTCTCTTTTATTTCACGTCAAAATTGTCATTGTTGTATCATGCCTATTTCTATTTCTACAAGGCGTATGCGCAAGAGAAGATGAAGAATGTGGACAAAGATATTAAGGAATTGCTCATTAAGGTGAATGAAAATTATGGGTTGTTATATGATGCTTTTTACAAGAAGAATTTGGATATTGCGCATCAAGTAAAGACAGGCTCTGAGGAGGCCATAAAAAGGGTTTTTGAGCTGATTGGAGAGAAAAAGGGGATGCAAAATAAGTTACTTATACATATTGCAAACATTGCGCGGGTGACTGCAATGGCATCTACCATTCTCTTTGGAATTTACTTTGCTGGTGAAGACTCAAGTAAGTAGGCGAGTTTTTTCGAGAGAGGGACAGCATCGCCTATTTTATGTTGAAGGGTGCGAATGCCTAGCGCGGCAGCAGCAGTAAGATTTCGTTCTTGGTCGTCAATAAATAAGCAGTCTTCTGGAGACAATCCGTGATCTTGAAGAATTCGTTGATATGCGTTTGGTTCTGGTTTGCGATGGCCAATTTCACAGGAGAAATAACTTCCATCAAAGAAGTCCATGTAATTATATCGTTCTCTATTTCCTCGAAGAATATCAGGATTGGTATTAGAAAGGATAAACACGCGATATCCTTCAGCTTTTAATTTTTGTGCAACATCAAGAGCATCAGGGTCTACATCAGTAATCAGCATTTCAAGCGCTGCTTGCATCGCTT